>Ga0073934_10000244_pt1 | contig 166173 bp, 147 predicted proteins | sample LarsenN4metaG_FD_76834 | JGI IMG/M metagenome (GOLD analysis project Ga0073934, IMG submission 76834) | Hot spring sediment bacterial and archeal communities from British Columbia, Canada, to study Microbial Dark Matter (Phase II) - Larsen... ... | reverse complement strand
GCATTGGCGATCCGCGTCACGGTGTCGTAGCCGCGGATCTCCTGCACCTTGAGGATGTCGATGCCGTACTCCTCGCCGCCCAGACGGAAGGTCAGGTATTCGCCCTTGACGATCGGCGCGCCCGCCGCGCTCGCTCGGTCGATCGCTACGGTCGGCACGAAATCGTTGGCACCCATGTTCGGATCGCTTCCCGAGGAGTCATACAGAATCGCCGATGCCAGGCGGCGGCCAAGAGCCGAATAGAACAGGCCCTCGGCGGCATCTCGTCCGAACACGCCGCTCGGTGGTGCGATCGAACATCGCTCAGCGCTCCCGTCAGTCGGCACCAGTGCAAGCCGTCGCGGTATCGCGATGAGCGCGACGCGCGATCTGCGGCGGCGTGCCTGCAGACCGTGCACGGGCCGGACGCGAAACCGACCGCGCCGCCGCGATCGTCGCGCGCGTTTCTCGTTCGCTGAGCTTGAAGATCGCCACTGCTGCGGCGAGCTTGTCGGCCTGCTCGCGCAGACTCTCGGCCGCTGCCGCGCTCTGCTCGACCAGCGCGGCGTTCTGCTGCGTCATCTGATCGAGCTGGCTCACCGCCTGGTTGACCTGACCGATCCCGCTCGCCTGCTCGCGCGTGGCGCTGCTGATCTCGCCGATCAGATCGGTCACGCGCCTGACCTGCGCGACGATCTCTTGCATCGTCTGCCCGGTCTGCTCGACCAGTTCGCAGCCGGACTCGACCTTGATCACCGAGTCCGTGATCAGCGCCTTGATTTCGCGCGCGGCCTGCGCGCTGCGTTGCGCCAGGTTGCGCACTTCGCCGGCGACGACCGCGAAGCCGCGCCCTTGCTCGCCCGCACGCGCCGCTTCCACCGCGGCGTTCAGCGCCAGGATGTTCGTCTGGAAAGCGATGCCGTCGATCACCGAGATGATCTCGGCGATCCTGCCCGAGGATTCGCTGATCTGCTCCATGCGCTCGACGACCTGGCTCACCAGCGCACCGCCCTTGGCGGCCACCGAGCTGGCGGCCACGGCGAGCTCGCTGGCCTGGCGCGCGGCATCGGCGTTGTGCCGGACCGTGCCCGTGAGCTGTTCGATCGAAGCCGCCGTCTGCTGCAGATTGCTCGCCTGCTGCTCGGTGCGGCCGGACAGATCCTGGTTGCCGTGCGCGATTTCGCCGGTGGCGCTGCGGATCGCATCGGCTGCCGCACCGATGTCGGCGAGCATCTCGCGCAGCCGGACGCGCATCTGGACGACCTGATCGAGCAGCCTGCCGAGCTCGTCCTGGCGCGCTTCGATCGCCGCGTCCTCGCGCAGATCGCCGGAGGCCGTTCGCTCGGCGAGCGCGACCGCCGCGACGAGCGGACGGCGGATGCCGCGCAGCAGGCGCCATGCGATCGCCGCCGACAGCGCGGTGCCCAAGCAAACCCCGATCGCGAGCAGCCACAGCGCGCTGCGCGCCGCCGCGTCGACGCGCTCGTACGCGGCGGCCGTGTGTTTGCCGATGTCGGCGCCGAGCACCGCGAGCGCATCGAGCATCGCTCGCGCCGCGGGCGCCAGCTCGGCGTCGATGCGCGCAGCGCCTTCGTCCATCTGCAGGTCGTCGTGGATCTTCTGGCGCAGGTCGACGAAACGCTGCCGCGCAGCCACGACTTCGGCGATCCGCTTCAGCAGCCCGGCGTCGTCGAGATCGCGCTCGAGCCGCTTCTGCAGCTCGGTCGAAGCACTCGCCGCGTCGGCCATGTCCTGGGCGAGCCGCGCCCGCGCGGCAGCGAGCGCCGAATGCGGCGCGCCTGCGGCGGCCGCCGCTTCGAGCCGCGTCGCGGTCAACGCGCGCTCGAGGTTCATCTGCACCAGACCGCGCCAGCGCGACGCCTCGTCGAGCAGCGCGACGCGTCGTGCGGCCGCCGCGTTGTCGCGCGCGATGCCGGAAAGCAGCATCGCCGAGGCGACCGCCGTGGCCAGCGTGACCAGCAGGACAACGCCGAAGCCGGCCGCGAGCCGCGCGCCGACCGAATCGTTGCGCCGGATCCACGTAAACAGACTGCCCATCGCGCGCCTCTCCTCGGCCGGTCCTCCGCTGCGCCGAACGCCTGGCCTACGCCAGGTCATCGGCCGTCCGGCGCGTTTTCTGAAGGGTTCGCCGCCGTCAGAACTGATAGCCCATGCGCAGCCCGCCCCAGTGCCGGCCGTTGACGACGATCGGTGCGGACAAGTCCTTCATCAGCACGTAGCGGCCGCCGCCCATGTCGCGGCGATACGTCTGCAGCAGGAACTTGCGCGTGTTGCGCCCGGCGGCCAGCCCCGTGCGGTCGTTGAAGATGCGGCGGTTCCGGCAATTGGCCGCGTTCCACACCGGGTCCGCGCCCTGCGGTTTGGAGAACTTGAGGTTGTGCGTCGGCAGGTAGCCGTTGCGATCGACCGCGGCGCAGAACACGACCTTGCTGGAGAACTGCAGCAGCGGCTCCTGGATCGGTGGAAGCACGCGGTCGGTGAACGCGAGGAAGCGCGTCGTGTACTGCTGCGGGTTGGTCCCCGCGATCGGCTGATACCTGTCGTCGAACAGGTCGGCCTCGCTCAACTGCCCTTCGGCGAGCGCTTCCTCGAACAGGCGGGCGATCTCGGCGGCGGTTTCCATCACCTTCGTGATGAACGGCGTGTCCTCGGTTTCCGCGCCGCAGTCGGCCGCCAGCTCGATCAACTGCTCGCTGGTCGCGAGAAAGTGCTGCGCGCGGTCCTTGGCGCCATCGACCGAACGCGCGGTGTCGTTGACTTCGGCCGCGAGCCGGCCGACCGACTCGAGCGCGGTCTGGCACGAACGCTCGTTCTGCTCGGCCGCTGCCGCGATGTCGTGCACCGCCTGCTCGACGCGGGAGAACGCGCTGTTGAAGGTCTCCCGCCCGTTGCGCGCTTCGGTGTCGCGGATGTTCCTCGCCAGTTCGCCGATCCGCTCGTCGAGCTGCCGGACCGTTCCGGCGATCTGTTTGCTCGACGACTCGACCTTCTGCGCGAGGTCCTTGACCGCCTCGGCCACGACCGCGAAGCCGCGTCCGGCCTCGCCTGCGCGCTTGGCCTCGACCGACGCGTTGAACGCGACGAGCCGCGTCTGCAGCGCGATCTGCGTGATCTCGGCCGCAGCCTGCGCGACCTCGCGCAGCGACTCCAGCGCGCCGCCCACGTCGGTGGCCACGCGCTCGACCGCCTGACGCGCGAGCCTGGCGGAATCGCGGCTGGTTGCCGTCGCCCCGACGATCGAACGATTGGCGTCGACCATCTGCTGTACGTCGCCGGCGACCTGCTTGAACGTTTTTTCCTGACGCCGCACGGTGCCCGCGACATCCTCGAGCACGCCGAACAGCTCGGCGGCTTCCTTGCCCATGCCCGAAGCGCGGTGCGCGAGGTCCTTGATGACGGCCGAGTAGTCCGGCGCGCTCGCGCTCGCGCCTGCCGTCTCGTCGCGCTGCTCGTGCCGGGTCGCTTTCGGCTTGCGTATGAAGTTCAGGATCATCGGTCGTACGGATTCAATTCGTCGATGGCCGACTCGGCGGTCGGCCGCGTATGCGCTTCGGCCGATGGCCGACGCGCTTCACCACTGCTTGAGCTTCGCGCGCAGGCGCGCGACCGCCTGGCTGTGAAGCTGGCAGACGCGCGACTCGGTCACACCCATCACCGCGCCGATCTCGCGCAAGTTCATGTCCTGCTCGTAGTACATGCTCATCAACTGCTTCTCGCGCTCGGGAAGCTCTTCGATCGCGGCGACGAGCGCGGTGCGGAAGCGCTTGTCGCGCAGGATCTCGCCCGGGTCGGCGCCGCCGTCGGCGATGTGCCGCTCGAGATAGTCCTCGTCGTCCGAGACGCCGCCGATGTCCTCGAAATAGATGAGCTGGGCGCCGCGCGCGTCGTTGAGCATCTCCTGGTACTCGGCGACCGGGATCCCGATCTCCTTGGCGATCTCCGACTCGGTCGGCGCGCGCTTGAGTTTGCCTTCCAGCCTGTGGATCGCGTTCTCGATGTCGCGCTGGCTCTTGCGCGCCGAGCGCGGCAGCCAGTCGTTGGCGCGCAGCTCGTCGAGCATCGCACCGCGGATACGGCTCGCCGCATACACCTCGAACTGCGTGCCGTGCGCTTCCTCGAAGCGGCCGATCGCGTCCATCAGACCCATCATGCCGGCCTGGATCATGTCGTCGAGCTCGACGTTCGCGGGCAGCCGCGCGATCATCTGGTGCGCGAGCCGCCGCACCAGCGGCGCGTACTGCTTGATGTAGTCGCCGCGATCGACGGTGCCGCGTGCGTTGTACACGAAGGCGTCGCTTTTCAAAACGTCCTCTCTTCTTCGGGCAGTTCGACCCTCGCAGCGTCCCACGCCGCGGCCGCGTGCACGATGCGCGCGGCATCGCGGGCTGCTCGCGCCGCCGCGCCGAAGCGCAAGGGCGCGGCGGTCCACGTCTGCGCGGTCGCTGCCAATCGACGAGCCAGCGTAGCGGCTGCCGCTTCGTCGATACCCAGGAAAAGCCACCGAAATCCCGCGATGTCCGCGCGCTGCCCGCACTTGCGCACGGCGTCCAGCGCCGCCGCGACGTCGCGCGCGTTCGGCGCGACCGGTACCGCGATCTCGGCCGGCGTCTCGGCGAGCAACGCGACGTGCGCCGCGTCGATCAGCACGATCGCCAGATCGAATCCGTGCGCCGGGCACGGGCGCGCGGCGATCAGCTCGGCCAGTTGCGCGTTGCGCCGCGCCGCGTCGTCGAACGCGCGCGCCGCGGGCAGCAGCGCAAATCCATGGTCGATCTGCAGCCGCGCCTGCTCGACCCCGCAGTCGCCGCGCAGCGCGTGCAGCAGGTCGAACCGCGCCTTCAGCCCGAAGGTCGTCGCGAGCTGCGAGCGCGACGCGTCGAGCACGAGCGTGCGCTCGCCCGCGGCGGCAAACGCGCGCGCGAGCCGCGCCAGCCACGCGTTGCGCTGCGGGCAGCGCGCCGCCGGAACGAGCACCGGCAGCACGCGCAGCGACGGCCGCGCGAACAGCCGGCGCAGTCCCGCCGCTTGATCGCGCGGCTCGGGGTGCGGACCGCGGATCGCGCCGGTCGCACCGCCGACGGCCGGCGGCCGACCGGCGACGGCTTCAAGCATGCGCGGTGCTCCGCGCGCCGGCCGCACTGTGCGCGAGCAGCGCGGCTTCGTCTTCGGCCAGCGCAAAGACCCGCGACGCGGGCTTCAGGCTCAGATGTGCGAGCAGCCGCGCGTTGGCCGGATGCCAGTCCTCGGGGACACGCTGGCCGTTGGTCAGTCCGAACAGTGCGAGCTTGTAGCGCAGCAGCGCGTCGAGCGCGCCGCCGATGCGCGCGGCTTCGTCGAGCTTGGTGAGGATCGCGCCGGCGGTGTCGTGCGCATGCCAGGCGCGCGCGACGTCTTCGACCGTCTCGGCGTGCGAAGCGCTGTTGAGCAGCAGCACGCGCGAGACCGGGCGCGCCGGCGTGCCCGCGGCGGCGAGCGCGTTCATCATCTCCGCGAGCCGGTCGTCGCGCTGCGAGATGCCGCAGGTGTCGATCAGGACGAGCCGCTTGCCCTGCATCGACGCGAGCAGTTCGCGCAGCGTGGCGCCGTCCTGCGCGAGATGCACCGGGGTGCCGAGGATGCGGCCGTAGGTGCGAAGCTGCTCGTGCGCGCCGATGCGATAGGCGTCGAGGGTGACCAGGCCGAGCGTCGAAGCGCCGTGCCTGACCGCGTAGCGCGCGGCGAGCTTGGCCACCGTCGTGGTCTTGCCCACACCGGTCGGCCCGACCAGCGCGTAGACGCCGCCGCGCTCGACGATGCCGTCGCCGTCGGCCACGCACTTCAGGTTGTGCGCGAGCACGTCCTGCAGCCAGGTCTCCGCTTGCTCGCCGCCGAGATCGGCCGGCGCGTTCGACGCGACGCGGCGCGCCAGCTCAGGCGAGAAACCGGCCGTCAGCAGCCGCGTCATCAGCTTCACCTGCAGCGGATTGCGGTGCTGTGCGTCGACCGCCGCCACGCTCGACGACAGCGAAGCGAGTTGATCCTGCAGCAGCGCCCGCATCGCCTGAAGCTCCGCGAAGAGCCGAGGATCGGCTTGAGCGGGCTCCGATGGCGCGGGGCGCGTCGCGGCTTGCGCGGGCTGGGGCTGCGCGGGGGTTGCGGGCGTCGCTGCTGCGGCAGCCGGCGCCGATACGGCGGGCGTCTGCGCTGCAACCGTCGCCGCGGCGAGGGGCGCCGCGGTGTGTGTGTTGATCGCTTGGGCTATCGGCGCGATGGGCGTCGCGGTGACGGCGGTCTGCATCGTCGCCGACTGCACTGAGGGGACGTGCGGCGACGGCGCGCGCGGCATCGGAACGACATTGGCGGGGACGCTGCGCGCAGGACGGCGCCGGAACACCGCCGGCGCGGGCTGCACTTCGCTCGCTGCCGGCGCCGGCATCGCCGGCGTCGCCTGCGCGGCGGGCGATCCGGGCAGGTGCGCTTCGAATTGCGGCTGCAGCGGGGTGGTGGCGCTGGTCGCTGCGCGCGGCAGCGGCAGATCGTCGTCGGCGCGATCGAACTTCGTGTCTGGCCACGCGTTCTCGTGCGGCGCGATGTCGTCGGGCACTTCGGCGGCCACCTCGCTGTACATCTGTACGCCGCGGGCGGGCGCGGCCGGACGCTGGACCGTCTTGGGCGCGGCCGCGCGCGGCGCGGCCGTCGCAGCGGCGGGCGCTCGGGATTGGCTCTGGCGGCGGATGAACTCCTGGAACGACTCGGCTGCCGGCGGCGCCGTTTCGCCGCGGGCCGCCCCACGGCTCGCCGGCGTGCGCGACGCGCCGCGCTCGACCAGCGCCTCCACGGCGTCGGGCGCAGCCGCGAGGATCTCGACCTGCCGGCCGACGCGCTTGTTCGAAAGGATGACGGCCTCGTCGCCGAGGTCGCGCCGCACGTCGCGCATCGCCTCGCGCGCGGTGGCTGCCAAGTAGCGTTTGATGGTCATTTCGCTCCCCTACTGACTTCCCGCATTCGCAACCTCACCCGGCCCCGCCCAGCACCGTGCTGACGCGGATCGTGCTGATTTCGGGCACTTCGGCATGGCCGAGCACGCGCAGCCGCGGCGCGGCGCGTTTCAGCAGCCGCGCGAGCGGAACCCGCAGGCGGTCCGGCACGAGCAGCGTCGGCGCCAGCCCCATGTCTTCCTGCCGCTGCGCGGCCTGCGCGGCGCCGCGCTGGATCAGATCGACGAGCCCCGGTTCGATCGCGGGCGTGTCGCCGCCGCCGGCGCCGATCGACTGCATCAGCACCTTTTCCAGTTCCGGGTCGAGCGCGATCACCGACAGCTCGCGCGTCGTGCCGAACAGCGTCTGCGCGATCGACGCGCGCAAGGCGCTGCGCACCTGCGCCGTGAGTTCGTTCGCGTCGGTCGTTCGCTGCACGGCGTCGGCGAGCGTTTCGACGATCGTTCGCATGTCGCGGATCGGCACGTTCTCGTCGAGCAGGTTCTGCAGCACGCGCTGCAGCGTCGACAGCGGAATCAGCTTCGGAACGACGTCGTCGACGAGTTTCGGCGCGAACTTGCCGATGTGGTCGATCAGCGCCTGCACTTCCTGGCGGCCGAGCAACTGGCCCGCGTGCGACAGCAGCAGGTGGTTGATGTGCGTCGCGATCACGGTCGCGCAGTCGACGACCGTGTAGCCGAGCACCTGCGCGGCGTCGCGCGTGCGCGGTTCGATCCAGATCGCCGGCAGGCCGAAGGCCGGGTCCTTGGTCGGCGTGCCCGGCACCGTCTGCGTGATTCCGCCCGGATTGATCGCGAGCAGCATGCCGTTGAAGCCCTCGCCTTCGCCGATCACGACGCCCTTGAGCAGCACGCGATACGCGGACGGCTTCAGCTCGAGGTTGTCACGGATGTGCACCGGCGGCGGCAGGAAGCCGATGTCCTGCGCGAACTTCTTGCGGATCGCCTTGATGCGCTTGAGCAGTTCGCCGTCCTGCCCCTTGTCGACGAGCGGGATGAGCCGGTAGCCGACTTCCAGCCCCAGCACGTCGACCGGGACGATGTCCTCCCACGACGCGTCCTGCGATGCGGTCGGCTCGGCCGGCACGGCCTGCGCCGGCTGCGCCTGCGCCTGCCTCGCGCGCTGCGCGAGCCACCACGCCGCATAGCCGCAGGCGGCGGCCAGCAGCAGGAACACGAACCACGGCATGCCGGGAATGACGCCGAGGATCGCGAGGATCGTCGCGGTGATGCCGAGCACGCGCGGCGTCGAGAACATCTGGCCGAGCATCTGCGCGCCCATGTCCTCGCCTTCCTTGCCGACGCGCGAAACGATCAGGCCCGCCGCGATCGAGATCACCAGCGCCGGGATCTGCGCGACCAGCCCGTCGCCGATCGACAGCAGCACGTAGTTGTTGACCGCCGCGCCGAGCGGCAGGTCGTGCTGCAGCGTGCCGATCGCCAGCCCGCCGATCACGTTGATGAACAGGATCAGGATGCCGGCGATCGCGTCGCCGCGGACGAACTTCGAAGCGCCGTCCATCGCGCCGTAGAAGTCAGCTTCCTGCGCGATCTCGGCACGGCGGCGTTTGGCTTCCTTGTCGTCGATGATGCCCGCGTTCAGATCCGCGTCGATCGCCATCTGCTTGCCGGGCATCGCGTCGAGCGTGAAGCGCGCGGCGACTTCGGCGATTCGTCCTGCGCCCTTGGTCACGACGACGAAGTTGATCACGACCAGGATCGCGAAGACGATCAGGCCGACCGCGAAATTGCCGCCGATCACGAAGTGGCCGAACGCCTCGATCACCTTGCCCGCCGCGTCCGGCCCAGTGTGCCCTTCGGTCAGCACGACGCGGGTCGACGCCACGTTCAGCGACAGCCGCATCAGCGTGGTCAGCAGCAGCACGACCGGAAACGCCGCGAACTCCAGCGGCTTGCGCGTGTACACCGCGACCATCAGCACGATCAACGCGAGCGCGATGTTGAACGTGAACAGCAGGTCGAGCAGGAACGGCGGCAGCGGCACGATCATCATGGCGAGCACCATGAAGACCAGCAGCGGCACCGCGAGCGCCTGCCAGGGGACGGCGCGCAGCGCGGGGTGGGCCAATACGGCTTGCAGAGCGTTCATCGCTTACTCACCACGCAGACACAGAGAACACCGAGAAGGATCCGGCCGCATGTCCCGATGTTCTCGGTGCTCTCGGTGTCTCGGTGTTGATCCATCGCCGCTCATACCTTGGCCAACGGCGCCCACGGATCCATCCCGTCCGGCACCTCGATATCGCGCGGCTCGACGGGACGCGGTGCGGCCCCGGCGGCGTGGCGCTTCAGTTGATAGACGTAGGCGAGCACCTGCGCGACCGCCGTGTACAGCGCGGCGGGAATCTCGGCGCCGATCTCGACGTGGCGGTACAGCGCGCGCGCGAGCGGCGGCGCTTCGATCTGCGGGACGGCGTTGGCACGCGCCAGATCCTTGATCCGCTCGGCAACGGCGTCCACGCCCTTGGCGACGACCACCGGCGCGCGGCTGCGGCCCTCCGTGTACTTCAGCGCGACTGCGAAGTGCGTCGGGTTGGTCACGACGACATCGGCTTTCGGCACCGCGGCCATCATCCGCTTGCGCGCCATCTCGCGCTGCGCGCTGCGGATGCGCGCCTTGATGTGCGGGTCGCCCTGGGTTTCCTTCTCCTCCTGACGCGCTTCCTGCAGCGTCATTCGCAACTGCTTGTGGTGCTGGAAGAGCTGGAACGGAACGTCGATCGCGCTCGCCACCGCGATCGTCGCCGCGAGCAGCGCGAAAGCCACGAGAAACAGCCGGCCGAAGTGCGCGAGCGCCTGCGGCAGGCTCTCGCCAGCCAGTCCCGCGAAACTGTCGAGATGGGTCGTCACGTACCACGCGCCGACGACGCCGAGCAGCAGCGCCACCAGCATGACCTTGGCGAGTTCCATCAGCGCGGGCAGCGAGAACAGCCGGCCGAGCCCTTTCAGCGGACTCAGCCGCTCGAGCTTCGGCGCAGCGGCCTGCGGCGAGAAAATCCATCCGCCGACGATCAGCGGTGCCGCAAGCGCGGCGAGCAGCATCGCCGCGATGAAAGGCAGCGCGGCGAGCGCGCCCGCTGCGGCGAGTTCGGCGAGCCGCTGCGTCATCCGCGACGCGTCGGTCGCAAGCGTGGCGTCGAAGGCGAGCCCGCGCGCCACGAGGCTGCGGCCGGCGGCGAGCATCGGCGCGGCGAGCGCAAAGAACAGCCCGGCCGCGCCGCCGACGATCAGCAGGTGCGCCAGGTAACGCGAGCGCGGCACCTGGCCTTCGCGACGCGCGTCCTCCAGCCGTTTGGCTGACGGTGGTAGGTTGCGTTCCTGTGCGGACTGTTCCGAATCGGCCATGGTGGCGGCGCGCCCGAGCGTGACGGGCGAACGCGCAAGCGTCGCCGCCATTATTCGGAGCCGCACCTCGGCCTAATCGTTCAATATCGGCCGCACCCCACGCTCACTTTAGGGTGTGGCCGCGCGTCGGCGCGATACAGGCTTCAATCCCCGAATTGGCCGCCGATCACGACTCAATTGCGCTTGCGCCGGGCGCGCGACCTCAAGTGCCGCGCGCCACCGCCGATTCCCCGAACAACGCCCGCCGACGGGCGCAATCCATCGGGGAGCACGGCATGACCCGTCTCGAACTCGTCAAGCAACTGGCCGAATTCGCCACGCGCCCGCTCGCCGAGCAGGCCCAGCAACCGGCCGGCGCGGCCGAGTCCGCCGCTTCACCGGCGCCCCCGACGGAACTGTTCGTGTGGTTCGAGGACACCTCCGCGCGAACGCGCAACGGCACCCGCGGCATCGCGGGTCTGCCCGAGTCGCTGCTGCCCTACGCGAAGGGCATGCGCGTCGTCGAACGCCGCTACGTCGAGGGCCACCTGCACCTGCTGTCGGCCGTGCGCATCCGCTGCGACGACAAGTTCGGCGAGCGCGTCGCCGCCTTGTATACAGCGGCGCTGTCGGTCGGCACCGTCGCGTGGATCGGCACCGGCACCCAGTACGCGCAGGCATGGGCCGAGATGTATCCCTACGGCGGTCAGCCGCAGGACACGGCCACGCCGGATTTTCCGAGCGAGATCTGATCGAACAGACCGTCCTGAACCGCTGAATACCGGGCCCGACGGACGCGGACCCGCCCGCAGTCGCACCCGAATTGGGCGCGATTGCTTTTCCTTTTTGTTCCGTTTCCGTCGCGCCACGGCGAATACAGTCGCCGCATTCCGCCGGCCGAGACCGGCTCAAAGACGGATTCACATGCGCAACGGTATGGCGGCGGGGGCCGCGCGTCGACCGGCCAAGGTCGTACCGAAGGCCGAGAAGAAATACCAGCAGGGCCTCGCCTTGATGCAGCAGGGCCGGTGGGACGAGGCCGCGCGAGCGTTCGAGGCGGCGATCGAGCGTTCGCCGAAGGATGCGCTGTTCTGGCTGAATCTCGCGCAGGCCAGACGCAAGCTCGGCAGACCCGAAACCGCCATTGAAGCGGCGCGGCGCGCGGTCGCGCTCGATCCCGACTCGGTGCTGGCCCGGCGCATGCTGGGACTGTGCCTGAACGAAACGGGCCTCCATGCGGAAGCCGCGGTCGCACTCGACGCACGGGTGGGATCGGATGAAGAGCGTGCGGCTGCGCTCACAGAGCGCGGCCTGGCGATGCAGCGCGCCGGACGCTTTCGGGACTCGATCGAGCCGCTGCTCACGGCGGCGCGGCTGGCGCCGACTTCGGTCAAGATCCACATTGCGTTGAGCGACGGGTTCAAGGGCCTGGAGATGCCTGAGGCGGCGTGGGAGTGCCAGCGAACCGCGGTCGCCCTCGACAGCGACAACCCGTATCTGCTGTGCAGCCTGATCCACTTGGGCCTGTCCGCGTGCAAGTGGGAAGGCTTGAGCGAGGCGAGTCATCGGCTGGCGGCGCTGTGTGCCGAAGGACGGGAGCCCGCACCCGTGCCGTTCATGCACCTGTCAGTGCCGGGCGCCTCCCCGCAGGATCACCTGCGAACCGCGCGAGCCCACTGCGCTCGCTCGACTGCGCACGTGCAGCCGCTTTCACCCGTGACGCCCGCGCAGCGGCGCGCCGGCAGAATCCGTATCGGCTACTTCTCGAACGACTTCCACAGCCATGCGACCGCATATCTGCTCGCGCGCGTTCTCGAACGGCACGACCGTGGCACGTTCGAGGTGTTCGCCTACTCGTACGGTGCGGACGACGGCTCGCCGATGCGCAAGCGTCTCGAAGCGGCGGTCGAGCACTTCGTCGACGTGCAGCGCGAGAGCGCACGGACGACCGCCGAGCGCATTCGCGCCGACGGCATCGACCTGCTCGTCGACCTCAAGGGATACACGCTGAACGCGCGCACCGAGGTCCTCGCGTTCCGCCCTGCGCCGATCCAGGTCAACTACCTCGGCTATCCGGGAACGATGGGGGCGCCGTTCATCGATTACATCGTCACGGACCCGGTCGTGACACCGCCGTCGATGGCAGTCGACTTCACGGAGAAGTTCGCCTACCTGCCGCACTGCTATCAGCCGAACGACGACACACGGCCGATCGGGCCGCCGCCGCCGCGCGCCGAGTGCGGACTCCCGGACGATGCGTTCGTTTTCTGCTGTTTCAACAACACGTACAAGATCACCCCCGACGTTTTCGACGCGTGGTGCCGGCTGCTGCGCGCGGTGCCCGACTCGGTCCTCTGGTTGCTGGACGCGAACCTGGAAGCCAAGCACAACCTTTGGCGGGAGGCCGAAGCGCGCGGCATCGCACGAGAGCGCCTGATCTTCGCGCCGAAGTGGCCGTACGAGCGGCACCTGCTGCGCATCCAGCATGCCGATCTGTTCTTGGACAACGTGCCCGTCAACGCGCACACGACCGCAAGCGATGCGCTGTGGGCGGGCGTGCCCATCGTCACCTGCCCCGGCGCAACGTTCGCATCGCGGGTCGCGGCGAGCCTGCTGAACGCGGTCGGAACCACCGAAACCATCGCCGCGAACCTGAAAGAGTACGAACTTGTTGCGTTGCGCCTAGCGCAGCAACCTGCCGCGCTCGCGACCTTGCGAGGCAGCCTGCGGGCAGCGCGCAGTCGGTGCCACGTCTTCGATTCGCCGCGCTACACGAGAAACCTGGAGAGCCTGTATCAGCGCATGCACACGCGCTGGTTCTGCGGCCAAGCGCCCGACCACTTGCCGGCGCAGTCGGTCGGCGAGTGATCTATCGACCAGCGTCGAGTTGATTTCCGCCGCAGTGAAGCCGCACCGATCCGCCATGAGAGTCGCCGTCGTCACGCCCTACTACCGCGAACCGAGGCCTTACTTGCAGCGGTGCATCGAAAGCGTGCGCAATCAGACGTATCCGGAGGTCGAGCATCTGCTGGTCGCTGACGGGCACCCGCAGCCATGGCTCGACGCCGAGCCAGTGCGCCATCTGCGGCTCGACCGCGCGCACGGCGATTATGGCAATACGCCGCGCGCCATCGGCGCCCTGCTCGCCGCCAGTGAAGGGGTTGACGCGGTCGCGTTTCTGGACGCCGACAATTGGTTGCACCCAGAGCATGTCGCGAGTTGTGTCGAGGTCGCGCGCGCGCAGACGCAGATGCCCGACTACGTCGTCAGTCTGCGCTTCCTCGCCCGCGACGACGGGAGTGTCTTGCCGCTAGGCATGGGAGAGGACATATCGGGCGCGCACGTTGACACCAACTGCATGTTTCTGTGCCGCGGTGCTTTCCACGCATTGGCGCGCTGGGCGCTGATGCCGAAGCCACTGGACGGGATTGGTGACCGCGTGTTTCTGGCGTCGCTGCGCGCGGAAGGACTGCGCGAAGTGCGCACGGGGCGCAAGACCGTGTACTACCTGTGCACATGGGCACCGTACTTTCGACTGGCCGGCGAGTCCCCGCCGCCGTATGCAAAAGAGCCGATCGACGCCACGCCGGCCCAGCGCTGGTTGCAGGAGCTCGGCCCCGTGGAGATGCGGGTCACCAGTCGCCTGCTCGGCTTCGACCCGAGAAGTGCTTCCAGACTTCGGAGTGGCTATGAAACTTGAGAATCCGTGGGTTGCCGCCGAATGCCACCGCCATGAGGTCGCGCCGAACCGCCTGCCGACCTTCCTTCAGCCCCAGTTCGGCCAGCTTGGTGAGGACCTCATCCTTGATGCGGTCCTACGGTCGTACTTCGCGCGCGCTGGTCTGCCACCGTCCGCGATCCGCTACCTGGACGTCGGTGCAAACCATCCGATACAAACGAGCAACACGTATCTGTTCGCGACACGCTGGCAGGGGCGCGGTGTGTTGGTCGAGGCCAACCCGGACTTGATCGATGCGTTGCGCCGCGTGCGGGTGAACGATCAGGTCTTGAACTTTGCAGTTGCACCAGCAGGCCATCCGCCCAAAGCCGCTATCAGTATCGCCACGCACGCCGAACTGTCGTCGCTCGACCCGGCGCACGTGCAAAGCTTCGGCGCAGTCGGAGTCATCGATCGAACCGTCGAGGTGGCAACGGTGACCCTCGACGAACTCTTGCAACACTGCTTTCCGCAGGGTCTGCATCTTCTGTCGATCGACATCGAGGGCATGGATCTAGATGTCATTCGCAGCGCCCGCCTGCCGCAGCGACCGGTATTCATCGTCACCGAGCCATCGCGCCACTTCAAACCGGATGCCGACGATGAGTTCGAGGCGGCACTGCGCGCGAAGGGGTATGTTGAAGTCGCACGCACCGAGTACAACCTGATCTATGGCGACACGCGGGCACTCGGGTTTGCCATGCGTCGGGCGACGCCGGCGTCGCAGCGCAGACTGCGCACCTTTGATGTTTTCGACACCCTGATTGCGCGCCATTGCATTCGGCCTGAGCCGTTGTTCGTCGAACTGGAGCGCCGCAGCGGCATCGCCGGACTGGCTCAAGCGCGCCATGACGCTGAGCGGGAGGTCGAAAGCGCAGAGTACGGTCTGGCGGATATCTACGCTGCACTTGCCCGCCGCCTCGATCTGACCGCCGAACGCGCCGGCGAGCTCGCACAGATCGAGGTGCAGCTCGAGATCGAAAATGCGATTCCGATTCGCGACAACCTGACGCAACTCGACGGAGACAGCGTCCTGGTGACCGACACGTACCTGCCCGACGACGTGGTTCGCACACTGTTGCAGCGCGCCGGCCTGCAGATCGAGCTGCCGATCGTACGCACCAGCGCCGGCAAGCGCACGGGCCGTATCTGGCGCGAGTTTCAACAGCAAGGATTCGCGTGCGTACATCTCGGCGACAATCCCGTGTCCGACATTGCATCGGCGGCCAAAGCGGGCGCCCGTGCCAAGCAGTCGACGGTGGCCGAACCGACGCCGTTCGAGAAGCATCTGTATTGCAACGGCTTCCCCGCATTTGCTCGAGCGCTGAGATCAGCGCGCCTAATAGCGGGTAGCGCGGCGCTTCCTGGATGGCTGTACCGGCTGCAGGTCGGGCTCAACCTTCCCGTTCTGATGGCGGGCTGCGCAACGTTGTTGACCACGATGCGCCAGACGGGAATCGGATCAGCGCTGTTCGCCTCTCGTGACGGACGCCACGTGAAGTGGGTCTTCGACGCGCTGGCACGTGTCGGTGACAAGCCGCAACCCACGACCGAGTACTGGTGGACCTCGCGCATCGCCCGCACCGCAGGCGATGCCACCTACCTCGAGTATTGTCGATCTCTCTTCAAGACCAACCCACTGCTGGTGGATCTGTGCGGAACAGGGACGTCGATCGCCACCCTGTTCGATCGCCTTGACCTGCGCGCCGATCGGCCCACCGTCTTCCTGTGCGAGTTCATCGACCGCGGCAACGAGTCGGTCCCTGAGGACCGTGCGCCACCGTTGCAGGTCTTCAGCCTGTTGTCGACGCGCTCCTTTGTCGACAACGAGGTCTTAGAGCTGTTGAACGTCGCCCCTGAAGGCATGGTGCGAGACGTCGTCCGCATCGGTCACGGCTTTGTTCCGGTGCGAGACCCGTTCGAGTTCGAGGGCGAGGCGGCGACGCTGACGCGCAGTCAGACGCAGTTCGTGCGCGATTTCGCGACTGCACTTCAATCCACGATCGAGCCGGTTTTGCTCGACGAAGTCGCGGCTCAGGGCGAGCAGTTGCTTTCATGCCTGCATGATGCGCCCCACATGCTCGGCAACGAGTTGGGTGAGCTTGCCAAGGTGCTGCTGCCCGCGCATCGCAGCTGCGAACAGCTCCTGCGTAGTGAACTCGCGGCAACGACAGGGTAAACGTCGGCAGCGGCGCCAGCGCGCCCCATTCGTTGCAGCGCTCAAGCCACCCGCTTCCCGCCCGCCACCTTGCGATTCTCCGCGTCGATCTTGTTGACGTAGCGCTGCAGCATCAGGTGCGCCTGCGGCGCCATGTCGACGAATTCGCAGCCGCAGCGGCGCGCGCGCTCGTCGCGCGGCAACTGGCCGATGTGGCGCACGTTCAGGCTCACCGACACCGAACCGACGCCGGGCAGGTCGAGAAAGCAGTTCTCGATGACCGTGCCGGCCGGCAGTTCGAACTTTTCCGGATAGGTCAGCACGGCGAGCCCGCCGACGCTGATATCGAGCACGCGCAGCGATTCGTACTGCTTGGAATCCGGGCTGTACGGCACGAGGCAGGTCGCGGGTTTGGACAGCGGCGGACGCACGCGGAAGAAGTCGCGCCGCTGCAGCCGCAGGAGCTGATCGGGCAGCGGGACGCGGAACGCCGGCTTTGCCTCGTAGCACGTCGCCTCGGCGACGCGCGCGCTGAACTGCAGCTTGACGTTGTCGAGAAAGCCGACGAAGGTGATCTGCCCGGACGCGAGGAGCCGCTTCTGCGCGAGTTCGTCGGACGCGCTGTCGAGGATCACTTCCTCGAACCGCTCGTTGACATCGAGCTGCGCGGTGACGACGAAGCCGGGCCCCTGATCGAAGTACGCGGTGACCAGCACGCCTTCATCGCGAAGCTGGCGCAGCATCGCGGCGATCTCGACCTTCGAGTAAACGGCGAACCGCTCGAGCTCGGGCGAGTCCGGTTCCGGAAAAGGCGAGGTCATGGCCACGGTCTGAGTCCTTTCGCTGACGCTATGCGTGCGGCGCGGCGCGCTGCTCGAGCCGGTATGCCCAGGCGAGCACTTCCGCCACGGCGACGTACAGCGCCGGCGGGATGTGCGCATCGAGGTCCAGTTGCATCAGCAGCGACACCAGCTCGCGCGACTCGTGCACGGGCACGCCCGCCGCGCGCGCACGCTCGATGATTTCATCGGCAAGGTAGCCCTGCCCTTTAGCGACGAGCCGGGGCGCGAGACCGGCCTGCGCGTCGCTCGGCTCGTAGCCGAGCGCGGCGGCGCGACGGTCCGGAATTGGCGGCGTCGGATTCATCCACCCTCCGGCGGCGGCGTCTTCGTATCCGGTTCGACCGCCTGCAGCAACACCGGCGTCAGTCCATGCGCTTCGAGACCCGCGCGAAACTCGGGCAGGGCCGCCGACAGCGCATCTGCTCGCGCGGACTCGAAGGTCGCGGCGATCGTGTCGCCCGACAGGCGAAGACGCGCGACAACCTTGCCGAGCCGCGGCAGATCGAGCGTCAGCGTCGCGTTGAACACCGTCGATGCGCCATCGTCCGCGGCAGGTCGTTCTGCCCCGGCGCGCTCGCGCGCGATCTCGATCGTCGCCGGCTGGCCAGGCCACGCCGGCCCGTGCAGAACGACGGCCTGCTCCTGCAGCGCTTGCAACTGCGCGGCCACACGCGCCGCCGGCGCAACCGATCCCTCGGCGGGCCGGATCTGCAGCAGCTCTCGTGCGATCGCGTCGTCGCTGCGCTCGCCGCGTGTCCACTGCGCGAGGTGCGATTCGAAGAACAATCCGCTGCGCTCAAGCGTCGAGCGCAGCCGCTCGGCGACGGCGCGCACCGGTGCGGTGGGCTCCGGCGCGCCGATCAGTGGCTGCGTAAAGCGCACCGGCGCAGGTGTTCGATCGCCTTCGACCGAACGACCGACCGCTCGCGCCGTTCCCGATCCCGCCAACGCGACCGCTGCGGCCGCCGACGCCTGCGCGCTGACGGCCCACGCGCGTGCCGCGGCGGCCGGTTCGATCGATGCGGGGGGCGCGGCGATCTGCGACGGTGCGGCGAGTTGCGTCGCTCGCGCTGCCGCCGGCGTGCCGATCAGCGCGAGCAGCGCATCGCGCAGAGTCGCAGGGATCGTGAGCTGGCGCATGCCGGCGTCGATCCTTGCGGCACCCGCCCCCGGCGGCAGAACGAGGATCGCCTCGTCGCCCGCCGCCGCGATCGTGCGCAGATCGGCGACGAGCTGGCTGGGTGCTGCGGCAAGTCGCCCCTGCCCTTCGAGCAGCGGGATCATCGCGCGCAGGTTCAGCGCGATGCGTTCGACGCCGGCGCGGGCGTCGCCGGCCGTTCCGACGCGACGGACGACGGCGGCGATCGTTCCGAGGTCCATCGCGCGCCCGATCTCAGGGTCGCGCGCGGTTCGTTCCGCGCGACGCGGGAATGAGCCGCTCGAGCTGGCGCAGCCACGGCTCGGCGCGCGCGCGGATCTCCGCGTCGTCGGCGAGGATGCCGCGCAGCAGCTCGATTCGCCGACGCTGTTCCGACGCGCTCAGGCGCTCGGTCCGGCTCGCCGACTTCAGCTCGGCGATCAGATCGCGGCAGCGATCCTCGAGGCGCGCGACCTCGTCCCAATCCTCGCTGCGCGCGGCGCAAAGCATTCTTCGGCTCGCCTGCGCGATCGCTTCGTAGCGCTGGATCAGCCGCGGCGCGCCGCCCGGCGCGCGCGTCCTGACGGCCCGGCCGTCGTCCGGTGGAGGCATCTGCAAAGCGCTCCTCGCATCGGACTCAGGCCGTGACGACGACCCGGCGCACCGGTCCGGCGCCAGGATCGTCGAAGAAACGCGCCGCTGGCGGCGCTGCTGCGGCTTCGGACTTCGCGACCGGAGCACGCGCGCCGATTTGCGCCCAGGCGTCGCGCAGGTCCGCGAGCAGGCGGCCAACTTCGTCCAGTGCGGCGTGGTCGTTCTTCAGGTTGGCCTGCAGCAGGCGCAGGCTCGCGTAGTCGTACAGCGCGGCGAGCTGCTTGGCGAGCGGGCCGCCCGCGTCCTTGTCGAGGCTCGCCTTCAGTCCTTCCTCGACGATGCGCACGGCCTTGCCGAGCGCCAGGCCCTTCTCGGCCACGTTGGCCGCAGCGATGTGCGCGTGTGCGAGCTTGATCGCCTCGAGCGCGCCGTCGAACAGCATCAGCACGAGCCGATGCGGGTCGGCGGTGGCGACACCGCTGTCGACACCGACGCGCTGATAGACCTTGGCACCGTATCCGCTCATTCCTTCCTCGCAGTCATTGGATCGATGCCCAAGGTATCGGCTGCGTCGGCACCGTCATTGAATCCGAAAAGAGCTCGATAACGCGGATCGGTCGGCTACTTCTGCGGGTTGACCGTCGGCAGGCCGGCCAGCGCGTTGCCGAGCGCGAGGCTTTGCTGCTGGCGCGAGGACAGCAGCGCGTCGAGCTTGCTGTACTGCGTGATCAACCGTTTCTCGATCGTTGCAAGCCGCGCTTCGAGCCGCTCCTGCTGCTGATCGAGCGTGCGGATCGATGCGCGCAGCCCTTCTTCGCGCGCCTTCAGCGACCCGTCGATCCCGGCGATCGCGTCGATCTGCGCACGCAGCCGAACCGCGAAGCCCTGCTCCGCTTCGACCGTGGACGTGGCGGCGAACAAGCGTGCAACCTTGGCGCTGTCGGCGGTCAGCGCGTCGCCGAACTTGGTGCCGTTCAGTTTCAGCGTGCCGTCGCGCTGGATCTCGAGCCCGACTTCGGACAGGCGCGTGTAGTCGCCTGCCGCCGCGGTCATCGTGCCGCGAACGATCGAACGCACACCGTTTTGCACCTGGCGCAGGAGCGACTCGCCATTGAGGACCGCCGCCGTCTTGGTGTTCGGGTCGTACTTGGTCAGCTCGGCGATCAGTTTCTCGACCTCGTTGTACACCTTGACGAAATCCTCGACGGACTTCTTGACCGCATCCGCGTCCTGAGCGACGGTGATCTCGGCGTCGACCGTCGTTCCGGGCGCGGAACCCGCCGGCGGCGCCTTTGCGAGCGTCAGTGTCAGCCCCTCGATCGCGTCCTTGACCGTGTTCGATGACGACGTCAGCGCCAGCCCGTTGATGCTGAACTGCGCGTCCTGCGCGGCCTGGTTCTGCGTGAACGCCAACCCCGCCAAGCCCGCGTCGACCTCGATCTGGAACCCGTTGGCCGCACCGGTCTGCTTGGAGTTGAGCACGAGCCGCGTCTGACCGCCGTCGTTGACGAGCGAAGCGCGCACGCCGATGTTGGCCGCGTTGATCTCGTCGCGAATCTCGGTCAGCGTTCCCGTTCCGGTGTCGCCAACGTTGATCGTCGCGAGCACGGTCGCGCCGTCGGCGCTTCGCAACGTCAAGGTGCCGCTGCCGACGTCGGCGGTCGCACTGGCAAACGCTGCCGACGCGTTGGACTGCCCGCGCGCGAGCTGGGTGACCGAGATCGCGTAGCTGCCGAGCTGCGGCGTTCCGCTGACGGCCGCCGTCGCGGCGTCGCCACTGGCGGTGGCCTTCGCCGCGCCGAAGGTGCCCGTCCGGCGCAGCGCGTCGGCGGCGGTTTGTAGCGCGTCGAGCGCGCTCTTGACGCGGCCGAGCGCGGTGAGCCTGGACTGGATCTGTGTCTCGCGCTGCTGAAGCTGGACGAGCGGCTTGCGCTCGATCGTCATCAACTGCGAGACCAGTGCGCCGACATCGATCGCACCGCCGCCGATTCCGGTGGTCGCCATGGTTGCCCTCTTCCTTTCCGCGCAGCGCGGGTGCGCCGGCCTCGTCCTTGACAGGTTCAGGCGTCGGCGCGCAGCAGCGCACCGGCTGCGACGTCGTCCTGCAGCGCACGCGCGATCGCGAGCGCTTCTTCGGACGGGATCTGCCGCAGCACTTCGCGGGTGCGCGTATCGATCAATTTAACGATCACGCGCTGCGTACCTTCGTCAAATTCGAACGTCAATTCGCTGGCTTTTTGCGCGAGCCGGCGGTTGGCTTCGGCCATCGCCCGGCGCAGGTGTTCGGTCGCGGCGCGATCGGCCGCGTCGTGCGCTGCAGCCTGCTCCGCGGACAGCGCGGGCGAGACAGCGCCATCTCGGCGGATCGACGCATGCCCCGACCCGGAAGCGCGCGCCATGCGCTCCTGAACTGCTCGATCAACTGGGTCGATGTACATCGCGTGATCTCGCTCAAGCCCTGCCGGGATGGCCCCCACTTCGCCGGTTTATTCGGCACGCTGTCGGCTCAACTTGATGCCTGCAGCGCAAGAAAAAGGGGGCTCGTCCGAGCCCCCTTCCCTGAATGACCCCGAGCTACGGGGGCCCAAGACCCGCTTAGCCGCGCAGCAACGACAGCACGTTCTGCGGCATCGCGTTCGCTTGCGCCAGCATGGCGACGCCCGCCTGCTGCAGGATCTGCGCACGCGTCAACGACGCCGTCTCGGCCGCATAGTCCGCATCCATGATCCGGCTGCGCGACGCGGAGATGTTCTCCACCGCGACGCTCAGATTTCCGATCACGGACTCGAAGCGGTTCTGCACGGCGCCGAACTCGGCGCGCTTGCTGTTGACCGCGTCCAGCGCGCTGTCGAGGTTGGTGATCGCAGTCTGCGCAGCCGACACGGTCGTGATCGCGCCATTGGTCGCGGACGAGATTGCCGTGTTGGCGTTGAACGCCGTCGCACCGAGATTGATCCCCACCTGCTCGACCGTCGTGGCGTTGGGGCTCACCTGGAACGTCAGCGTGCCCGTCGACGTGAAGACGTTGGTGCCGTTGAACGTCGTATAGCTCAGCACGCGCTCGATTTCCTCGCCAAGTTGCTGGTACTCGGCATCGAGACTCGACCGGTCGGTCGAGCTGTTCGTCGCGTTGGCGGCCTGCACCGCCAGTTCGCGCATGCGCTGCAGCGCTTCGGTCACCTTGCCGAGCGCGCCCTCGGCCGTCTGCGCGAACGAAATGCCGTCGTTCGCATTGCGCATCGCGACGTTCATGCCGCGCACCTGCGCGTTCATCCGCTCGGCGATCGCGAGACCCGCCGCGTCGTCCTTCGCGCTGTTCACGCGCAGGCCCGACGACAGCCGCTGCACGGCGGTGGCCATCGCCGACTGCGACGTGTTCAGGTTGCGCTGCGCGTTCAGCGACATCAGATTGGTGTTGATGACTTGAGGCATGACAAGCTCCTTTCCTGGTTTCTCGAAAAGCAGCCGCTTCGACAGTCGGCGCTTTCACCTTTGCCCAAGCGGCTGCGCTTCTTCTCGAAGGCTTCCGCGGTCACGCGGTCGACTGCGCCGCGCTAGGTTGCTTATCGGTGGACGCTTCGCCGAACTTTAGGCGGCGCGGCTTCGCGGCTTACCGGAGTCAAGGGATGGAGCGGATGAAAAGCAGCGCGATCGCCACGCAATTCCGCGGCGCGAGCCGAACCCCCCATCGAGCCTGTGCGCAACGTCTCCATCCTCAGGTGACCAGTCGCGACCCGTGGCACGCATTGCAGTGTCGTTGTGCAAGTGTTTCGCCAGCATGTATGGAAGCCTGCGCGCACGAAAAAAAGCGCGCCGAGGACCGGAGTCGCTGCGGCGCGCAGGGCGGGGGAGGAAACCTGTATTGCGCTTGCTCGTGATCGGTGCGTCGGGCGCCGGCCTTCCGCTCTCGCGCCCGGTGTCGTCAATTCGGGATCCCCACCGGATCCCGAAGCTGCCGAGCGACCACACCGTCCGTAACTTCGGCGTCGTCGGTGCGAACTTGAGGCTGCCGCGTGCGACGCGCCTGCGTTGATTGCCCGCCGGGCCAGGTCGATGCGCAGTCTGTAGGAATCCGCCCTACACGCCGCCGCGCGGGGATCCGACAACGCTCATGGAACGCGGCTGATTCATGCGAATTCGCGGCTTCCACACAATGGCCTCACTTCGCAGCGCAATTCGGGTGATCGCAACACCCACTCTTCAGGAGGCAGCCATGAGCAACAGCAACCCGACCGTCAACGAGCAACTGCTGGAAGAAGTGCGCGAGGTCAACCTCGCTTACCTGGTGCTCGCACAGCACATGATCCGCGCCGACAAGGCGCAGGCGATGTACCGGCTCGGCATCTCGGAGGAGGTCGCCAACATCGTCGACCAGCTCACGCCGTCGCAGTTGATGAAGATCGCCGGCGCGAACCAGCTCATCTGCCGCTTCCGCTTCGACGACGACATGGTGTGGAACCTGCTGACCAGCCACTCGAAGGCCAAGGCCACGGGCACCGGCGCCGTCGCCGGGCTGCACGCGAACATCGTGATGGCCGGCCAGATCGCGAACGTCGCCTGAGGCGACGCCCGCGATCTGCGACCGCACTCAGGGGAACGAGGGGGCTCGGCTGCCACCTCGTGCTCCCAGCCGGGGTTGAACGAAAGCAAGAGTACGGAACACGAGGAACGCCATGCGAATCAAGAGCATCGTCACCGAAAGCAAGCAGATCCAGCGCGCGATCGCGCTGATCAAGCTCGGCGCGCGCCTGCAGGTGCTGGAGTCCGAGACCGACCTGTCGTACGAGCGGCTGCTGCGGTTGTACAAGGAAGTCCAGGGCGAATCGCCGGCGCGCGGCATGCTGCCGTTCTCGACCGACTGGTTCATGACCTGGCAGCCGAACATCCACTCGTCGCTGTTCCTGAACATCTACGAGTACCTGAACAAGACGACCGAGCTCGAGGAGATCGACGCGATCATCAAGGCCTACGAGCTGTACCTTGAGCAGATCCGCGCGCAGAGCCTCGACCCGCTGCTGTCGGTCACCCGCGCGTGGCGCCTGGTCAAGTTCGTCGACGCCGGCATGGTGACGCTGACGCCGTGCTGCAAGTGCGGCGGCAAGTTCGTCACGCACACGTTCGAGCTGACCAAGAACTACGTGTGCGGCCTGTGCGAGCCGCCGGCGCGCGCCGGCAAGGGCAAGGGCAGCGTGCGCGGCGAGCAGGCGGTGCACTGATCTGAATCCGGTCGCGCCGCTCGACCGGCCAAAAACAGCGGCTCCTCCTGGTTTTCTCCTCCGACCTTCGCCCGGCTCCGGCCGGGCTTTCTTTTTCCTGCGTGCGCCGGCTGGTGCAGAGCGCCGGCGCGGCGGCTTCTATCGCCGAAGCTCGCCGCACCGGTCGCCACTGCGCCGCCAGACTAAAGCCGCGCGGAGCGACCGCCGAAGGGACGATGCGGCAGGCACGGTGACGAAGATTCGCTTGGCCCGACTCGGGTCGGGCCGAGGCGAGCGACGACTCGGCCGACCGCGGTGAAAAGCGGCCGCTTCCCGATCCATTTCAAGTCTTGCCGCTTCGCTGCCGAAACACGGGCAAGCGGTAGGCATTGGGGCGGGCGGACCTCGTGGAAGACACGGCTGCTCGCCCTGCGCGGATCAGGCGCATCCAAGGGGCTGTCGGGGAATGTTCGTCATCATCGGTTACGTCGTCGTCGTAGCGGCCGTGTTCGGCGGCTACGCGCTCGCCGGCGGCAAGTTCGCGATCCTGGCGCACGCCGCGCCGATCGAGATGCTGATCATCGCGGGCGCAGCGCTCGGCGCGTTCTTCGTCGGCAACTCGAACAAGACCGTCAACGCGACAATCAAGGCGCTGCCCAAGCTGCTACAGGGCTCGAAGTACACCAAGGCGCGGTACATGGCGCTGATGGCGCTGCTTTACGACATCCTGTCCAAGGTGCGCAAGGAAGGGATGATGGCCATCGAGTCCGATGTCGAGGACCCGCACAAGAGCCCGCTGTTCCAGAAGCATCCGGTCGTCGGCAACGATCACCATCTGGTCGAATTCATCTGCGATTACCTGCGGATGATGGTGAGCGGCAACATGAACCCGCTCGAGATCGAGAACCTGATGGACCAGGAGATCGACACGCACCACCACGAAGCGATGGTGCCAGCGCACGCGATCGGCAAGGTCGGCGATGGCCTACCCGCGTTTGGCATCGTCGCGGCGGTGCTGGGCGTAGTCAAGACGATGGCCTCGGTCGGCAAGCCGCCGTCGGAGCTCGGCGCGATGATCGCCGGCGCACTGGTCGGTACCTTTCTCGGCATCCTGCTTTCGTACGGATTCGTGAGCCCGCTCGCGGCGCTTCTCGAGCAGAAGGCCGACGAAGCGACCAAGGAACTGCAATGCGTGAAGGCCACGCTGCTCGCGAGCCTGCAAGGCTATGCGCCGGCGGTGGCCGTCGAATTCGGCCGCAAGGTCCTGTATTCGACCGAGCGCCCGAGCTTCGCCGAGCTGGAGAAGCACGTGAAGCAGAAGCGATGAATTGCGGATCGCGGATTGCGGATTGCGGATTGCGCTCCGCAGACTGCCGTCGGTCCCGCTCCGGCGGAAACCCGTCAACCGTCGGACGGTGTCTCGGCGCTCGCCAGTTCGCAGCGATCGTTCGCAGTCTTGCGGACTGCGCAATCCGCAATCCGCAATCCGCAATCCGAGTCTGAGCGCAATCCGAACAACGCAATCCGCAATCCGAGAAGATGGCCACCGCCGGCGAAAAGACCAAATCGACGATCGTCATCAAGCGCATCAAGAAGGGTGGGCACGGCGGCCATTCGGCCGTTTGGAAGATCGCCTACGCCGACTTCGTGACGGCGATGATGGCGTTCTTCCTGCTGATGTGGCTGCTCGGCTCGACCACGCAAGGCGATCTGAAGGGCATCGCCGAGTACTTCCAGTCGCCGTTGAAGGTCGCGCTTTCGGGGGGTTCGGGCGCGGGGGACGCAACGACCGTGATCCAGGGCGGCGGCCCGAACCTCACCGCGTCGGTCGGTCAGGTCAAGAACGGCGACAACGACACGAAGAAGCGCTCTCCGCACCAGCTTCGCCAAGAACTCGAAAAAATCGAAAAGGAACGCATGGGCCGACTCAAGCAGCGCATCGACGCCGCCATCCTCGCCAACGCCAAGCTCTCGGAATTCCGCCATCAGATCCGCGTCGAGATCACGGCCGACGGGCTGCGCATCCAGATCGTCGACGACTTCAACCGCCCGATGTTCGAGCTCGGCTCGTCGCGCGTGCAGCCGTACATGCGCGAGATCCTGCACGAGATCGGCAAGGTGCTGAACGAGGTCGACAACAAGGTTGCGCTGTCGGGCCACACGGACGCAGCGCCGTACGCGGGCGGCGACCGCTTCTACTCGAACTGGGAGCTGTCGAGCGACCGCGCCAACGCGTCGCGCCGTGAACTGATCGCCGGCGGAATGGATCCGTCGAAGATCGTGCGGGTGGTCGGGCTCGCCGACTCGAACCTGCTGGTCAAGGACGACCCGCGCAGCCCGCTGAATCGGCGCATCTCGATCATCGTGCTGAACAAGCTCGCCGAGGACCGGTTGAATCGCGCTGGCGGCGAACTCGAAGCGGGCAGCGCCGAGGAAGTCAAGGAAACGCTGCAGCCGGAGTCGCAGACCGAAGCGGCCCCGGCCGCCGCCGCAACGCCGGCCCCGCCGCTCGTCGCGGGCAGCGCCGCCAGCCCCGCAGCTGCGGCCCGCTGACAGATGGTCACTGGGCAGACGCGTCGCTACGCGACTCGCGCGCGCACTTGCCGAGCGCTCGGAACGCAGATGACAGATCGGACGCTCACCCCCCTCACCCCCGCCATTCTCGCTCGTGGAGGGAGGGGAGGTTCGCGCAGCGAAGGGTTGTCAACCAACTGTTGGAGGTCTGTGTTCGCGGACAGGTGCCGAAGGGCGGACCTTTTCATCCGATCGGCGGATGCGCCCGGTCGGCACACTGTCGCAAAGCGCCGCGTTCGCTGCACGCGGCATGAAGCATGCAGGAGTGAACATGGGAGCTGACCCGCGTTTCCTTGTCGTCGACGACTTCTCGACGATGCGGCGCATCGTACGCAATCTGCTGAAGGAGATCGGCTTCGGCAACGTCGAAGAGGCCGAAGACGGTTCGATCGCGCTGGCGATGCTGCGCTCGAGCAAGTTCGACTTCGTCGTGTCCGACATCAACATGCCGAACATGAACGGCTTCGAGCTGCTGAAGAACATCCGCGCCGACGAAGCACTGAAGTCGATTCCGGTGCTGATGGTCACCGCCGAGGCGAAGAAAGAGGACATCGTCGCTGCGGCCCAGGGCGGCGCAAGCGGCTACATCGTCAAGCCTTTCACGAAGGCCACCCTCGAAGAAAAAGTGCAGAAGATCCTGCAAAAGAACCAGTAAGGGGGCGCAATGCTGCGCAGCGATTCGCCCGGCAGAGCGCCGCTGTACTGCGACGCCGCCGGTTTCGAAGACACATCGAACAAGAACAAGCGGTCCCGAAAACCGCGCGCGCGCAAAGGCGTGCCGGCCAAGGACGTGTCGATCCTCGGCAGCACGGCCGCGCCGCAGTTGGCCTGCGACGAGCGCGCCGAGGCCGACGACGTTTATCAGCGCATCGGGCAGCTCACGCGGACGCTGCACAACGCGCTGCGCGAGCTGGGCTACGACAAGGAGCTGCTCGGTACGCGCGAACAGTTGCCCGACGCACGCGACAGGCTCGCTTACATCGCGCGCGTCACGGGCGACGCGGCGGAGAAGGTACTCAACGCCGTCGACCGCGCGCGCAGCCTGCAGGAAGAGCTGACGCGTCAGGCCGGCGATCTGCACCGGCGCTGGCAGGCCGTCGCGGCCTTCGCCGCCGCGCCTGGACGCGCAACGCCGGCAGGCAAGCAGCTCGTCGACGAAACCTGCACGTTCTTCGCCAGCGTCGAAGCGCAGGCGGACCGTACCAACGCGATCCTGACGGACATCATGCTGGCGCAGGACTTCCACGACCTGACCGGCCAGGTGATCCGCAAGGTCGTGGCGCTCGCCCAAGACATGGAAGACCAGCTCGTGCGGCTGCTGATCGAAGCCACGCCGCCGGAGCAGCGCACTAGGGTCGAAGCCTCGCACGCCGCCGCGCCCAGCGGACCGGTCGTCAATCCCGCCGGGCGTACCGACGTCGTCACCGACCAGGCGCAGGTCGACGAGCTGCTCGCTTCGCTCGGGTTCTGAGTCGATCGCGAAGCGCGGACTGCAGGTCACGGACGCTCGCCGCTGCGTTCGTACGTGTTCTCTCTTCAATTGGCGACGAGTTCGTCGCGCTGCTGCCGCCGTCTCGCGCAGTCCGCGATCCGCGCCGCTTACGCGTGACCCAAGACCGGATGCGGTCGGTACGGTGCTTCGAGCTGCGCGATCTCCTCGGCGCTGAGCTTGACGTCGAGCGCGCGCACGGCTTCCTCGATCTGCCAAACCTTGCTCGCGCCGACGATCGGTGCGGTGACGCCCGGCCGACCGGCAAGCCACGCGTAGGCGATCTGCGCGTTGCTAACACCGCGCGCCGCGGCCAGCGCCGAAAGCGCATCGACGATCGCGAAGTCGCCTTCCTGGTAGTAGAACTTCAGCGCGATCTCGTCGGTCTTCGCACGCGCGGTTGCGCCGGCAGTCGCGTCGTCCTTCGCGCGGTTGCCGGCCAGGAAACCGCGCGCGAGCGGGCTCCACGGCAGCAGACCCACCCCCTGGTCGCGGCAAAACGGGATCATCTCGCGCTCCTCTTCGCGGTAGACGAGGTTGTAGTGGTTCTGCATCGACACGAAATGGGTCCAGCCGTTGCGCTCGGCCACGTGCTGCATCTTGGCGAACTGCCACGCCCACATGCTCGATGCGCCGATGTAGCGCGCCTTGCCGGCGCGAACGACATCGTGCAGCGCCTCCATCGTTTCCTCGACGGGCGTGTCGGGATCGAAGCGATGGATCTGGTACAGGTCGACGTAGTCCGTGCCGAGCCGCGCGAGGCTCGCGTCGATCGCCGCGAAGATCCGCTTGCGCGACAGCCCGCTCATATTCGGCCGCCGCTCGGGCTTCGGTCCCGGCGCGTTGCCGCCCTTGAACGCGAGATCGACCGGAAAGTACACCTTGGTCGCGATCACGATCTCGTCGCGCCGCGCGAACTCGCGCAGCAGCCGCCCGGTGATCTCCTCCGAGCGTCCGGCCGAATACATGTCGGCCGTGTCGAACAGATTGATGCCCAGCTCGACCGCGCGCCGAACGATCGGCCGCGCCGCCTCCTCTTCGATGACCCACGGCCGCCACTCGGGCGTGCCGAAAGTCATCATGCCGAGCGCGATTCGCGAGACCTTCAGTCCCGACGCGCCCAGGTTCACGTAGTCCATGTCGCCTCCCGATCCTGCCAGCGGCTGCCGGCGCGGAGCGGAATTGTGCGCGATCAGACGACCGGCGCCAGCCGCGCGAGCAGCGCGTTGATCTCTTCGAGCCGGAAGGGCTTGGCGAGGTAGTCGTCGGCGCCGGCGGCGAGGCAGGTCTCCCGGTCGCCCGCCATCGCGTTGGCGGTGATCGCCGCGATCGGCACGCGCGTCGCATGGCTCCTCGCCTCCCACGCGCGGATGCGGCGGATCGCCTCGAGTCCGTCCATGCCGGGCATCTGCCAGTCCATCAGCACGAGGTCGAAGCGCTCGCGTTCGACGGCGGCGACCGCGTCGGCGCCGTTGTCGATGACTGTCGCCTCGCAGCCGACGAGCTTGAGCATCTCGACCGCGAGCATCTGGTTGATCGGGTTGTCCTCGACCAGCAGCACGCGCGGTCCGGTTCGCCCGCTCGGCGCGACAGGCGGCTCGGGGGCGGTCGCAGACGCGTGCCGGCCGCCTGGCGAGGGCGCTTCGTTCGCGGGCGCATGCGCGAGCGCGTTGAGCCACTCGCGACGCCGCACCGGCTGTGTGAGCTGCGCGTCGGCGGCAAGCTCGCCGAGCCAGCCCTCACCGGGAGCCAACGTAGGCGCGGCGACGACGATGACCGGCGTGCCGCGTGCACGGCAGGCGAGCGCGAGCCGGCGCGCAGGCGCCGCCGCGTCGCCCGGTGCAGCATCGCCGACGGCGAGCACGAGCGCGGCCGTGGGCGACGCGATCACCGCGGATTGCGCGGCAGCCGCGTCGCCGGCGACGGCACACGACGCACCGAGCGCGCTCAGCGCCGCGCGAACGTCGTCGGGCGACGCGCCGGCCAGCGGCCAGATCACCACCGGCCGCACCGGCGGCGGCACCTGCGCCGGCGTCTCGACGGCGAGCGGCAGTTCGAACTCGACCGTGGTTCCGCGACCCGCTTCGCTGCGAAGCTTCAATTCGCCCCCCATCAGTTCGACCAGCCGGCGCGAGATCACGAGCCCGAGACCGGTTCCGCCATAGCGGCGCGCCATCGAGCTGTCGGCTTGTTCGAAAGCGCCGAACAGCCTGCGCTGCGCTTCGGCGTCGATGCCGATGCCCGTATCGGTCACCCGCAGTTTCAGGCGCGCTTTGCGGTCGGCGCCTGGCGGATCGGTCCACGCAGCCTGCACCTCGATCGCACCGGCCTCGGTGAACTTGACGGCATTGCCGACCAGGTTCACCAGCACCTGCCGCAGCCGATGGCCGTCGCCGATCGCGACGACGTCGATCGTGTCGTCGGCGGTGCAACCGATGCGAACGCCTCGCGCGTGACAGTCGCGAGCGAACATCGTGATCGTGTCTTCGACGACGTCGAGCGGGTTGAACGGCGCGGCTTCGATTCGCAGCCGGCCGGCCTCCAGTCGGGCGAAGTCGAGGATGTCGTCGACGATGCGCAGCAGGCTGGCGCCCGACGTGCGGATCGTCTGCGCGAAGCGGCGCTGGCTGTCCGACAGCGGCGAGCGCAACAGCAGGTCGGTCATGCCAATCACGCCGTTCATCGGCGTGCGGATCTCGTGGCTCATCATCGCGAGGAAGCGCGTCTTGGCCGCGCTCGCCTCCTCGGCGCGCTCCTTGGCCGCGCGCAGTTCGGAGGTGCGGCGCGCGACCTCGCGCTCGAGCTCTTCGCGGTGCCGCTTCAGTTGCGCGTCCCGCGCATCGATCTGCGCCAGCATCGCGTTGAAGTCGTCGACCAGACGCCCGACCTCGTCGTCGGTCGTGCGCCTGACCCGCGCCGAGAAATCGCCCGTGACGCCGACCCGGTGCGCGGTTTCGGACAGTTCGACCAGCGGCTGGATCACCGAGCGCGATAGCCGCGGCGTGATCCAGAGGATCAGCACAAAGGCCAGCGCGGCGCCGCCGGCCAGCAGCCCCGCCTCCGTCAGCAGCGCCGCGCGCAACGCCTGCGTGTCAGCGACCACGGTCAGCGTGCCGATCTGCTCGCCGCCCGCGAACACGGGTTCGCTGCGGCTGATGACGTGGCCCGCCGATCCGCCGCGCGTTTGCGCGTGCCACTCCACCGACTGCCCGCCGGGCCGCAGCGGATCGACGCGCGCCGACACCATGCCTTCGCGCGTCTGCAGCGATTGCAGTAGCGCATGGATCGCCGCTTGATCGCCGAAAGCGACCGCGGGGCCCAGGTTGTAAGCGAGCATCCTGGCCGCGCCGCGAACGTCGTCTTCGATCTCCCCGCGTTCGCGCAGATACGCGACGCTGCCGCCGATCGCCAGGCTAAAGAGCAGCCCGACCGCAGCGGTCAGCAACGCGAGCGCGACGATCTTGCGCGCCAGCAACGGCGGGCGCGTCGTCATTGGCGCACCTCGACGGCGAGCGCGAGCAACTGCGCCGGCAGCTTGACGCTGCTCCTGCGCACGGCGGGCAGGTCGACGGCGAACCCGAGCCGCCGCTCGACCGGCCGGAAGGCGATCATCGCGCCGCGCTCCATCGCCGCGTCGCCTTCGCCGACGATCAGCATGGCGCCGCGATCGGCGATCGCGCGCACGGCCGGCAGCCGCACCGCTTCCGACTCGGCCACGTACACCAAGTGACAGTCAGCGACCGCATCGAGCCCGACGTCGGTGCGAACGCTCAACCTGCGGTCCCGGATCGACTTGCCTTCGAACTGCTTCAGCGCCGCGTCGAGCGGTCCGCCACCCAGCGAGCACAGCCGCAGCGGTGCCGTCGGTTCGGCGAAAGCCGACGCCGGCCATTCGGCGAAGCGCGTGAAGTTGAACAGATAAGCCGCCTTGATCTCGCGCTCGCTCAAGTTCTGCGCGCGCGGCGCCGCGCGCTCCGCGTCGCAGGCCAGCGCAAGCACGGCACCGGCCAGGGCACGCATTGCGCGCCGCCTGGCGCAGATCGTCGGCGAGGCGATCACCATCGCGCCTGTTAGAACGCGTAGCCGACCCGCAATTGCCAGGTCCGCCCCGGCTGCGGAATGCGGTCGATGCCGAGCGGCAACGCGCCCGGGGCAACCGGATCCTCGAGTCGCCGATCCAGTGCGTTGTACAGCCCGAAGATCACATCGAACCCGCTGCGCACTTCGGGACTCGACACGGCGAGGTTGACCGTTTTCTGCGACGGCAGATCGCCGGCGGCAGTCCGGCGCCGCGCCGCGTACAGCATCTCGCCGGCCAGCCGCCAGCCGTTACGCAACTGCCACCAAGCCGACACGCGCGCGATGTGGCGCGGCGAATTCTCCAGTTCCCGGTCTTGGCCGTCCTCGGCGTGCTGATAAGAGTAGACGCCGCGCAAACGCAGCGCGGCGCCGAAGGCGTGCTCGAGTTCCATGTCGTAGCCGCGCACGGATGCCGACGCTGTGTTCCGGTACTGCGCTTCGCCGCTCGCGGGGTCAAGGACCTGCGTGATCAGGTTCAGCGCGCGCAGTCGAAACAGCGAAAGCGCGAGCCGCGTCCGCCGGCCCAGCATGGCCTCGTAGTCCAGATCGAACGTGCGGATCTTCTCCGCCTCCAGCGCGGGGTTGGGCAGGTACAGCCCCGGCAGCGCGTAGTAGCGCTCGTAATTGTTGGGCGCGCGGAACGCGCTGCCCGCGATCAGCTTGAGGCTGCCGCCGCGCTCCGGCTTGTAGATCACCGCGAACCGCGGGCTGACCTGCTCGCCGCCGCGATAGCGGTCGTAGCGCGCGCCGGCGCTGGTCGACCAGCGCGCCGACCATTCGATGTCATCCTGCGCGTAGACGCCCACCCGCGAGCCCGTGCGGCGATCGTCGAGCAGCACGCCGAGCGAATCGGCAGTCTGCTTCTGCGCGAGCCGCGCGTCGTGCTGCGCTTCGACGCCCCCGATCAGCCGGTGACCGGCGGACACCCGATGCCGCACCTGCCCTTCGAAACCGTGCCAGTCGCCATCGGTAAAGCCGAGATACGGATCGCCGCCAAAGTCGTAGCGGTCGCGATAGCGGTAACGGCCGGCGAAAATCCGCAGCGCCGCGTCGGTCGCGTCGCCGAGCGGCCGGTCGTAGCGGACGTCCGCGAAGCTTGCGATGTCGCGTGCGAACGACGACGGATCGGGAAAGTCCGACGCGTACAACCCGTAGCCCGTGTCCTTGCGCCGCTCCATGTGCCCGGCCTGAACGCGCCACGCACCGAAACTCGCCTTGCCGAAGACGCGCCGCGTATCGCTGCCATCGACGCCGCTCGCGCGCCCGCCGAACGGCAACGTGCCGCTCGGATCGTTCAGCACGATGTCGAATCCGTCGTTGCGCTCGCGCGAGGCGCGCAGCAGATAGCCGCCGCTGTCGCCGATCCGCCCCGCGACCGAGCCGCGCAAGATGCGCTCGCCGGCGCTGCCCGCGCCTGCGGTGGCCGCATCGCCCATGCGCGCCGCGGCCTTGGTCACCACGTTGATCACGCCGAAGAACGCGCTCGTTCCGTACACCGACGAACTCGGACCGCGGATCAGTTCGACGCGTTCGACGAGGTCGAGGTCGATCAGCGCGTCGGTGCCGATCGCCGCCTGATCGTAGAAGTTGTCGTTGGCGCGGTAGCCGTCGATCAGCAGCAGCACGCGCGTGTTGTAGTCGCCCGGCGGTGCAAACCCGCGCACGCCGACGAAGGTGTAGGTGCGATCGGTGTAGGTGAAGAAGCCGCGCGCGCCGTTGAGCACGTCAGCCAGCGTGCGATAACCGTAGGTCCGGATCTCCTCCGCGGTCACCACGCTGACCGACGCGGGCGCATCGAGCAGCCGCTCCTGGGCCTTCGACACGCCGTAGACCTCGGTTCCGGCGAGCTGCTCGAGCGACAGCTCCGTCAGATCCACCGCCGCGGCCGGCGCTGCGCCGAGCAGCGCGGTCAGACAGGCGATCAGGACTCGCCAGCGCGCGAGCCAGCGCAGGTCGACGGTCTTCGGCATGGCGGCACTCCGGATGTAGCGACCGGCATGCGTGGGCCGGTGTGCGGTCGGCCCTACACGGGCATGTTCATGATCTGTTCGTAGGCCTGCACCAGTCGGTTGCGGACCTGCACCGCGGCGGAAAACGAGATCTGCGACTTGTTCATCGCGATCATCGTCTCTTCGAGGCTGACGTTCGGGTTCTCGAGCTGGAACTGGCGCTGCAGTTCGGCCGCCGACTGCTGGTTGCGGCTCACGGACTTCAGCGCCGAGTCGAGCGACGCGACGAAGTCGAAGCCGCCTTCCTGGGGCTTGACCGCCGCGGTCGGCGTCTTCAGCGCCGCGACCGCCTGCGCGATCTGCGAATTGATCGACTTGATTTCCATCGTTCCCGCGCCCCCTTTTGTCTTCTTGGTGCTCGTGTTTCTGGCCGACCATATCGCGGCTGCGGGCTTGCGCTTGCCTCGAAATCCGCCCGCAAGCGACGCCAATTCGGATCGTCCCGGGCTTGTAGGAAGTTGCCTGACGGGGGCGTCGAAGCATTGCCGATTTCCTCGGCTTATCCGGTGTTCCGCGCCCTAAAGTCGCCCGAATAATCGCCGGCAAGCGGTCGCCACGAGCGGCCCCGTACAACGACAAAGAAGGCGATGGACAACACGGCGGTGGTACCGGGCACGGGGCAGGCGGCAGGCGGTCTTGCGCGCCTGTCGCCGCGCACCAAGGGAATGCTGGCGCTGGGACTGGCGGCGCTCGCAGCGGTCGTCGGCAGCGTCTGGCTGTGGAGCGCGACGCCCAATTACCGGGTGCTCTTCACGAACCTCTCGGACCGCGACGGCGGCGCGATCATCGCGCAGCTCGCGCAGATGAACATCCCGTTCCGCAACGCCGACGGCGGAACGATCATGGTGCCCGCCGATCGCGTGCACGAGGCGCGGCTCAAGCTCGCGTCGCAAGGGCTGCCCAAAGGCTCGATCGTCGGCTTCGAGATCATGGAGACGCAGAAGTTCGGCGTCACCCAGTTCCAGGAGCAGGTCAACTACCAGCGCGGGCTCGAAGGCGAACTGGCGCGCTCGATCCAGACGCTCGCGCCGGTGGCGAGCGCGCGCGTGCATCTGGCGCTGCCCAAGCAGTCGGGCTTCCTGCGCGACAAGCAGCCGCCGACGGCGTCGGTGCTGCTGCAACTGCATCCGGGCAAGGCGCTCGACCGCCAGCAGATCGCCGGCATCGTGCACCTCGTGTCGTCGAGCGTGCCGGAACTGTCGACCAAGAACGTGTCGATCGTCGACCAGCACGGCAACCTGCTCGCCTCCGAACGCGGCGGCAGCGGCGCCGCGCTCGACGCGGCACAGCTCGACTACGTCGCGCACATCGAGGCGAACACGATCAAGCGCATCGAGGACATCCTCGAGCCCATCGTCGGTCGCGGCAACGTTCGCGCGCAGGTCACCGCCGACGTTGACTTCTCGCAGGTCGAGCAGATGGCCGAGACGTACAAGCCGAACCAGGCCGCCGACGCCGCGACGGTACGCAGCCAGTCGACGATCGAGAGCTCGCAGCCGGGGCCGGCGGCGGCGGGCGGCGTGCCGGGCGCGCTGTCGAACCAGCCGCCGGTGCCGCCGACCGCGCCGATCAACGGCGGCGCCGCCCCGCTGAATCCGAACAACGCTACGGCTGCGGCAGCGGGCAACAGCACGCGGCGCGAAGCGGTGACCAATTTCGAGGTCGACAAGAACGTCCGCCATACGAAGACCGGCAGCGGGCAGATCCGCAGGCTTACCGCGGCGGTCGTCGTCAACTACCGGATGGCGCCCGCGGCGGGCGGCGGAGCGGCGCAGCCCACGCCGCTGTCCGACAAGGAGATCCAGAACGTGCAGGCGCTCGTTCGCGAAGCGATGGGCTTCAACGCGCAGCGCGGCGATTCGCTGAATGTGGTCAACGCGCCGTTCAGCCAGCCCGAAGCCGCCGCGCCGGCCGAAGCACCGCCGTTCTGGAAGCATCCGGACGTGATCGCGCTCGCCAAGGAGACCGGCAAGGCGCTGCTGTTCCTCGTGCTGGCGATGATCGTCGTGTTCGGCGTCGTGCGCCCCGCGCTGCGCGCCTTCACGGCTGCGCAGGAGCGCGCGACGGTCGAAGCGCCGCCGCAGCCCGCGCAGATCGCGATGAGCGGACCGTCCGGCGAAACGAACGTCTCGCCGCTCGAGCAGGTCCGCCAGGTCGCCAAGAACGACCCGGCGACGGTCGCGAACGTCGTCAAGTCGTGGGTCGGCAACGAGGGGAAAGCGTGATTTCTCTGATTGCGGATTGCGGATTGCGGATTGCGTGCCGCTCGCTGCGCGCGTCTGCGCGCTTCTACGCAATCTCCGCGTGCCGTAACCGAATCTGGGCGGACGCCCCCCGCAGACCGCGAACGGCGCAATCCGCGATCCGCAATCCGCGATCCGCGTTCTAGCCATGGACGATGCCGGACTCGAACAGGCCGCGATCCTGCTGATGACCGTCGGCGAGGAGCAGGCCGCCGAGGTCTTCAAGTACCTGTCGCCGAAGGAAGTCCAGAAGCTCGGCGAGACGATGGCGCGGCTCAAAACCGTGCCGCGCGAGCGCGTCGACGAGGTGATCCGCAACTTCAACAAGGCGAAGGACGAGCAGTACTCGCTGGTCGGCGACACCGACGCCTTCATCAGCCAGGTGCTCAAGCGCGCGCTCGGCGACGAGAAGGCGGGCATGCTGCTCGACCGCATCCTGCAGGGGCGCGACGTCTCGGGCATCGAGAGCCTGAAGTGGATGGACCCGGGCTCGATCGCGGAATTGCTGAAGAACGAGCACCCGCAGATCGTCGCGTCGATCCTCGTTCACCTCGAACGCGACCACGCGTCGGAGGTGCTGAAGTGCCTGCCCGAGCGGATGCGCAACGACGTGCTGCTGCGGATCGCCACGCTCGACGGCATCCAGCCGCAGGCGCTGCAGGAGCTGAACGAAGTGCTGTCGAAGGTGCTCGCCGGCAACGAGAAGATGAGGAAGGCCACGCTCGGCGGCACCAAGGCCACCGCGGAGATCCTCAACTTCCTCGGTAGCCAGATCGAAACCGCCGCGGTCGAGGCGATCCGCGAGCACGACCCTGACCTCGCGCAGAAGATCCTCGACCAGATGTTCGTGTTCGAGAACCTGATGGATCTGGACGACCGCGCGATCCAGCTTCTGCTGCGCGAGGTGCAGAGCGAGTCGCTGATCGTCGCGCTCAAGGGCGCCGATCCGGCGCTGCGCGAGAAGATCTTCAAGAACATGTCGAACCGCGCCGCCGAGATGCTGCGCGAGGACCTCGAAGCCAAGGGCCCCGTGCGGCTTTCGGAGGTCGAGGCCGAGCAGCGCGAGATCCTGAAGATCGTTCGCCGGCTCGCCGACGAAGGTCAGATCCAGATCGGCGGCGGCGGGGACGATCAGTATGTGTGATTCGGATTGCGGACTGCGGATTGCGGATCGCGGACTGCGTGCACGCCCGACGCATGCCACTCCGAACCCAGCGATGAATCGCCGCTTCCGAAGGCCACAGTCTCTCGCTTCCGTCGAAGCGACGAAGTAAGAGGGTTCTTGCGCAATCCGCAATCCGCAATCCGAGACTCGAACTGATGGGCGCTCCCGAAAAGAACTTCGGCCGTTTCATTCCCAAGGAACACGTCGGCGACGTGGCGAGCTGGGAGTTCCAGCCGCTGGGCGGCGGCAAGCCGCAGACGCGCACCGGCGGTACGCAGCGCCATGCCGCGACGTCGATGATGACCGAGCGCGACCGACGCGCGTTCGAGCGCGGCCGCCAGCAGGGTTTCCACGAGGGCCAGCAGGAGGCGCAGCGGCAGAAGGCGCAGCACGCGCGCCAGCTCGACCGCGTGCTCGACGAATTGCGCGGCCGTTTTGCCGAACTCGAATCGAACGCGGCCGACGCAGTGCTCGATCTCGCGATCGAGATCGCGCGCCAGGTCGTTCGCCGCGAGATCGAAATCCAGCGCGACGCGGTGTTGCCCGTGGTGCGCGAGGCGGTCAGCGCGATCATCGACGAACAGACGCATCCACGCGTGCACCTGCACCCGGACGACCTCTGGCTGATCCAGGCCGATCTCGACACCGACGGGCTGTATCAGGGCTGCCGTTTCGTTCCGGACGCGTCGATCGCGCGCGGCGGCTGCCGCGTCGAGACCGCGCAGAGCGAAGTCGACGCGACGCTCGCCACCCGCTGGCGCCGCGTGCTCGGCGCACTCGGCGTCGAAGCCGGCGAACTGCCGCCGATCGAGGGCGCGGAGGCGGATCGCGGATTGCGGATTGCGGATCGCGCCGACCACGGCACGCCGGACGACGCGCCGCGCAGCGGCAACTGATTGCCAATGTCGTGTTCAACCGCGTGAGCCTGCGCGCCGTGCAACCAGCTCAATCCGCAATACGCAATCCGCAATCCGCGCGCGATCTGCAGTCCGAGCGGGCGCCCTTCCTCCGCTTCCTCGCGCAGTCGCGAGCGATCGCGGCTTCGGCCACCCCGATCGAAGTGCGCGGCCGGCTCACGCGCGTCGCGGGGCTGGTGATGGAAGCGGTCGGGCTCAAACTGCCGGTCGGCGCACAGGTGACGGTGCTGCAGGATGCTTCGCTGCGCGTCGACGCCGAAGTGGTCGGTTTCAACGGCGAGCGGCTGTTCCTGATGCCGGCGACCGATCCGTACGGACTTCGGCCCGGCGCGATGGTCGTGGCGCACGAGTCCGCTGCCGCGCGCCCGCGCCTTCACCGCAACAACTACCCGCGCCGGCGCGCCGAGGACCGCACGCGCCATCTGCCGATGGGCGATGCGCTGCTCGGCCGCGTGGTCGATCCGAACGGCCGGCCGCTCGATCGGCTCGGCGCGCTCGAAGGCGCCGAGCTGCAGCCGCTCGCGCGGCGTCCGATCAACGCGATGGAGCGCGAGCCGGTGCGCAGCCCGCTCGATGTCGGCGTGCGCGCGATCAACGCGCTCGCCACCGTCGGCCGCGGACAGCGCATGGGGCTGTTCGCCGGTTCGGGCGTCGGCAAGAGCGTGTTGCTCGGCATGATGGCCAAGTACACGAGCGCCGACGTGACGGTCGTCGGATTGATCGGCGAACGCGGCCGCGAGGTGAAGGAGTTCATCGAGGACATCCTCGGGCCGCAGGGCCTGCGCCGCGCCGTCGTCGTCGCCGCGCCCGCCGACACGCCGCCGCTGCTGCGCATGCAGGGCGCCGCGTACGCGACCGCAATCGCAGAGCACTATCGCGACCAGGGCAAGCAGGTGCTGCTGCTGCTCGATTCGCTGACGCGCTACGCGATGGCCGCGCGCGAGATCGCGCTGGCGATCGGCGAGCCGCCGGCGACCAAGGGCTATCCGCCGTCGGTGTTCGCCAAGCTGCCGCAACTCGTCGAGCGCGCGGGCAACGCGGCCGCCGGACAGGGCTCGATCACCGCCTTCTACACGGTGCTCACCGAGGGCGACGATCCGCAGGATCCGGTCGCGGACTCGGCGCGCGCGATCCTCGACGGCCACATCGTGCTGTCGCGGCAGCTCGCCGACGCCGGCCACTATCCGGCGATCGACGTCGAAGCGTCGATCTCGCGCGTGATGACCTCGATCGTCGGGCCCGACCAAATCGAGCTGGCGCGCCGCTTCAAGGCGCTTTATTCGCGCTTCACGCGCAACCGCGACTTGCTATCGGTAGGGGCGTACGTACCCGGCAACGACCGCCTGCTCGACGCGGCGATCGCGGCCTACCCGCGGATGGAGGCTTTCCTGCAGCAGTCGATGAACGAGGCCTCTTCGCTCGCCGAAGCGCACGGCCGGCTGGCGGCATTGCTCAGCACGGTGGAGGTGTCGTGACTTGGGATTGCGGATTGCGGATTGCGGATTGCGTAAGCCGCGCGCAGTGCGTGTCGTTCCCGAGCGAGCGGGAACCCGGTTCGTTGCCGGAATGCGCACGACACCACGCCGGCGCGCGATCGAAGGCAGTCCATCACGCGCAATCCGCAATCCGCAATCCGAATCCGCATGCATAACGCCAACCTCGCCATGCTGATCGAACTGGCCGTCACGTCGCGCGATGCGGCGGCGGCGCGGCGCGCGCAGGCCGCGACGAGCCTGGCGCAGGCGCAGGCGCAGTTCGAGCTGTTGCGCGGCTATGCGCGCGACTACGAGCGGCGCGCGCAGACGACGCTGACGCAGGGCATCGACATGGCGGCGCAGAACAACCTGCGCGCCTTCGCGGCCAAGCTCCAGCAGGCGATCGACGCGCAGCGACTCGAGGTACAGCGGCGATCGGACGCGCTGGCCGCGGCCGACGAGGAGCTTCGACAGGCGCACAAGCGCGTCAAGAGCATGCAGGCGCTCGCCGAGCGTCGGCTCGCAGACGCGCGCCAGGCGCTCGCGCGCAACGAGCAGAAAACGCAGGACGAGCTGGCGCAGTCCGGCCGCGAGCGGCCGCTCGCGGCATCCAAGTGGTGACCCGGGGAAACCGATGAACGATCTGAACATCGCCGCGCTGCAGGCGGCCCGCCAAGCGAACACAAGCGGCTCGCGCGCGGCGGACGCGCGCGGTGCGGACGATCCTGCGACCGCCTTCGACCAGGTGATGGCGCGCGTCGCGCGGCAGGATGCGGACAAGGCGCAGCACCGCCCCGCAGCGGCCGATGGCGAAGCGTCGCAGGCGAACGACGACGCCGAACCGGGGCAGAGCGCAGACGCAGCCGCCGACGCGGCCGCCGGCGCGGCCGTCGTCGCACAGATCGTGGACCTCGCGACCACGGTCGCGGCGGCGGAACCGGCGAGCCCAAGCGAGGATGCGCAAGCCGCGCCGCAGGTTCGAGACGCGCCGAGCGACGCTGGACCGGTGACCACCCCTCAGCCGCCGATCATGGCGGTGCCGGCCGGCGAAGCGGATCGCGCCGACGCGCCGGCGCAACCGATCGATGCGTCGGGCCGCGATACGGCCCGACCGTCGCGCGCGTCGCCTCGCGCCGCGCCCGCGGTCGTCGCCGACGCAACGAAGGGCGGGGACCCGGCAGCGGCGCCCGCCGCAGCCAGCGGTGCGACGATCGAGCACGCGGTCGAGTCCGACGCCCGGCGTTTTGAACAGGCGCTGACCGCAGCGCACACGGCGGCGCGCGCCGACGCTGCGCCGGCGCAGAACCATTCGATGCCGGCCGCTGCGCCCGCGCACGCCACGTACACCGTCGCGCACGCGAAGGTCGCGACCCCCGTGCTGCATCCGGGTTTCGGCGAGGATCTCGCCAACCGCGTCGTCTTTCTCGCGGGCCAGCGCGTGCAGAGCGCGGAGATTGCACTGACACCGGCCGATCTCGGCCCGCTTTCGGTGACGATCGAGATGCGCGGCCACGAAGCGCAACTTTTCTTCGGCGCCGCGCACGCGACGACGCGCGCGGCGATCGAGGATGCGCTGCCGCGGCTGCGCGAGATGTTCGCCGGCAGCGGGCTGCAGCTCGCCGATGCCCAAGTCGGCGATCACGCGCGGCGCGACTTTGCGCGTCCGCAGCGCGGCTCGGGCGGGCCGGTTCGCGCGGTCGCCAGCATCGGCGTCGTGCCGGACATGCGCCCGACGCGCCCGGACCGGCTGATCGACGTGGTCGTTTGACACGCCGGTTTCACCGCGCTGCGGTTCACGGACGCGCGGCGACAAACGCACGCGGCGACCGGATGGATCGTCGATCCTGAGTCGGCGATCCGCCCTCCCGATTCCGGCCGTTTATCGCGGGATCGCCCCCCCTCAAGCCCCCGAATAATCGTGTCGATAACGCCGCCCGCTCGCGCGGACGACGTAAGCGATGCGAATTCGACACGGAGCGCGCAATGGCCGAAAAGGACGCCAAGGCCGAAGACGCCAAGGCCCCGAAGAAGAGCAAGTCCAAGCTGCTGCTGATCGTCGGCGTAGGCGCCACGCTGCTCGTCGCGGGCGGCGGCGCGGCCGCGTATCTGCTGATGGGAAAGAAGGACGCAGCGCATGCGGCCGAGCAGAAGACGCCTCCGAAAAAGGCCCCGGTCTTCGTCGATCTCGAGTCCTTCACCGTCAACCTGCGCGACGAGGACGACGACCGCTTCATGCAGGTCAAGCTCGTCGCCGAGATGCGCGACAACGCCGCGGGCGAAGTGCTGAAGAACATGATGCCTGCGGTGCGCAGCGAGATCCTGCTGCTGCTCGGCTCCAAGCGCTCGGCGGACCTGGCCACGCGCGAAGGCAAGGAAAAGCTCGCGCAGGAGATCATCGCCGCGGCCAACAAGGCGCTCGAGCGCACGCCCGCCGAAAAAGGCGTCGAGGCCGTGAACTTCACGCACCTGATCATCCAATGACGGATCGCGGATCGCGGATTGCGGACCGCGTCGACAGCGCACCGCGCAATCCGCAATCCGAACGGCGGACGAATGGCTGACCAGTTCCTCTCTCAGGACGAAGTCGACGCGCTGCTCGAAGGCGTCACCGGCGAGTCGCAGAAGCTCGACAAGGAAGACGCCGGCGGCGGCATCCGCGACTACGACATCGCCAGCCAGGAGCGCATCGTCCGCGGGCGAATGCCCACGCTCGAGATCATCAACGAGCGCTTCGCCCGCAACCTGCGAATCGGCCTGTTCAACTTCATGCGCCGCAGCCCGGAGGTCGCCGTCGGCCCGGTGCGCGTGATCAAGTATTCGGCTTTCCTGCGCGACATCGTCGTGCCGACCAACATCAACATCCTGTCGGCCACGCCGCTGCGCGGCAACGCGCTGCTGATCTTCGATCCGAATCTGGTATTCGCGGTGATCGACACGCTGTTCGGCGGCACCGGCAAGCTGCACGCGCGGATCGAAGGGCGCGACTTCTCGCCGACCGAGACCCGGATCATCCAGCGGCTGGTCGACGTGGCGCTCACCGAGTACACGAAAGCGTGGAGCGGACTGTTCCGCTTCAACTTCCAGTACCTGCGTTCGGAGATGCACACGCAGTTCGCCAACATCGCCACGCCGTCGGAGATCGTCGTCGCGACGACCTTCACGATCGAGATCGGCGAGCAGAGCGGCGAAGTGCACATCTGCTTTCCGTATTCGACGCTCGAGCCCATCCGCGACATCCTGTACTCGACCGTTCAGGGCGATGCGTACGAACCCGATCGGCGCTGGGTCCGCCTGCTGACGCAGCAGGTCCAGTCGGCCGACGTCGAGCTGACCGCGGAGCTGGCGCGAACGACGCTGACCGTCGGCGAGCTGATGAAGCTGCGCGTCGGCGACTTCATCGAGCTTCCGCTGAAGGAGCTGATCCACGCGCACGTCGACGGCGTGCCGGTGATGGAGTGCCGGTTCGGCGCGGTCAACGGCCACACCGCGATCCGCATCGAGAAGCTGCTGAAGTACTCGCATTTCACCGACGGACGATCCGTCGAAGGGACCGACCGATGAGCGATCAACTCGACCCCGCACAGGGCGCCGGCGACGACTGGGGCGCGGCGCTCGCCGAACAGAGAGCGGCCGAGGGTTCCATGACCGTCGACGCCGCGCAGCCCGCCAACATCTTCCAGCGGCTGACGCCGGGCGCGCCCGGCGCGGCCGAAGGCGCGCAGGACATCGACCTGATCCTCGACATCCCCGTCAACCTGACCGTCGAGCTCGGCCGCACGAAGATCCCGATCAAGCACATCCTGCAGCTCGCGCAGGGCTCCGTGATCGAGCTCGACGCGCTCGCCGGAGAGCCGATGGACGTGCTGGTCAACGGCTGCCTGATCGCGCAGGGCGAGGTCGTCGTCGTCAACGAGAAGTTCGGCATCCGCCTGACCGACATCGTCACGCCGAGCGAACGGATGCGGAGACTGCACAAATGACCGTCGGCCGCCGGCCGACGAACGAAGTCCCGGTCGTCTTCGCGGCGCTGGCGCTTGCGAGCGCGCCGGCCTGCGCGCAGGCGCCCGCCGAGGGACCGTCGCTCGCGCCCATGGTCGTCGCGCTCGCCTTCGTGCTGGCGCTGATCCCGCTGGCGATGTGGCTGCTGAAGCGGCTCGGCGCCGCGCAGCCCGCGGGGGCCGCCGGGCTGCGCGTCGTCGCGCAGCTGCCGCTGGGTCCGCGCGAGCGCATCGTCGTCGTCGAGGCCGGCGAGCGCTGGCTGCTGCTCGGCGTCACCGCCGCGAGCATCAACCGCGTCGGCACGCTGCCCAAGGGCGACGCGAGCGCGCTCGCCGGTTCGGCGCCGTCGTTCGCTTCGCTTCTGGCGAGAGTGCAGAAGTGAACGCACGATCGAAATCCCCCCTGCCCCTCTTTGAAAGAAAGGGGGCGGTGCGCGACGTGCTGCCGCTCCCCTCTTTTAAAAGCTGGGGTTGGAGGGGATTTCTCTCGCTCGCCGCGCTGCTGCTCGCGCTGACGCTCGGCCACCCCGCCTTCGCTCAGACCAGCCCGATCCAGGTGACCGCCGCGCCCGGCGCCGGCGGCGGCACGACGTACTCGGTGCCGGTGCAGACGCTGCTCTTCTTCACGCTGCTGACCTTCCTGCCGGCGGTGCTGCTGATGATGACGAGCTTCACGCGCATCATCATCGTGCTGTCGCTGCTGCGAATGGCGCTCGGCACGCAGACGACGCCGCCGAACCAGGTGCTGATCGGGCTGGCGCTGTTCCTGACCTTCTTCGTGATGGGGCCGACCTTCGACCGCATCCACGACACGGCATACGTCCCCTACCGCGACCAGAAACTGAACTTCGAGCAGGCGCTCGCGACCGGATCGGCGCCGATGAAGGACTTCATGCTCAAGCACACGCGCGCCAACGATCTGGAACTGTTCACGCGCATGGGCCGCATCGAGGGGGCCGACAGCGCCGACAAGCTGCCGCTGCGCGTCGTGATCCCGGCTTTCGTCACGAGCGAGCTGAAGACCGCGTTCCAGATCGGCTTCATGGTCTTCATCCCGTTCCTGATCATCGACATGGTCGTCGCGAGCGTGCTGATGTCGATGGGCATGATGATGCTGTCGCCGGTGCTGATCGCGCTGCCGTTCAAGCTGATGCTGTTCGTTCTCGCCGACGGCTGGAACCTGCTGATCGGTTCGCTCGTCGCGAGCTTCCAGATATGAATTCGGATCGCGCTGTGCGGATTGCGGATTGCGTGCTCGCGCGCAGCCCGGGGGCGAGCGCGATCCGCAATCCGCGATCCGCATCACGCAATCCGCGATCCGAGGCCCGCATATGAATCCCCAATCCGTCATCACCCTCGGCCAGCAGGCGCTCTACGTGATGCTGATGATCGCCTCGCCGATGCTCGTCGCGGCGCTCGTCGTCGGACTGATCGTCTCGATCCTGCAGGCGGCCACGCAGATCAACGAGATGACGCTGTCGTTCATCCCGAAGCTCGTCGCGATCCTCGCCGCGCTGGTGATCGCGGGCCCCTGGATCATCACGTACTACGTCGACTACGTGCGGCGGCTGTTCGAGTCGATCCCCACCCTGATCGGCTGAGGCGATGCTCGGATTGCGCATTGCGCCGTTCGTTGCTTCGGATTGCGGATTGCGCATGGCGCGGCCCAATGCCGGTGCACCTTGCGAGTCATCGGCGCGCACCGAGGTCCGCGCAATCCGCAATCCGCGATCCGCAATCCCGTCGTGATCACCTTCACCTCCGAGCAGCTCGCCGCCTGGTACGGGGCGGTGTTCTGGCCGCTCGTTCGGGTGCTCGCGCTGTTCGCAGCCGCGCCGCTGCTGTCGCATCGCGCGATCCCCGCGCGGATCAAGGTCGGGCTCGGGCTCGCGATCGCCGTCGTGCTGATGCCGGTCGTTCCGTCGCCGCCGATCACCGACGTGATGACCGCGGCAGGCTTCGCGCTGCTCGTGCAGAACGTCCTGATCGGCGTGATCATCGGGTTCACGGTGCGCGTGATCTTCGCCGCGCTCGAGATCACCGGCGAGCTGATCGGCCTGCAGATGGGGCTTTCGTTCGCCGGCTTCTTCAGCCCGGCGACCGGGCAGGCGCAGACGCCGGTGGCGAGCTTCATGTCGCTGCTCGCGCTGCTGATGTTCGTCGCGATCGACGGGCACCTGCTGCTGATCCACGCGCTCGCCGAGAGCTTCCGGCTGTTTCCGCTGTCGGCCGGCGACTTCGCGACCCCGGTGACTTTCGAGCGCGTCGTTCGCTTCGGCGCCGAGATGTTCGCGATCGGGCTCGCGATCGCGCTGCCCTTTCTCGCGGTGATGCTGCTGACCAACGTCGTGCTCGGCGTGCTCGCGCGGATCGCCCCGCAACTGAACATCTTCGCCGTCGGCTTTCCGCTGACGCTGCTAGTCGGCCTGGCCGTGCTGTTCCTGCTGCTGCCCTACATCGAAGCCCCGCTGCGCGCCGCGCTCGAACGCGGCGTCGGCGCGTGGGTGAACTGACGACATCGCGCACCGCGGGTTGAACCGGCCGGCGTCCGCGCGCGCCGCGCGCGGGCGCCGTTGCATCGGGCCACCTTCCGGCGCGCCCGCGACGCGCGGCTAGACTCTGCGCATGGCGCTGCTGCACATGCCGGTCGGGACGCAGTTCGCATGGCTCGCCGCCGTGCTGTTCGCGCCGATCGCGCTGTGGGCGCTCGTCAGCGTGCGTGGCCGATTCCTCCCGGACGGCGCGGCGCAGCACGCATGGCTCGCCGGCATCGTCTGCGTGGCGTTCCTCTGGTCGCTGCCCGTCCGGTCGGCGCCGGGCGTGCAGTTCGGCCTGCTCGGCGCGGCGCTGTTCTCGCTGCTGTTCGGCCGCGCGCGGGCGATTCTTGGGCTCGTCGCGGCGCTCGCGCTGCACGCGGCGCTGACCGGCGGCGCGTGGCGCAACTTCGGTCTGAACGGCCTGCTGTTCGCGGCGTTCCCGGCGTGGATGGCCACGGCGCTGCAGCGGTGGATCGAAGCGCGGCTGCCGAAGAACCTCTTCGTGTTCATCATCGGCAACGGCCTGTTCGTCGTGCTCGTGACGACGGCGGCGACCAGCGTCGCGCAACTGCTCGTCGCCGCGGCGGTCGCCGCGCCATCGGCCGCGGGGCAGCTCGGCGAGGCGATCGGCTATGCGCTGCTGCTCGCGTGGGGCGAGGCGCTGGCGAGCGGGATGATCTTCTCGGCGCTCGTCATCTATCGCCCGAACGTCGTGCTGACCTACCGCCAGGATCTTTATCTGCCTCCACGCGGCCGATGAGTCGCGCGCGTCACTGCGGCCTTCCCCAGTAGAAGTAGATCGCCCGCGAACCGCCGAACGTGCGGCCGAGCGCGAAGTACACGGGGCCGATCAGCGACTCCGCGCCGAAAAACAGCGAACCCGCGTGCGAGAACTCCGACCAGCGCAGCGTCTGCCGGCGCGCGATCGCGTCGCCCGCTTCGAGCGAGAAGCCGACGAAGACCGGCATCGCGATGTCGCCGAACGCGTCCGAGATGTTGCGGTACGCCTGCGCGCGGACCAGCGCGAAGCGCGCGCCGCTCAACTGGCCGGTCGGCGTGCCCGACAGATTGAACAGCCCGCCCAAGCGGAACGCGCCTTCCTGCGGCGCCACGCCGCCGCGCGCCGCAAGCGCCACCGTGTAGCGGCCGACCGTGATCGGCTTCAGCGCCTCGACCGTCCACGCGTCGCGCGCCTGTGCGCTGCCGGCCGGCACGTTGTAGCGCAGGTAAGAAACGTTCGTGAAAAACCCGCGGCGCGGGTAGTTGACGGTGTCGAGCGTGTCGAGCCGCAGTTCGGCGCCGCCGGCGGTGACGAGGCTGCGCGTCGCCGGCAGCACGGCAGGGCCGATCAGCCGCGTCGTTTCGATCTGCGCTCGGCCGACGCCGACGCGCAGCGACCCGAGCCGCGGCAGCGCAAGGCCCAGCGCGATGTCGGCGCGGACGGTCGAATTGCGGAAGCGCGCGAGCGGCTCTTCGCCGACGAACAGGTCGAAGTCCTCGCGATGGCCCGCGAGCCGCGGCAGCACGAACCAGCGGCTGCCCGGGGCGAGCGGCTGGTACAGCTCGGTGAGCAGCCGCTGGGTGTCGCCGATCTGCACCTCGTTGCGCCACTCGGCGCCGAACGCGTTGAGCCAGCTCCACGTGTGAGCGATCAGCAGGTTGAATGTGCTGTCGGTGTCGAAGTCGGTCTGCAGGTTGCCGCCGATGCGCAGCGCGTTGTAGCCCCAGGACTTCTCGTACGGCGTGACGATCAGCGTGCGGCGCGGACCGTCGTCGACCAGGCTGTAGCTGACGGACTCGAAGTCGCCGCGGCCGAACACCTCCTTCACCGCGCGGTCGATATCGGCGGTCGCGAGCGGCCGGTCGAGCGGGACGTCGATCTCGCGGCGGATCGCCTCCGGATTGACGGTGCGCAGTCCGGCCACCTGCACGTCGGTCACCGCGACGGGCCGGTCCTCGCGAACGAGCTTCGTGCGCCCGTCCTCGAACGCCGCGTAGGCAGCGGCGTCGAGCGCCAGCGGCGCGAGCCGGTCGGCGAGTTTTCGCGCGGCCGCTTCGCCCGCGGCGACGATCGCCTCGTTGCGCGCGAAGTCGCCTGGGCCGAAGGCCGCGAGATCGGGCGTGATCACGATGTCGTCGGCCCCGAGCTCGGCCAGGCTGCGCTCGACGTTCTGCTCGGTCAGGATGTTGATCACCTGTTCGGTGACCGCGAGCACGCTGGTCAGCTGCTCCTTGGGCAGCAGCGGCCGGCCGACGTTGACGGCGATCACGCGATCGACGCCCATTTTTCGCGCAACGTCGACCGGCAGGTTGCGAACGAGCCCGCCGTCGACGAGCGGCCTGCCGTCGACCTCGACCGGCGCGAACGCCGCGGGAACCGACATCGACGCGCGCATCGCCGTGGACAGCGAAACGCCCTTCTGCAGCACGGCGAGTTTTCCGGTCGCCAGATCCGTCGCCGCCGCCGCGAACGGGATCGGCAGCTTCGCGAGGTCGTTGACTTCCTTGACCGGCCCGCCGATCGCGCGCAGGAACAGCTCCAGGTTCTGGCTGCCGACTGCGCCGCGCGGCAGCGTCAGCCCGTCCTCCTTGATGCCGAACTCGACGTTCGACAGGTTCTTGTAGTCGTCCTCCTTGCGGCGGAAGTGCACGAACTCGCGCGGCGCGCGCAGCGAGAAGATGTTGTTCCAGTCGGTGCTGCGGGCGAGTTCCTCGAGTTGCCGCGGCGAATAGCCGGCCGCGTACGCGCCGCCGACGATCGCGCCCATGCTGGTCGCGGCGACCGCGTCGACCGGAACGCGCAGCTCCTGCAGCACCTTCAGCACGCCGATATGCGCAAAACCGCGCGCCCCACCGCCCGAGAGCACGAGACCGATGCGCGGGCGCTCGGCCGACGCGGCGCGCCCGGCGTCGGCCAACGGCTGCGCCGCTGGCGACGCAGCGCACAGGGCGACGCAAAGCGCGAGGGCGATACGCTCGTGGTTCATCCGGTCCGCGCAGACGAAGGACGGCCGCCATTGTGATCGGTGCGGCGCGCTGCCGCTACACTGCCGCATCCTTCGTTCGCATCGTCTCCCGTTCATGTCGAATCTGCGCACCGGCGCCCGCCTCCTCGTCGACCAGCTCCTGATCCAGGGCGTCAACCACGCGTTCTGCGTCCCCGGCGAGAGCTATCTCGCCGTGCTCGACGCGCTGTACGACGCGCGCGATCGCATCAAGCTCATCGTCAACCGGCACGAGTCGGGATCGACCTTCATGGCCGATGCCTACGCCAAGCTCACCGGCCAGCCCGGCGTGGCCTTCGTCACGCGCGGACCGGGCGCGACCAACGCGTCGATCGGCGTGCACACGGCGTTCCAGGACTCCACGCCGATGGTGCTTATCATCGGCCAGGTGGGCAGCGACTTCGCCGAGCGCGAGGCATTCCAGGAGATCGACTACCGCCGGATGTTCGGCCAGATGGCCAAATGGGTCGCGCAGATCGACCGCGCGGACCGGATCCCGGAGTTCGTCGCGCGCGCGTTCCAGACGGCGACCAGCGGTCGCCCCGGACCGGTCGTGCTCGCGCTGCCCGAGGACATGCAGACGCAGACCGCCGAAGTGGCCGACGCGGCCTGCCATCAGCCGGTGCAGGCGGCGCCGAGCGACACGCAGATGGCCGCATTGCGCCAACTGCTCGGCGCCTCGCAGCGGCCGCTCGTGCTGCTCGGCGGACCGGGTTGGACGCCGGCGGCGTGCGACAACCTGCGCCGTTTCGTCGAAGCCAACCGGTTGCCGGTCGCCTGCGCGTTCCGCTACCAGGATCTGTTCGACAACCGCCATCCGAACTACGTCGGCGATGTCGGCATCGCGATCAACCCGAAGCTCGCACAGCGGATCAAGGACGCCGACCTCGTGCTCGCGATCGGTCCGCGGCTCGGCGAGATGACCACCGGCGGCTACACGCTGCTCGAGGCGCCGCAGCCGAAGCAGGGCCTCGTGCACGTGCACCAGGGGATCGAGGAGCTGGGACGCGTGTATCAGCCCAAGCTCGCGATCTGCTCGGGTATGCCGCAATTCGCCGCGCGCCTTGCGATGATGGTGCCGATCGAAAACCCGCCCTGGAACGAAACGGTCGCGCAGGCGCGCGCCGAGTACGAGGCATGGCAGGCGCGTCCGCCCGTGTATTCGCAACTCGTGCCCAAACTCGACCTGTGGCAGATCGTCGAGCATTTGAAGCGCGCGCTGCCGCAGGATGCGATCGTCACCAACGGCGCGGGCAACTTCTCGACCTGGGCGCACCGCTTCTGGCGTTACGGGCCGATGCGAACGCAGCTTGCGCCGACGGCGGGCAGCATGGGCTACGGCGTTCCCGCGGCGATCGCCGCCAAGATCGCCGCCCCCGAGCGGACGGTGGTCTGCTTCGCCGGTGACGGCGATTTCCTGATGACCGGCCAGGAGCTGGCCACCGCCGTGCAATACCAGGCCGCGCCGCTCGTGATCGTCTTCAACAACGGCATGTACGGGACGATCCGCATGCACCAGGAACGCGAGTTTCCCGCGCGCGTGCACGGCAGCGCGCTGGACAACCCGCACTTCGCGCTGCTCGCGCAGGCCTACGGCGGTTTCGGCGCGGTCGTTGAAACGACCGACGCGTTCGGCCCTGCGCTCGACAAGGCGCTCGCGCACATCCGTGAGAAGCGGTTGCCCGCGCTGATCGAGCTGCGCTGCGACCCCGAAGTGATCACGCCGAACGCGACGATTTCGGCGATCCGGTCGACCGCGCGGTTGCGCTGACCGCGTCAGGCGACGAACAGCAGCAGCGCGACGACATGGCTCGCGCTGCCGGCGAGCACGAACAGGTGCCAGATGCCGTGCGCGTGGCGCCAGCGTTCGTCGTTCGCGTAGAACACGAGGCCCGCGGTGTAGAAGACGCCGCCCGCCGCGATCCAGGCGAAGCCGGATGCGCCGATTTCGCGCACCAGCGGGACCGCGGCGGCGGCGCCGAGCCAGCCCATCAGCAGATACAACACGAGCGAAGCGACTCGGGCTCCGCGCGCGAACCACAGCTCGTATCCGATTCCGGCGAGCGCCAGCGCCCAGACCAGCGCCAACAGCGTCCAGCCGAGCGGGCCGCGCAGCGTCACCAGCGTGAACGGCGTGTAGGTCCCCGCGATCAGCAGATAGATCGCGCAGTAATCGAGCTTGCGCAGCACGCTCTTCGCGCGTCCGCGCAGGCTGTGGTACAGGGTCGAAGTGGCGTACAGCGCGATCAGCATCGCGCCGAAGATGGCGAAGCTCGTGATCTTCCAGGGATCGCCCTGGCGCGCGGCGAGGGTGATCAGCACGGCCGTCGCGACGCACGCGAACGCGATGCCGGCGAGGTGCGTCAGACCGTTCAGCCGTTCACCGCGGTACATGCAGAGGCAGCGCTGCGCGGGAACAGCCGGCGCGGACTCGGCCGTCGTGCCCGCGCACTGAAGTCAGGTTGCGGACTTGTCTTCCGCCGGTTGCGGCGGCGGCTCGGGTGCCGGGGCGGTTTCGGTCTTGGTCGCCTTGCGCTGGCGCTTTTCTTCCTGCTTGCGCTTTTTCGCCAGCTCGCGCTGGCGCTTTTCGTACTGGTAGTTCGGCTTCGCCACTCGGTGACCTCCTCTTCTGCGACGGTGAGATGGGCGTCACCGGCGGCGCCAGCTTACACGCCCCCGCGCTGACGGGCGCTCAGCGCTTGCCGTACGCGCGGGCGTAATCGCGGACGACCTCGACGAAATCGGTGTCGCGGACAAAGCCCATCGCGTCGGCCCGGCGCGTCTCGAAGCGCGCGGGCCAGGTCCTCACGATCGCGCGGATCCGCTCGTCGGGCTGCCACTGGATCCGATCGACCGCGGCATCGCCGCCGACCGCGCGCAGCGCCTCGATCATTTCGCGCACCGTGAGCGTGAGCCCGGGCAGGTTCAGCGCACGCCGGCCGCCCCACGCGTCGGCCGGCAGTTCATGCGCGTGGATCAGGTTGCGGATCGCCGCGCCCGGCGACAGCAGCCACATCGCGGTATCGGGCTCGACCGGGCAGATCGCCGTCTCGCCGGCGAGCGGCTCGCGGATGATGCCGCTCGCGAAGCTCGACGCGGCCGCGTTCGGCTTGCCCGGCCGCACGACGATCGTCGGCAGCCGCACTGCCCGGCCGTCGACGAACCCCTTGCGCGAATAGTCGCCGACCAGCAATTCGCCGACGAGCTTCTGCACGCCGTAGCTCGACTGCGGCGTCGGTGTCGTGTCGTCGGTGACGACCGCCGGCAAGGGGCTGCCGAACACCGCGACCGAACTGGCGAACACGACGCGAGGCGTGCGCTTCTGCACGCGGCAGGCGTCGAGCAGCGCGCGCGTTCCGTCGAGGTTCACGCGCATGCCCAGGTCGAAGTCGGCCTCGGCCGCGCCGCTGACCACCGCGGCGAGATGGAACACGCTGTCGGTGTCGGCAGCGAGCACGTGCGACAGGAACTGCGGCGCGCCGATGTCGCCGACGACGTAGCCGACGCGTTCGTCGACGATCAGCTTGCCCGGCTGCGCCTGGTCGACCGAGACGATCTGCCCGATCTCGCCTTCGCTGCCGTCGGCGCGCGAAAGGCGTCCGCGCTCGAGCAGCGCGCGGATCAGAAGCTGTCCCAGGAATCCGGCTCCGCCGGTGACGACGATCTTCATCGATGGACCTATACGAATCGCTGCGCCTTGGAGAAGAAATCCCGCGCGCCGAAGTTGCCGGATTTTAGGGCGAGCGCGCACCATGCGCCGTCGCGTCGCGCGAACAGCGCAGGCACGCCCGGATCGATCTCCGCGCCGATGTGAAGCTGCGCCAGTGCGAGCGCGTTGACGACCGCGCCCGACGTTTCGCCGCCGGCGACGACGAAGCGGTGCACTCCGCGTCGCGCGAGCTCGGCCGCGAGCGCGCCGAAGAAGTGTTCGATCTTCGCTGAGACGTCGTCGCCGAAACGGCTGCGCACCGCGGCGACGCGCTCCGGCTCGGCCGAACTCGCCACCAGCGGCGGTGCGTACTGCGCGATGCAGAACGCAGCGACTTCGTGCAGGTACGCCGCGTCGTCGACCACACGCGCGAGGTCCAGCTCGAACACCGGGCCATGCGCGCGGTAGTCGGCGATCTGCGCACGCGTGGCGTTCGAGCACGAACCGGCAAGCAGCACGCACGGGCCGTCGACCTTGACCGCGAACGGCGCGTGCTCGCCGAGCCTGCCGGCGCGCCGGTAGTTCTCGGGCAGGCCGAGCGCGATGCCCGAGCCGCCGATCGCCAGCGGCACCTCGGCCAGCGCTTCGCCGAGCGCGCGCAGGTCGGCGTCGTCGAGCGCGTCGACGATCGCGAAGCCGTAGCCCTGCGCGCCGAGCGCCTTCAGCGCCGCGGCGATCGCCTCCGGACCGCGGCGCACGACATCGAAAGCCACGAGCCCGACGCGCTCGGTGGTCTGCGCCTGCAGCACGCGCACGAGATTCGCGTCGGTCATCGGGTTCAGCGGGTGCTTCTCCATGCCGCTCTCGTTCAGCAGCCGGTCTCCGACGAACAGATGCCCGCGGTAGACGGTGCGGCCGTTGGCCGGAAACGCGGGGCACACGGGCACGCACACCCCTTCTCGGCTCGCGTGTACCGCGAGCCGAAGCGCGGCACCGACCGGACCGATGTTGCCTCTCGGCGTCGAATCGAACGTCGAGCAGATCTTGAACAGGAACTGCGCGCACCCTGCGCGCTTGAGCCACGCATACGCGGCCAGCGATTGCGCGACCGCGTCGTGCGGGTCGATCGAGCGCGTCTTCAACGCGACGACCACCGCATCGGCGTCGATCAGCGCGTCGGCGGCCGGCACGCCGATCGACTGCACCGTGCGCATGCCTTCGCGCGTCAGCGTGTTGGCCAGATCGGAAGCGCCGGTGAAGTCGTCTGCGATGCAGCCCAGTAGCATGGCGGAGTCGGAACGTCGTGGTCGGGAAATCGGATCGCGGGTCGCCGGGCGCGCCTAACCGATCGGCGCGGCCTTCGCCGATGAAGGCGCCGGCCGGAACACCGCCGGGTCGTCATAGAACGAAGGCGCCTCGTTTGCGGGCCACCAGCCCGGAATGCCGAGCACCGGCAAGTGCGCGAGAAGCGGCGGCGCGAGATCGGCGCGTTCGGCGAAGCGCGCTGCGGCGGCATCGTGATCGCCGCGCAGCGGGATCGCGACGACGCACGCGGTGATCGACTTGAACGGCCCGGCGAGTTTTTCGAGCAGCGCGTGGCCGAAAGCGCGAGCGACGATCTCGCGTCCCCAGCGGTCGCGCCAGTCGACGAGGAGCCTGCGCCAATCGTGCCGCGCAAGCGCCGCGAACACCGCGGGGTCGTCGCTCGCCAGCAGCAGCCCGCTCTCGTCGATCAGCGTTGCGGCGTCGCGCACGGGCCCGCGCGCGCCCCGGACGCCGCGCGCTTCGATCTCGTCGGCCTGGCGGCGGTTCAGCGCCGCCTTCGCGCGCGGGTACGCGAGCCACATCAGCGCGTTGAACGCGTCGTGCAGGTTCGCGCGCGTCGGCACGCGGCCCGTAGCCGCGATGTGCAGTTCGTAGGGCGCATCGCCCGCGTCGTCGGCCTCGACGAAGACGACCGGCTTGCCGCGCCCGGAGACGATCGCGCGTTCGCGCGCGGCGCCGCTCAGCGCCGCACGCCAGTCCGCCGCGTCGAGCAGGCTGCGCCAGCGCGCGAGCGGCGCAAGCCACGGCGCCGACCAGTCGAGCGTCGCGGCCCCGCTCACGCCTTGAGCTTCCATGCGAGCGATTCGCCCGCGCCGAGCGGAACGACGGTCGCATCGCCGAACTTCAGTTCGGCCGGCACGGTCCAGGCGCGCCGTTCGAGCGTCACCATCGCGCGGTTGCGCGGAAGTCCGTAGAAGTCCGGGCCGTGGAAGCTCGCGAACGCTTCGAGCGCGTCGAGCGCACCGACCGACTCGAACGCCTGCGCGTACATCTCGAGCGCGCTCGGCGCCGTGAAGCAGCCCGCGCAGCCGCACGCGTTTTCCTTGTCGCCTCTGGCGTGCGGCGCGCTGTCGGTGCCGAGGAAGAAGCGCGGATTGCCCGACGTCGCCGCGGCGACCAGCGCCCGCCGGTGCGGCTCGCGCTTGAGCACCGGCAGGCAGTAGTAGTGCGGGCGGACGCCCGCGCGGCCCTCCGGCGTCAGGAAGATCGCATTGCGGTTGTAGAGCAGATGGTGGGCGGTGATCGTCGCGGCGATGCGCCCTTCGGCCTGAAGCACGTAGTCGACCGCCTGCCGCGTCGTGATGTGCTCGAAGACGACGCGCAGTTGCGGAAAGTCCTGACGCAGCGGGGCGAGCACCTTCTCGATGAAAACCTGTTCGCGGTCGAACACGTCGACGTCGGCGTCCGTGACTTCGCCGTGAACGAGCAGCGGCAGGTCGACGGCCTGCATCGCCTCGAGCGCGCGAACGCACCTGGCGAGGTCCGTGACGCCGGCGTCGGAGTGCGTCGTCGCGCCCGCCGGATACAGCTTCACGCCGTGCACGAACCCGCACTCCTTGGCGCGGCGGATCTCTTCGGCCGGCGTGCGGTCGGTCAGATACAGCGTCATCAGCGGCTCGAACGCCAGCCCCGCCGGCACCGCGGCGAGGATGCGTTCGCGATACGCCGCCGCCTGCGCGACGGTGGTGACCGGCGGCTTCAGGTTGGGCATCACGATCGCGCGCGCGAATTGCCGCGCCGTGTACCGCAGCACGTCGGCCGTCGCCGCGCCGTCGCGCAGATGAAGGTGCCAGTCGTCGGGGCGGGTGATCGTCAGCGTCTCGGCGGTCATGCCGCGATTATCGCGCCATCGCTGCGTCGACGTCGGCGATGGGAACAGGTGTTCACCACCGAGACACGGAGAACACCGAGAAGAACATTGGCCCTTCTGTGTGCCCATCGGCGTTCTTCGTCGTAAGCCCACAGCCTTCGCAGGCGGAAGGATTCGCCACAGAGTCACGGAGAACGCGGACAAAGCGTCTCGGCTTTTCTCGGTGATCTCGGTGTCTCGGTGGTGAACTCGAACCCCCCCGTTAGTCACCACCTAGGCAGCGCGATAATCGCCGCGAGGAGACGACCATGAACCGCGACGATCTTGCCAAGCTGTCCGCATCCGCCGCATGGCGGCTGCCGGTCGTTGACGCCGATCCGCAGGAGACGCGCGAGTGGCTCGACGCGCTCGACGCGCTGATCGCGTCCGAAGGTCCCGAGCGCGCGACCTTCGTGCTGAAAAAACTGATGCAGCACGCGCGCACGCGGCGCGTTCCGCTGCCGCAGGTGCTCGCGACACCCTACTGCAACACGATCGAGCTGGCGGACCAGCCGCCGTACCAGGGCAATCTGGAAATCGAAGCGCGCATCTCGGCGCTCGTGCGCTGGAACGCGCTGGCGATGGTCGTCCGCGCCAACCGCGCGAGCGCCGAACTGGGCGGACACATCGCGAGCTACGCATCGGCGGCGGACCTATTCGAAGTCGGCTTCAACCACTTCTTCCGCGCAGCCGTGCCGACCGCGCGAGGCCCCGCGCGCGGCGACCTCGTCTACCTTCAGCCGCATTCGGCACCGGGTGTCTACGCGCGTGCGTTCCTCGAAGGACGGCTGACCGACGAGCAGCTCGCCAACTATCGCCGCGAGACGGGCGGCCGCGCCAGCGGAGGGTCCCCGGCGCTCGTCGACCGACCACGCCCGGGACACTCGGGCCCGGGGCTGTCGTCGTATCCGCACCCGTGGCTGATGCCGGGGTTCTGGCAGTTTCCGACCGGATCGATGGGGCTGGGGCCGCTGTTCGCGATCTACCAGGCGCGCTTCATGCGGTACCTGGCGAATCGCGGTCTGCTCGACACCGCGGGGCGCAAGGTGTGGGCCTTCGTCGGCGACGGCGAAATGGACGAGCCCGAGTCGCTCGCCGGACTTTCGCTCGCCGCGCGCGAAGGTCTCGACAACCTGGTCTTCGTCATCAACTGCAACCTGCAGCGGCTCGACGGCCCGGTGCGCGGCAACGGCTCGATCATCCAGGAGCTCGAGGGACTGTTCGCCGGCGCCGGCTGGAACGTCATCAAGCTGCTGTGGGGCAGCGACTGGGATCCGCTGTTCGCGCGCGACACACAGGGGCTGCTGCTGCGCGCTTTCCACGAAACCGTCGACGGCGAGTTCCAGACGCTTTCGGCGACCGACGGCCGCTTCAACCGCGAGCACTTCTTCGCGAAGTACCCGGAGCTGCAGCAACTCGTCGCGCACCTTTCGGACGACGACATCGACCGGTTGCGCCGCGGCGGCCACGACCCGGTCAAGATCTTCGCCGCGTACTGGCACGCGGCGCGGCATCGCGGTCAGCCGACCGTGATCCTGGCGAAAACCAAGAAGGGCTACGGCATGGGCACGGCCGGGCAGGGCCGGATGACCACGCATCAGCAGAAGAAGCTCGATACGCAGCAACTGCTCGAGTTCCGCGACCGCTTCGCGCTCCCGCTCACCGACGCGCAGGTGGAGAACTGCGAGTTCGTCCGCCCGCCGGCGGACTCGCCCGAGATGAAGTACCTGCACGCGCGCCGCGCGAAGCTCGGCGGCTATCTGCCCGAACGCTCGACCGAATGCGAACCGGTCGTGGTGCCGCCGGCCGAGTCGTTCGCGCGCTTCGCGCTCGAAGCGAACGGCAAGGAGATGTCGACGACGATGGCGTTCGTCCGCATGGTCTCGGCGCTGCTGAAGGACCCGCAGCTCGGGCGCCGAATCGTTCCGATCATCGCGGATGAGGCACGCACCTTCGGCATGGCGGATCTGTTCCGCCAGATCGGCATCTATTCGCCGGTCGGTCAACTCTACGAGCCCGAGGATCACGACCAGGTCAGCTACTACAAGGAATCGACGACCGGGCAGATCCTCGAGGAAGGCATCACCGAAGCCGGCGCGATCGCGAGCTGGGTCGCCGCGGCGACGAGCTATTCCGCGCACGGTTTCGCGATGCTGCCCTTTTACATCTACTACTCGATGTTCGGCTTCCAGCGCGTCGGCGACGCGATCTGGGCCGCTGCCGATTCGCGTTCGCGCGGCTTTCTGCTCGGCGCCACCGCGGGCCGCACCACGCTCGCCGGCGAAGGATTGCAGCACCAGGACGGAACGAGCCATCTGGTCGCGAGTACGGTCCCGAACTGCCGCGCGTACGACCCGTGTTTCGCGTACGAGCTGGCGGTGATCCTCGAAGACGGCATGCGCCGGATGCTCGTCGCACAGGAGGATGTCTTCTACTACGTGACCGTGATGAACGAGTCCTACGCACAGCCAAGCGCGCCCTTCCCCCTCTCCCCTTCCCCCTCTCCCGCGAGGGGAGAGGGCGATGAGCGGCGCGTCGCGAACGTGGGGACCGAGGGCATCCTGCGCGGCATGTACTGCGTGCGACACTCGACGAAGGGCGCCGCACGCGTGCGCCTGCTCGGCGCCGGCACGATCCTGCGCGAGGCGCTCGCCGCCGCCGAACTGCTCGAGCGCGACTTCGACATCGGCGCCGACGTGTATTCGGTGACCAGCTACACGGAACTGCGGCGCGAAGCGATGGCCTTCGAGCGCCAGCGGCGGCTCGGCAAGCCGCAGGGCGCGTGCTGGATCGAGCAGCAGTTGACGCCCACCGGCGCACCGATCGTCGCGGCGAGCGATTACGTCGCGGCGGTCGCCGACCTGATCCGGCCCTGGGTGCGCGACCGCTACATCGCGCTCGGCACCGACGGCTTCGGCCGTTCCGACACGCGCGAGCGGCTGCGGCGCTTCTTCGAGGTCGACCGCCACGCGATCGCGGTGACCGCGCTGTCCACGCTCGACCCGGCGCTCGCGCGCCGAGCGGCGCAGTCGTATTCGATCGACGCCGACTCCGCGCCGCCGTGGACGCGATGACCTACAGCACGAGAATCGCGCGATAGTCGTTGACGTTGGTCCGCGTCGGCCCCGTGACGATCAGCGAATCGGCTGCCGCGAAGAAGCCCCACGCGTCGTGCGCGTCGAGCGCCGCGCGCGCCGCCACACCCTTCGCCGCGGCGCGCGCGATCGAGTCGGGTGCGAGCCACGCGCCGGCGTTGCTCTCCGACCCGTCGATGCCGTCGGTGTCGGCCGCCAGCGCGTACACGTTCGGCGTGCCGCCCAACTCGACGGCGAGCGACAGCAGGAACTCGGTGCAGCGGCCGCCGCGCCCTTTCACGCCCGGCGGGATCGTCACGGTGCATTCGCCGCCTGAGATCAAAGCCACGGGCGGCGCGAACGGCTGGCGATGATCGCGGATCTCGCGCACGAGCGCGGCCATCACCTTGGCGACTTCTCGCGCCTCGCCGGTGATCGTGTCGCCGAGGATCACCGGCGCGACGTTCGCCGCGCGGAACGACTCGGCCGCGGCCTCGAGGCTGCGATGCGCGGTGGCGATCACGCGGTTTTCCACGCGCACGAACAGCGGATCGCCCGGCTTCGGTGTCTCCGTGACCTCGCCGCGCGCGCCGCGTTCGAGATGCGCGCGCACGCTCGCCGGCACGTCGCACCCGTAGCGCGCCAGGATCGCGAGCGCGTCGGCGTAGGTCGACGGATCCGGCGCGCACGGGCCGCTCGCGATGTCGCTCGGCGCGTCGCCCGTCACGTCGGAGACGATCAGTGCGAGCACGCGCGCCTTCGTCGCCGCCGCGAGCCGGCCGCCCGCGATCGCCGACAGATGCTTGCGGACGACGTTCATTTCCTCGATCGGCGCGCCACAGCGCAGCAGCTCGCGCGTGACCGCTTTCAGATCGGCCATCGGCACCGCAGGCACCGGCAGCGCGAGCAGGCTCGAGCCGCCGCCCGAGATCAACGCGAGCAGCAGGTCGTCGGGGCCGAGCGACTGCGCGAGCGAGAGGATCTCGCGCGCGGCAGCCTCGCCCGCCTCGTCGGGCACCGGATGCCCGGCCTCGATGACGCGCACGCGTTCGGTGGCCAGCCCGTGCGCGTAGCGCGTGATCACGAGCCCGTCGAGCGCGACGTCGGGCCACGCCAGTTCGACCGCGCGCGCCATGCTCGCCGCCGCCTTGCCCGCGCCGACCACGCACACGCGCCCGCGCGGCTTGCCCGGCAGGTGCGCAGCGACGATCTTCAGCGGATCGGCGGCGGCGACAGCGGCGGAGAAGCTCGACCGCAGCAGTTCGATAGGCGCGATGGCGTCGACGTCACATGGCATCGGGCTGCAAGCATACCTGCGCGCTGCCTGAAGTCCTTCGCGCGCAGGTGCCCAGATCACTCCAGGGCGGCAAGGCGGGGCGCGCGGGCGCACGCCGTAAGGCCGACGGCGCAGGCTCGCGCCGCGCGAAGCTGCGCCGTTCGCGTCCCAGTCAGTGATCGAGCTCGGTCAGTGCCGGCGCGCGGAGCGAGCAGCCTCGCGGAAGGCGGCTACAGGCAGGCTTCCCCGCGTTACAGCCAGGGGGGCGCCCGCGGCAGACGCGGTCACGCGTGCGAAGCGGGCCGAGATGCCCTCTTCGCACGCGTTGCACGCCGGGCGCGGCAGGCTCCGTGGCGCCGTCGTTCCCTCGTTGCGACGTGCGCGCTGCTTAGTTGTAGTTGACGTGCTGGTCGCGATACGACCCGTCCACCGTCTGCAGCCGCAATTGCAGCGTTCGGGCCGAGGTGCCGTCAGCAGTCAGCGCCTGGAACTGGAACCCGGTCGGCGCGGTGACTGTCACCGCAGTCGCGCTGCGATTCGGAAGCGGCGTCACCCCTTTGTTGACGGTCGTTCCGGCATTGCGCGTGTAGACACCCACGCTGCGAACGGCCGTAGAAAGCGCGGTGCGGTTCCACGACAAGTCGAAGCTCGCCGCTGCGGCTGCCTGCGGTGCGGCCGGGTCCAGATACGCAAGGGCCGCCGGCGTAAACGAGTTCCATTGCAAAGACGGGCCGATCGCGGCGCTCAACACTGGGGTGAGGTTGATCGTCGTGAACGTGCGCGACGGCGTCGTCTCGGCACCGTAGAAGAGTTCGAACGTATAGACGTTGAAAGCGACGAGCGCGGAGAGCGCTGGCAACTGCCCGTTTGCGTAATCCAGCGGGTGCGCGAACTGCGGGAACTGCGTGCGGTTGCTGTTCGTCTGGTTCGGCATGTTGAGCGCCGAGCCGTCCAGGCGCGCACGCTGCACGCGAAAGATGTTGCTGGTGTCGCCCGCGCTGCTGACGTTGACGTTGCCGTCCTTGTTGGCGATGTTGAACCAGGTCTGTTCGGTGGCAATGCCGGGCGCGGGCCGCGCGAGTACCAGCCCATTTTCCGGCAGCCCGGCACCCGTCACTCGCACCGCACGAAGCTCGTCGCCGGCAGCGTTGCGGCTGCCCGGGCCGTTCAAGGTGACGAAGATCTCGATGCCCGTTTCGTAGCGGCTCGGCGGCAGATTAGAGAACGTGGCCAGTTGTTCACGCCGCGACAGCGACGCGCGCACGAACGCGTCGATGAAGCGCTGGTTGCCATACGGCCACCAGTCGCTCGCACGCCCCGTCTGCGCACCGCTGCCCGGGAAGCGCTTCATCACCAGCGCGAAGTTGCCGCCGAAGCCGTTGCGGTCCGCGTAGCGGAAGTTGACCATCGCCCGTGCATTGCCGTCCGTGTCATCGGCCAACACACGCAGCAGCTCCGGCGCATCGAAGGTCGCGCCGTCCATCTCTGGGTCGGTCAATGTCGAGTAGAAGTACTGACCGCTCGTGCGTCCGAGGTTAAGAAAGTCCGCGTGCGCGATGCCGCTACAGTCGGCGTGCATGGCGGTGACGGTCGGCCCGCCCAGATGCGCGGGCACCGTGTCGTCGCGCGATACCACCCGCTCGGTCGATGGCCTGGCGAAGCAGCGCGCAAACGCGTCGCGTGCCACCTGCAGATCGGCGAACTCGATGGACGCTGCAGCGGCGGCAAGTGGCTGCGACGGTGCGTTCGCGGTTGAAAGCGGCACCGGAGCGGCGTTCGGGTCATTGGCGTTGGCAATGGTCATCACCAGCTTGCCGCTGACCGGCTCATTGGCTACGCTCACGCGCACCTGATCGAGTACCGCGTCGATCCCGGTGCCCGTGTTCGCGGTGAAGCTGGTACCAATTGGATCGAACGCCGCCGCCTGCGCCGGCGTCAGTCCCGCCGCCTGCAGCAGCGCACCGAGTTGCTGCGCGATCGCGGCCGCCGCGGCCTGCAGTTCGGCTTCTGTCAGCGCGCCGAAGGCCGACGTGTTGGCGATCAACGTCAGCGGGTTGCCGTCGCTCGCGAACTGCCCGAGCATGCCGGTCGTCAGCTGCGTCACATTGGCGGTCTTGCTCTGACCCGTCCCGGGCGCGCTGGCGACGACGCTCACCATCGGATCGCGCAACCCGCGCGGATCGATGGCAAGGATGGCCAAAGGCGCGACCGCACTGTCACGGAGCGTGCACGTATATGCGCCCACCGCATCGGCGACGAGCGGCGCCGCCTCTGTGCAGGCGGCTGCGCCATTGCGGTCGGTTACGGTGATCTGCGCACCGGCGAGCGCTGCGCCGGTGGCCACTGTGCCGACGATCGTGCGCGGCGCCGGCGGCGGCGGTGTCGGCGCGGGGCTGTTGTCCGACGAACTGCAGGCGGCCAGTGTCACGACCGCAGCTGCGGCGAACAGGCCTACACGCTTCGTATTGCTGAAGCACGGGAACATCGCAGAGTCCTCCTATTGAGCCTTTGATCGAGGCGAGCCGACGAGGCCCGCTCGACTCCGAGACTGCGCCCGAGGAAGCCGCAGTGCATCCTCCAATTGAACGAGGAACTCGTTCGCAGCGAGCGCTATCGTCCAAGCGCACAGTCCGACAACGGTCCCCAATGCTTCGGCGCCGAACACAACCCGAGACGCATCGGCGCAGCCGTCGCGCGTCCGAAACCGAAATGCTCAACGCCTTCGCGGCCACGCGAGGGCTGACCCCCGCGGAAATGGGCGTGCTGACACTGCTGCTCGACGGCAAGACGCCGAAACAGATCGCTGCAACGCGCGGCGTGGCCATCTCGACCGTGCGCACCCAACTGAAGCGGCTGTTCGCCAAGACCGGAACCCGCCGCCAAGCCGACCTCGTGCGCTGGGCACTCGGAGGCAGTTGAGAGTTTCGGCCGCCCCATCCCTCATATCGAGGGCGACGGCCGTGCGTCACGCCGATCGCCTTGCCGTGCCGGACTCGGTGCGGGCGCAGCCAATGCCCCCCGCATCTCGCGGCACCGGTTCTGCGCCCCCGGAATCTTCTGCGCAAGGGCTGTCCTAGGCGCTGTTCGACCCCACACGAAGACCTGGTCGCCGACATCAACGAGGCGGCAGTGGACATGCGCGCGTGGTCACGCGTCGTGGCGCGGCTTGCGCAGCGGAACGATGCATGCGCCACCGCGCTGCGCTCTCCGGTCAAAGGCGCGCATGAGCGTTTCCCGGCCGCGGTTCACGGCTTCTATCCCGACCTGCTGCGCGCCGACGGCGAGTACTGGCACGCGTACGATCCTTGGAGTACCCGCCTCGGTGCTGAATCGGCGACGCGCCGGCAGGCGAATCTGGCGCGGCGGGTGTCCGCGCGTGCGGCAAAGTCGTGCCCCGCACCGAGCACGTACCCTTCGCGAACACGCTGTTACGCGCCTGCCGCCAACCGTACAAGTTCCGCTTGCCGGCGACAACCTGTCTTGGCGAACAGCGAGGCCAGATGCGAGCGCAGGGTCGTGATGGACACGGCCATCGCGTGGGCGATCTCCTCCGGAGTTCCGCCGGCGGCGAGTTCGCGCAGGACGGCAGACTCTCTCGGCGTCAGCCGATAGCGCTGCGCGAGGTGTCGCAACCACAGCCGAGCGATCTCTTGGGTCGACGGCAGATCGAGGATCAGCAGGGCGCAGGCGTGCGGCCATGTCAGCGCGTACGGTGTTCCGGGCACGATCGGGGCGACGCGTAGCACCGCGCGCCGCACTCTCTCCCCGTCCCGCAATGCGGACACCAGTACCTGACCGCACGAGGACTGCGCGCCGCCCAGCGCAGCCGTCAGTGCGGCGTGATCGAGATGGCCGATGGCCGTCAGCCGAGTGTCGAGCGCCCCGACGGCTTTGACCCAGCAGCGTTGGTCGCTGACCAAGGCACGCGCGGCCGCGTTCGCGTACTCGACAACTGCGTTAGATCGCACGACCCAGACCGCGTGCGGAAGCACGTCGAGGGCGTGCTCGACCGTGCGATCCACCGTTCGCGCCTTCTCCAGCACCCAATAGGTCTGCACGGCGCGCTGCAGGTGCGGCCATAGCGCAGTGAGCAACTCGCGCTCGTTACCGGCGAAGGACTCCCCGGCGTCCGGGCTGAAGAACGACAGGTGCGTGACCGGCGCCCAGCGGTCAGTGGCATCGCAGACCTTGAGCGACACGAGTTCTTCGATCTCGAATCGACGCGCGAAGTCATTGAAGAATGCGGTCTTCTTGAGCACATTTACCGGCAGGACTTGGCGGCCCAGGTTGATCGCGCCGGCACGATCGAATGAGCCCGTTCGCGTCACAGCCTCGAACCACGGATCCTCAACAACCCAGTGCTTCAGGTAATCATCGGTCGCGCTCTTTGCGCAACCCCAATCCGCGGCGAGGTTGCGTCCCGCCGGGTCGAGTACCGGCGTGAACAGCGCAGCACCGTTAGCGTTCAATGCGCGGGCGATCTCGGCGATCAACGGCTCCCACCCTTCGCCATCGAGCGCCGCGCGATGCGCGAGCGCCACGATTTGATCGATGCGCTTCCGGTTGATCATCAGGCACCTCGGAAAAGCGCGCGGTCTACAGCGCGATACCTTCCGCTGTCGAGTGGCCGGAAGCATCGCAGCCGCGACACGCTTTGCAATTTGTTCCCTGTTCGCAGCTTTGCCGAACGCGGTGTGCACCCGGTCTCCAGTGACGCACCCCGGCGAGCGGCGCAGAGAAATTATCGCCAGCACGTCTTTCCGTGGTCGTCCTTCAAATGGAGGATGGGACCAGGCGGCGTCCCGACTTCGCGCGCTCTGCCAGCATGTGTGCATGCGTGCGCCAGACCGCGCGGCGCAGCACTGCGTGGCGTGAGCAACTGCCCCGGTCAGTCGGTCACTTCAATATCCGGAACAGATTGTGATGCGCGTCGGTGAACGTCGGCAAATCGGGGCGATCCTTGATCGGCTCGGCTGCGTCGGCGATGCGCGGGTGCGCGAGCAGCTTGCGGTTGCGCGTGACGAGGATCTGGTCGGTCGACGACCGCCAGTAGTCAGCAGCGGCCGACGACTCGGGAATGTCGGAGACGACCACGGCTTCGAGCCCAAACTCGGTCGCCAGCCGCTTCACGACCGGCATCAGATCGATGTAGCGGTTGGTGGCCTGGAACACGATGACACCGTCGGGGGCGAGGTGTTTGACGTACAGCGCCATCGCCTCGCGCGTGACCAGATGCATCGGAATCGAGTCGCCCGAAAATGCGTCGATCCCGAGCACGTCGTAGCCGCGCGGGCCGCGCTGCTTGAGCTCGCGCTCCAGCGACAGCCGGCCGTCGCCCAGGATCACCTGCGTTGCCGCCGGCGTATCGCGCAGGAAGGTGAACTCGCGCCGCTGGATCTCGACGACCTTGGGGCTGATCTCGTAGAAGACGATTTCGTCGCCTTGTCGCCCGTACGCGGCGACGACACCTGCGCCCAGGCCGATGATGCCCACCTTGCGCGGCTGCGGCTTGATCTCGTTCAGCGCGGAGAACAGCCGGCCGTAGCCCGAAGTCGGGCCGAAGTAGTCGCTCGGCGTGTTCCGGTATTCGTCGCCGAGCAACTGCCCGCCGTGGATGATGCCGCCGTGGTACATCGCGCGGTATGCGACGCCGTCGACGGTGCGGTCGCGCGTCCGCACCACACCGTAGAAGTCGCGCTCCATCACGCGCATGTCGCGCCCGTACTCGCGCGCGCCCTGGTAGGCGAACCACGCGGTGGGCACGAGCACGAGCAGCCCGAAGAGGCGCGCAGCGCCCGACAGTCGCGCGAGCACCAGCAGCGCCAGCAGAACGAGCGTGATGTTCAGCTCGTAATAGCCGTCGAGCACGAGCGGTGCGACGATCGCGATCAGCACCGCGCCCGCGGCACCGCCGAGCGACAGCATCAGATAAAAGCGCGTCAGGTAGCGCGGATCGGGCTTGAGCCGGGCCAGTTCGCCGTGGCAGAACATGCACGCGACGAACAGCCCCGCGAAATACGTGACCGCCGCCCACAGCAGTTCGAGCGACGAGATGAGGTACGCCATCCACGGAATGCCGGGGATCAGCAGCGCGACGAACAGCCAGCGCACGTACCAGCGCGGGTGGTCGAAGCAGAGGATGAACGTGATCAGGTACAGCGACAGCGGCAGCACCCACAGGAACGGCACGCTCGAGATGTTCTGCGTGACGTGGTTGGTGACCGCGAGCAGCATGACCGAGCCCATCGCGGCCAGCGCGAGCCACAGGAGCTGAGTGCGTACGCTCGGTGCCGCGGCTGCGCGTTCCGGTGCGGCGCCTGCGAGCGGCTGCGCATCGCCTTCGGCCGCGGCGGCCGCCCGCATCGACATCCAGCCGGTCGCCGCGCAGACGGCGACGAACGCCGCGTACATCACCGACCAGCCCCAACCGAGCTGCGGCAGCGTGAGCCACGGCTCGAACAGCACCGGAAAGCCGAGCAGCGCGAGCAGCGACGCGAAGTTCGACAGCGCGAACAGCCGATACGGAACCGATGCGCGAAAGCGCCGCCAGTACCACGCCTGAAGCAACGGCGTCGTCGTCGACAGCAGGAAGTACGGCAGACCGATCGTCGCCGCGAGCAGCAGCAGGATGCGGACGATCGGATCTTCGTCGCCCTGCGGCTTCCAGTGGTCCGCGGCGAGTATCGGTAGCGTCGCGAGCGAGATCGCGAGCAGCACGAGATGCAGCTGAGTCTGCCGCTTCACGCCGAGCCGCGTCGACGCGTCGGCGTACGCGTATCCCGCCAGCAGCACGGTCTGAAAGAACACGAGACAGGTCGTCCACACCGCAGCCGAGCCGCCGAACCACGGCAGGATCTGCTTGGCAATGATCGGCTGAACCAGAAACAGTAGGAACGCCGACAGGAAGATCGTTCCCGCGTAGGGCAGGATTGCGCGCGACGCGGGCGCGGTCGGGGAGACGGTGGCGGCGTGCATGCGAGCGTTTCGTTGTATGTCGACGCGAAACGGGCCCGGTATTCAGCCGGGCCCGTGCGCGGATTATCGCCGAACGACCAGGGGATCAGTGCCCGAGGATCTTCGACAGGAAGTCCTTGGTCCGCTCGCTCTTCGGGCGCGAGAAGAACTCCTCGGGCGTGTTCTCCTCGACGATCTGCCCCTGGTCCATGAAGATCACGCGGTCGGCCACCGCCTTGGCGAAGCCCATCTCGTGCGTGACTACGAGCATCGTGATGCCGCCCTTGGCGAGTTCGACCATCACGTCGAGCACCTCCTTGATCATCTCGGGGTCGAGCGCCGAGGTCGGCTCGTCGAACAGCATGATCTTCGGTGTCAGGCACAGCGCGCGCGCGATCGCCACCCGCTGCTGCTGACCGCCGGAGAGTTGCAGCGGGTATTTGTGCGCCTGCTCTGCGATGCGAACGCGGGCGAGCTGCTGCATCGCGCGCTCCTCGGCCTCCTTTTTCGGCATCTTGGCCACCCACATCGGCGCCAGTGTCAGGTTCTCCAGCACCGTGAGGTGCGGGAACAGGTTGAACTGCTGGAACACCATGCCGACTTCGCGGCGGACCTTCTCGATCGCCTTGACGTCGTCGGTCAGCTCGATGCCGTCGACGATGATGCGGCCCTCCTGGTGCTCTTCGAGCCGGTTGATGCAGCGGATCAGCGTGGACTTGCCCGAGCCCGACGGCCCGCAGATGACGATGCGCTCACCGCGCTTGACGGTCAGATCGATATCGCGCAACACGTGGAAGTTGTTGCCGTACCACTTGTTGACCTTCTCGAAGACGATGATGTTGTCGGCGTTCATCGGCGAAGCTCTGTTGCGTTCCCCTCTCCCCTTGCGGGAGAGGGGGAAGGGGAGAGGGGTAGCGGCTTCGATGCGACTTCCTCCAGCACCGATTCTGTCCGCTGCAGCACATCGTTGTTCCAGAAGCGAAGTACCGTGTAGCCCTGTTCTCGTAACCAAGCGTCCCGCTCGGTATCGCTTGCGCTTTCCAAATGATGGCCGCCGTCGACTTCGACGACCAGTCGCGACTCGAAGCAAACGAAGTCGACGATGTACCGCCCAATGGGCTGTTGCCGTCTGAACTTCGCGCTGGCCAGACGATGCGCGCGCAGATGGCGCCAAAGGACGCGTTCGGCGTCAGTCGCTTCGCTTCGCATGAGCTTCGCCTTCTGCATCTGCCACTCGACCATGACCCCTCTCCCCTGCCCCTCTCCCGCAAGGGAAGAGGGGAATGATCAGCGCGTCCTGCTGACGTTCAACTGCTTCTCGATCCACAGGCTGTAGCGCGACATCGCGAAACAGAAGGCGAAGTAGATCATCGTGATGAACAGGTAGCCCTCGATCTTGAACGGCCGCCAGTTCGCGTCCGAGTTCAGCGCCAGCCCGAGCGCGCCGGTCAGTTCGTACAGCGAGACGATCGTCACGAGCGACGTGTCCTTGAAGATCGCGATGAAGCTGTTCATGATGCCCGGCACGACCATCGCGAGCGCCTGCGGCAGAACGATCTTGCGCTGCGTCTGCCAGTAGGTCAGCCCCAGCGACTGCGCCGCCTCGATCTGGCCTTTCGGGATCGCCTGCAGCCCGCCGCGAACGACCTCCGCGAGATACGCCGCCGAAAACAGCGTGATCCCGACGAGCACCCGCACCAGCACGTCGGGCGACTTTCCGACCGGCAGGAACAGCGGAAACATGAAGCTCGCCATGAACAGCACCGAGATCAGCGGCACGCCGCGCACCAGCTCGATGTAAACGATGCACAGCGTGCGGATCGCCGGCAGACTCGAACGGCGTCCCAGCGCGACGACGATCGCCAGCGGGTAGGCGAGCACGATGCCGAAGGTGGCCAGCATGATCGTCAGCGGCAGGCCGCCCCACTGGTCGGTGGGCACGGATTCGAGTCCGAACGCGCCGCCGCCCATCAGCACGAAGAAAGCGGGAACGACGAGAACCCACAGCAGCGCCAGCCAAGGCTTCCAGAAGTAGCGGATGCAACTGACGATCAGCAGCGCCACCAGCAGCGTGGTGGCCAGCTCCGGCCGCCACTGTTGCTCATACGGATAGCGGCCGAAGACGATCAGCCTGAATTTCTCGCCGATCACCGCCCAGCACGCGCCGGTGCCGCGCGCCTTCTGGCATACGTTCGCGTCCGGCGTCAGCACCGCGTTGGCGACCGCCCACGAGAACAGCCCCGGCAGGTAGTAGATCCCCAGCGCCACGATCGCGAGCGTGGCGATGCTGCTCTTCCAGTCGCCGAAGAGGTTCGCGCGAACCCAGGGGATGAAGCCCTCGGTCTTCACCGGCGCGGGCCGCGGCGCGATCGGTTGGAAGACGACGCCCACTTTCCTATCGCTCCTTGATCGCCGCCCGCTTGTTGTACCAGTTCATGAACGCGGCGGTCGACAGCGACGTCGTGAGATACACGGCCATGATGATGGCGATGCACTCGACCGCGCGCCCGGTCTGGTTCAGCGACGTGTTGGCGATCGACACGACGTCCGGATAGCCGATCGCCACCGCGAGCGAAGAGTTCTTCGTCAGATTCAGGTACTGGCTGGTCATCGGCGGGATGATCACGCGCAACGCCTGCGGCAGGATCACGAGCCGCATCGCCTGCCCCCGCGTCAGACCCAGGCTCAACGCCGCTTCGACCTGGCCGTGCGACACGGAGTTGATGCCCGCGCGCACCACCTCGGCGATGAACGCAGACGTGTACAGCACGAGACCGAGCAGCACGGCAAGGAATTCGGGCGTTGCGGTCGCGCCGCCCGAGGTCAGAAAGCCGTCGATCTTCGGAATGCTCCACGCGGTCGGCGCGCCGCCCGCGATCCAGCCCGCCGTCGCTGCGGCGATCACGATCGCGATTGGAATCAGCACCAGGCTGCGTGGCCGGCCGGTCAGCTCGAACTGCCGTATCGCCCAGCGCCGGTATGCCCACGCGACGACGATCCCGAGCGCGCCGCCGGCGGCGGCGAGCGCCTGGCCGAGTCCCCAGACGGGTACCGGAAACTTGAATCCGTTGTTGCTCAGGTAGAACACGCCGCCGATCGAGATCGCATCCGACAGCGGCGGCAGAACGTCGGTCAGGACCAGGTACCACATCAGCAACTGCAGCAGCACCGGCACGTTGCGGAAGAACTCGACATACGCGTAGCACAGGCCGCGCACGATCGCGTTGCGCGCGAAGCGACCGATGCCGAGCAGCGTGCCGAGCACGGTGGCCAGCGCGATGCCGATCACCGCCACGCGCAGCGTGTTCAGCACGCCGACGAGAAACGCCTTCCAGTACGGATCGAGCGCGTCGTATGGGATCAGGCTCTCGCCGATGTCGAAACCGGCCGGCGTCCACAGGAAGTCGAATCCGCTCTGGATTCCGCGCGCGGCCATGTTGGCCAGCGTGTTGTGCGCGAGGTACCAGACGGCGAGCCCGACCGCCGCAACGGCGACCAGCTGGTAAACGACCCCGCGGAAAGCCTGGCTGCGCCAGGACCAGTCGCGCCGCTTCGGCGGTGCGCGATCTGCCATCGTCGAGTGCCCCCTGCCCCGGACTGCGTCGAGCGATCTGCCTTCGCGGACGCAGCGTCTTATCGTTCTGAGCCAAGCGGGCGCGCGACCGCCCGCTTGGCTCAGGGCCCTCCTAGTCCGAGGACCCGGGAGATCCGCGGCGCGTCGAGCGCCGCGAATCGGTCGGCGCTCAGCGCACCGGCGGCGCGTACATGATGCCGCCCTTGTTCCACAGCGCGTTCACGCCGCGCGGCAGATTGAGCGGCGTCTTCGGACCGACGTTGCGCTCGAAGATCTCGCCGTAGTTGCCGACGGCCTTGATCGCGCGGACCATCCAGTCCTTGTCGAGCCCGAGCAGCTTGCCGGTGTCCTCGGTCTTGCCGAGCAGGCGCTGCACGACCGGATCCTGGCTCTCGGCAAGCATCTTGTCGACGTTGCCTTGCGTCACGCCGTATTCCTCGGCTTCGATCAGGCCGAACACGACCCACTTGGCGATCGCGAACCACTCGTCGTCGCCGCGGCGAACCGCGGGTCCGAGCGGCTCCTTGGAGATCAGCTCCGGCAGGATCACGTGTTCGGCCGGGTTCTTGGCCTCCTTGTTGCGCACCGAAGCGAGCCCCGACGCGTCGGTCGTGTACGCGACGCAGCGGCCGGCGAAGTACGCGCCGGTCGCGGCCTCGACCTTCTCGAACACGACCGGTTTGATGTTCAGGCCGTTGGCGCGCGAGTAGTCGGTCAGGTTCTTCTCGGTCGTCGTGCCCGACTGAACGCAGACCGTGGCGCCTTTCAATTGCTTGGCGCTCTTGATCTTGCTCTTCACCGGCACCATGAAGCCCTGACCGTCGTAGTAGGTCACGCCGGTGAAGTGCAGGCCGAGCGAGGCATCGCGCGTCAGCGTCCAGGTCGTGTTGCGCGACAGGATATCGATCTCTCCCGACTGCAATGCGGTGAACCGGGCCTGCGCGGTCAGCGGGACCCACTTGACCTTGTTCGCGTCGCCGAGAACCGCGGCGGCGATCGCGCGGCAGACGTCGACGTCCAGCCCGGACCAGTTGCCCTGACTGTCGGCCTGCGAGAAACCCGCCAGCCCGGTGTTGACGCCGCAGATCAGTTGCCCCCGGCTCTTGATCGCGTCCAGCGTCTTGCCGGCCTGTGCCGGTCCGGCGGCGAGGACACCCGCGGCGAACAGTCCGCCGAGCAGCCATTTGCCTGTCTTGATCATCATGTGGAAACGCTCCTCCGTTGAAGTTGGTGCGGCCCAGCACCCGGCCGGACGTCGGCAATGGCTTGCCAGCACCGGGCCGGGGACTGTAACACCCGCGCCGAAAGTGCAGCAATCGTGCCCTTCCCTAGACGCCGCGGCGCGACATCCGCAGTGCACCGGTGCACGGCGCGACACGCGCCCGAGCGGTGCCGCGCGCACGCACGAAGGGCATCAACCTCGCGCCGCGCGGGCAGTCAGGACAGCGCTATCGGGAAACGAGAGCCGTCAGGCGCGCGCCCGGTCAGCGATTCAGCTCGTCGCCGAGCCGATCGGTCGGCCAGCGAAGCTGGTCGCGCATCGCCGAACTCATCGCCAGCTCGAGCTTGAGGTTGTCCGGCGGAATCGGCTGCATGAACCACTTGTCGTACAGACGCTCGACGGTGCCGTCGAGCATCAGCGCCGCGAGATAGCGGTCGATCGTGCGCTTGAACTCGACGTCTTCCTTGCGCAGCAGGATCGCCGCCGGCTCCAGCACCAGGAACGCGCCGACGATCTGCAGCGCATCGGGTGTCTTGGACCGCGCGCGCTGGCCGGCGAGCAGCAGGTCGATCGTCGCGAACGCGTCGACCTCGCCGCGCTCCACGGCGCGCGTGCAGTCGTCGTAACTCTTGTACTCGACGAGCTGCGTACCCCGCAGGATGCCGCCCTTGACACGGGCCTCGAGCAGGGGCACCGAGTTGGTTCCCGGCACGACGCAGATGCGCTTTCCCGGAAGGTCGTGGATGCCGCGGATCTTCGAGTCGGTCCGCACCAGGAAGCGCGGCCCGGTGAACAGGTAAGGCATCGAGTAACCGGTCCCTTTACTGCGCCGCAGCGGGTCGTTGATCGTGTTGCCGCACTCGATGTCGGCCTTGCCGCTCGAGATGACGTCGAAGCGCGTTCGCGCGTTGACTTCGACCCATGCCACCTTCAGCGGCTTCTTCAGGTCGCGCTCCATCAGCCGAACGATCTCGCGGCACACGTCGATGCCGTAGCCGACCGGCTGCTTGTTGGCGTCCAGATACGCGACCGGAAACGCGTCCGGCCGGTTGGCGATCGTCACGACGCCGGTTTCGCGGATCTTGGCGAGCCGCGGCGACACCTTGGCCGCGCTGCCGTTCTGGGCGAAGGCGGGCGCAGCGAGGACCAGCGACGCAACGGCGGCGATGCCGAACGTGAAACGTGAGAAGCGCTGCACGACACTCATGGGCGGGTTCGATAGGAGGTCCGGGGAATCGCGCGCCAGTCTACCCCGGCGACCCGGGTGCCTAGCCGCGAATTCGGGGCCGATTGACGCTCACTTCGGGCGCATACACGAGGGCCGCACGTGCGGACGCCGGCGATCCGCGCCGCACCGTCTCGCGTCACGCCGCGGCGGGCAATTCGCGCTCGGCCTGCTCCTGCTGCTGAAGCAGCCACATGCGCGCGTAGACGCTCGCCTGCGGTCCGCGCGCGAGCAGCTCGGCGTGCGTGCCGCGCTCGACGATGCGGCCGTGCTCCATCACGAGGATCTGGTCGGCGTCGACGATCGTCGACAGGCGGTGCGCGATCACCAGCGTCGTGCGGTTGCGCGCGATTTCAGCCAGCTCGGCCTGGATCGCCCGCTCCGTTCGCGAATCGAGCGCCGATGTCGCCTCGTCGAAGACCAGGATCGGCGGGTTCTTCAGCAGCGTTCGCGCGATCGCCACGCGCTGCTTCTCGCCGCCCGAGAGCTTCAGCCCGCGCTCGCCGACCAGCGTCGAGTAGCCGTCGGGCAGCCGCTCGATGAACTCGTGGATGTGCGCGGCCTTCGCCGCCGCGATCACCTCCTCGCGCGACGCGCCGGGCCGGCCGTAGGCGATGTTGTACTCGATCGTGTCGTTGAACAGCACCGTGTCCTGCGGCACGATGCCGATGGCAGCGCGCAAGGAACTTTGCGTCACGTCGCGGATGTCCTGTCCGTCGATCGTGATGCGGCCGCGATCGACGTCGTAGAAGCGGAACAGCAGCCGCGCGAGCGTGGACTTGCCGGAGCCGGTCGTTCCGACCACCGCGGTCGTCGTTCCGGCAGGGATCGTGAAGTCGACGTCGAACAGCACCTGCCGGCGCGGGTCGTACGCGAAGTCGACGTGCTCGAAGCGCACCTCACCGCCGCGCACGACGAGCGGCTTCGCGCCGGGGCGGTCGGCGATCTCGCGCTCGACCTGCATCAGCCGGAACATCCGGTCCATGTCCGCCAGCGCCTGCTTGATCTCGCGGTAGATCACGCCGAGGAAGTTCAGCGGCATGTAAAGCTGCAGCATGAACGCGTTGACGAGAACGAGGTCGCCGATCGTCATCGCGCCGCTCGCCACACCGGCGGCGGCGCGCCACAGCATCAGCGTCAGCCCGACCGCGATGATCGCGGCCTGGCCGGCGTTGAGCACGTTCAGCGACCGCTGCGACAGCAGCGCCGCGCGTTCCTGCTGCGCCAGCGTCGCGTCGTAGCGGCGCGCCTCGTACTCCTCGTTGTTGAAATACTTGACCGTCTCGAAGTTCAGCAGGCTGTCGACCGCGCGCGCGCTGGCTTTCGCGTCGAGTTCGTTCATCTCGCGGCGGAAGCGCGTTCGCCAGTTGGTGACCGTGAAGGTGAACGCGACGTAGACGACCAGGCTCACCGCGACGATCACCGCGAACCACACCTCGTAGTTCAGCAGCAGGTAGCCCAGCACCAGCGACAGCTCGAGCAGCGTCGGCAGGATCGAGTACAGCGTGAAGCTGATCAGCGACGAGATGCCGCGGATCCCGTGGTCGATCTCGCGCGTCACCGCGCCGGTGCGCCGATCCAGATGGAAGCGCAGCGACAGCGAGTGCAGATGGCGGAAGGTCTTCAGCGCCAGCGTGCGGACGGCCGACTGCGTGACGCGCGCGAAGAAGAACTCGCGCAGCTCGGTGAAAACGGTCGTCGACAGCCGCAGCAGGCCGTAAGCGACGATCAGCCCGAGCGGGATCGCCGCGGACGTCCGCGCCGGCGCCTGCGCGAACGCGTCGACGATGTGCTTGAGCACGATCGGCACCGCCACGGTCGCCAGCTTGGCCGCGACCAGGCACGCGATCGCGAACAGCACGCGGCCCTTGTAGCGCCACAGATAAGGCAGCAGCGTCGCGAGCGCCTTCCACTCGTTGCGCGCCGCGCCCGGTTCGGGCGGAAGCCGCGGGACGTGCCCGACCGGCGGCATGGCTCCTCTCATCGTGGGTTTCGCAGTGGTTGCGTCTCGGTTGCGGTGTTGGGATTATCCGTCCGAAAGCCGAAGCCAACGAACCGCCGAGGACGCCGCGCGCCATGCGTTACACCGACCGCACGATCGTGATCACGGGCGCTTCCGACGGCATCGGCGCCGAACTCGCCCGCCAGCTCGCACCCGAAGGGCCGAGGCTCGTTCTCGCCGCGCGCAGCGCAGAGCGGCTCGATCGGGTCGCCGCCGAATGCCGTTCGCGCGGCGCGCGCGCGATCGCGGTCACCGCCGATGTCGCGATCGACGGCGACTGCCGGCGGCTCGTCGAGCGCGCGGCGGACGAGTTCGGCGGCATCGACGTGCTCGTCAACAACGCCGGCATGTCGATGCACGCGCGCTTCGACGAGATCGAGGACTTCTCGACCTTCGAGCGGCTCTGGCGCATCAACTGCCTCGGGACGATCGCCTGCACCCGCTACGCGTGGCCGCACCTGAAAGCGAGCCGCGGTCAGGTCGTCGGCGTGTGCAGCCTCGCGGGCAGGACCGGCGTGCCGGGCCGAACGACGTACTGCATGAGCAAGTTCGCGCAGGCGGGCTTCCTGGAAGCGCTGCGCATCGAGGCCGAGGACGACGGCATCGCGGTGACGGCCGTCTATCCCGGCGTGGTCGCGACCGAAACGCGCCGGCGCGGGTTCAACGGTCGCGGCGAACCGGCAGGCGTTTCCGCTCTCGAAGAAGCCGGCGCGATGCCGGTCGACGAGTGCGCGCGGCAGATCATCGCCGCGATGCGGGCGCGCCGGCGCGAACTCGTGATGACTGCGAAAGCGAAGGTCGGCCTGTGGCTGAAGCTGATCGCGCCGCGCGTCGTCGACGGGATGGCGCGCGCGGCGTTGAAGCGGCAGCATCCGGAATCCGAGCGCTAGGATCCCGTGCGTCGAGACGGGACACGCGATCGCTTGGTCGGTATCGAATCCCAAAGCCAGAGTTTCACTCGTCGCCATGTCCGAACTCACCTCGCTGCCCATCGACGAAGTCCCGGTACTGCGCGTCATGCCGATGCCGGCCGACGCCAACATCCACGGCGACGTTTTCGGCGGCTGGATCATGGCGCACGTCGACGTCGCCGGCGCGATCCCCGCTGCGCGTCGCGCCAACGGCCGCGTGGCCACCGTCGCCGTCACGAGCTTCCTGTTCAAGAACCCGGTGTTCGTCGGCGACCTGCTGAGCTTCTACGCGCGGATCGTCAAGACCGGCAACACATCGGTCACCGTCGAAGTCGAGGTCTACGCGGAGCGCATGCGGCTTCAGACCGAGGTGGTCAAGGTCACCGAAGCCACGCTCGTCTACGTCGCGACGGGCGACGATCGCAAGCCGAGGCCGTTGCCGCCGCTGCCCGCTTCGCCGGCGGGCGGCTGACGCGCATCCGTCGGGTTACGTACCGCGACGATCCTCCGTTCGGCCGGGCAGCCGATCGCGGCATCGGCAGCGATCTAGAGCGAACGGACGAGCGCGGTATCGCGGTCCGGGCGACTCGACGCGCCGTGGAGGTAATTGACCCGGATTGGGGCCCTAATCCGGTTCATACCCTGCCTATGCGTCGGTGGCGTCTGCACCACGATCACCGCAGCGACCGGCGCTTCGCAGCAGCGGCGATGGACTCGCCCGCTGCGCGTTGCGAGGCGCCTCGCGAGCCCAGCGGCCACCCAAGCGAGAACTCCGATGCTCGACACGCTTTTCAGGAACGGTACCGAACGCAGGCAGGCGCAGGACGGCCTGCGCACCCTGGTCGAACAGGCCCGCGAGGAACGCGCCCGGCTCGCCGCGATGCTGGAGCAGGTCAACGGCGCATCGCCGACGCTGGCGCGCGCGAGCCGAACGCTCGACGACCTGCGCATCAAGGCCGACGAGGTGACGCGCCGCTGCGACAAGCTCGCCAAGGTCGTGGGCACGTACGACGAGTGCACGAAGAGCTTCGAACAGCTCGAAGGTCGCATGACCGGGCTGCTGGCGCAGGTCGCCGAGGCCCGGCGCACCGCAGAGGCGATGACTGCGCCCGACGGCGGCGTGCAGCAGATGCGCCAGGCGGCCGACGAGATGGGCGCGCGTTCGCGCGAGGCGCACGCCGCGCTCGAAGAACTCCAGCGCGAGGGCGAAAGGCTGGAAGCGCTGCGCGAGCGGCTGCGCCAGGCCAACGCGGAAGTCGGCCAGTCGGTCGGCGGCGCGGTCGCGCTCAAAGGCGAACTCGACGACCTGCGCCGCGCCGAAGCGGCGCTCAGGCTCGAGATGCAGAGCATCCGCACGAGCGCGGGCGACGCGCGCGCCGACTCCGAAGCGGCACGCTCCGCGGTGGCCGAGGTCGAAGCCAAGCTCGGCTCGCTCGCCCAGTTGCAGGAGCTCGCGAAAAGCACCGAGCAGCGGCTCGCGGCCGTCAACGCGCTGGCCGAGCATGTCGCGCACAAGGGCAAGGCGCTCGAGGCGCAGAAGCTCGCGGTCGAGCGCGCGGTCGTCGAGGCCGCGCGGCTGAACGACATGGTGTGGACGATGGATGCGCAGATCGCCAAGCTCGCCGCGGGCGGCGAGCAGATGCAGCGCACCGAGGAAACCGTGGCGCGGATGGAGCAGCTCGCCAGGGCCACCGCGGAGCAGCTTGCCGCGGCCACGGCGGCGCGCGATGACTTCGTTCGCGAGTCGCAGCGGCTCGAAGCGGAGACGCGGTCGCTGGCCGAAGCGATGCGAGCGAGCCTCGAGCGGCTGTCGCGCGAGAAGAACGACATCGACGCCTTCGACGAGCGGCTCAGGGCGCTCGCCAAGGCGGTCGGCGAGACCGAAGCGCACGTGCAGGGCGTGCTGGCCAAGGATCAGGACCTGGCGGCCGTGCAGCGCAAGTCCGACGCGCTCGCCGAGTCGTTCGCGGCGCTCGCTGCGACCGCCGACGAGCTGGCGCGCAAGCAGAGCCGGCTCGAATCCGTGAACGGCCAGTTGGCGCAGGTCGAAGCGCTCGCCAAGCGAACGGCCGCGCAGCACGAGAACCTGATGCACGCGCGCAAGGACCTCGAAGCGGTCCGCGGCGAGCTGGCCGAATTCCACCGCGAGCACGCTGAGGCCGCGGCGCTGCGCGACAAGCTCGCGCTGGACCGCGCCGCGCTCGACGCGCTGGCCGAACGCACGACGGCGATGCTCGCGCACGCGCCCGAGCTGCAGGCGCGACTGGACGACGTGCTCGGCAAGCTGGCGCTGATCGACAAAGGCAGCGAGGCCGCTGCCCGGCTGCGCGAATCGGTCGCGGCGCTGGACGAACAGGCGAGCCGTGTCGACGCGCGGCTGAAGTTCGTCGAAACGGTCGAAGCGCGCGTCGACGGCCTGCACGCGGTCGCCGCCGATGTCGAGCACAAACTCGCCGCGCAACTGGCCCGCCGCGCCGAGATCGAAAGCCTGCAGAGCGCGTGCGACACGCTCGCCATGCGCGTGGCCGACGCGCAGCAGAAGCTCGACAGCGTGACGGCGCTGCAAGGGCGCGTGCTGCCGCTGGCGACGCAGGTCGCGACGCTGCAGCAGACGCTCGAACGCGCGCAACAGCAGGTCGAAGCGATCCGCGTCGACGAAGCCGCGGTGCGCGAACAGCAGACGCGGCTGTCCGGCCTCGTCGACCAGGGCAAGGCGCTGGCCGCGGAAGCGGCCGAGCGGGTGAACCAGGTGCGCAGCGCCAGCGCCGAACTGGAACGCGCAGCGACATTGAAAGAGGAAGTGCTGGCCGAGCTGGCGCGCGTGCGCACGGCTCAGCTCGATGCCGTTTCGCAGACCGACGCTGCCCAGGAGCAGATCGAGCGCGCCGAGGCGCTCGCCGGTCAGCTCGAGCTGCGCGTCGCGCAGCTCGCGCAAAGCGGCGAAGACATCGCAGCGCTCGAAGGACGGCTCGGCGAGCTCGGCCGAACGGCCGAGGCGGTCGAGCGCATGATCCACGCGCTCGCCGATCAGAACGCAACCGTGCAGGCCGTCAAAGCCGAGGTCGACAGCATCCGCCAGATCGCGGGCCGCAGCCGCGCCGACCTGGACTACGTGAGCGAGCACCGCGCCGAGGTGGCCGCGCTGCGCGCGAAAGTCGACGACCTGCTCGGCCGGCTCACCGACACCGACGGCAAGATCGTGCAGATCGAAGCGCGGCGCAAGGTCGTCGAGGACGTGCAGTCGCGCGCCGAGGGCATCAAGCACCTGCTCGACGACATCGACGCGAACCTGGAACTGCTCAGCGGCCAGCGCGCGGTCATCGACGACGTCGGCGAGAAGGTGGCGCGGCTCGAGTTCACGCTGCAGGAAGCGCACGGCACGCTGCGCGCGCTTCAGCGCGAGCGCGAGCTGGCCGAGCGCATCGAGCAAGGCATCAAGGCGCTGCGCGCGCGCGGCAGCGCGGGCGAGGCGCGGTAGCGTCCGCGCGCCGCCATTGGCCGTGCCGCAAGCGGCACAGAGACGTGCTTCTGATCGAGACGACGCGAACGTGACCGAGCACGCTGCGGCTGCGTTGTGATGACGGATTCAGCCGGGCGCGCCCAGCACCGCGGGCTGCCCGTCAATGCGCAGCGCTTGCTCGCCCGGTTCGGGGTCGAAGTAGCCGCAACCCAGTACTTCGTCGACTACGCGTTGCGCTCCAGCCATCGCCGCAGTTCGAGCATCGCCGCATCCAGTTCAAGTGCGCGGCCGGCTGCTTCGGCCCCCTCGAAGGCCGCGTCCCCCAGCGCCTCCCGGGTAGCCGTCGACCACCGCGCGAGCAGCATGTCGTCCACCAGCGGGCGGTGGTAGCCCGCATCCGCGAAGCGCTGCACCGCTGCGCCCCACAACCGCGCCGCGAACTCGTGCTCGCCTCGGCTCGATGCCAACCCCGCGCACACTTCGATCAACTCGAGCTTGAGCGCGCTTTCTCCCACCCCGCGCAGCAGGCGTTCGGCCTCCGCGGCGCAGGCGTGCGCTGCTTCGTTGCGTCGCGTGGCTGTCAGCGCCCGCACCAAGTTGTGCAGTTCGATCAGCGCCGCGCGTACGTCGCCGCGCGCGCGCGACAGATGCAGCGCCTGACGGTACCGCTGCACGGCGCTTTCCTGCTGGCCGCGCCTGAATTCGATGTTCGCGATATTGTTCAGGGCGGCCGCCAGCGGCACGGCATGGCCACCGGTTTGTGCAAGGGCAAGCGCGCGCGAGTAGTACTGCAGCGCGTCGTCCTCCTCGCCTTCGCGGCCGAGACAACTGCCGATGGCCACCAGCGCCATCGCGTGGTGCTCGGTCGACGCGAGCCGCTCGGCCGCCGCCAATGCCGCAAGAGCGTGCGGCAGCCCCTCCTCGCCGCGGCCGCTGTGCATGCACATGGCAGCCAGTCCGAGCAGAGTCTCGACGCGCGCCATGCCGTCGGTCGCGTCGCGGTCGCGCCGTAGCGCGCCCTCGGAGAGACGGCGGCCGAGATCGATGTCATTGAATACCCAATATCGGCCCGTTGCCGCGGCCAGCCGCAGGCCAACCTGCGGATCGACCGGCGCCTGCTCCCGCGCGCACCACGTCATCGCCGCCACGAGGTTCTCGTGCTCGGCGCGCAGGCGCGCCATCCATTGCGACTGCTCGGGGCCCCGCAGGAAAGGCGCCGCCATCTCGGCCAGTGCGAGGAAGTGTTCGGCATGTCGCGTATGCGCCGCTGCCGCCTCGCCGCTTTCTTCCAGCCGCTGCTGCGCGTACTGGCGCACGGTTTCGAGCATGCGGTAACGCGGTCGGCTACCGCCCTCGCCGCCGGGACCGCGCTCGACCGCCAACAGCGACTTGTCGTGCAGCGCGGTCAGCAGCGCCAGTGCCTCGTACTCGTCAGCGATTTGCGCGACTGCCATCGCTGCCGCGAGCGTGCAACCGCCGGCAAACACCGCGAGTTGGCGCAGCATGCGCTGCTCCGCAAGAGTCAGCAGTTCGTAGCTCCACTGCATGGTGGCCACGAGCGCCTGCTGGCGCGCGACGGCGGAGCTGCCGCCGGTCAGCAGGCGAAACCGATCCGGCAGCCGCGCCGCAATGTGAGACACCGGCAGCATCGTCACACGTGCCGCGGCGAGCTCGATGGCGAGCGCAATGCCGTCCAGGCGCCGGCAGATCTCGATGATCGCAGCGGCATTGGCGTCGTCCACTTCGAACTCGGGCAGCACGAGTCGCGCACGGTCAACGAACACGCGCACCGCATCGGCGGCCTGCACGTCGTTCAGATCTGCGGTTGCCGGCAACGACAGTGGCGGCACCCGATAGAGCTGTTCGCCCGCGACGGCGAGGGGCTCCCGGCTCGTGGCGAGGATTCGGGTGCGACCCGGCAGCGCGAGGACGCCATCGACGAACGCCGCCGCGCCGGCGCGCACGTGTTCGCAGTTGTCCAGCACGATCAATGCCTGTCGTCCGGCAAGGTGCGCCGCGATTCGGTCCGCTGGCAGCGTCTCAGAGTCCCGCGCAAGCTCGAGCGCGGCTGCGCAGGCGGCTGCCACGCGCTCAGGCGCCCGCAACGGCGCCAGATCGACGAACCACACGCCGTCGCGATAGTCCGCGAGCCGCTGCTGCGCGAACTGCAGGGCCAAGCGAGTCTTGCCGCAACCGCCGATGCCGACGAGCGTCAGCAACCGCTTCTGCGGCAGCAGCAGCGCAAGGTCGACCAACGCGGCCGTGCGGCCGATGAACCGCGTGCGCTGCTCCGGCAGGTTGTGGCGGGGCTGCGATGCAGATTCCGAGCTCGCCCGTGCGTCGCCGTTCGGCGGCGAATTGGGGATCGCGGTGAACCGGTAACCGCGCCCGGGCACGGTGGTGATGACGTTCGCCCCGAGCAGCTTGCGCAACGTGCTGACCTGCGCGGCGATGTTGTGCTCCTCCACAACCACGCCGGGCCAGACGAGATCGAGCAGCTCCTGCTTCGTGACCAGCCGCTCGCGGCGCTGCGCCAGCGCGAGCAGCAGATCGAACGCGCGCGCGCCAAGCGCGAGCGGCTGGCCGTCCACGCGCACGACGCGCTCGGCCGGACAAATCTCGAAGCGGCCGAAGCGCAGTGGTTGGCCGGCGTTGCCGGACGGCATGGCGACGCGCTCACGTGCGACGGACGAAGCGTCGCCATCATCCAGCGTTTGACAACGTTTGAAAAGTCTTGAGATCGCCCTGAGGACGGAGCGCCTTGGCGCTGCACAGACTGTCCTGCAGGCGCCGCCCGGTTGGCGCCTTCAATCGACGACGGAGGATCGGACCATGTCTCATGTTGCTCAGCACACCGCCGAATCGGCCCGCTACGCCAAATGCGTCGAGGTGTCCAAGCGCATCCGCTGGGACACCGACCGCGACGTAATTCGCGGCCGGCGCTTCGACTTCAGCAAGAAGTTTTTGCCCGACGGCCTGTCCAAGGTCGGGCAGCTGCCGTTCCTGACCGCGGATGAGCAGCGTTTGTACTCGCAGGTCCAGGGCCGCACCTACGCCAACATGTTCGCGCTCGTGGAGCGCTTCATCAGCGCCAAGGTGCTGGAGATCAGCCGCGGCCATTGGCTCGGCGACCAGGTCGCGCTCGAGGCGCTGGTGCGCCTGACCGACGAGGAACTGAAGCACCAGGAGCTGTTCCGCCGCCTCGAGACCATGATCGCCCCCGGCATGCCGGCGGGCTACCGCTTCCTTCCGCAGCCGAACGACGTGGCAAGCGCCGTGCTCGCCGCCTCGACCTGGGCCGTGCTGGCGCTCGTCTGCGACATCGAGTTGTTCTCGCAGGCGCACTACCGCAGCAGCATCGATCCTGAAACGCAGATCGATCCGCTGTGGAAGGACGTGTTCCTGTTCCACTGGAAGGAGGAATCGCAGCACGCGATCCTCGACGAGATGGAATGGCTGCGCGAGGACGCCAAGCTCGACGCAGCGAGCCGCGACCGGGTCGTCGACGAGCTGATCGCGCTGGTCGGCGCGGTCGACGGCATCTGCCGGATGCAAGCCCAGGCCGACGCGGAGTACTTCGTGCAGGCGGCCGGCCGCGCGTTCGACGCCGAGCAGGTGCAAGCCATCCACGCGACGATGCTCGGCGCCTATCGCTGGCAGTACATCACGAGCGGCGTGCAGGACACGCGTTACCTCGGAATCCTCGGCTCGATGATCAACGCCGAACAGGGCGCGCGCATCAACGCCGCGCTGGCGCCGATCGTCAGCGCCAGCCACTGAATCCGCATTAACGCCACGGACAAGGAGAGATCCATGAGGACACTTGCGCTATGCCTGTCGCTACTCGCCGCGCCAGGAATTGCATCGTCGACGGGATTCGATCACGACGACGCCGATCGCGGGCGCTTCAGCCGGCACGAACGGTTCCTTTATGTCGCTACCGTCGCGCAAAGCGCAGTCGACCCCGACTTCGTCGCCGTGATCGGCGCCGATCCGCGCCGCAAGGACTTCGGACGGATCGTCAACCGGATCGACATGCCGAACACCGGCGACGAGCTGCACCACTTCGGCTACTCGTTCGACCAAAACCGGCTGATCGTGCCGGGGCTGTTCTCGAACCGGATCCACGTGTTCGACATCCAAGGCAACGGCCGCAAGATGAAGCTCGCCGCGGTCAACGAAGAACTGGTCGCGAAGAGCGGCTACGTCATCCCGCACAGCGTGATCGCTGCCACGCGCGGCAGCGCCGTCGTCACGATGATCGGCGCCGGGACCCACGACACGCGGCCGGGCGGCATCGTCGAGATCGACGATTCAACGGGCGCCTTCAAGTCGCACTTCGGTCCGGGCCCGGTGCGCGATCCCGGAGAACTCGGGCCGAAGTACATGTACGACTTCGACGCACTCGACGAGGCCAACCGCGGCATCAGCACCACCTTCGGACCGCCGGGCCGCTGCGGCGCGGGCATCGCGCCCACGTGCCTCGGCGACGAGGTCGCGGTCTGGGACCTGCAACGGCAGAAGGTGATCCAGGTGGCGAATCTGGGTACCAACAGCGGCGCGCTCGAAGTGCGCTTCATCGACCAGCCGGGCGTGCGGCGCGCGTTCATCAACACGCCAGGGACGCACGCGGTCTGGCTGGCCGAGGATGACGACCGCGACGGCGCGTTTCGATTCCACCAGGTGCTCGGCCCCGGCGATGGCCTGCTGATTCCGGCCGACATGCTGCTGTCCTACGACCACAGGTTCATGTACCTCACCAACTGGTTCGGCAACACAGTTCAGCAGTTCGACATTACGGATCCGTTCCGCCCGGTGCTCAAAGCGACTGTCTCGGTGCCGCATCCGAACATGTTGCGGCTGTCCCGCGACAACAGGCGCCTGTACGTCTCCAACTCGCTGCTTACGCCGTGGGACAACGATGCGAACTTCGGGCCGCCGCGCAACGATCGGTACGGCATCTGGCTCTTCCACGTGAATGGCGAGGCCGGCGGCCTGACGCCGTTCAATCCCGACGGCAGCCCCTGGGTCGCGTTTACCAACGTGCAGAAGAAGTACACAACCGGACCGGCGGGTCCGCACATGATGTTGTTCGACCCGAGCATCCGGCTCGAACCGGGAGAGCACTAGGGAATCTCCGCAAAACCCTCGTCGCTGCGCGCGGTGATCGATAGACTGGCGAGCGCACGAGGGTTCTGAGGGGGGTGAATGTTGAAGAACCAACTGACGCTGGCAGCCAACGATTTCGAGCGGTATCGCAAGCCGACGCGGCGCGAGAAGTTTCTGGCCGAGATGCACACCGTGGTGCCGTGGGCGCAGCTGGCAGCGGTCATTGAGCCGTACTACCCGAGGGCGACGAGCGCGGGCGGACGACCGGCGGTCGGCCTGGAGCGGATGCTGCGGATTCACTGTTTGCAGCCGTGGTTCAACCTGTCGGACCCGGCCGTGGAAGAGGCGCTGTACGACTCGCTGGCGATGCGTTCGTTCGTCGGTATCGACCTGGGGCGTGAGCCGGTGCCGGACGAGACGACGGTGATGCGGTTTCGCCACCTGCTGGAAGAGCACAAGCTGGGCGAGCGGATCTTCGAGGAGGTCGGCCGCATACTGATCGAGCGTGGGCTGCGGCTGTCGAAGGGCACGATTGTGGACGCCACGATCCTTGCCGCGCCCAGTTCGACGAAAAACGCCCCGGGCCAGCGCGATCCCGAGATGCATCAAACCAAGAAGGGCAACGAGTGGCACTTCGGGATGAAGGCGCATGTGGGCGTCGACAGCCAGAGCAAGGTGATCCACTCGGTAGTGGCCACGCCGGCGAACACGGCCGACTGCAAGGTACTCGGTCAGTTGCTGCACGGGGCGGAGACGCGCGTGTATGGCGATCAGGCTTACAAGAGCCAGGGCCAGGTGATTCGAGCCAAGGCGCCGAAGGCCAAGGATTTCACGCATCGGCAGTGCAAGTGGAAGCATTACATCGACGCGGCGATCAAGGCGAAGAACCGGACCAAGTCGCGCATCCGCTCGCGGGTTGAGCATTCGATCGGGGTGATCAAGCGCGTGTTCGGATTCCGGAAGGTGCGCTATCGCGGTCTGGCCAAGAACGGCAATCGGCTGTTCGTGACCGCTGCTTTGGCCAACATCTTCTTGGTCCGATACACCGTGCCGGGAGCAGTCCGTCCGCGGTAGGGACACGGCGAAGCAGGCACGCGACTTCTCGAAGAAACCGGCCCGAAATTCGCTCCGATCGCCATGAACCAACATCGCACGTCGTCAGCTGGCCGAAAAATCCTCGGTTGTGCGGACGTTCCCTAGCGAACCGCCGCTTGCCGTCCGGCGCGCGACCGCGGCAGGCCCAGGACGTCGCCTGCCGCGTGAGCCGTCAGCGCCAGGCCAGCTCCGCGACGATCTGCCTGAACTGCGCTGCGTTGCGCTGCGCCTTGTCCTCGTGGCAGTTGTTGAACAGCACGTGAACCCGCTGCGCGCGACGCGCCAGGTCCCGCACGGACGGGGCGAGCGCCTGCAGCTCCGCGGTCGAGTACAGGTAGTTGAACCGTTCGGCCGAACTGGCGAGCCCCTTGCGCGTCCACATCTCGCGGTTGCGTCCGTGCAGGCGCAGGATCGCGAGATCGGGGCAGGTGACCTCCCAGACCTGCGGAATGCTGGATGCGAAGCCCTGCGGCTCGTCGACGACGACGTGAACGAGCGCGTGATCGCGCTCGAACGCGATCGTCTTGTCGCGCGTCTTGTCGCCGAACCACGACTTGTTGCGGAACTCGACGGCGAGCCGGAAGCCTTCGAGCATCGCCGCGCAGTGCTCGATGTGCTCGAAGCTGTCGCGGCCGAACACGAACCACGGCGCGAACTGCAGCAGCACGACGCCGAGCTTGCCCGACTGCCGCAGCGGCTCCAGCCCCAGGCGGAAGCGGCGCCACAGTTCGCTGCGGATCTCGTCGGGCAGATCGGCGTAGTAGATGTTCGCCTTGTCGGTCGGCGGCAGCGCTTTGCGCAGATCGGCGGGCAGCGCGGACGGCTGCGCCGGATGGCCGGTGAACAGCCGAAACGCCTTCGCGTCGAAGACGAAGTGCGCGGGCGTGCGCTCGACCCACAGTTGCGCCGTTCGCTGGTTGGGCAGCGCGTAGTAGGTGCTGTCGATCTCGACCAGCGGAAACTGCGACGCGTAGTACTGCAGCCGCGCTTCGGCGGTCTTCGCCTCGGGCGGATAGAAGCGGCCCGATTTGATCAGCGTGGGGTCGGTCCACGACGCGGTACCGACGAGGATCTCACCCATCCGGCCGATCGACTCGCAATGACCGCGACCGCATCGCTCACTGCCCGCCTTGCACGAGACCGATGCGCCGGCGCAAGCGTTCCGCCTCGGCGCGGTCGCCCGCCTTCTCCGCGCGCGCGAGCTGCACGTTGAGCCACGCGAGCAGCGGGCGCCGCCAGCCCTGTGCCGACGCCGTGTCGATCGCGATCTCGATCGTCGTCGGCGTGGCGCGGTTCGCGCGGAAGACAACGCCCGCCGCCACGAGCCGCGCGAGCGGATCTTCGATCGCGCGCAGCGCGGCATCCGTGCCGCCGGCGCCCAAGCTCGCCGCCACGGCGCGATGCGGTGCCGGCAGCAGCGCGGCATCCTGCGGCTGCGTTCGCGCGGCGAGGTAATCGGCGTAGGCGCGTTCGGCCGCGGCGGCATCCGGTCGCAGCCTTTCGAAGCCTTCGCACGGCCCCAACTCCAGGCTTGCGACGCGCGCGGCGCAACGCACCAGCTCGACGCGCGCGACGAGATCCGCGCGGCCGGTGCGCGCGACCTCGCCGCGGGCACGCTCGAACTCGATCGCCGCAATTCGCGAGTCGCCCTTCAGATGCGCGGCGGTCGAGCGCTCGAGCGCGGACTTCGCGCTGGTCTGCCAGTCGGGCGGCAGCGGACCGCTCGCGCAGCCGGCGAGCGCCAGCGCGGCGACGGCGAGTCCGCGGCGCGCGCTCGCGATCATGGAAGCCTGATCTCCGTGTCGCGCGCGAACGGCCAGCGGCGGTTGATCTCGTCGACCAGCGATTCGATCTTGCGCAGGTTGACCTCGATCTCGGCGCGCAGCGCGCCGAGATCGGTCGTCGCAACCTTGGTGTTCGCGGCGATCGCCTGCGTCTCCTCCAGCACCGCGTCGACCTTCTTCAGCGTCGTCCGCGCCTCGGCGAGCATCGCGTTCAACTGCACGATCGTCGCGCGCGCGTCGCGCACGAGCCCGTCGTCGCCGAACACCTGCGCATCGGTCTTGGCGACGAGCCCGTCCATGCGCGCAAGCAGCGCGTTGGTGCGGTCGAGCGCGGCGACGAGCTTGCGCGCGTCCTGCTCGTTGCCCATCAGCACGCCGAGTGCGCCGCGCGGCCCCTTCATCCGCTCGGTGACCGTCTGCACGTTGCCCAGGCTCGTCGCGAGCGGCGCGTCCTGCGCGGTGATCGCGCTCATGTTGCGGACCAGCTCGCGCGTCTCGGACACCAGGCGCGGCAGCTCGGCGGTCGCGTCGCCGATCAGCACCCTCCGTTCCGCGCCGTCGGGCAGCGGCGGATCGGTCGGAATTCCCGTGAACGCGCGGATACTCGTGCTGCCCACGAGCCCGCGCGTCAGCGTGAAAACGCTCGACGTGCGCAGCCGGTGCGCGTCCTTCTTCGGCACGTCGATCACGATGCGCGCTGCGCCGTCGTCGGCGAGTTCGATGCGGCGCACGCGACCGATCGGGAACCCCGAGAAGGTCATGTCCATGCCGACTTGCACGCCCTCCGAGTCGTCGGCGACGAGCACGAGCCGCTGCGTCGGCTCGAACGCGCCGCGCGCGTACAGCACGTAGACGACCGCCCCGCCGACCAGCAGCACCAGCAGCGCCAGCAGCAACGCGGCCTTCAGTTCCAGATGCGCGATCGGCGGCGGCGCGGAGTCGGGATTCATGGGCATCAATAGTAGTTGCCGACCAGCGCTGCCGCCTCGATCAGCAGCAGCGACAGGAACATCCGAACGAGCCCCTGCAGCTCGGCGCTCGTTCGCGTGCGCGCGCGCGGCGGCTCGTACAGCACCGAGGCGACCGGCATCACCGCGACGGCGACTGCGAAGAAGAAGGTCTTCAGCGCGAAGATCAGCGTGACGCCGGGGCCGAAGATGCGTCCGACGGTGTGCGTATAGCCGGCGAAGCCGCCGGTGGTAAAGCCGTACACCGAGACGTACGCGAGAAGCAGCGTGACCACGCAGCTCACCGCCGCGAGCATCAGCACCGAGAACACGCCCGCCGCCACGCGCGGCAACACCTCGCGCAGCAGCGGATCGACACCGCGCCGCGCCAGCGCGTCGAAGTCACCGCGCGCGCGCAGCGCTGCGATCTCGACCGCGTCGGGCAGCGTGATGCGGATCGCGACGAACATCGCCGCGACGAGCGGGATCAGCTCGAGCACGAGCACGCGAACCACCATCTCGAGCGCGTAGCGCGTCAGCCCGTAGCTGAGCGCGGTCACGATGACGATGCGGATGACGATCAGGCTGATCAGCGCCGACAGCGCGGTGAACCACGGCAGGATCGGCGCGGTGCCCAGATACACGTGGCGCGCCATCGCCGCGCGGTTCTCGCCGCGGTAGGCGGCCGGCGACAGCGCGAGCACGAGCAGTTCGGCGCCGAAGTGGATCACGCGCCACCAGCCGACGAGCCATTTCAGCGCCGCGCGGCCCAGTTCGGCCGCCGCGCTGTCCGGGGACCGGAGCGGAGACATGCGGGAATGATAGGGGTGCGCGCGGGAAATGAGTCGATCCGCAGGTGCTCAGAGTGTCCGGCCAGGTCGCGGCTCTTCGCCGCGGAAAACGTGCAGGTCGCCTATGACAGCATGTTCCATGCCGAGGCTTCAATGAGGCCGCGGCTCTTCGCCGCGGAAGACCTACCAGTGGCAGCACGAGCCGATCCTGTACGGCTGGCTTCAATGAGGCCGCGGCTCTTCGCCGCGGAAAACCTGTTAGAAATATTTTTACTGAACAGCAACAAACAGGCTTCAATGAGGCCGCGGCTCTTCGCCGCGGAAAACGATCGGCACCCCGAACAACGCCAGCGGGACGCACGCGCTTCAATGAGGCCGCGGCTCTTCGCCGCGGAAAACCTGGGCACGAGATACGCGCCGGAGTCGAGACTGGGCTTCAATGAGGCCGCGGCTCTTCGCCGCGGAAAACGACGCAACCAACGCATTACTTTTTCCCGCTTAAATGGCTTCAATGAGGCCGCGGCTCTTCGCCGCGGAAAACGCGCGAGCCTGCTCGTGCGCGGATATGCGGAGAGCGCGCTTCAATGAGGCCGCGGCTCTTCGCCGCGGAAAACGCATGACGGACTACACCGAGGCACAGATCCTCGCGCAGCTTCAATGAGGCCGCGGCTCTTCGCCGCGGAAAACGCTGCGGCGATCCCGAAGGGTTCGCCCAAACCGAACGGCTTCAATGAGGCCGCGGCTCTTCGCCGCGGAAAACGAGGGCTGGACAGGCGAGGCCGCGCGGCGCGCATCGCTTCAATGAGGCCGCGGCTCTTCGCCGCGGAAAACCGATAGAACTTCTCCCGACCTTCAACCTGCGTCAGCGCTTCAATGAGGCCGCGGCTCTTCGCCGCGGAAAACGCAGGTTCAGCGCCTTGCGGCACTCTTCCCAGGTCTTGCTTCAATGAGGCCGCGGCTCTTCGCCGCGGAAAACGCAGACGACCGCCTACATCAATCACGTCGTCACGCAGCTTCAATGAGGCCGCGGCTCTTCGCCGCGGAAAACAGCACCGGACCGTTCAACATCTCTGACAACGGGGCCGGCTTCAATGAGGCCGCGGCTCTTCGCCGCGGAAAACATCGTAGATGCGACAACCGGCAAAGAAGAGACTGTTGCTTCAATGAGGCCGCGGCTCTTCGCCGCGGAAAACTTTTGCAGAAGATCGGCCAAGTTACGCCGGATCAGGCTTCAATGAGGCCGCGGCTCTTCGCCGCGTGTCAACGCCGAAGTAAATCTGACCCACTTTGCCGGGAAGTCGCCGAAGTAAATCTGACCCACCCAGGCACGATGGATCGCGCTGCTTGCACGCGCTGGGCGTAGCCCGAAGCGGGCGAGCAGCGCGCGGCGCCGCTCATCCAGCCGGCGCGGTCCTCCTGATCGCCTGTCCGGCCTTGCGCTTGTCCTTGAGCCGGTAGCTCTCGCCGCTGATCTGCACGATGTGGGCGTGGTGCAGCAGCCGGTCGAGCATCGCCGCGGTCAGCGTCTGGTCGTCGGCGAAGGCGCTGGCCCACTGCGTGAACGGCAGGTTGCTGGTCAGCACCATCGAGCCGCGCTCGTAGCGCTTGGCCACGACGTTGAAGAACAGGTTGGCCTCCTCGCGCCCGAAGGGCAGGTAGCCGATCTCGTCGACCACCAGCAGCTTCGGGCCGAGCACGGCGCGGTTGAAGTATTCCTTCAGCCGCCCCTGGCTGCGCGCGGCGGCCAGCTGCAGCATCAGGTCGGCTGCGGTGATGAAGCGCACCTTGTGCCCGGCGCTGACCGCGCGGTGGGCAAGGGCCAGCGCGATGTGCGTCTTGCCCACGCCGCTGGGGCCGAGCAGCACGACGTTCTCGGCACGCTCGACGAAGACCAGGTGCGCCAGCTCCTGGATCTGTGCCTTCGGCGCGCCGGGGGCTTCCTTCCAGTCGAACTGCTCGAGCGTCTTGAGCGCGGGCATCGTCGCCAGCTTCATCAGCGTGGCGACCTTGCGCTCGTGGCGCGCACGCACCTCGGCGTCGAGGACACGCTCGAGGAAGTCGGCGAAGCTCGCCTGCTGCTGGGCCGCGTGCTGCGCGATGGCGGGCCACTCCACGTGCAGCCGGGCGAACTTCATCTGCGCGCACAGGGCCTCGATGCGCTGGTGCTGCAGCTTCATGGCGTCCCCTCCAGCAGCGCGTCATAGACGGCCAGCGGGTGCTGCAGGCTCTCTACCGGCATGGCAACCTTCGCCGCGATCTTCGGCGGCGCCTTGAGCGCCGGCGCCGGCAACATCACGGCGCGCTCTTCGGCCAGGCGCACCGCCGGCACGGCGCCGGTAGTGCCGTGCACGCGCTCATTGGCCACCTCGTCGAGCCAGCGCCGCACATGCAGGTTGGCAAGCTGCGCCGTCAGCGCCAGGCCGCTGGCCTTCAGGCTGGCGGCCAGCGGCACCAGGAAGCTGCCCTTCAGATACCCGTTGAAGCGCTCGACCTTGCCTTTGGTCTTCGCACGGTACGGCCGGCACAGCCGCGGGGTGAAGCCGCACTCGTCGGCCAGCGCGAGCAGCGCGTCGTTCCATCGGTGCAGGCCGGGCCCGTAGGCATCGCGCTCGATGACCACGCTCTTGGCGTTGTCCATCAACACCTCGGCAGGCACGCCGCCGAAGTAGTCGAACGCCTCAAGCAGAGCGCCGCACAGCGTGGCCGTGTCCTCGGCGGTGGTGAACTTGACGAAGGTGGCGCGGCTGTAGCCCAGCGTGGCCACCAGCGCCAGCAGCGGCTCGCGCCCGCGCCGCACGACGGTGAAGTCGGCCTGCATCTGCCGCCCCGGTGGCGTCTCGAAGCGCACCACCGGCTCGGGCTCGGGCTTCTTCAGGGGTGCGAGGAACGCCTTGAGCTGGCTGATGCCGCCCGTGTAGCCGCGCTCGGCGATCTCGCGCAGCAGCACGGTCGCCGGGATCCAGCGCGGGCGCGCCTGTTCGACGCGCTCGAGCACATACGCCCGGTACGGGTCCAGCTTGCACGGCCGCGGCGCCCTCGGGCCGTACCGCCTCGCGTCCTCGTCACGCAGGTACCGGCGAACGGTGTTGCGCGAGCAGCCCAGCTGCCGCGCGATCTCCCGCACCCCTTCGCCCCTGCGGGCCATCACTCGTATCTCCACTGCTTGCTCCTGGGTCAACATCGACGGCCAAAAAGCCGTCAGCTTCGCCCAGGTGGGTCAGATTTACTTCGGCGCAGTGGGTCAGTTTTGCATCGGCGGCGACAGCCGCGGAAAACTCAAGGGATCATCTCCGACAATTGGACAGGCGTCCCAGCTTCAATGAGGCCGCGGCTCTTCGCCGCGGAAAACCGGCAACGTCTCGATGTCGGTTTACAAGTACACCTCGCTTCAATGAGGCCGCGGCTCTTCGCCGCGGAAAACATTCTCGCTGCTCTACGAGGGACAACGGTCGGACGTGCTTCAATGAGGCCGCGGCTCTTCGCCGCGGAAAACTCCGTGCGTGTGCACCTCGGCCGACTTGTACCAGTCGCTTCAATGAGGCCGCGGCTCTTCGCCGCGGAAAACGCAGATGGGCGGGTTGTTGGGGCCCGTTGTATTTGGGCTTCAATGAGGCCGCGGCTCTTCGCCGCGGAAAACCGCCGACCGATGCGGTCGGGCGAAATTCCGTCCATGGCTTCAATGAGGCCGCGGCTCTTCGCCGCGGAAAACTACTGCCGGCGCCTCGTCGAGCGCGGTGGCACGCGCGCTTCAATGAGGCCGCGGCTCTTCGCCGCGGAAAACGCGGGTGGTGGTGGTGGTGTTACGCGGCCTCTAGGCCTGCTTCAATGAGGCCGCGGCTCTTCGCCGCGGAAAACCTGGAATTGCGCGCCAGTCAGCAGATTGACCGCCGAGCTTCAATGAGGCCGCGGCTCTTCGCCGCGGAAAACCGTGCGCAAATTCGAGCCGAGCGCAGAGGAGATCGCGGCTTCAATGAGGCCGCGGCTCTTCGCCGCGGAAAACCATGAACGCCCGCGCCGAATTCGATCTCACCGACGCCGCTTCAATGAGGCCGCGGCTCTTCGCCGCGGAAAACGACAAGGCCCTGAAGATCAATCCGCAGAACTACATCGGCTTCAATGAGGCCGCGGCTCTTCGCCGCGGAAAACAAGCGGATCAGAGAGATCGCCAAGCACTACAGAGCAGCTTCAATGAGGCCGCGGCTCTTCGCCGCGGAAAACTCGTCCATAACTGCCAACCTTTCAGCACGGCAGGCAGCTTCAATGAGGCCGCGGCTCTTCGCCGCGGAAAACCCACAAAAAACGTCCCATGTATCCAATTCAGGCGAGTGCTTCAATGAGGCCGCGGCTCTTCGCCGCGGAAAACGCAACGGCATGACGCGCTACTGGTACAAGCCCCCGCAGCTTCAATGAGGCCGCGGCTCTTCGCCGCGGAAAACACAAGGCCGCCACGACGTTCTCTCCCGAAGAGGGGCGCTTCAATGAGGCCGCGGCTCTTCGCCGCGGAAAACCGCCTGAGCCGAGGGCAGGATGAACGCACCCAGCATCGCTTCAATGAGGCCGCGGCTCTTCGCCGCGGAAAACTCACCGAGGGCGTGCGCGGTGAAGGCGGTTTCCTGATGCTTCAATGAGGCCGCGGCTCTTCGCCGCGGAAAACGAGATGCTGTTGTCCAACCTGATCCAAAACTCGACGGTGCTTCAATGAGGCCGCGGCTCTTCGCCGCGGAAAACGCAACAGGCGCAGCAGCAGCTCGGTGCGGCGCAGGATGCTTCAATGAGGCCGCGGCTCTTCGCCGCGGAAAACGGTCGCTTCCTCCGCCTTCGGCTGCGCGCGAGAGAAGCTTCAATGAGGCCGCGGCTCTTCGCCGCGGAAAACATAGAGGTTGCCCCCGGGGCGAATGTCTCATCGTAAGCTTCAATGAGGCCGCGGCTCTTCGCCGCGGAAAACGCCTGAAAGCGGCCCTGCCGCCGCACCTGAAAGGCGCTTCAATGAGGCCGCGGCTCTTCGCCGCGGAAAACGCCTGCGCTCGGCCATGGAAGCACTGGACGAGCTGGCGCTTCAATGAGGCCGCGGCTCTTCGCCGCGGAAAACGTTAACGCCGCGGATCTCGGTCTGCAAGACCTCGTAGCTTCAATGAGGCCGCGGCTCTTCGCCGCGGAAAACGAGGCGATGCGCGCGGACAGGCAGGCCCCCAGCACGATGCTTCAATGAGGCCGCGGCTCTTCGCCGCGGAAAACGATATGCGGGAAACGAGTAAAAACCGTCGGGCTGACTGCTTCAATGAGGCCGCGGCTCTTCGCCGCGGAAAACGTGCGCTATTACGTTGACCTTAGGGGCCCAGCATGAGCTTCAATGAGGCCGCGGCTCTTCGCCGCGGAAAACTTCACAGAACGTCACCAGCCTATCGATCATCCCGCTCGCTTCAATGAGGCCGCGGCTCTTCGCCGCGGAAAACACACCGACATCAGCGGAAATCTCAGAGTCGCCGGTCGGCTTCAATGAGGCCGCGGCTCTTCGCCGCGGAAAACTGCTCGCCTGCCGATCCGCATCCGGCCTGACCCCGCAAACCGCGATGCGAGCGCTGGGGCAGAACGCACGGCAAGTGTAGACAAGAACGACGGTGGCGGCGGCACCGGCCGCGAATTCTCCAGATTGTTAAAGAACTTGCGCCGCGCGAGCGCTGGTGACGGCGGCTTGCCGCACCCGACCGCTCGCGCGGCGGCGGCGAGAATCACACGATCACCGGCTCGCGCGCAACAGGCTCGAACGAGCGCTTGCCCAGGCTCACCACCTTCGGTTCGACCCGTTCGGCCAGGCCGATGTCGATCACCAGCACGTGATCGTCGGCATGGTGAATGATCTGGTCCAGCGTGGCAATCATCTCGGCATGCCGCCGCGGCGAAAGCCGGCACTGGAACACCGAAAGCTGCGCCCATTCGCCGTAGCCGTGCAGCAGCTTGAACACGGCGCGCCAGCGCTTCGGCTCGCCGATGTCGTACGTGACGATGAACAGCCGCTCGTCCATGGCCACCCCGCTTCAACGCGTGACGAAGTTCGGATAATCGGCAAGCTCGCCAAGCAGATACCGACCGAACAGCCGCGCCTGCAGTTCCAGCAGCCGCCGATAGCTGACCTTGTAGCCGAACAGCGGGTGCGTCACTTCGTGCCCGAGCCGGCGCTCGAACGCGGCGATGAAGCGCTTGCGGCCATCGGCGTCCAGCGCGACGCTGCCGGCGGCGCTCACGAAGTCGGACGGTTTCACTTCGCCGTTGTTGATCGCCTGGATCACGCTCGAATCGGCGATCAGCGGCCGGAACGGCTCCATCAGATCGAGCGCCAGCGCCGGCCGGCCGTATCTCGGCTGGTGGTAGAAGCCCCGGTACGGATCGAAGCCCACCGCGGACAGCGTCACCGTCCACGCGCGCACAAGCAGCGAGTACGCGAAGGACAACAAGGCGTTGACCGGATCGGTCGGCGGCCGTCGGTTGCGGCGCTCGAAGTCGAACGCGAAGCTGCCGCCCGTGTCCGAACTCAACATCTGCTTGAAGTGACGGAAGTAGCGCGCCGCCGCGTTGCCCTCCACGCCGAGCAGTTCGGCCACGCTGCCCACGCGGCGCGCCTGGTCGATGTCGCGCTTGAACTCGTCGAGCAGCGGCTCCGGCGCCTCGCCCGCTTTCCAGTTCCGCCGCAGCAGCGTGCGCGCGTTCTGGATCTTGGCCACCACCAAGCCGCGCGCGATGCGAAGGCAGCGCGCCTCGTCGAAGCTGGCGCGGTACTGCGCAGTGCGCAGTTCGACGTTCTTGTGCCCGGTGCCTACGGTGTGGCCGATGAACCAGCCGCCGAAGCTGTGCCAGGAAACCGTGATCTCGCGCTCCATCAACGCGTGCAGCGTCGGTGTCGTCACGTACACGTTGCCCATCAGCACGAGCTGCGACACTTCCGCCAGCCGCGCGCCGGAGACTTTCTGCTCGTCGATCGACACATCGATCGTCTCGCCGTTCTTGCTCACCTTGGCGCGCTGCGCCTGCACGTAGACGGGCATCGCCTCGTCGCGGCCGACCGCCAGCGGCCGCGGTGGTGTGTCCTCGCGCTGCAGGAAGTTCACCTCGTCCGGCAGACAGATACCGACCAGCGAGCAGCGCGGGCACTTGGGGCTGTCCACGAGCGGCGGCGGGATCGTGCCGCCGGCGGCCACGAGCCGCAGGCCGTCGATCGCGTTGCGGGTCAGTGCGCGCAGTGCGTCGTCGAACTCCACGCGCACGCGCTCGCGGCTGCCGGCGAAATACAGCACCCCTTCGCGCACGCGATAGCCGTGCTCCTCCAGGATCAGCGCCTGCGCACAAAGCTGCACGCGCTCGGGGTCGTACGCGCCGCCGGCCACGTGCGGCCGCTTGCCGCGCTTGTAGTCCACCGGCACGACGAAGCCGTCTTCGGCCTCCACCAGATCCATCTTCGCGATCAGCCCGATCCGGTTGCTCGACAGCGTGATCGAACGCGCGTGCAGCTTCTCCTCGGGCGGAAGCTCCGCCGCCGGCGGCAGCTCGCCGGCCGGCTTGTCCACGCGCCGGTGCACGTTGCGGCCCTCGACGGTGTCGGCCGAATCGGCCCACTCGCCCTGCACCCACTCCAGATACGCGAGCCGCGGGCAGTACTGGTACTCGTTGAGCATGCGAGCCGGCAGCAGCGGCAGATCGCGCGCCAGCTCGGGGAAAGGCAGCGGCAGCTCGGGCTGCGCCGTCGATTCAGGAAGCGTTTCGTCCGCCATGACCCGTGCCTCCTCGGACGGATGGGCCAATCGATCCGAATCGGAGGAAAAGATGATCCGAATCGGACGAACTGAACGTCCGAAATGGGCGGGTGAGACGGGGCACTTCTTGCCGGTCGCGCGACACCAACGGCCGCGCGCCGGTTGCGCCGCGCGGCAAGCCGAAAGCTGCAGCGTCATCGCATCTGCCCCCCGTTTTGTCCGGCATAATGCCGGACAGACATAAGGATGACCCATGGCCGGTTTCAGCATCCGACTGCCCGAAGATCTCGAAGACAAGCTCGACGCCGAGGCGCGACGCGAAGGTGTGGCGCGCGCGGAAGTCGCTCGCCTTGCGATCGCCGAATTCCTCGCGCGCAGGGAGCGGGAGCGGTTCGTTGCCGCCCTGGTGGCTGAGGCACGTGCAGCCTACGCGGATCCGAAAGTCCGCCGCGAAGCGCTCGCTGTCGCGGAGGAGTTCGCCGCGACCGACAGCGAGGCGCTCGACCTTGCGGAGGGCAAACCCGTTGCCGCTCGCGCAAGAGCGGTGGGCCGCAGTCGCCGTCGCCGATGAAGCGCGGCGAAGTCTGGATCGCCAATCTCAATCCGCCACGCGGCCGCGAGGTCGGCAAGATCCGCCCGGTACTGGTCGTGCAGGCGGACGAACTGACGGCAGCCGATACACCGCTGGTGATCGTGCTTCCGCTGACTACTCAGGTATATCCGCGTTTCAAGCTGTGGCGCGTCACGATTCCGGCGCGCGATCGTCTGAAGCAGGACTGCCAAGTCATCGTCGATCAGCCGCGCGCGCTCGACCGAGCGCGATTCGGCGACGGGCCGCTGACCGCGCTGACGCCGGAGGAGATGGAGACGGTGGAGCGCAGCTTGCGGGTGGCGCTGGGGATGTTTTGACCGCAATCCACGTCTGGCGGACGGACCACCCCTTCCATTGAAGTCGCGCGGTACTCGGGGAAGCAACAAACTCCCAGGTCCTTCTTCACGGCGCGCGCCGGCTCCCCGCCACTGGTTCAAAGAGGCCGAGGCCGAAGTGGCAGCCAAAGCCCAAGGCGAGCGGTCCGCGGACCAGGCCAGCAAAGCGCAACTCCAGCATGCGGCCGAGCGTGTCGGGTTGAACGAGCCCGCGCCTGCGACGGAAGCGATGGAAGTGCACCGGCCGAAGTTCGCGCCCTGCGAAGCTCACCGAGCTCAATTCCTTCATCTCGACGAGATCCGGAAGTGTTTCGCCGCGTGCCTTCCACTCACGGCGGAGCTGTTCGAGCAGCGCGACGCGAAACGCCTCGTGCGAACGCAGTTGCGGCCTCTTTAGGTGCCACGGATGTAGGTAGGGCGTGACGCTGCGCCAGACATACGACTCGCCCGCGAGACGCGAAGCCTGTCCGAACAAGGCAGATTGACCGATACCCTCCAGCATCAACCGCAACGGCTCGCCTTCGTCGCGCTTGATCTCCCGCAGACCGGTCAGCACGCGTACGGCGTCGGGACCGAAACCGCCCGGCGCATGAATCAGCACGTGCTCGATCTCGCCGCGGTCGTTCGGCTCTGGTAGCCAGAACGCATGCGCATGACGGTTGGTCTCCGGCAGCTCGTGGCCGGACAACTCGGCTGGGACCGCCGCCGAACCAAACAGTCGCCTCGCCGCGCCCATGGCCCCCAACCGTAGCGCCTCGCCGATGCGTACCGCGTCCTCGACGCGCGGCAGCGGTTTGCCGTAAAGCGCGAAGCGCGCGGTCGTGATCGTCTTCTCTCGCCGCTTGGGCGGCCGTGAAACCACCTTGCGCGCCACGGCAGGCAGCGCTCCGAGCGGTCGGCGATAGCTCACGACCTGCGCGGCAGGTGGCAGGCTCCAGCCTGCGGCGTGCAGATCGGCCGTGTCTAGACTCAACGCGGCCAGCCAGTCTTCGGGTAACGAACGCTCGAGCTTCTTGGGCAGCTTCTTCGCGCCCGCTGACTGCTCTTTCCTAATCGCGGCGTAGCGCTCCGGCGGTAGAGGCGCCAGCACATGAACGATCTCGCCCAGCACTTGGCCGGTCGCTGGATCCACGTCCGGTTCGTCGGGCAGGCAGTTGAACTCGCCATTCCATTCGCTCCGGCGGGCGCACACCCAGGACTCGGCGCGACCAAAGTAGCCCATTGCCGCCAGCAAGGCTTCGAGCAGTACGTTCTCGTCCTCGCGTAGTGTCAGGTCCGGCCAAACCAGAACGATTGGATCATCCGGCGCCAATCGGACGAACGCATCGAACACGAGAGCCGTATCCGGTTTCAACTTGCCCTTGTTGTTCGGGTCGGGCATCAATCCAAGTCGCCGCAGACTGCCGTCAAAAGCGACTGCGCGAATGCCCTTTTCGGCCTGCGGCATGTAATGCCGCGTGTGTGCGTGGACCACGTCTTCAGGCAGCCTGATTCGCGGCGGCGCAGCTTCGGCAAGATGCGCCAACAGCGAAAAGAGCTGCTCGCGCGGATGGCGGCGATGGTCGATCTTGCGATGCCAAGTGGCGATCAACGCGCGTGCCAGGCGCCAAGGGTCGGGCGGCCAGGCGACGGCGGCCTCGTTGACGTGACGCCCCCAGGGAGTAGCGTGGTAGCGACCGCCGGGAAAGGTGAGCTGGATGACCAGCATGGCTCGCTCACTCGGCAGGGTTCACCGTCTGTTCGCCCTTCGCCTTGCCCTTGGGCTTGCCCGCGCCCTCCCATGTCACTGTCGTGACGCGATTCTCTGGCCACTGCTTCTCCTCGGCGACCTGACGAATGAGCGCGGGAAGTTCGGTCTTAAGTGATGCCCGCGAAGGTACCGTGAAGCCGTTCGGGCGCGTCACGGTCAGCGATTTGCACTCCAGATCGCAGGCCGTGCGCAGGCGTAGGCCTTCGTCTAGGAAAGTCTGGATCTTGAACAGCGCGAGCGCGATCAGCAGCGCTTCGACATGCTCGCCCAAGCCATAGCCACGGATTTGGGCGAGGTCGAGGTTGAAGTAGGCCGTAATCCTCGGCGACGTGAACTCCGAGCGCGCGAACGGCACGTTGCCGAATCCCTCCTTGCTCGTTTGACCCTCGTCGCCTTTTCCTGGGCGGACATGGTCGTTCTTGACGCCGCCGCTCTGCGCTTCGCGCACGTCTTCGGCCTCGATGAAGGCCGACAGTGCACGGGGCAGGCGCAGGCGCCCGCCTGCAAGGTCCGACTTTGCGAGGAAGACCCCGTGCAATAGTGCGTTGGTGTCCAGGCGCAGTAGTACGGACGCAAGCTTCCGGATGTCAACCGACCCCTCTTCCATCGCCGCAAGTTCCTTCTTGAGCTGGTCGAGTACGCGGGCATCCTTGCCCTCGAGGATGTAGGGCGAATTGGTTCGGTGGGCTTCGAGCACCGTGTTGGTCAGCGGCTTGCCGGATTTGTCCACGACCTTGATGACGGGCAGGCCTTTCAGCGGTTGCACCCAATCGTCGGCCGCTCTGTCCCAGCACACGACTTCCATCCGGTTCGCCATGCTTTGCGCCGACTCGACCAGCAGCATCCGTCGTCCGTCGGGGCCGTCGTAGGTCGCCGCGCCGAGATTCGGGAATCCAGTCGGCTGAAAGCGTGTTCCCTGAATCGGAGCGAGGCTGGCTTCCAGGAGCAGGCGGGGCGCGGCGGCAAGAGCGGTGAAATCGAGTGGCATCGTTGATCTCCTCAGACTGGGTTCTGAACTGTCGGTTCGGACAGAGGTTCGGTTTCCGGCGCGAGGTCCAGCCAGCGCAGCAATCGGTCGGTCTCCGCCAAAGTGAGCGGAATCGTCAAGGCGGCGAGCAGCCGCGGCCCATCGATCGCGATGGCCTGCGGAGGCGGGCGGCTGGGCAGTTTTGCGCCAAGCGCGCTCAGCCGCTGCCAAGCAATCGCCAGCGCGCTGTCGACGTCATCGGCCGCCAGGCGAGCGGGAATCTCGGGCGGCAGGCGCAGGTTGCGGTCGGGCGGAAGCCAGCGCAGATAGCGCAGCGTGGACTCGGGAGTGAACAGCACCTTCAGCAGCGCATACGCAGGCAGCGGCTCCGCGTCAGAGCGCGGCGTTTCGATTGCGTCGAGATCGGAGAAGACCAGCCCAGCCAGCAGTTCTGCGATGCGGCGGTCGTCGGTATCCCCTTCGAGAAAGCGCTGCACGTCGATCAGCCGTGCACCGCTGGTGCTCCTGAGAAGTTCGCCTTCCGCACCAAGGCGCTGCGCCTCCAGCCTGCGTCGATGCAAGACGGCCGACAGATTGCGCTCGATCTCTCCCGGTCCCCAGCACACCAGCGACGAACGATCCTCCCAGGCCGCGCCGTCTAGCGTCACGGGCGCCAGATGCGGCCGCAGCCTGAGTTGCACGCTCCGGCCATCCCGCTCGCCGTGCAGGCTCAGTCCAGCCAGCGCCGCCGCGATTCGGAACTCCGCACTGCCGTCGTTCGCGCGTCGCGCCCATTCCGGTGACAGCCGGGGTACCGGTTGTCTGATCGCTTCGCGCGTCTTCGGACTGGTCGCGCACAGCGCTTCAATCCGACCCAGATGCCGCAGAACCTGTTGCAACGCCACGCAATCCGCGCGTTGGGTCAGGGCAAACAGTGCCGCATCGAGCCGCGTGGCCGCAGCGCGCAACGCGCCCCGTGACTTGTCGTCGCGGGCATAGCGCTGCACCTGACCGAGCCAATCACGTTGCTCCAGATCGTCGATCAGATCGGCGTCCGGATTGCGACGAACAGCGACTCGCGCGGCCGGCGTTGCGAGAAACGCCTTTCCCGAACGCATCAGGAAACCGAAGCGCTGGAAAGAACGGATGCCGCGGTCCACGCCAAGCCGTGCGACTGCACGCGCGAAGTCCAGCCCATCGCGCGCCGGCCGTGTCCCCAGAGCCGCCCGTCCTTCCCCGAAGAGAGCTGTGATCTCTTCGATCGCCAAGAAATCGGACCAAAGCGGCATCCATATCTCACCGCGCGCGTCGCCGTCGTCGCTTTCCGCTCCCGCGCCTTCGGTGCTGAGTCGGCTGCGTACCGTGAAGGGCGCGGAGAGAACCGCGGCGCTTAAGGACTCCAAGCGACGTACGGCGGTAGCGGCGAACAGCAGCCCCCCTTCGAGCATCAGAATGAAATCCCAGGGGTTGATCCGCGCATTGCCCTCGAATCCAGAGCTGGCATTCGGTCCGCCGGCGTTACCCGGAGCGAACTGACCGATGGCTCGATTGTCGAGGGCCGCCACAGGCAATCCCATCAATGCAGCCTTGAGCAGAGAAGCCGCTTCAGGTTGCGCGCCGTCGCTGTCGAGGACCAGCACCTTGGCCAAGTTCTGCATGAAGTTGGTCGTGAAGTCGAGGTTTCCGTCGTTCCCGCCCGTTCCCAGCAGAGGCGGGTACTCGGGTTCGCCGTCGGCCAACACCAGCGACGCATCGATCCACTTCAACGTCGCATCCGGGGCGACGTTTCTGAAGTGCTTGATGAATGCATCCTTGATCCGCTCGGGCTTGTTCTCGGGCGCCTTCGTCAGTCCAAACCTCGCAACGGCAGCGCGTGCAGACGCAATGGCTTCGCGATAGGCGCGGAACCGTTGCGCCGTCGATTCCTCAATCGTGATCAGAGTGCGCGTCGCCTCGGTCGGTTGATCTCGCACGCCGGTCTTCCGCTTCTTGCCCGTGACGGGGTCTCGCTCTTCGAGTTTTCCCTCCTGGAAATAGAAACCGCTGCCGCCGTTCCATGGCGCCACGAGCGGCGTTGGCTCGTACCGCTCAAGAAAAAAGCGCAACAAGTCGTCTTCACTCAACTTCGTTCGCAGCACGAAGACATCGCCGCGCCAGCACCCGGTCGCTTCCGGATCGCCGGCCTGCTCTGCGACCAGTCGCAAGACCGCCAGCGCCTTCAGGTACGACGCCAGAGGCGTCGGCGTGCAGCCGCGCAAGACGTGCTCGTGATTCACGGAAGATCCTCCTGTTCCTTGCGCGACGCGCGCCAATCGGCGATGCGAACCAGGGCCTCATACCATGCAAGGCGAAACGGACCCAGATCGTTCAACAGCCGCCGCGTGCGGCTTGTCCACGACCGCCCTTGGTGGCCTTCACCCAGGCGCATCAGGTGCAGCTTGAGTTCAATCGCAGGGACAGCCTCGCCGTCGGCAAACGCCAACGCCGGCAGCACATCACCATCCCAGACGCCGCGCGCGAACAGGCGCTCGTCCGGCGGCTCGGTTTCCTGCGGCAGTGCGCGCAGAGACAGCCGCACCTTGCCGTGATGAGCGGCGATCAGATAAGCGATGAGGTTCGTCGGTCGATCGTCGGTGAACCGTTGCTCATGTAGCCAGGCCAGCGCCGACGCAAGTTCATGGCGGAAATGCTTGCGCTCGATCTGGCGCTCGCCGTCGCGCACGAGGTAGCGCGCTCGTCCCGGCTTTCTATCGGGCGTGCGCCCGGCCTTGGCCCAGAAGCCGGAACCGAGCTCTTCACCGGTGCCCTGACGGTGCGCCTCGCGCAACATCGTGTCGAAAGCTTCGTGCGCCTTGCCGAGGTCGTGCCAGCGCGCCGCCTGCGCGACGGCGTCCGCCTCCGCGGGCGACAGCGCGCTGCAAAGAGCACGCGCCTCGGCCTCGACATCGGCGAGATGCCGGGCAAGCGGGATGGCTCGTTGCAGAAGGCTGCGCGAGTCGCTGTCGTAGGCCTCGGGTTCGTCGCTGCTCCGCTCATTCGACACGAGCGGCTCGACACGGCCTTGTACATCGGTCGCAAACCCAAGATCGGCGCGGTAACCACCCGCCTCGGCGCTCAACATCAGCATCAGGCCGGGACGTAGTCGGTCGTTCTTGGCGTGTCGTTGCCAGCGGCGCAACAGAGGATCCCAGCGCCATGCCTCGTCCGCTTCCAGCCTGCCGAGCAAGGCCGGGACCGCATCTTTGCCAAGGCTCGCCCGACAGAGTTCGTCCCGCGTCGGCGGCGGTTGAATCGGATTGTTCGGGTCATCGCCGAAGTCACGCCAGAAGAGCAGCAGGTCCGCATCGTCGGCATCGCGGACGTACGGCGCGATATCGACGTCGAACCCCGAAAGGTCGGGATCGGTGTTGAACAGATCCACAAAGTCCTTGCGCCGGATCACCGGATGCAACGGCGCCTTCTGATCCGTGGGCGGCAGATCGGCCGGGCTGGCGCTCTTGAGCGCTCGCAGCTTCTCGCGCGCCGCTTCCATTGATTCGGATTCGTACGGGCGCGCAACCTCCTTATCGTCGCCGAAGTCGATCCACATCACGTCGGCGCCGCTGCCGTTGCATTCGCCATAGCGGTTGCAGCGGCCGAAGCGCTGGACCAGCGAGGACCATGGCGCCAGTTCGGTGAACAGAGTGCGACTGGTCATGTCAACGCCGGCTTCGACCGCTTGCGTGGCGACAACGATGCGTCCAGCGGCCGTCGTCCGCGCAGTCAGGCGAGCTTCGTGCTCCCGGCGATCTGGGCCGCGGAACCGCGAGTGCACGAGCACGAGCTCCGGGCCCGAGCCGACGGTCGCAGCGCCGGAGCTGCTCTCTTTGGCGCGGTCGCCGACGGGCTGCAGCGCCCGATACAGGGCCTGCGCGCGCTCGACCGTGTTGAGGATGACGAGTGTGGTGCTGCCCGCGACATGCGCCTTCCGCACGCGATCGGCGAGCGCCTCGGCGTACGCCGCAACCTGTCCTTTGCTCGTGCCGTCGAGCGGCAGGTCGCAGCGCTGCAGCCGCTTGACGGCTTCGCGGCGCGTTCGAACTTCGGACGATTGGCGCTCTTCCTCCGAGAGCTGGTGCGCGCGGAGCTTCTGAACCTCGCAGAAGTCGACCGTGGCGAGCCAGTCTCGATTGAGTGTTGCCGACACCCACAGACTGCGACTGGTTGCCGCTAAGCGGAGCGCGCGCCGAAACGCTTCGAGCTGCACACTCGTCGGTAGGCCCGGACCCATCAGTTGAACTTCGTCGAACACCCAAAACGCATCGTTGTGCAGCAGCGCGAAGTGCACTGGCCATTGATAGCGGCTCATGCCGTAGCCGCGCATCAGCGCGCGCGAAAGCAGCATGTCCTGGGTGCCGATCAGGATCTCGTCCTCTTCCGGATGATCGGCCCAAGTCGGCGTGCGGATGTCTTCTGCACCGCCCATCAGCAAGTGAACAGAAACCCGCCCTTCACCTGCATTACCGCGAATGCCCAGGCGGTCCAGCCAGATGCCGGCATTGCGCTCTGTTTGCTCGACCAGCACCCGCATGGGCAGGCAGTACACGAGCCGGCGCGGTGTGTCGGCTTCCGGCTCGCCCTCGCGATCGCCGCTGCGCCAGCCACGCTTCCATAGCCACGCGAGCACGACAGCGGCTGTCTTGCCGAGACCCGTCGGCACGTCGAGCAGATCGGGCCAGGCGTCCGAGGCCAGACGCCGCTGGTAGTCGTACGGACAGGACTCGACTTTCGTGGCCTGCCGGAAGAATTCATCGAACTGCATGCGCGCTCAGACTCCTGTTGCGTCAAGCCGCGGCGTCGCCACCATCTCCGCCCGCCCCCACGGATCCGGCGAGATCATCATCCGCCGGGCAACCCGTGTGCAACCATTCGCTGCAGCGTCTGCACGATGGCGGTGTTCTCCGTAAGCGGAAGATCGCCAAGGCAGCGACCGCGCGGTCAGGTGTACGGCGTCGGCGTCGAACGGCTTGTCCGGTCCGTTCACAAGGGCGCGCGGGCCGATCCAAAACAGCGCGCGGCCGTGCGGCTGTGCTTCGGCGTCTCGGCCGCTGCGGAACCGAGCGCGCCGATCGCGCATGCCGGAAGCCTCGCTCACTCATGATCCGCGCCTTTCGACGAGTGCGGCCGAGCGTAAGCGCGGGGTGGCTCACCACGCGAGCCCTCGGGGGCCGGGCATCCGTCCGCGATCACGCGTGCGAGGCCTCCGTCCACACGGCCCGGTAGGAAAAGCCCGCCGCGGGCGAGCGTGTAATCGGGAGGCGACAGAACGGCGCAACCGTTGGACCGCGCCGAAGCGGCAGTAGCGCGGTGCGCCGGCGATGGGTTCGGGTCGGGCAAAGTGGCCTCGACCAATCCGACGTGGCAACACTGACCAGCACCTGCGATCCTCGGAGACCTCGATGGATGTTTCCATCCGCGAGTTGAAGAATCGTTTGTCCGAGTACCTGCGCCTGGCGCAAGCCGGCGAAGATGTGGTCGTGACCTCGCGCGGCAAGCCGGTGGCGCGCTTGGGCGCGCCGCGACCGCGAGAGCGCGCCGAGCTTGGCGAAAGACAGGCTGTTGAACTCGTGCGCAGCCAGCCCTGGATCCGGGCTGGCAAGGGCAGGCCCCGCCTACCCCAGTCGAGGGTACGGCTGAGACCGGGCGAGAAGTCCTTGGCCGAGATCGTCGGCGAGGAGTGCGGGTGATCCTCTATCTGGACACTTCCGCGCTCGTCAAACTGTTCATTGCGGAAGCGCGTTCCGCGCCGGTGCGCTTTCATTGAGCATGCTCGAGACGTGATCTCGACGCTCACCGGACGCGATCGTTTCGGTCGCGCGCGTCCCCGACTGACGAGGCCGCTAGAGCTGCAGCGTGGTGCGCAGCTCGTTCGGCGCATGAGGCAGATGCGGTGGAGCCGGTCGATGCGGCCGGACTCGTCCATGCCTCAGCGCGTAGCCGCCGCCCGCCCCGCGATGAACCCGCCCGCCACCGCCGACAGCAGTCCGTTGCCCGACAGGTAGCCCCATACCGCATCGCCCGAGACGCCGCGCGCGGCGCCGCCGGCGGCGTACAGGTTCGGCAGCGGCGCGTTGCGCGCGACGAGCACACGGCAGTGCGCGTCGACTGCCGCCCCGCCCTGCGTGTGGAACAGCGCGCCGGCGACCTTCACGCCGTAGTAAGGCGGCAGCAGCATTTCTTCGGCGCGGAACGTGCGGTCGAACTCGTCGGTCGCGTTGTCGTGGGCGAGCGCGTTGACCTCGATCACCGTGCGCTCGAGACCGTCGGCGTCGATGCCGAGCGCGGCGGCCAGTTCCGCGATCGATTCGCCGCGCCGGATCGCGCCGAGCTCGACGGCCTGTACGTAGTCGGGGAACTGCAGGCCGATTTCGTGCAGGCGTTGGTCGTAGATGTCGAACGCGACGTGCCCCGGCTGCTGCAGCACACGCACCGCCGCTTCCGAGTAGCCGTCGTGCTCGTTGGCGAAGCGCTTGCCGCGCACGTTGACCTGGATCGCGCCCTGCATCATCAGCGCCCAGGTGATCAGCACGCCGTGCGGCGACGCGACCGACCCGTGGCCCTGGTAGTCCGACAGATCCGCGGTCATCGCGCCGAGCTCGGTCGCCCAGCGCAACGCGTCGCCGTCGTTGCCGCGATGGCCGAAGTACTCGGCGTCTGCCATCTCCGGGATGTAGCGCGCGACCAGTTCGCGGTCGCCGCCGAAGCCGTTGCACGCGAGCACGAGCGCGTCGCAACCGACCTCGTCTTCGGCTCCGTCGGGTCGCGCGAAGCGCACGCCCAGCACGCGCTTGCTTTCGTCGACGTACAGATCGGTCGCGCGCGCCGAGCAGAGCAGATCGGCGCCGGCCGCCGCAGCCGCGCGGTGCAGCCGCTCGAGCAACGCGGCACCGGTTCGCTCCGGCACGCAGTGCATCCGTTCGACCGTGTGGCCCGGGTAGCGAAAACCCTCGAGCAGCTCGAACTCAATGCCGTGCGTGCGCCCGAGCCAGTCGAGCGCCTGCGGAATCGCCTCGGTGTAGGCCTTGACCAGCGTGACATCGGCGCGGCCGCGCGCCTTGGCGACGATGTCGGCGGCGAACCGCGCGGGCGAGTCGTCGATGCCGCGCGCGCTCTGCTGCGCGGTGCCGCCGGCGGGGACGAACCCCGACGACAGCGCGGTCGAGCCGGATGGAGCGGCGTCGCGCTCGACCATCAGCACGTCGACGCCGCGCTCTCGCGCCGCGAGCGCAGCGACCGCGCCGCATGCGCCCGCGCCGACGATCACGATCGGCACGCGGGTGGCGAAGCGGCGTTGGGGGTCGATGTGGATGGGCATGCCTTGGTCGAGACGATCGCAGCGCTTCTGCGTTTTCTCGCCCCCGCTCAGCCCCGCCCTCGCCCGGACTGCGGACAAACGGGGTTCACGGGGTCGGCCGGAACAGATACTCCCCGCGCGGCTTGCCGAGCACGCGGCCGTCCTCGAAGATCAGCGCGCCGCGCAGGAAGGTCGCGTCGACGCGCGCGGCGAGCTCGATGCCTTCGAACGGCGTGTAGCCCTGCGACGACTCCGCATCGCGCGCGCGGATCGTCCAGGTCTTCGCGGGGTCGACCAGCGCGATGTCGGCGTCGAGCCCGACGTCGATGTCGCCCTTGCGGTTCAGCCCGAAGCGGCGCGCCGGATTGAAGCTCGTCAGCCGCGCGATGTGGTTGTAGCTCAGCCCGCGCCGGCTGCCCTCGGAAACGAGCGCGGGCAGCAGGTACTCGGTGCCGCCGAAGCCCGACTTCGCCATCCAGATGTTGCCGAAGTATTGCTTGGGCACCTTCATTTCGTGCCGGCAGCACGCGTGATCGCTGACGACCCAGTCGATCCTGCCCTCCGCGAGCTTCTCCCACAGGAACTCGACGTCCTCGCGCGGTCGGATCGGCGGATTGACCTTCGCCAGCGCGCCGGCCTTGCTCGTCACGTCGAGCAGCAGATGGCCGATCGTCACCTCACGGCGGAAGTCGATGTGCGGGAACAGCTCCGCCATCTGCAGCGCCGCGGTCAGCGCCTTGCGCGACGACAGGTGCAGCAGGTTGATGTTCGCCAACCGCGTCTCGTCGGCGAGATATGCGGCGATGAAGACCGCGAGCCCTTCGGAATGCGGCGGCCGCGCCGCGTGGTACGCGGCGAGCCCCTTGAGCCGCCCTTCGCGCTCGACCATCTTGGTGTACGCGGTCATGATCTCGGCGGTCTCGCAGTGAAGCGACAGGCTGATCTGGCTCGCCTTGCGCGGATAGCGCCGGCGCGCATCCTCGACCGCGCGCATGATGAACTCGAAGTGCGCGTAGTCGTAGCGGTCGTCGGGGCCGATCATCAGGAAGTCGCGCTGCTTGTCCGAGGCGCCGTGCAGCCCGTGCGACCCGTAGAACATGAAGATCTTGAAGCTCGCGACACCGTGCTTGTCGATCAGCTCGGGAATCTCGCGGATGTGCGTCGCATCCATCGGCGCGAGGTGGTAGCCGTAGTCGACGTGGAAGCGCCCTTTCGAGATCTTGAGCACTTCGGGAAAGAACCTCGCGTACGGCCCGCCCTTGTTCAGGTAGTACTGGCCGGTGCGAAAGTAGTTCAGGCTCGAGGTCACGCCGCCGGAGGCCGCCGCTCGGCTCTCGGTCACCGCATCTTCTTCGAGCGGCGAATAGATGCCCGTGTGCATGTGCGCGTCGACGACGCCCGGAAACGCGAGCCGGCCGCGCCCGTCGTAGACCGCCTTCGCCGCCGCGACATCGAGCCCCGGCGCGATGCGCGCGAACTTGCCATCGGCGATCGCGATGTCGGCCTCGTGTGTCGCGTTGCCCTGCGGCCGCACGACGCGGACGTTCTTGATGATCAGGTCGTAGCGTGCGCTTGGCGCCTTCTTCGTCATGCATAAGCTCCGGTGGAATGTGCGTCCGCCTTCGTCCCCCTTTCGCAAAGGGGGACTGAGGGGGATTTCTCAGCGGCAGCGCGCGGGTTCACTGCGTCGAGGTCTCCTCTGTCGCGTCGTTTCCTCGTGCCATCGATTCAAAATCCTCCCTGCCCCCTTTTTCAAAGGGGGCGTTCATGCGAGATCGTGCCGGCTCAGTCCTTCAGCCTCGCCTCGATCCACGCGCCGGCGGCGAGCAGCTTGGCGTCGTCGCCCGGGCGCGCGATCACCTGCAGGCCGAGCGGCAGCCCCGCTTCGCCGTGCCCGCACGGGATGTTCAATGCGGGACAGCCGATCAGGTGCCACGGCCGATTGAAGATCGGATCGCCAGTCGAGCCGAGACCCCGCGGCGCTTCGCCCGGCGCAGCCGGGCACAGCACGACGTCGGCCGCACCGAACAGGCTGTCGATCGCCGCGGCGCAGGCGCGGCCGAGCTGCAGGGCTTCGATGTACGCGCGCGTGTCGACCGCATGCCCCTGTTCGATCAGCTCGACGAGCCGAGCCGACAGCAGGTCGCGGCGATACGTGTACTCGGCCGCGAGCGCGCGCGCCGTCTCGTAGAGCTGGACGGTCTTCTGCGCGTCGAACAGCCCGTCGAACACGCGCGGCCACGTGATCTCCGTGTGCCGCGCGCCGCGCTTCACGAGCTTGTGCGCGGAAGACTCGAGTGCCGCGATCATCGACGCCGACGCGACGTTGGCGTGCGGCGTCGCCGTCCAGCCGATCGTCGGCACCGCGCCGCCCGCCAGATACTGCGCGGGGAGGTCCTTCCACGCGGGCTTCAGCGCGAGCACCGAGCCGATCAGCGCGAGGTCTTCGACGCTGCGCGCGAACGCGCCGACCTCGTCCATCGTGTCGGAGTTCGGCTTGACGCCGCAGCGGGGAACGAGCCGCGGCGAAGGCTTGTACGCGAACACGCCGCAGAACGCGGCAGGGCGGATCACCGAACCCGCCGTCTGCGTGCCGAGCGCAAGCGGCGCGAAGTGCGCCGCGACCGCGGCGGCGCTGCCGCTCGACGAGCCGCCCGGCGTGTGCGCGAGGTTGTGCGGATTGCGCGTCGCTCCCGGCGTGAAGTTCGCCAGCTCGGCGGTGACCGTCTTGCCGAGCACGAAGCCGCCCGCGTCCTTGATCAGGCCGACGCATGCGGCATCGACGTTCGGCCTGTGGGTCGCGAAAATCGGCGACCCGTAACCGGTCGGCATCTCCGCGGTGTCGATGTTGTCCTTGACGGCGACCGGAATGCCATGCAGCGGGCCGCGGCGGCGATCGTTGGCGAGCAGCCGGTCGAGTTCGCGCGCGATCTCGATCGCGCGGTCGGCTTCGAACCACGCGAAGGCTTCGATCGACGCGTTGCGCTCGTGGATCGCGTCGATGAACGAACGCGTGACGCCTTCGGACGTGACGTCGCCGGACGCGATCAACTGCGCCAGCCTGGTCGCCGACAGCCGGTTCAACGGCTCTCTCATGATGCCTTCACTCCTTTCGATGCAAAGCGTTGCTTCAGGCTCGGCAGCAGCCCGCCGGCCGCGACGATATCCCACAGAAACGGCGGCAGCGGCTCGCACGCGAGCGTACTGCCGTCGGCGCACGTGACGATGCCCTGGCGCAAGTCCAGCGCGATTCGCTCGCCGTCGGCGAGCCGCTCCGCGTCGCGACACGTCAGCACGGGCAGCCCGAGGTTGATCGCGTTGCGATAGAAGATTCCGGCGAACGACGGCGCGAGCACCGCGGCGATGCCGAGGTGCTTGAGCGCCGCGGCGGCCTGCTCGCGCGAGGATCCGATGCCGAAGTTGGGGCCCGCTGCGATCACGTCGCCCGCGCGCACTTCGCGCGCGAACTCGGGACGCACGGCTTCGAGGCAGTGCGCTGCGAGCTCCGGCAGCGCGAGCTTCATCCAGCGGCCGGGCGCGAGCGCATCGGTGTCGATGTCGGCGCCCAGCTTCCAGACGCGGCCGGTCGATTGCGGCATCGTTGTTCTAGCGCGGCGCGACGACGCAGTGATAGAACAGTCCGGCGCGGAATTTCGGCGCTTCGTCCTTCGACGCGTAGACGCTCGCCGCGAGCTTGCCGAGCCTCTCTCCGAACTCCGCCGGCATGCCCTGCTGCTGGCCGAGCGATCGGATCGACTGTTGCGTCTGCTCGAGGCTGACGCCGGCGGCGCGCGCGGCGAAGAAGTCGCGCGCGAATCGCGTGATCTGGTAGCAGTCGTCGGCGAGTTCCGCACGCATGCGCGAGCCGATCGCGGCTGCGCATTCGCGCACGCGCACGGCGACGTAGGGACGCGGCGCCTGCGGCCGCTCGCGGTACACCTCGTCGACGATGCGCTCGACCCGCGCCCGGTAGTCGATCGGCGCCGTTTCGAGCGCCCTGCGCGCGGCGTCGACGACCTCGTCGCGCATCTCGCCGCGCTGCATCTGCTGGATCGCCGCGACGCGCAGATCGGCGTCCACGAGGCAGCTGCTCAGCGCGACCGCATCGGCCGCTTCGCGCCGCTGCGCCTGCGCGGGTGTGGCCGACAGCAGCGCCGCCGCGAACGCCGCTGCGAGCGCGGTTGCGCGTCCGCGGCGGGCGGTTCTTTCGTGCGAATCGACGGTGTCGCTCATGGTCGTGCCCGGTCCGGCGAAGCAAGCGCAACGGCAGCGCCCGCCTATCATACAAACCGACGCCGTCGGACAAGCCGCTCGCCACAGCGCGCGGGCCGCCGCGGCCCACCGAGAGTCGATCGACCGATGGACCCATCCGACGAGCACGCGCTGATCACCCGCATCGTCAAGATCGTCGCGGCCGGTCTGCTCGTGATCGGTGCGGCCGTCGTGATCGAGCCGTTCTTCGCAGCGGGGCTGTTCGCTGCGGTGTTCGTCCTCGCCACGTGGCCGCTGCACCTTGCGGTTCGGCGCGCGGTGCGCGGCAGCGACACGGCCGCCGCGACCGTCATGACGCTGCTCGCGATCGTGCTGGTGATCGTGCCTTTCGCCTGGCTCGTCAACAACGCGATCGAACGCGTGCCTCGCTGGATCGCGGCCGTTCAGGCGTGGTTCGCGGCCGGACCGCCGCCACCGCCCGCATGGCTGCAGCGCATCCCCGTCGTCGGCGGCTGGCTCGATACGTACTGGCGCGAACTCGCGGCCGATCCCGGCGCGCTGCGCACGCTCGGCTCGCGGCTGGTCGACGTTGGACGAGACCCGCTGATCCACGCCGGCCGGCTGATCGCCGAAGGCGTGCTGCAGTTGATGGCCTCCAGTTTCGTCGCGTTTTTCTTCTACCGCGACGGCGAGGCGCTCGTGCGCAGTGTGCGCGCTGGCATGGCGCGAATCGCGGGCGAGATGTCGGACGAACTGCTCGCGATCGTTCGCGACACCGTGCGCGGCGTGGTGATCGGGATCGTCGGAACGGGGCTGGCGCAGGGCGCGATCGCGACGATCGGCTTCCTGATCGCAGGCGTGCCGGCGGCGTTCCTGCTGGGCGGGCTGACGGTGCTGCTGTCGCTGATCCCTGGCGGCCCGGTCGTCGTGTGGCTCGGCGCGACGATCTGGCTGCTGGCGCAGGAGCAGCTCGGCTGGGCGGTCTTCATGGCCATCTGGGGAACGCTGCTCGTGTCGAGCATCGACAACGTGCTGCGCCCGCTGCTGATCTCGCGCGGCGCGAGCCTGTCGTTCGCGCTCGTGTTCATCGGCGTCGTCGGCGGACTGGTCGCCTTCGGATTCGTCGGCATCTTCCTCGGGCCGACGCTGCTCGCGCTGACGTGGCGGCTGTGGACTCGGTGGGTCGAGCGCAGCCAGGATCCGGCGCAGCCAGTCAGAGGAACGCCCGCGGATCGCTGATGCGTCCGGCGACCGCGCTCGCCGCGACCGTGTACGGCGAGCCGAGGTACACCTGCGCCAGCGGCGAGCCCATGCGCCCCTTGAAGTTGCGTGCGGTCGACGAGATCACGACGTCGTCGTCGCCGAACCGGAACTCGCCGTAGCCCGCGCATGCGCCGCACGCGTTGGGCAGCAGCACGCCGCCGGCGTCGAGCAGCGTCTGCAGCGTTCCTTCTTCGCGCGCGGCGTTCTGATCGCGCAGCGACGCGGGTGCGACCCACAGCTTCACGCCCGCGGCGATGCGTCTGCCGCGCAGCACCTGCGCGGCCATCCGCAGGTCGGCGAGTTTCGCGCCCGTGCACGCGCCGATGTAAGCGCCGTTGATCGGCGTTCCGGCGAACTCGTCGATGGCCCGGCTCGCGGCCGGACTGCCGGGCGCGGCGACTTGCGGCGCGAGCGCCGCCGCGTCGAAGCGGTGCTCGGCGGCGACCGCTGCGCCGGCGTCGCCTTGCCACGACGCAAGGTCGATCTCGTCGTCGCGCACGCCGGCGCCGAGCAGGTAGTCGCGCGTGACTTCGTCGGGCGCGATCAGTCCCGTCTGACCACCGAGCTCGGCCGTCATGTTCGCGAGCGTCATCCGCTCCTGCATCGGCAGCGCACGGACGGCGGCGCCCGCGTACTCGACCGCGGCGTAACGGCCGCCGCCCATGCCGAAGCGGCCGATCAGGAACAGCATCACGTCCTTCGCGGTGACGCCGCGCGCGAGCGTCCCGTCAAACACGAAGCGGATCGTCTCGGGCACCTTCAGCCAGATCTCGCCGGTAGTCACGACGCCGAGCATCTCGGTCGCGCCGACGCCGAACATGTACGCGCCGAACGCGCCGCCGGTCGGCGAATGCGAATCGCCGCCGACGACGAATAGGCCCGGCCTCAGGTGCCCGCGCTCGGGCAGCACGACATGGCAGATGCCATCGCCGTCGTAGAAGCGCTCGATCGCGTGTTCGCGTGCGAAGTCGCGAGCGATGCGAACGATGCGCCGGCTGTCGTCGTCGTTGGCGGGCAGATAGTGGTCGACGACCAGGACGACCTTCGACGGGTCCCAGATCTTGGCGTCGAGTTCCGCGAGCCACGGCGCGAGCCGCCGCGGTCCGCCGCTGTCGTGCATCAGCGCCAGATCGACGCGGCACGTGACGATCTCGCCGGGCGTCACGCGCGCGCGGCCCGCGGCGCGGGCGACGAGCTTCTGGGCGAGGGTCTGGGCAGACATCGTTGTTTCGCCCCGTCCCCGCTTGTCGGGGAGCGGGAAAGGCAATCACTCCGGCTTCGCGCCGGAGTATTTCACCACCTTCGCCCAGCGCTGGATGTCGTCGCGAACGAAGCGCGCGAACTCCTCGGGCGGATTGCCGACCGGCTCGAGCGATTCGGTCTCGAACCGCTTGCGCACCTCGGGCGACGCGAGCGCGGCGCGCGCGGATTCGTAGAGCTTGCGCGTCACGTCGGCCGGCAGATTCGCCGGGCCGAACAGCCCGAACCAGGCATTGCTCTCGAAACCCTTGACGACCTCGCCGATCGCGGGAACGTCCGGGAACTGCGCGAGCCGCTTCGGGCTCGTCACGCCGAAAGCCCTGACCTTGCCGGCCTTCAATTGCGCGCCGCCGACCGCGGGCGAAACGAACATCAGCTCGACCTGCCCGGCGAGCAGATCCTGCAGCGCCGGCGCACTGCCGCGGTACGGGATGTTGACCACGTAGGTGCCCGTGGCGATCTTGAACTTCTCGCCCGCCAGGTGCAGCGAAGAGCCGAGCGCGCCGATGCCGAAGTTGTACTTGCCCGGGTTCTTCTTCAGCAGCGCGATCAGCTCGCGCAGATCGTTCGCCGGAAGCGACGGATGGCCGATCAGCAGCGACGGCGACGTCGTCAGCATCGTGATCGGCGTGAAGTCCGCCACCGGATCGAACGGCAGCTTCGGATAGAGCGTCGCGTTGATCGTGTGGCTCGTGAAGCTGACGAGCAGCGTATGCCCGTCGGGCGCGCTCTTCGCGACGAGATCCGCGGCCATGTTGCCGCCCGCGCCGGCGCGGTTCTCGACGACGACCGGCTGGCCGAGCGACTTGCTCATCTCCGCCGCGACCGCGCGGGCGACCGTATCGGTGGTGCCGCCCGGCGGCGCGCCGACGAGGATGCGGATCGGCTTGCTCGGGAAACTCTGCCCGAACGCGGCGCAAGCGACCATCCACAGCAGCGCGAACAAGGCCTTCGGCATGCCAATCCCCTTCATTCGGAACGACACCGAATATAAGCGCTGAACTTCCGTAACGTGAACGGCTATCTGAACCGCGCAGGCACGGGAAGAAGTCGAAGCACTTCTCCGTGTTCTCTGTGTCTCCGTGGTGAAATCACCGGCCTTCGAAGTCTGCGGGATCGACCACCGAGACACCGAGAACACCGAGTGAACCCCGAAGCCTTTCTCCGTGATCTCCGTGTCTCGGTCGTGTAATCATCCGCTCACACCCCAAGATACGCCCGCTTCAGCTCCGCGCTGGCGAGCAGCTCCGCGGGTGTTCCGGAGAATCGCAGCGCGCCGTTTTCGAGCACGTACGCGCGGTGCGCGATCTGCAGCGACTGGCCGACGTTCTGCTCGACCAGCAGGATCGCCGGGCCCTGCGCGTTGAGCGTGCGGATCAGCTCGAACAGCTCGTCGACGATGCGCGGCGCGAGTCCGAGCGAGGGCTCGTCGAGCACGAGCAGTTTCGGCTCGCTCATCAGCCCGCGGCCGATCGCGCACATCTGCTGCTCGCCGCCCGACAGCGTGCCCGCCCTCTGCCGCTCGCGCTCGCGCAGCCGCGGAAAGATGCCGAAGACACGTTCGAGGTTCTCCGCGCGGCGCGAGCGGCCGCGCCGGTAGGCGCCGAGTTCGAGGTTTTCGCGGACGGTGAGGTTCGGAAAGAGCTTGCGCCCCTCCGGCACCTGGATCAGCCCGGCTTCGACGATCCGCTTGTAGTGGGCGCGCGTGGTGTCGCGGCCATCGAACCGCACGTGCCCGGCGGAAGCGGCGACGAGCCCGGACACGGCATTGATCAGCGTCGACTTGCCCGCGCCGTTGGAGCCGAGCAGCGCGACGATCTCGCCGGCGTCGATCGCCAGCGAAACGCCGCGCAGCACTTCGACTTGGCCGTAGCCGGCGCGCAGGCTGTCGATCGCGAGCAGCGGCGCGTCACCGTTGCGAACGGTCGACGACGTTTTCATCGCACCCGTCCCGCGGCGCGCAGCCGCTCGGCGGTTCCGTGCCCGAGATACGCCTCGATCACGGCTTCGTCGTGCGCGATGTCGCGCGGCGAACCCTGCGCGATCAGGCGGCCGTTGGCGAGCACGTAGACGTGGTCGGCGAGATTCATCACCGCCTGCATCACGTGCTCGATCAGGAATACCGTCACGCCGGGGGCGTCGCGCGTGCCGCGGCGGATCGAGTCGATCACCGGCAGCATCTCGGCGACCTCGTGCGGGTTGAGGCCGGCCAGCACCTCGTCGAGCAGCAGCAGCTTCGGCTCGGTCGCGAGCGCGCGCGCCAGCTCGAGCCGCTTGCGTCCCGCGATCGTCAGGCTCGCGGCGAGCTTGTCGAGCTGCGACGCGAGCCCCACGCGTTCGGCGACCGCACGAGCGCGTTCGAGGGCATCGCTGCGTCTTGCGTGCCGCAGATGCGCGCCGACGGCGATGTTCTCCTCCACCGTCTGGCTTGCGAACGGCTGGACGATCTGGAACGTGCGCGTCATGCCGAGCCGCGCGATCGCGTGCGGCGCGAGCCCGGCGAGCCGCGTCTCGCTGAAGCGCACTTCGCCATCGTCCGGCCGCAGGAAGCCGGAGACAAGCGCGAACAGCGTGGTCTTGCCCGCGCCGTTCGGGCCGATCAGCGCGGTGATCGAGCCCTGCTCGACGCCGAGCGAAACGTCCTGCACCGCGTGCAGTCCGCCGAAGCTCTTCGACACGCGGCTCGCCGCGAGCAGCACTGCGTTCATTTCGAATCCCGCAGCTTCGAAACCAGCGCGGCGAAGAGGCCCACGAGCCCGCGCGGCGCGAACATCACGATCAGCACCAGCAGCGCGCCGTAGATCATCAGGCTCACGCCAGGCACGTCGCCGAAAGCATTGCGTGTCGCATCCGACAGCAGGTGCAGCGCGAACGCGCCGACGACGGGCCCCCACACGGTACCCATGCCGCCGACCAGCGCGCCGACCAGCGCCTCGACCGAGTAGTGCGGCCCGAAGGCGAGCGCCGGGTCGATGTAGTGCAGGTACTGCACGTAGAACGCGCCCGCCGCCGCCATCATCGCGCCCGAGATCGCGATCGCGCCGAGCTTGACGCGATAGGCGTCCACGCCCAGCGCCTGCGCAGCCTCCTCGTTGTCGCGCACCGCCTGCAGCCAGGCGCCGAAACGCGAATGCTTCAGCCACGTGCCGATCGCGAGCCCCGCGACGACGAAGGCGAGCGCGACGTACAGGTAGCCGGCGCGGCCTTCGAACTGCAGCGCCGCCCAGCCCTTGGCGAGCGGAATCTGCAGGCCGACGCCGGCGCCGGTGAACTGGAACGTGTTCGCGAGGATGCGGAAGATCTCCGCGAATGCGAGTGTCGCGAGCGCGAAGTACGAGCCGCGCAGCCCGTAGCGGAACGTCAGCGCGCCGATGAAGAGGCCGACCGCCGCACCCGCCGCGAGCGCGACCGGCAGCGCCACCCACGCGTTGACGCCGAGCCGCACCTGCAGCGCCGCCATCGCGTACGCGCCGGTGCCGAAGAACACCGCATGCCCGAACGAGAACTGTCCGCCGAACCCCGCCAGCACGTTCCACGCCTGCGCCATCAGCGCGCCGAACAGCGCGAGCACGACGAAGTTGAGCCAGGCGTCTGAGTCGACGGCGAGCGGCACGAGCGCCGCCGCTGCGGCGAACACGACAATCGGCCCGACGGCGCGCATCGACGGCGTCATGCCTTCGAGCCGAACAACCCGGTCGGTCTGAACATCAGCACCAGCAGGAAGATCACGAAGATGCCGATCTGGCCGAGGCTTTCGCCCAGGTACAGGCCGGAAACTGATTCGACGACACCGATCAGTAGCCCGCCGAGAAGCGCGCCAGCGAAACTTCCCATGCCGCCGAGCACGACGATCGTGAAGGCGACCAGCACGAAGCCGTTGCCCACCGTCGGATTCACGTAGTACGCGGGCAGCAGGAAGCACGCCGCCGCACCGAGGCACGCCAACCCGATGCCGAAACTCATCGCGAAGACGTGCTCGACATCGATGCCGACCAGCTTCGCGCCCTGCCGCTCCTTCGCGAGCGCGCGGATCGCGCGGCCGAGATCGGTTCTCGCCATCACGGCGAGCAGGATCGCCGCCGCGGCGAGCACGCCGACGAAGGCGATCGCCTTCGGCACCGCGATGAAGGCGCCGGCGACGTCGATCGTCGCGAGCGACCAGCGCGTCTCGATCGTCCGCGTGTCGGCGGTGAAGAGCACGAGCGCGAGGTTCTCCAGCACGATCGCGATGCCAAGCGTCACGAGCAGGATGTTTTCGTCCTTGCCGTGGCTCGCACGTCCGATCACGAGTCGCTGCAGCAGATAGCCGAAGCCGAACATCGCCGGCACCATCACCGCGAGCGCGGCGTACGGATCGACGCCGTAGCGCGTGAACAGAAGCTGCACGCCGTACAGCGCGACCATCAGCGCGGCGCCGTGCGCGAAGTTGATGATGTGCAGCACGCCGTAGATCAGCGTGAGCCCGAGCGCGACCAGCGCGTAGATCGCGCCGGTGGCGAGCCCGTTAGCGATCGACGGCCAGAGGATCGACAGTTCGAGCATCTTCACTCACTCTCCCCAGGCATGGGGAGAGGGAGAAAGCGTCACGCCTTCCAGGGAAACACCGGATCGGCTTCGCGGAACTCCTGCGGAACGATGACCTTGATCTCGTTCTTCAGCACCTGCGTCATCAGCGGGCGAGCGCCCTCGTTCTGGCCGTTGACGAACTTCGTCGGGCCGTACGGCATGATGTGGTTGGCGAACGTGCTCGTCTCGAGCGCGGCGATCACGTCCTCGCGCTTCGCGCTCTTTGCCCGTTCGATCGCGTCGGCGAGCAGCCACATCGATGTGTAGTTCATGAAGAACTCGTAAACGAAGAAGCCGCCCTTCGCTTCGACGCGCTTGCGCAACGCCGGAACGCGCTTGTCTTTCGGGTTGTACCAGTGGTTGACGTCGATGATGCCGTTGGCCGCGTCCGGAAACTCCTTGACGAAGCGGTAGTTCGACGCGGCGCCGCCGAGCACCGAGTAGACCGCCATCGGCACGATCTTCTGCTGGCGCATCGTGCGCACCAGCAGCGCGTACTCGTTGTAGTAGTTGGCCGGGATCACGATGTCGGGGTTGACCGCCTTCATCCGCAGCACGATGTTGTTGAAGTCGCGCGTCGGGTTGGCGTGCTTGACGATCTCCTTGACTTCATAGCCGAAGGTCGGCAGCTCCTTCGCGAGCAGATTGGCGGTACCGGTGCCGAACAGCGATTCCTCGTGCACGATCATCACGGTCCGCGCCGGCTTGCCCGCGAGCGTGTTCAGCACGTGCAGGTTCTGCATCGCGATCTGCGTGACGGTCCGGTAGCCGGGACCGAAGCGGAACGTGTTCTTCAGTCCGCGCTCGACGATCTGGTCCGCGACGCCGACGTCGACGATGTGCGCGATGCCGTGGCGCGCGGCCGCCTGGGTCGTCGCCAGACAGATGCTGCTCGCATACGCGCCGACGATCGCGGCGACCCCCGCCTCGTTCATCTTCTCGACTTCGGACGCGCCGACCTGCGGCTGGCTCTGCGCGTCGCCGAGCACCGCTTCGAGCCGGGCGCCGCCCATCGACTTGATGCCGCCGGCGGCGTTGATGTCCTCGATGGCCATCAACGCGCCTTCGCGGCACGGCACGCCGGAGACCGCGAGCGCACCGGTGACCGGGTGCAGCACGCCGACCTTGATCGCTGGCGGCCTCTGACCGAGGACGACGGCCGGCGCGGCGAGCGTGGCGGCGCCGGCCGACAGCGCCGCCGTCTGCTTGAGGAACCTGCGGCGCGCAGGAAAACGGTTGCGGTGGTTGGTCATTGTCGTCTCCTTGGAGGTCGAAGCCGCGGCGGACTCGACGATCTGCGCGGCGATCGCGCGAAGGATAGCTTGCCGCGCCCGCGCATCGGCGGACCGACGCCCCGCCGCGCCCGTTGAACGCGACCGCGCCTACAGGAACAGATCGGGCAGAAGCTGTTTGCTGCCGGGCACGACCGAGTACCTGTCGAAGTCGGTCACGCCCGCCTGCTTCAGCACTTCCTCGTCGATGAAGAAGTTGCCGGTCGTCGTCGCCGCATCGCGCGTCAGGATCGCGTAGGCCGCGTCGGCCATGATCTGCGGCGTGCGGCAGTGTTCGGGCTTGACGCCCGGGATCATCTGCAGCGCGGCGGTCTGGATCACCGTGCGCGGCCACAGCGCGTTGACCGCGATGCCGTAGCTGCGGAACTCCTCGGCGTGCCCGAGCACGCACATGCTCATGCCGTACTTGGCCATCGTGTACGCCACGTGCGGTGCGAACCAGCGCGGGTCCATGTTCAGCGGCGGCGAAAGCGTCAGGATGTGCGGGTTGCGCTTGCGTTCGCCGCTCTTCTTCAGGTACGGCAGGCACGCCTGCGTGCACAGGAAGGTGCCGCGGACGTTCACGCCGAACATCAGGTCGAAGCGCTTCATCGGGGTGGCCTCGGTCGGCGTCAGGCTGATCGCGCTGGCGTTGTTGACGAGGATGTCGATTCCGCCGAAGTGCTCCGCGGTCTGCTTCGCTGCCGCGACGACCTGTGCCTCGTCGCGGATGTCGCACTGGATCGGCAAGGCCTTGCCGCCTGCGGCCTCGACCTCCTGGGCCGCGGTGTAGATCGTTCCGGGCAGCTTGGGATTCGGTTCGGCGGTCTTGGCCGCGATCGCGACGTTGGCGCCGTCGGCGGCCGCGCGCTTGACGATCGCCAGACCGATGCCGCGCGACGCGCCCGAGATGAAGATCGTCTTGCCCTTGAGGTCCATGCTCGTCTCCGGTTCGTGAGTCAGTCGGTGGACTCGCCCGCCGATTCCTGAGCGAATCGCGAGGCGATCAGTTCGGCCCAGCGCGCGTAACCGAGCGCCGAGGGATGAAAACCGTCGCGCGCGAAGAACTCGCGTGCGCCGTCGAAAGCGAAACGATAGTGCCGCACGCGCCGATCGGGCGCGTCGAGCCGCGCCGCGAGCCGCGCTAGCGCGGCATCGAGACGGCGCGAGTCGGCGCCCAGCACATCGCGCAGCGGGCGGGGCAACGCCGGAAACTTCGCGAGCGGCGGCACTTCGAGCAGGATCACGTCGCGCGCTCCCGTACGTTCCTGCAACGCCGCGACGAGCGCGGCGACGTCGCGCCGCCAGCGCGCCAAGCGTGTCTGTTCGAGCACATCGTTGACGCCGAGCGCGACGACCGCGAGATCGGCCTCGGCGTGCGTCGCTTCGACCAGTCGCAGCGTGCGGCGCGCGGTCGCGCCGTTCTCGCCGAGCACGCGCCAAGCCACGCGCCGGCCGATCTTCGCCGCGATCCGGCCGGCCAGTTCGCCGGCCAGCGCTTCGCCGTGATGCGCGGCGCCGACACCGACCGCGGTGGACTCGCCGACGACGAGCAGCCGCAGCCGCGCGCCGGTTCCGATCTCGCCCGCGAGCGCGCCGCCCGCCACCGGCAGCCGCGGCGTCGTGCGGCGAACGTGCTGCGCCTGCCAGAGCAGCAGCGGACCAAGCGCGAGTTTGGCGGCAACGCGGATCAAGCGATCGATCGGAACGCCATCACGCTTTCTTCGGCCACAGCACCATCTGCGTGCAGCGAAACAGCGCGAGCGTCTTGCCGGTGGCGACTTCGGTCACCGTCGCGTCCCACACCTGGGTCGTGCGGCCCAGATGCGCGCCGCGCGCGACCGCCTCGATCGTGCCCTCGGTCGCGGTGCCGAGGAAGTTCGACTTCAGTTCGATCGTCGTGAAGCTCTCCGCGCCGTCGGGCAGATGCGCGACGGTGGCGAATCCGCACGCGGTATCGGCGAGCGCGATCACGCTCGCCGCGTGCAGGAAGCCGTTCGGCGCGAGGAACTCGGGACGAATGTCCATCCGCATCACGAGCTCGCGCGGATCGACGCGGACGACCTTCAGCCCGAACAGCGCGGGCAGCCGCGTCGAGGCGCGCGCATTCAGCGCGTCGATGGTGACCTCAGGCCTGAGTTTCATCGGTTCGGATTGTGCAACGCGGATTGCGGATTGCGTCGTGCGGATCGCGCCGGCCACGGCGCACGATCGGCCTGTCCGTCAAGTTGCGCGGTAGGCATCAACGGTCGCCTCCGAAGCCTGCCGTGCTCGCGCAATCCGCAATGCGACTCACGCGAAGCGCGAAAAGTCCGGCTTGCGCCGCTCGAAGAACGCGGTGAAGGCTTCCTTGGCCTCGGGGCTCTTCAGCATGCGGCCGAAGGTCTGCGCCTCGTCGAGGATGATCTTCTCGACGACCGACTTCCAGCCGGCTTTCATCAGCCGCTTGGTCTCGCGCACCGAAGCGGGCGGCAGCGCGTTGAAGCGCGCGGCCTGTTTCTGCGCGTACGCGAGCACCTCGTCGGGCGGCAGGATGCGGTTGACGATCTTCATCTCGAGCGCCTCTTCGGCGCTGATCGGGTCGGCGAGCAGCAGCTTCTCCGCCGCCTTGTGATAGCCGGCCGCCAGCGGAACGAGCAGGCTGGAGGCGAACTCCGTGCACAACCCGAGCGAGACGAAGGGCATCGAGAACATCGCGTTGTCCGCGCAGTACACCAGGTCGCAGTGCAGCAGCATCGTCGTGCCGATGCCGACCGCAGCGCCGTTGACCGCGGCGACGACCGGTTTCTCGGCGTAGCCGAGCGCCTGGATGAACTTGAACACCGGCGCGTCCATGCTCTGCGCCGGATGCTTCATGAAGTCCTCGAGGTCGTTGCCCGCGGTGAAGATGTCGGGCTGGCCGTGGATCAGGATGGCGCGCACGCGGCCGTCGTCGTGCGCGGTGGCGATCGCGTCGGCCATCTGCTGGTACATCGCCATCGTGATCGCGTTCTTCTTCTCCGGCCGCGCGATCTCGATGCGCGCCACGCCGTCTGCGGTTTCGGTCCTGATGCTCATCGCGTCTCCTTGATGCCCTGCCGTTCCCTTTGCGCGAAGCGGCGCAGCGCCTCGGCCGCCTGCGCTCGAACGCGGTTGCGCAGCCACGGCGTCCAGCCGAGCAGCCACCCCTTCCAGCCGAGCGCCTGGCGCGACCACCGCCAGAAGCTGAAGCGATCGACCTGCCGCACGATCTTGCCGGCCGCGATCACCATTTCCGTATACACGCGGTTGCGCACCGGCCGGGTGCCGTACGTGTAGCGCGCGATCCACACCGCGCGCGCGCCGCCGGGCCCTTCATCGACGTGGGCCGACACGGTGAAGTCGCGCGCGCGTGTGAGCAGCATGCGCCACATCAACCTCGCCTCCTCGGCCGACAGCAGCGGAAAGATCGGGTCGCTGAAGGTCGCGTCCGGCGCGTAGAGCTGACCCATCGTGAAGTGGTCGCCGAGCATGAAGGCGTCGAAGAAGCGCTGCGCGACGTTCATGCAGGCACGCCTTCGGACCGGCCCGCGCGGCAGCGTTCGGCCTGCGCAGCGAGCCACTCGGCCGCTTGCGGCCACAGTTTTTCCGCGGCTCGCCTGCGGAAAAAACCGAAGTGGCCGATGCGCGGTTCGCCGATCGCGCGCGGATCGATCCGCCTCATCTCGAGCGGGGCCGACGCGTAGAAGCCGTGCAGCGACTCGGTGTTTCGCAGCGACATGTACTCGTCGTCGGTGAACGACAGCGAAAGGATCGGCGTCCGCACCTGAGCGAACCGGCGTCGCACGTCGTCGCCTTCGGCGCCGACCAGATAGTCGGGGTCGAGGCACCAGCGCCGCCACTGCGCCATCACGCCCGCGGGCAGGTCGCCGATCTTCTTCAGCCTGCGGCCGGGAAAGTAGCCGAACACGCGCAACGCGAGCGGCGCGACAACGTACCACAGCCACCAGACATAGCTGCGCAGCCTCGGGCTGTTCTCGCGCCAGTAACCGCTGCCGGCCGCGACGGTCAGCATCGCAGCGACGCGTTCGCGGTTGGGCACGAGCCCGAGGATCTGACCGCCGAGCGAATGGCCGACCCACAGCAGCGGCTTCGCGCCGATGCGGCCGGCGACATCGTCGACGATCGCGGCACAGTCGCGCTGCGCCCACGCGAACACGTCGGCCTCGAAGCCGCGCAGCGATCCGCGATACCGTGACGGTCGGGACTGCCCCATGCCGCGGTAGTCGAACGTCACGGCGAAGAAGCCCCGCTCGGCGAGCCAGTGCGCGAACGACGCGTAGTAGTGCTGCTCGACACCCATCGCCGGCGCGATCAGCACGCCGGCTCGGCAGGCGCGCGCGTCGCCGAACACGGTCGCCGCGAGATCGACCCCGTCGCGCGTCGTGACTGTGTGCCGGTGCGTCATGCGCTCGCTCGCGCGGTATCGACCCGGTCAACGCGTGGCCGCGCGCGGTCGGCGCGGCCTCAGACGCGCTCGAAGATCCCGGCGGCGCCCATGCCGGTGCCGACGCACATCGTCACCATGCCGTATTTGAGGTTCTTCCTGCGCAGCGCATGCACGACCGTGGCGGAGCGGATCGCGCCGGTCGCGCCGAGCGGGTGTCCGAGCGCGATCGCGCCGCCCATCGGGTTGACTTTCGTTCGGTCGAGCCCGAGGTCGTTGATCACCGCGAGCGCCTGCGCCGCGAACGCCTCGTTCAGTTCGATCCAGCCGAGGTCGTCCTGCTTGAGTCCGGCGAGCTTCAGCGCGACCGGAATCGCCTCTTTCGGACCGATTCCCATGATCTCGGGCGGAACGCCGCGGATCGCGAACGAGACGAAGCGCGCGAGCGGCGTCAGGTTGAACTGCTTGATCGCGCGCTCGCTGGCGAGGATCAGCGCACCCGCGCCGTCGGAGGTCTGCGAGCTGTTGCCCGCGGTGACGCTGCCTTTGGCGGCGAACACGGGCTTGAGTTTCGCCAGCGCCTCGATGCTCGTGTCCGCACGCGGGCCTTCATCGAGCGAGACCTTGCGCGTCTTGACGTCGATGTCGCGGCGGTCGAGGTTGGGGAACTTCTCGACCACGTCGATCGGCGTGATCTCGTCGGCGAACTCGCCGGCTTTCTGCGCGGCGATCGCCTTCATGTGCGACTGGTACGCGAATTCGTCCTGCATCTCGCGCGTGACCTTCCACTGCGCGGCGACCTTCTCCGCGGTCATCCCCATGCCGTAGGCGATGCCGATGTTCTCGTCGCGCTCGAAAATGCGCACGTTGAACGACGGCTTGTTGCCGGTCATCGGCACCATGCTCATCGATTCGGTCCCGCCGGCAATCATCACGTCGGCCTCGCCGACACGGATGCGGTCGGCTGCGATCGCCACCGCGTTCAGCCCCGACGAACAGAAGCGGTTGATCGTCATGCCGCCGACGCTCGGCGGCAACCCCGCGAGCAGCACGGCGACGCGGGCGACGTTCAGCCCCTGCTCGGCCTCGGGCATCGCGCAGCCGATGATCGCGTCCTCGATCGCCTTCGGATCGAGGTTCGGAACCTGCTTCAGCGCGGACTGGATCGCCGTGACGAGCAGATCGTCCGGCCTTACGTTCCTGAAGCTGCCCTTCGGCGCCTTGCCGATCGGCGTGCGCGTGGCGGCGACGATGTAGGCGTCCTGCACTTGTCTCATTTCGATCTCTCCTTGCAAACCCTCCCCTTCAAGGGGAGGGTTGGGGGTGGGGATGGGTTCAGGGCTTGGTGAATCGCATCCAGCACTGCAGTGGTATCGGTCAACACATCGTGGTCCCAGAACCGCAGAACCCGAATACCGCCTTCGACGAGTTTCCGGTCTCGTTCGGCGTCTCCGTGCGACCCAGCGCGTTGAGAACCGTCGACTTCGACGACCAGCTTGTGTTCGAGGCAAACCAAGTCCAGCACATCGTTCAGGTAGGGATGCTGGCGCCGGAACTTCACGCCGAACTGCCGGCCGCGCAGGTGCCGCCAGAGCACACGCTCGGCATCGGTCGGTTGCCTGCGCAGTCCGATCGCATGGACTCTTGCCGTCGTGCCTGTCTGGCCGAGCATCGCTTGACCCCATCCCCACCCTGGCCCTCCCCTTGAAGGGGAGGGAAACTACCGGTCAGTTCCGGACCGGCTTGCCCGTCTGCATCATGCCCATCATCCGTTCCTGCGACTTCGGATGGGCGACGAGTTGCACGAAGAACTTGCGTTCGAGATCGAGCAGCCACTGCTCGTCGACGAGCGAACCCGGCTCGACATCGCCGCCGCACATCACCTCGGCGATGCAACTGGCGATGAAGAAGTCGTGCGCGCTGATGAAGCCGCCGTCGCGCATGTTGACGAGTTGCGCCTTGATCGTCGCCACACCGGTGCGGCCAGCCACCGGGAAGCCCTTGACCTTCAGCGGCGGCCGGTACCCGGTCGCATGCAGCGCGAAGGCTTCGCCGATCGCCGTCCACAGCAGTTCGTAGTTGTTGAAGACGATCGTGTCGGACGGCAGCAGATAGCCCATCGAACGCGCTTCGAGCGCGGACTTCGACACGTTGGCCATCGCGGCGTTCGTGAACCAGTTGCGGATGAACGGGAAGACGTCGGTCATGCCCGCCGCCTGCGCGGCCTGCGCCGCGCGCAGCGCACCCTCCTTGAGTCCGCCGCCGCCGGGGATCAGCCCGACGCCGACTTCGACGAGCCCGATGTAGCTCTCCAGGCTCGCGACCCGCTTGGCGCAATGAAGCAGCGTCTCGCACCCGCCGCCGAGCGCCATGCCGCTCACCGCGGCGACGACCGGCACCTGCGAATACTTGATCCGCATCATCGCCTGCTGGAACTTCTCCACCTCGGGGCCGATCGCTTTCGCTCCGCCCGCCATGAACACCGGCAACATCGCCTGCAGGTCGGCGCCGACGGAGAAAGGATCGTCGGGCGACCAGATCACGAGCCCTCGGTACTGCGACTCGGCGAGCTCGACCGCCTTGTTCATTCCCGCGAGCACGCCCGGTCCGATCGCGTGGACCTTGGTCTTCAGCGACAGGATCAGCACTTCCGAGGCGAGCCCCTGGTCGAGTTTCCAGATGCGCACCGAGTCGTCCTCGTGGATCGTCGTGCCGCCGTTGTGTCCCGTCGGCGTGCCTTCGCCCAGCAGCGGCGCGCGGAAGATCTGGCGCGCGTAGACCGGCAGGTCGGAGCGGCCGACGAACTTCTTCTTGGCCGGCGACCACGAGCCCTCCTTCGTGTGCACGCCGCCGGCTTTCGCGACGGGGCCATCGAAGACCCACTTCGGCAGCGGCGCCTTCGCGAGCGCCTCACCCTTGTCGATGTCGGACTGCACCCACTCGGCGATCTGTTTCCAGCCCGCGGCCTGCCAGGTCTCGAACGGTCCGGTGCTCCAGCCGAACCCCCAGCGCAGCGCGAAGTCGACGTCGCGCGCGGTATCGGCGATCGACTCGAGGTGCACGGCGGTGTAGTGGAACGTGTCGCGGAAGATCGCCCACAGGAACTTCGCCTGCGGATGGTCGGTCTCGCGCAGAAGCTTCAACCTCTCGGCGGGATCCTTCTTCTTCAGGATGCGCGCGATCAGCTCGTCGGCCTTGCCGGTCGACTCGACGTAGTCCTGCTTCTTCGGATCGAGGACCTTGATGACCTTGCCGTCCTTCCGGTAGAAGCCGGCGCCGGTTTTCTGTCCCAATGCGCCCTTGTCGACGAGCGCCTTGAGCACGGGCGGCGTCGCGAAGTGTTCCGCGAACGGGTCGATCGAAGGCGGAAGCGTGTCCTGCATCGTCCTGATCACGTGCGCCATCGTGTCGAGTCCGACGACATCGGCGGTGCGGAAGGTCGCGCTCTTGGCGCGACCCAGCTTCGTCCCGGTCAGATCGTCGACGACGTCGTACGCGATGCCGTACTTCTCGGCCTCCTTGATCGTCGCGAGCATGCCGAAAATACCGACGCGGTTGGCGATGAAATTCGGCGTGTCCTTGGCCCGCACGACGCCCTTGCCGAGCGTGGTCGTGAGGAAGGTCTCGAGATCGTCGAGGATCGCAGGCTTCGTGGCCGGGGTCGGGATCAGTTCGACCAGGTGCATGTAGCGCGGCGGATTGAAGAAGTGCACGCCGCAGAAGCGCTGCTTCAGATCGGTGGCCATCACCTCGGCGAGCTTGGCGATCGGCAGCCCCGAGGTGTTCGAAGCGAAAATCGCATCCGCGCGGATGTACGGCGCGACCTTCCGGTACAGCTCGTGCTTCCAGTCCATTCGTTCGGCGATCGCCTCGATCACGATGTCGCAGCCGCGCAGCAGCTCGAGGTGCTCGTCGTAGTTGGCGGCGTCGATGTACTGCGCGTCTTCGGCGCGGCCAAGCGGCGCGGGGCTGAGCTTCTTCAGGTTCTCGATCGCCTTGAGCACGATCCCGTTCTTCGGCCCCTCTTTGGCGGGCAGGTCGAACAGCACGACCGGTACCTTGGCGTTGACGCAATGCGCCGCGATCTGCGCCCCCATCACGCCGGCGCCGAGGACGGCGACTTTGCGGACGACGAAGTTCTTGTTGGACATCCTGTTCTCCGTTTTCGGTGACCCGTTTCGGTTGCCCTCTGTCCGTCGCTGCGGACGGTCAGCGGGCAACGGCCTAGAAAAGCTCCGCCGGCAATTCCATCAGGTTCTTCGCCCCCGAGCGCGCCGCGCGGATGTGGTACGCGGTTTCCGGCAGCAGCCGCTGGAAGTAGAAGCGCGCGGTGGCGAGCTTGGCCGTGTAGAAAGGATCGACCTTGTCACCGTCCTGCTCGATCCGCGTCAGCGCGATACGCGCCATTTTCGCCCAGAAGTAGGCAAATACGAGGTGGCCGACGACGCGCAGGTAGTCGACCGCTGCGGCGCCGGCTTCGTCCTGGTTCTGGAACGCCTTCATGCCGAGCTCCATCGTCAGCTTGCTGACCTTGTCGCCCAGGTCCGCCAGCGGCGTGACGAACTCGTCCATCGCGGGGGTCGTGCCGTGTTCCTCGATGAAGTCCTGGACCAGCTTGCCGAACTTCCTGAGCTTCGCGCCGTTGTCCATCAGCACCTTCCGGCCGATCAGGTCGAGCGCCTGGATCGTGTTGGTGCCCTCGTAGATCATGTTGATCCGCGCGTCGCGGACGAGCTGTTCCATGCCCTGCTCGCGGATGTAGCCGTGGCCGCCGAAGACCTGCATGCACTGCGAAGCGCAGAAAAAGCCGTTGTCGGTCATGAACGCCTTCACGATCGGCGTCATCAGCGCCATCGTGTCGGCGGCGTCCTTGCGCACGGCTTCGTCGGGATGGTGGAGCTGCTTGTCGGCGGCGAGCGCCACCCAGTACGCGAACGCGCGCGCGCCCTCGGCGTAGGCGCGCGCGGTGAGCAGCATCCTGCGGACGTCGGGGTGCACGATGATCGGATCGGCCGGCTTGTCGGGCGCCTTCGGCCCGGACAGCGAGCGGCCCTGCAGCCGCTCTTTGGCGTAGGCAGCGGCGTTCTGGTACGCGGCCTCGTTGATGCCGAGCCCCTGAACGCCGACGGCCAGCCGCGCGCCGCTCATCATCACGAACATCGCGTTGAGACCCTTGTTCGGCTCGCCGACGAGCCAGCCGGTCGCGCCGTCGAGGATCATCTGGCAAGTCGAATTGCCGTGGATCCCCATCTTGTGCTCGATGCCGCCGCAGTAAATGGCGTTGCGTGCGCCGACGCGGGCGGCGGCTCCCGTGCCCTGCGGAACGAATTTCGGGACGATGAACAGCGAGATCCCCTTCGTTCCCGCCGGCGCGCCCGGCAGCCGCGCCAGCACGAGGTGAACGATGTTGTCGGCCAGATCGTGCTCGCCGGACGAAATGAAGATCTTGGTGCCGGTGAGCTTGTAGGTGCCGTCGACAGCGGGTTCGGCTTTGGTTCGCAGCAGGCCGAGGTCGGTTCCACAGTGCGGCTCGGTCAGGCACATCGTGCCGGTCCACTCGCCCGACGCGAGCTTCGGCAGGTACAGATCCTTCTGCTCTTTCGTACCGTGCACGTGCAGCAGCTCGTACGCTCCGACGGTCAGCCCCGGATACATCGCCCACGACTGGTTGGTCGAGTACTGCATCTCGTACAGGGCGATCTGCAACAGGTGCGGGAGTCCCTGCCCGCCGTACTCGGTCTCGGCCGCCAGGCCCTGCCAGCCCGCTTCGCGGAACTTGTCGTACGCCTCCCGGAACCCGCGCGGCGTCCTGACCGAGCGCGTTGCCGGGTCGTAGGTGCAGCCCTCCGCGTCGCCGCTCGCGTTGATCGGCAGCAGCACTTCGGCGCAGAACTTGCCGGCCTCCTCGACGACGTGGTTCACCGTCTCGGCGTCGATGTCCGCATAGCGCGGCATCGCCTTCAGCTCGTCGACCGCGCCGAGCAGCTCGTGGATGACGAACTGCTGGTCACGCAGGGGCGGGGTGTAGATCGGCATGAACTTCTCCTTCTCGATTACGCTTTCGCTGCGCGGGGGCGTTTGTGAACCCGCCGTGTCGGGGACGGCCCGGCCGCGCGCGGGGACTTGACCGAGTCGAGCAGCCGCGCGAGCCCGGCGCGCGCGTGCTTGACGCTGTCGGGCGAATGCAGCAGCCGCGCGTCGTGGTGCAGCGCGAGCATCAACCCGTAGATCTCGAAGACGAGCTGCCCGGCGTCGATGTCGCGCCTCAGGTGACCCTCGTCGCGCGCCTGTTCGATCGCCCGCAACAACTCGCGCTTCCACCCTTGGACGATCTCGACCACCGCGTCGCGCAGCGGCCCTGGGCGGTCGTCGTATTCGCTCGCGCCGGAGATCATCAGGCAGCCCTGCTCCAGCTCGCGCGCGAGCCATGCGAGCCAGTTTTCCAGCAGCGCGCGCAGCCGCGGCAGCCCGCGCGGGCGCCGCACCGCGGGCCGCAGCACCTGGTCGACGAAGCGCGCCGCGTATTCCTTCATCACCGCGAGCTGCAGATCCTCGCGCGAGCCGAAATGCGCGAACACGCCGCTCTTGCTCATCCGCATCTGCTCGGCGAGCACGCCGATCGTCAGCCCTTCGAGGCCGTCGCGCCGCGCCAGCGCGAGCGCGGCCTCGACGATGGCCGCGCGCGTGGCCTCGCCCTTGCGCGGACGAGCGTCGCCGCGCGCGCGTAGCGGTGCGGTCAGTGCATGCAGAGCCGTCGAAAGCGTCATCGGTTCAGCGGCCGTCCGCGCGGCGGTCGCGGCGGACAGGGGTTTGCGGAGAAACGAACGTTCGTACTATTTCGGACTCGCCCGGGCCCGTCAACCGCACCGTCTAGAGGGGCGCGCCTATTGGTGCGACGCGACAGCCCTCAGCGGCGGGGCGCAGCCGCGGGTTTTCCCGAGGCGGTCGCCGCGAACTGCTGCGCGATGTGATCGACGAACAGCCGCACCTTTGCCGACAGATGGCGCCGGCTCGGATAGACCGCCCAGATGTCGGCGGGCGCGCTCTCGTACTCCGGAAGCACGCGAACGAGCTGCCCGGCGGCGAGCGCGGGCGCGACGATGAAATCCGGTTCGAACACGATGCCAAGGCCGGCGATCGCGGCAGCGACCGAGAGGTCGCCGCTGTTCGAATGCAGCGGGCCGGCGACGCGCACTTCGTCCTGCCGGCCCGTTCGATCGACGAAGCGCCAGACGCGCGGGTTCGGCGAGTACGCGTACGTCATCACCGCGTGCATCGCGAGGTCCGCGGGCACGCGCGGCGTGCCGCGCGCCTTCAGATAGGCGGGGGAAGCACAGGCGAGCAGCCGCATCGTTCCGAGCCGGCGCGCGACGAGCTGATCGCTGCCGACCTGGCCGATGCGGATCGCCAGATCGAAGCCCTCTTCGACGAGGTCGACGATGCGGTCCGACACCGACACCTCGAAGCGCACTTCGGGATGCCGTGCGCTGAAGCTCGCGATCGCCGGTGCCACGCGCTGCACGCCCATCGCGTGCGAACAGGTCAGCCGCAGCGTGCCGCGCGGCGCGGCCGCCGAAGAACTGACCAGCGCCTCGGCCTCCTCGAGATCCGCCAGCACCTGGACCGCGCGCTCGTAGAACGCCTGACCGCCCTCGGTCAGCGAGAGCCTGCGCGTCGTGCGGTTGAGCAGGCGCGCGCCGAGATGCTGCTCGAGTTCGGCGATCTGGCGCGACAGCGTCGAAGTCGACGTGCCGAGCCGTTCGGCGGCGCGAACGAAGCTGCCGGACTCGACCACTGCGGCGAACGCCGCCATCGACCCGAACCGATCCATGGCGCAAGATTATCCCGGACTTCGGGACAAATCATCCCGTTGGCAGGTATTTATCTTGTGCCGTGGCATTTCTAAAGTTCGGCCCGCGTGCTCACCGGATCGAGCACATTCCGATCAACCTGACGAAAGAGGCTCTGCCATGTTCTATCCGCAAACCGCTCCGCTCGCGGCCTTCGTGCTGCGGATTTCGCTCGGCATCATGTATCTGGCCCACGCGCTCGTGCTGAAGGTCGGCATGTTCGGCATGGCCGGCACGGTGCAGTTCTTCCAATCGCTCGGCTTGCCCGGCTGGACTGCGTGGGCGACCGTGATCGCCGAAACGGTCGGCGGCGCGCTGCTGGTGCTCGGCGTCGGTTCGCGCTACGTCGCGCTCGCGCTGACACCGATTCTGGTCGGCGCGCTGTGGGTCCATTCCGGCAACGGCTGGGTCTTCTCCGCGCCGAACGGCGGCTGGGAGTACCCGCTGTATCTGATCGTGCTGTCGGCCGTGCAGGCGCTGCTCGGTGACGGCGCGTATGCGCTCGGGAGCGGGCGCGCTTCGGGCGCGGTCAAACTGCAGACCGCATAGGTCGTTACTCCATGTGCCGGCGGCACACGCCGCCGGCCTTCACGTACTTCGAGGAGGACTTGTGAAGCTGTATTACTCGCCTGGCGCTTGTTCGCTGTCGCCGCACATCGTGCTGCGCGAACTCGGCTTGCCGTTCACGCCGGTCAAGGTGGATCTGAAAGGCAAACGTACGGCCGACGGAGCCGACTATCTGACGATCAACGGCAAGGGCTATGTGCCCGCGCTTGGGCTGGACGACGGTCAGGTCCTGACCGAGGGTCCGGCCATCGTGCAGTACCTGGCCGACCGCAACCCGGAGGCGCGGCTCGCCCCGCCGAACGGCACGCTGGAACGCTATCGCCTGCAGGAGTGGCTGAACTTCATCAGCACCGAGGTGCACAAGCAGTTCTCGCCGCTGTTCGCGCCGAACACACCGGACGCGACGAAGGAAGCGCAGCGCGAGCGCCTCGCCAACCGCTTCGACTGGCTGAGCAAGCAACTGGCGGGCAACGAGTACCTGCTCGGTCGCGAGTTCTCGGTCGCCGACGCGTATCTGTTCACCGTGCTGAACTGGTGCGGCTACGTCGGCCTCGATCTCGCCAAGTGGCCGGTGCTCGCGCAATATCACGCGCGTGTCGCTGCACGGCCGGCGGTGCGCGAGGCCCTGAAGGCCGAAGGCCTCGTGAAATAGTCCGAAGCACGGCGCCGGGAGTCCCTCCCCCGGCGCCAGCGCCCGGCGCCCGACCGATGCTCCCGACGATCTTTCTCTCGCACGGCTCGCCGATGCATGCGCTGCACGGCGGACGGGCCGCGCGCGCATGGGCCGAACTGGCGCAGCGCCTGCCGCGGCCGCGCGCGATCCTCGTCGCGTCGGCGCACTGGAGACCGAGCTGCCCATGGTGTCGACGAGCGCACGGCCCGAGACGATCCACGACTTCGGCGGCTTTCCACCGGAGCTGTACAAGCTGCGCTACGCCGCGCCGGGGGCGACCGACGCCGCGCAGCGCGCGCTCGAACTGCTCAGAGCCGCAGGGCTGCCGGCGTCGGGCAATGGCTGCCGCGGACTCGATCACGGCGCGTGGGTGCCGCTGCTTCACATGGTTCCCGCGGCCGACGTGCCGGTCGCGCAGGTGTCCGTACAGCCGTCGCTCGACGCTGCGCACCACCTTCGCCTCGGCGCGGCGCTGGCCCCGCTCGCGCGCGAAGACGTGCTCGTCGTCGGCTCCGGCCACATGACGCACAACCTGCGCGAGTGGATCGCCTACGTGCACCGACACGGGATGGCGCCGCAGGACACGCCGGTTGCGCCTTACGTCGAGCAGTTCCGCAACTGGATCGACCGCGCGCTGCGCGACGACGATCGCGCGGCGCTCGCCGCCTGGCGCGAACGCGCGCCGCACGCGCTGCGCGCGCATCCGAGCGACGAGCACTTCCTTCCGCTGCCGCTCGCGTTCGCCGCTGCGGGCCCCGCGCCGCGCGTCGAACGCATCGACGCCGGCGTCGATGCCGGCGTGCTCGCGATGGACGCGTACCTGTTCTGGCCGACCGAGTCCGCGCGATAGCCGGGCCGCGTCAGTCGAGCGGCTTGATCGTGTAGCCGCGGGCGCGCAGCAGCGCGAGCAGCCCGTTCGGCCCGAAGTAGTGCAGCGATCCGACGGCGACCAGGTGCAGCTTGTCGCTGGCGGCGTAGCGATCGATCGCTTCGACCATCGTCGGGTGACGCCCGTCGATGATCTGCCCGACGACGAAACGCTCCGCCGCGCCGCCGGATTCGCGCATCGCCGCCAGCATGCGCTCGATGTCGGCGGCGTCGCGCCTCTCCCAAGCCTCGACGAGGCGCCGCACTTCGCGTTCGCTTTCACCGCTTTCGATACCCTTGACCGCCTGTTCGAGATACGCGAGCTGCAGGTCCTGGCTCGTGCCGTCGAAGATCGCGAGCTGCCTTTCGACGCCTTCGATCTCGACGATCGCCTTGCCGCAAGTCCGCGCGAGTTGGTACAGCATGGCCTCGGTCGCGTACGCGGGGTTGAAACCGAGCCGTGCCGCTTCGACGACGACGAGCGTGTTGGCGAGCATCCACGGCTTCATCCGCCAGATCGCCGGCGAGTCCAGTCCGTAGCGCGCGAGCAGCGCCTCGACGCGCTCGTGCAGCGACGCGGGCAACCGCGACTTCAGATCGGGCTCGTGCGACGGGTACGTCGCGAGCTTCTGCACGAGTTGCCCAACCTTCTGCGCGTCGAAGACGTCGGCTTCGAAAGCGATGACGGCCGCCTGCGCGAAGCGGTGGCTGCAGTCGGGCGGCGGCGGCGCGGCGCGGCCGACGTGGATCGTTCCCACCAGCAGCACACGCCGGCCGTTCTTCGTCGCTTCCCACGCGAAGCCGCGTGCAGCCGCGGCATCGGCCTTGCGCGCGACCTCCGCATTCGGCGATTGGGCGCGGCTCGGCGGGATCGCGACGGTCGCAAGCGCCGCGGCCGCGCATAGCGCGCGAAGCGCGACGGCGCACAGATTCATCGGATCGACCTTTCGAACGGTGCGGCGATTGTATCGGTGACGCGTGTTCGGCTCCGCGCAGCGGGCGCCATCCGCTCGGGCGAAGCGGCGTTGCCGTCGCGCGGGCGACGTTCAGGAACGGTTCGTCACACGAGATCGGCGACGTACCGCGCCAGTGCGAGCGACGCGGTCAGTCCGGGCGACTCGATGCCGTACAGGTTGACGAGCCCGCGCGCGCCGTGCGCTTCTGCGCCGTGGATCACGAAGTCGGTGTTCGATCCGCCAGGCCGCTCGACTTTCGGCCGGATGCCTGCATAGCCGGGCTGCAGCGCGCCGTCGGCGAGCCCCGGCCAGTACTTGCGGACAGCGGCATAGAACGCATCGGCGCGGCGCGGGTCGACCGTGTAGTCGATCTCGTCGATCCATTCGACATCGGGGCCGAAGCGCGCGCGCCCGCCGAGGTCGATGGTGACGTGCACGCCGAGCCCGCCCGGCTCGGGGATCGGGTAGACGAGCCGCGAAAACGGATTGCGTCCGGCGAGCGTGTAGTAGTTGCCCTTCGCCAGATACAGCGGCGGGACCGTCGCGGCGGGAACGCCTTCGATCGCGCGAGCCAGCCGCTGCGCGCCCAGACCCGCGCTGTTGATCACGGTCGCGGCGACGAGCGTCGTCGGTGCGGCGCCGCCCGTTCGCAGCTCGATGCCGTCGTCGCGGACCCCGCCTCCTTCGACCGGTGTCGCCAACGCGAATGCGGCGCCGTGCCGCTCGGCGTCGCCCTGCAGCGCCAGCATCAGGCCGTGGCTGTCGACGATGCCGCTGGACGGCGACAGCAGCGCGGCGACGCAGCGCACCTCGGGTTCGAGCCGTGCGACCTCGGCGGGCGCCAGAAAACTCAGGTCGTTCACGCCGTTGGCTTCGGCCTGCCGCTTCAACGCAGCGAGCTGCGGCACCTGCGCATCGCTCGTGGCGACGATCAGCTTGCCGCAGCGCCGGTGCGCCACACCGTATTCGGCGCAGAACGCGTACAGCAGCGACTTTCCTTCGACGCACAGCCGGCGTTTGAGCAGATGCTGCGGGTAGTAGATGCCCGCGTGGATCACCTCGCTGTTGCGCGAACTGGTCTCACTGCCGATCGCGTGCGCGCGTTCGACGACGAGCACGTCGCGCCCGCGCCGCGCCAGCTCGCGCGCCACCGCCAGGCCGACCACGCCGGCGCCGACGACGACGCAGTCGACGCGTTCCACGCCAAGGCTCTACGGGACCGTCGCGGCCGCTTCGCCGCGCACGGAGACGGAACCGAGCGCCGGCGCGCCGGGAACCGGCTGCAGCCGTTTGCTGAAGCGCACGACGCTCGGGTCGTGTTCGTCGCGCTGCGCGTCGTACATTCGCGCGCGCATCAGCGTGGTCATCTCCTCGTTCTCGAGCAGCACGTAGCCGATCAGCTCCTTCAGCCCGCGCTCGCGGGCGCAGGTCTCGATCGCCTCCATCAGCGCGTGTCCCAGGCCGCGCCCCTGCCACGCGTCTTCGACGACGATGCCGAACTCGGCGGTCATGCCGTCCGGGTTGCGCGTGTAGCGCGCCACGCCGCGGATCTCGCCCTCGCCGCCGGGAGAATCCGCGTTCGCGTCGATCGCGACGAACGCCATCTCGCGGTCGTAGTCGATGTTCGTGAAGCGCGCGAGCCGTTCGGCGGTCAGCTCGCGCAGCGGCGCGTGAAAGCGCATGTACATCGTCTTCTGCGACAGCCGCGTGATCAGCCGCCGCTCCGCCTGAGCGTCCTCGGGGCGGATCGGCCGCAGCAGCACCGTCTCGCCCGTCTTCAGCCGCGTGGCTCGCGCGAGGTTCTTCGGGTACGGATGAATGGCCAGATGCGAGTACGTCGCGTCGGGCACGAGCGGCCCGTCGCCCAGCACGACGCGCGCGTCCAGCGCGACGACGCCCATTTCGTCGGCGAGCAGCGGGTTGATGTCGAGCTCGTGGATGCAGGGGATCTCGCACGCGAGGTCGGAGACCTTCAGCAGCACGTCGAGCAGCGCGTCCAGGTCCGCGCCGGGCATGCCGCGGAAGCTGTCGAGCATCTTCGCGACCCGAGTGCGCGAAACGAGCTCGTGCGCGAGAAACCGGTTCAGCGGCGGCAGCGCCACGGCCGAGTCGCGCAGCACCTCGACCGCGATGCCGCCCATGCCGAAGGTGATCACCGGGCCGAACGTCACGTCGCGCGCCAGCCCCACGATCAACTCGCGGCCGTGCGGACGGCGGATCATCTGCTGCACGAGCACGCCGATGAACTTCGCGTGCGGCGCGCGTTCGGCGACACGCGTGCGGATCGTCTCGAACCCGTTCATCACGTCGCCGCCCGACTGCAGCGCGAGCAGCACGCCGCCGACCTCGCTCTTGTGCGTGATGCCGGCGGCGACGACCTTCAGCACGACCGGGTAGCCGATCTGATCGGCGACGCGCGCAGCTTCGTCGGCAGAGGTCGCGAGCATGCCGCGCGCGGACTCGATGCCGAACGCGCCGAGCAGCGCCTTCGCCTCCTGTTCGTCGAGCACGGCGCGGCCCGCGAGCAGCGCGCGCTCGACGATGCGCCGCGCGGCCGCGAGGTCAAGCGCGAACTCGTCGACCCGCGGCGGGGGAATCTGCAGCCGCAGTTCGCGGTTGCGGACGAACTGTGCGAGGTACGAGAACGACTCGACGCCGCGCTCGGGGCTCGTCAGCGCGGGCAGCCCCGCCGCCTTGATCACCGCGCGGCCCTTGGCCGCGTCCGCTTCGCCGAGCCAGACGGTGACGACCGGCTTTTCGGTGGCCTCCATCACCGGCAGCACCGCGCGCGCGGCGTCCTCGGAGGCGAGCTTGATCGTCGGACAGAACAGCATCAGCACGCCGTCGTTGCTCGCATCCTCGACGAGGATCTGCATCGCTTTCGCGAAGCGGTCGGCGTCGGCGTCGCCGATGATGTCGACGGGATTGCCGTGCGACCAGGTCGGCGGCAGCGCCGCGTCGAGCTGTTCCATCGCCTGCGGCGAGATCTTCGCCAGCGCCACGCCCGCGTCGGCCGCGGCGTCGGCGGCGAGCACGCCCGGGCCGCCGCCGTTGGTGACGATCGCGAGCCGGTTGCCCGGGTTGGGGCGCGGCAGCCGCCCCGAAGCGAGCGCCTCGGCCGCGGCGAACATCTGGTTGTACGCGTGCACGCGGATCGCGCCGACGCGCTTCAGCGCCATGCCGAACACTTCGTCGTTGCCGACCAGCGCGCCGGTGTGGCTCATCGCCGCTTTCGAGCCGGTCAGGTGGCGGCCGACCTTCAGCACGATCACCGGCTTGGCGCTCGCCGCGGCGCGCACGCTCGACATGAACGCGCGCGCGTCGTGCACGCCTTCGATGTACAGGACGATGCTGCGCGTGGCCGGATCGAGCGCAAGGAAGTCGAGGATCTCGGAAAACTCGACGTCGGAGCCGGCTCCCGTCGAAACGACCGAAGAGAAACCGAACCCGGCCGTCCACGCGTAGTCGAGCAGCGCGGCGACCACCGCGCCCGACTGCGAAACGAGTGCGACCGATCCGGGCCGCGCACCGGTCCGCGCGAACGTCGCGTTCAGCCCGATCTCGGGCCGCATGATGCCGAGGCAGTTCGGCCCGAGCATGCGGATGCCGAGCGCCCGCGCGCGGGCGAGCGCCTGCGCCTGCAGCCGGCGGCCCTCCTCACCGACTTCGCCGAAACCCGCCGACAGCACGAGCACCGCGCGGATGCCGCGCCTGCCGGCGTCGTCGATCAGCGCCGGCACCGTGCGCGCCGGCGTGACGATCACCGCGAGATCGGGCGCTTGCGGAAGCGCGGCGAGCGACGGATAGCAGACGTGCTCGCCGATCCGCTTGTACTTGGGGTTGACCGGATAGACCTCGCCCTTGAAGCCGCCCGCGACGACGTTGGCGAAGACGTAGCTGCCCAGGCTCTCCGGCTTCTCGGACGCGCCGACGACGGCGACCGATTGCGGAGCGAGCGCGTTGCGCAGATAGTGTGAAGTGAACATGATCCCTTTCGAGGCGACTGCGGATCAGCCGCGTGCGCAACCGGTGTGGAGGCCGCCTTGTGGGCGGCGCCCGGCGCCGAAGCCGGCAAGTCGCCGGCTTGTCGCGTCGCAGCATTATCGTTCAAGAACCGATCTGCGTGTGACGCTGTCGGTGGCATTGATGCGTGTCAACCGGGGTGCGGCGCGAGTGCGTAGCCTCGGCTGCCGAAGAGGACGGGCCCTCAGGATGGACGAAGCCAAGCCGCTCACCCCCGAAGAAATCGCGCGACTGCACGCGCGTTTGCGCGAACGTCGCGCGGAACTCGCGGCCGCGGTCGATGCGCGTCTGCACGGGCAGGGTCCCGACCGCCACGCCGAGGCGGGTCTGCCGCGACGGGCGGAAGAAACCGACGACGACGCCGCGGCCGAGGCCGAGCGCCATGCCGACGTAGCGCATCTGTCGCGCACGGCCGAAGAGCTGGCGCGGGTCGACGCGGCGCTCGCGCGCGTGGCTGCGGGCAGCTACGGCGAGTGCGCGGACTGTGGCGAGCCGATCGGCATCGCGCGGTTGACCGCGAACCCGGCCGCCGAGCGCTGCGCGGCGTGCCAGGAGATCTTCGAGAAGCGGCGCGGCCTCGCGCGCGGCTCGCGTGCGTGACGCCGGCCGCGCGCAGCCTGCCGCAGCGATACACACGAGGAACCGATATCGCCACAGAGGAGCAGCACGATGGATGCACTGAAGGAACTGTTCACCACCTGGATCGGCCTGCTGTCGTTGGGCACGATCATCGGCATCTTTGCGATCGCCGGCTTCCTGCTGCGGTGGGTGCTGAAGAAGATCGACGAGTCGGCACCACCGGCCCACTGAAGTTCCTCCGGCGCGGCCGCGGTCCAGACCTCCCGAACGCGGCAACCCGCTGTTAAAGCGCTTACGACGCAGGCGCGAAAGCCGTCGCCGACGATCGGCGCTTGCGCGCGATTGCGCTGCGCGCGGGGGGCGGGCGCCGCGCCCGCACCGATCGCATCACCCGGTCCGCCGTGTTCGAGAACGCGGCGAAGCCATGTGCCGAACCGTCCCCATGGGTGGCGCATCGCCGGCCGCGCCGACTCTAGAGGACGCGGTCGAGTCATTTGGGCAACAAGCGCACGCGCGGTTGACCGTCGACAACCTCGCGTCGCTCATTCGGAGGATCTTCTTCTTCGTCGGTCGAGAACGAGCGACAAACGATGGATTTGACGGCAAATGGCCGGGAGGCTGTATGAAACTGAAACGCGTATTGGCGGGTTCGTTGATTTTCGCGGCTGGGTCGCTGTTCAACGCTGCGTTCGCGCAGGGTTACATCGGCGCGTCGATCGGGCAGTCCGAGCTGAAGGAAGATTGCGTCGGCACGATCACCTGCGACTTTAAGGACACCGGTTTCAAACTATTCGGTGGCTATATGTTCACGCCCAACTTCGGCGTGGAAGCAGCATACGTCGACCTGGGCAAGGCACGGGCCTCGGTCGATGTGCCGCCCGTGGTCGGCGTCGACTTCAAGTCGTCCGGCTTCGCGCTGTACGGTACAGCCGTAGCGCCGATCGACAACTTCTCGGTCTTCGCCAAGCTCGGGATAGCCTCGATGAAGGCCGAGGCCACTGCGCTGGGAGTGAGCATCTCCAAGACGAAGTCTGACTTCGCCTGGGGAGTTGGCGCCGGCTACAGCTTCACGAAGAACTTGGCCGCGCGGCTCGAGTATGAGCGTTTTCGCGTAGAACTCGAAGGCGAGAAGTCCGACGTCGACCTGCTCTCCCTCGGCGTGAGCTATCGCTTCTAGTGGGCGTCTGCCGCAGAAAAACCGCGGCCACGGTCGCGGTTTTTCTTTGAGCGAATCGCGGGCTCGCTCAAACCAACTCGGCGCGGCGATCGGTGACAATCGCGCGATGAGCACGCCCGCGCTGTTCTTTTTCGCCGTGGCGATCTGGGGTTCGACCTGGATCGCGATCACCTTCCAGCTCGCCGCAGCGGCCCCCGAGACCGGGGTCGCATGGCGCTTCCTGTGCGCGGCGGCGCTGCTCGCCGCGTACTGCCTGTGGCGCGGCGTGCCGCTGCGCTTCAGCCGACGTATGCACGCGCTGTTCGCCGCGCAAGGGCTGACGGGCTTCGCGATCAGCTACGTCTTCGTCTATCACGCCGAACGCTTCATCGTGTCCGGGCTCGTCGCGGTTGGCTACGCCGCTTCGCCCCTCGTCAACCTGGTGCTGGCGCGCGCGCTGTTCGGCACGCGGATGTCACGGCGCGTCGCCGCGGGCGGCGTGCTCGGGCTCGCCGGGATCGCGACGATCTTCGGCCGCGAGTTCGCACGGCTCGATCTGCACGGTCCCGTCGCGATCGGCGCCGCGTTCACGATCGGTGCCGTGCTGCTGTCGGGGCTGGCGAGCATGGCGGCGACGCGCTATCACACGCTCGGCGTCTCGGGCTGGGGTCCGCTCGCGTGGGCGATGGGCTACGGCGGCGCCGCGACCCTCGCGATCGCGCTGGCGCTGGGCCGTCCGCTCGGCTTCGAATTGGGGTTCGCGTCCGTCGCATCGTTCGTATACCTCGTGGTCGCCGGATCGATCCTCGCGTTCGGCGCGTTCTTCACCCTGGTGGCGCGTATCGGCGCCGCGCGCGCGGGCTATGTCGGCGTCATGGTGCCGATCGTCGCGCTGCTGATTTCGTCGGTGTTCGAGGGCTATCCGTGGACATGGCAGACCTTTGCGGGCATCGCGCTCGCGGTCGCCGGCAACGTGCTCGCGCTGCATCGCCCGGCCCCGGCCCGCGCGACCGCGGCGGCCGCATAATCGACGGCATGAAGGTCGCAGGCACCCACTACCGCTCGATCTGGCCGATCGGAACACGCGCCGTCGGCATCGTCGATCAGACGCGGCTTCCGTATGCGTTCGCGACGGTCGCGCTCGCATCCTGCGCGGCGGTCGTCGACGCGATCCGCACGATGAAGCTGCGCGGCGCGCCGTTGATCGGCGTCGCGGGGGCTTTCGGTTTGGCGCTGGCGATGAACGAAGACGCGGGCGACGCGAATCTCGCACGCGCGCGGGCCGAACTGCTCGCCGCGCGTCCGACCGCGGTCAACCTGCGCTGGGCGCTCGATCGGATGCACGGCCTGCTCTCGCGCACGCCGCGCGCGGACCGCGCGAGCGCCGCGTGGCGCGAGGCCGCGCGGATCGCCGACGAGGACGTCGAAATCAACCGCGCGCTCGGTGCGCACGGCGCAAAGCTGCTGGCCGCCGCGCACGTCCGCACCGGGCGCACGGTCGACGTGCTGACCCACTGCAACGCGGGCTGGATCGCGACCGTCGACTACGGCACCGCGCTATCGGCGGTCTACCAGGCGTTCGACGCCGGTGTGCCGCTGCACGTGTGGGTCGACGAGACGCGGCCGCGCAACCAGGGACTGCTGACCGCATGGGAGCTGGCCGCGCACGGAGTGCCGTACACGCTTGTCGCGGACAACGCGGGCGGCCATCTGATGCAGCGCGGTCGAGTCGATCTGGTGCTGGTCGGCGCCGACCGCGTGACCGCGACGGGCGACGTGTGCAACAAGATCGGCACGTACCTGAAGGCGCTGGCTGCGCACGACAGCGCGGTGCCGTTCTACGCGGCGGTGCCGTCGCCGACGATCGACTGGACGGTGCGCGACGCGCTCGCCGAGATTCCGATCGAAGAGCGCGACGGCGACGAGTTACGCGTCGTCGCGGGACTCGCCGACGCCGGCGAGCCGGCGCGCGTGCGCATCGCCGACGCGTCGGTCCCGGTGGCCAATCCCGCGTTCGACGTCACGCCCGCGCGACTCGTGACCGCGATCATCACCGAGCGCGGCGTCGCGGCGCCGCACGATCTGGCGGCGCTGTTTCCCGACCGGCGCGCAGCGGCGTGAAGATCCGATGTTCGTGCACGGTGGTCGCGCGGTCGCCGAGCGCTGCGCAGGATCGGGAAGATCACCGACAGCCGACGATCGATGACTGAACCGGCCCAAGTCGCCGAGGACGGCCCCGATCTGCGCGCAGCGCTGATCGCGGTGGCGCGCCGCATGAACGCAGTCGGCATCAACGTCAACAAGGCCGGCAACGTGTCGGTGCGCTGCATGCGCGGCGCGCGCGAAGGACTGCTCGTCACGCCGACCGGGTTGCCGTACGACGCGCTCGAGCCCGCCGACCTGGTGTTCGTGCCGCTGACGGCCGCCCGAACGAACGACGCTGCGCCGGCCGGCGCGGTCGGCCGGCGCTCGCCCAGCAGCGAATGGCGCTTCCACGTCGACATCCTGCGCGAGCGTCCCGAGCTTTCAGCGGTCGTCCACACGCATTCGCCCGCCGCGACCGCGCTCGCATGCCACGGTCTGGGGCTGCCGGCTTTCCACTACATGGTGGCGATGGCGGGCGGCAAGGACATCCGCTGCGCCGAATACGCGACGTTCGGTACGCAGGCGCTGTCGGACAACGCGCTGGCGGCGCTGGCCGGCCGTCGCGCCTGCCTGCTCGCACATCACGGCGTCATCGCCTGCGGCGCGTCGCTCGACGCCGCACTCGCGCTGGCGATCGAAGTCGAGCACCTCGCGCGGATCTACCTGCAGGCGCGCACCTTGGGCGAGCCGCCGCGGCTGCCCGACGACGAAATGCAACGCGTTCTGGAGAAGTTCGGCGCCTACGGCTCGCCGGCGCGACTCGGATCGAACCGGCGGTCCAGCCGCGAGTGACCGGCGAGTCGGATATTCGCGTTGCCTATGCACAAACCGACGCGGACAATCCGAGAAACGGAGACGGAAGTACTCTCGATGTCGGGCGAGAAGGGAGACACCCATACCGGCGCGGGTTGGCCCGCCGTCACGCTTTCCCTCGACCGCAACCGGCCGGGCGATGCGTCGGTGCGCGCCGCGATGTGGCCGACCTTCAAGCTCGATACCGACGAGCGCTGGTTCGACGAGTTGTATGTCTGGACCGAGGGCTTCCAGCCAGGGACGATGCAGCGCGCGCGCATCCAGCTCAACGCGCTCGAAAAGGCGTTCGTCCTGCTGGAGCGGGAGAAAGTGCGCCGGATCGGCGTCACGCTGTCGTTCGGCACCATCGAGCGTTGTCTCGACCTCGTGACCGACGCCTTCGACGCACACCGGTTCCACACGCACCGGATCGTCGTGCTGCTGCGCGGCCAGCTCGACCGGCTGCGCTCGCCGTACCGGGTCAAGGGCTGCATCGACTGGCTGCGGTCGCAGCAGATCCCCGTCGGCTACCGGCTCAGCGCACCGCGCGTGAGCATGGAAATGAGGGCGATCGACCTCGTTCAACCCGATTTCGCAAAGCTGCTCGCGCCCACGTCGAGACGCCCTGAATTCTGGGAGGACGTGCTGCTCGAAGCGCGCGCGGCCGGGCTGCGCGCCGAGCGCCTGATCGTCGCCGGAATCGAAACCGCCGAGCAGCGCGCGCTCGCCGTTCAGGTCGGGTTCGGCTTCGCCCAGGGCTCGGCGATCAGGCCGGCGTACGACCCACCTTCGATCCGCACGCCGCCGACCCTGTCGCCGCCCGGCGAGGCGCAGGCGGCGACCGACGAGACGCGCCCGTAGAAGCCGGTTCTTACGCGAACTTCGCGAGCGCGCGGGCGATGCGCTGGACGCGTGCCTCGGGCTTCTCGCCCTTGGCCACCGCAAACTGCGGATGCTCGAGCGCGCAGGCGAGCAGCTCGTAGAACGCCCGATCGAGGGCCTTGCGCGCGGCCGACAACTGCTGCGCGATCGCCTCGCAGTCCTCGTTGGCCTCGATCATGTGCTGCACGCCGCGAAGCTGGCCCTCGACGCGTTTCAGCCGCATCACGAGGTCGTGCCGCGCGGTCTGCGCGTCGCGTGCGTCGGCCATCGTCACCTCAGGCGCACGCGGTGCGCGACTCGGGCACACCGAGCTTCTTCAGGATCCAGCCGAGCGGGCAGAAGTTCGTGAAGCCGAACTGCAGCAGGTTCGCGCCGACGAACGCGGTGAACGCGAGCCACCACTTCGACACGAACAGCGGACTGCCCTCGACGCCGAGCGCGAGCGACAGCAGGATGAAGGTGCCGGCAAAGATCCGGATGTAGCGTTCGACGGTCATATCAAGCTCCTTGATGAGTGGGTTGAACCTCGGTTCCGGGCGCGCATGCGCGTTCGGCTTCCTGCCGCCACGTCGCCGCGTAGTACAGGACGGGGATCACGATCAGCGTCAGTGCCGTCGACACGAAGATGCCGAACAGCAGCGAGATCGCGAGGCCGTTGAAGATCGGGTCGTCGAGGATGAACAGCGCGCCGAGCATCGCGGCGACCGCCGTCAGCACGATCGGTTTGGCGCGCACGCTGGCGGCGTCGATCGTCGCCTGCTGCAGGTCGCCGCACTCGCCGAGCCGCTGATGGATGAAGTCCACCAGCAGGATCGAGTTGCGGACGATGATGCCCGCCAGCGCGATCATGCCGATCATCGACGTCGCGGTGAACTGGCTGCCGAGCAGCGCATGCCCCGGCAGCACGCCGATGATCGTCAGCGGAATCGGCGCCATGATGATCAGCGGGGTCAGATACGAGCGGAACTGCGCGACGACCAGCAGGTAGATCAGGATCAGCCCGACCGCGTAGGCGATGCCCATGTCGCGGAAGGTTTCGTAGGTCACCTGCCACTCGCCGTCCCACTTCAACCCGAACGCGGTGAAGCGGTCCGACGGCTGCGCGATCCAGTGCTCCTGAAACGGCAGCCCGCCGGGGGTCGCGAGCTTGGCGATTCCCTCGCGCAGCGCGAACATGCCGTACAGCGGCGAGTCGGTCTTGCCCGGACCGCCGGCCACGTCGCCGACCACGTAGACGACCGGCTGCAGATCTTTCCGGTAGATGACTCGCTCGGCGGGCAGCGTCAGCGGCCGTACCAGCTCGGCGAGCGCCACTTCGTAGCCGCGGCCGCTTGCGTCCTGTCCGCGCAGCCTGAGCTTGAGCACGGTGTCGAGGTTGCCCATCGCCTCGGGTGCGAGCGCGACGCGCACCGGCACCGCGTACTTGCTCGACCCGTCGTGCAGCGGCGTGATGTCCTCGCCGGCGAGCGCGAGCCGCGCCGCGCGCGCGACCTCGGCGACCGGGATGCCGTACAGCGCGGCCTTCGCCGCGTCGACGCGCAATACGACGCGGCTCGCGGCATCGAGCGTGGAATCGTCGATCGCGACGATGTCGGGCGTCGCCTCGAACGCCGCGCGCACCTGCTTGGCGAGCTTGATCTGCGCGTCGTAGTCGGGGCCGTAGATCTCGGCGACGATCGGCGACAGCACCGGCGGGCCCGGCGGGACTTCGACGACCTTGATATCGGCGCCGTGGCGCTTGGCGATCGCCTGCAGCGCCGGCAGCACGCCTTGCGCGATGTCATGGCTCTTGCGGTCGCGCGCGTGCTTGTCGACGAGATTGACCTGCAGGTCGCCGACCTCGCCGCCGGTGCGCAGGTAGTACTGGCGCACCAGGCCGTTGAAGTTGATCGGCGCGGCGAGCCCCGCGTACGCCTGCACGCTCGTGACCTCGGGGACCTTGGCCACCTCCGCGGCGAGTTCGCGCAACACGCCTGCCGTGCGCTCGACCGCGGTACCGGTCGGCATGTCGACGACGACCTGGAACTCGCTCTTGTTGTCGAACGGCAGCATCTTCATGACGACGAGCTTGGCCGGCACCAGCGCCACCGACAGCGCGATCGCGACGAAGACGCCGATCCACAGCTTGCGGCGGTTGGCGCGGCCGGCTTCGGCGCGCAGGAACGGGGTCATCGCCTTCGTGAAGAACTCCGCGAGCCGCTGCGACAGCTTGTCGGCCGACGCCGGCGCCGCGTGCGCGCCCGCGAAGTGCCTGTGCAGCAGACGCAGCGCGAGCCACGGCGTCACGACGAACGCGATCGCCAGCGACAGCAGCATGCCCATCGACGAGTTGATCGGGATCGGCGCCATGTACGGGCCCATCAGCCCGGTGACGAACGCCATCGGCAGCAGCGCCGCGATGACGGTCAGCGTGGCCAGGATCGTCGGTCCGCCGACTTCGTCGACCGCGCGCGGGATCATCTCGGTCGGCGCCGCGTGATCGAACGCGGACCGGCGGTGGATGTTCTCGACGACGACGATCGCGTCGTCGACGAGGATGCCGATCGAGAAGATCAGCGCGAACAGCGACACGCGGTTCAGCGTGAAGCCCCAGGCCCACGACGCGAACAGCGTGGTCGCCAGCGTCAGCACGACCGCGACGCCGACGATCACGGCTTCGCGCCGCCCCAGCGTGGCCCACACCAGCGCGACGACCGACAGCGTCGCGAAGATGAGCTTCTGGATCAGCTTGTTCGCCTTGTCGCGCGCGGTGTCGCCGTAGTTGCGCGTCAGTGCGATCTGCACGTCGTCCGGGATCACCGTGCCGCGCAGCTCGTCGACGCGCGCCATCAGCGCGTCGGCGACGGTCGACGCGTTCTCGCCGGGCTTTTTCGACACCGCGATCGTCACCGCGGGGAACTCGGTGTAGCGAACCGTCCCGTCGGCGGCCTTGACGTTCTCGCCGTGCCAGACGAAGCGCGTCGGCACGTCGGCGCCGTCGGTCACGCGCGCGACGTCCGACAGATACACGGGGCGCCGATCGGTGCCTTCGCCGCGCACGCCGACGACGAGTTGCGCGACGTCGCGCGCGTCGGCGAAGAATTCGCCCGTGCGCACCTCGATCGCGCGGTTGCCGCTCGTCAGGCTGCCCGCCGGCGCCGACGCATTGGTCGCGCGCAGCGCGCGCTCGATGTCGGTGACGGTGATTCGATGCGCGGCGAGCCGCTCGGGGTCGAGCGTCACCCGGACCACCTGGTCGGGTCCGCCGTAGGTCGTCACCTCGCGCGTTCCCGGCACGCGCTTCAGTTCGATCTCGATCGCGTGCGCGATCTTCGCCAGGCTTTCGGCCGTCGCATCGGGACGCTTCGAGTACATCGTCAGCGAAACGATCGGCACATCGTCGATCCCTTTGGGTTTGACGATGAACTCGCCGACGCCCAGGTGCGCAGGCACCCAGTCGCGGTTGGCCGACAGCGTGTCGTACAGGCGCACGAGCGCGGCGATGCGGTCCTGGCCGACCTTGTACTGAACCGTCAGGACGGCCAGCCCCGGCCGCGTCACCGAGTACACGTGTTCGATGCCGGTGATCTGCGACACGACCTGTTCGGCGGGTACCGTGACGAGGTTGTGCACGTCTTCGCTGGTCGCCCCGGCAAACGGGATGAAGACGTTGGCCATCGTCACGTTGATCTGCGGCTCTTCTTCCTTCGGCGTCACGAGCAGCGCGAACACGCCCATCAGGAGCGCGACGAGCGCGAGCAGCGGCGTGATCTGCGAAGTCAGAAAGGCGCGCGCGATGCGCCCGGAGACGCCGAGCGCGGCGTTGTCGGCGGGGTTCATTGCGCGGCCACCAGCGGATTGATCTGCACACGCTCGCCGGCGGCGAGCCCCGCGAGCACTTCGACGACACCGCCTTCGAAGGTCGGACCGACGCGGACCTGGCGCAACTGCGCCGCGCCGTCGGCGGAGATCACGTAGACGGCCGTCAGCTCACCGCGGCGGATCAACGCGTCGGCGGGGATCACGAGCTTCCGGGCATCGCCCAAAGGCACGCGGATCTTGGCCGCGGTGCCCGGCACCACGCCCGGCGGAAGATCGGACGGCAGCTCGGCGCGGATCAGCGTCGACAGCAGCCGCGGGTCCGCGGCCGGCAGCACCGTGACCTGCTTCGCCGCGACGATCTGGCGCACCGCGGACAGTTCGACGTTCGCCTTGCGGACGGTCGCCGTGCGCGGCAGAACGAACTGCGGCAGGCTTCCGACCGCGCGCAGCGTGGTCGGGTCGTGCAACGCGAGCACGGACTTACCCGGCGTGGCGAGTTCTCCGACTTCCATCAGACGTTGCGAGACGACGCCGTCGATCGGGGCGCGCAACTCGGCAAAGCTGCGCGCGGTCACCGCCTGCGCAGTACCCGCGCGCGCCGCTTCGAGCGCCGCGAGCGCGGCCTTGTAGTCGGCATCGGCCTTGTCCAGTGCCGCCTGGCTGACGAAGTTCTGCGCGACCAGGCTCTTGGTCCGCTCGTAATTGAGTTTCGCCTGGACGGCAGCGGCCTCGGCCTGCGCCACGCCGGCGCGGCTCGCGGCAACCTGCGCGTCCGCTTCACGCGTGTCGATTCGCGCGAGCACCTGGCCACGCTTCACGCGGTCGCCGGCATCGACGTACAGGTGGGTGATCGTTCCGGCGATCTGCGCCGACACGGTGGCTTGCCGCACCGCCTCGACGACGGCGTCGGCCGCATAGAAGTCTTCGACGGTGCGCAGTTCGACCTGCGCGACCGGCGCCGCCTGCGCTGCCGCCGGCCGGGCCGGTGTGTTCGGCTGCTGTCTGTCCTGTGCGGCGTACAGCCCGGCGGCGGTGCCCGTCAGGGCCACAGCGGCGGCGGTCGCCGCGACGATCAGTCTGCGATTCATGGCTGGGTTCCGATGCGTGAACGGCGCGAACTATATACCCTAGGGGGTACCGTATCAAGGCCCCTCGCGGGCGTACCGTACCCGGGCCCGCGATGCCGCGGACGGGATGCCCGGCGTGCACCGATTCGACCCTGTTGAAAGCGTGGGCGGGCTCATCGAGCGTCGGACGGCGGCACGTGTTCGCGCCGAGCCGGCCGCCTTCGTCGCGCCCGATCGCGTCCGCACCCGGGCTTCGGCTTTCTGACCTCGCGGTCGCGGACCCGCGTGGCGCGGATCGTCCAGTTGGCGCGACCGGGCAGCCGCTTTTCCAAGGTCCTAAGCAGCCTAGCCCGGGTTGGCCAAGCGGTCTTGCCCGAAGTCAATCCGCGCCGCCGACCGATCGCGATCGAGCGCCGCGGCGCTGTGCGGCAGCCACGCGTCCGCACCGCTTGCCGCCGCAGACGATCACCGCCACGGCACCGGACGCTCGCGCAGACGGGCGAGCTGGCGCTCGACGGCGATCGCGCGCTCGGTGCGCGCCCGCGCAGCCCATGCGTCGAGCGCGTCACGCAACGCGCGCGGCCGCGCGAGCGCGCGAAGCCGCGCGTGCGCGACGGCAGCATCGTTGAGCGCGCCCAACTCGTCCTGCAGCGCGGCCAGCCGCCTCGAATAAGCCGCGGCAATGCGCCCGGGCAGCGCGGCCGCGAAGAAATCGAGCGCGTAGCGCAACCGCTTGGCGAGGATGCGCACGCGATGCTGCTTTTCGACGGAGAGTCCGGTGAACGCATGCGCCGCGGCGAACAGCCGGGCGTGCTGTCGCCGCAGTCGCTTTGCGGCAAGCGTTTGCAGACTCGGCGCGGTGCCGCGCGCCGGCGCGGCCGACCATGCGAGCAGCGCGAGCGCCGCGGCGGCAAAACGCGGCGATGCGAGCGCCGCGCGCGCTTGGCCGCGCGCGTGCTCGCGCTGCTGTCGGGCCCGCGCGGCCAGGCGCTCGCAGGCCGAGGCCATCGACGGGTCGAGCGAAGCCGCAATCGCCGGCAGCGACTCGCCCACCAGCACGTCCCAGTCGCGCGCCGCGCCGAGCGTCCGCGCAATCCAGCGCAAGTCGGCCGACAGCCGCGCTGGAAACTCGACGTGCCGGTGCAGCAGCCGCAACGCGGAGCGCATGCGCCGCAACGACACGCGCGCCTGGTGGATGAATTCGGGATCGTCGTGCGCCAGCGCGCCGTGCGCGTTGGCGAGCAGCGCCTCGGTCGCACGGCCGATCGCGCGCTTCAGCGCCGCCTCGGCATCGTCGTCGGCGCGCATGCCGGCGAAGAGCCGTTGCGCATTCGCCTTCACCGGTTGCGGCGCCGCGTTCGCTGCGAGCCGCTGTCCGCGCCGCGCCTTCGAATCGCCGTACGGCAACAGCGCGATCGCGCCGCCGCTTCCGGCGCGCGCGATATCGAGCGCGAGCGCGGGCAGCGCCTCGGCGGCGCCTGACTTCAGTTCCAATTCCAGTTCGCGGATGACCTCCGTGCGATCGCCGGCGATGACTTCGCCCACGTCGAGCGCCAGCTCGATGCGCGCGTCGCGCCGATCGACGATCCACGTGTCGCGGACGAAGCGCGTGCGGAACTGCTCGACCAGGCGCCGGCGCGGAGCGAGCAGTGATGCGGCCGGCGTCTTCGCGAGGCGCGCCCGATCGAGGCGCGGCCTCGTGAGCGCCCATTCCCATTCGCCGCGGCGGGCGAGCGCGGACGAACCGGCCTCCGACTTCAGCGTCTGGATCCAGCGCCGTCCGGCGCGTCGGATTCGCAGCGCGAAGCCGTTGGCGGCGAGCAGACCATCGGCGGTGTCGTAATAGATCGTCTCCAGGCGCATGCGCCGTGCGCGGCCGAATCGTTCGAGGCGACGGCGCAGTCGCGGCAGATCGGCGGCCGCAACGGTCAGTTTGAGCTCGACTTCGGTCGGTCCGGCCGTCGTCATGCAAGTCTGCGCGGTGATGGCGACGCCCCGCAGTGTAGGTGGCGTGCCGCGCCGTCCTTGAAGGCGCAGGCGTCCGCGCGCTTGACGGCCGTCAACAGCCCGACGGCCGACGTTTCTACGCTAGCCCGTAACGTTGGCTCTTACCCATGAAACCGAACGCGCATCACGGTCAAGCGGCCTCGTACGCATCACCGCAGGCGGCGGTCGCGGCCGAGGACGAAAAGGCCGGCACGGTTCGCGCGCGCCTGGCGGCGACGAAACCCGATTTCATCGCGACGATCCACGTGGTCGACGCGGCCGGCCGGCTGCGCGGCGTCGTTCCGCTACAGGCGCTGCTCGACGCCGACGCGGACCGCACGATGGCTTCGCTGCAGCAGTCCGCGCTGCCGATCGGCGTCGACGCGGCACCCGAGCGCGTCGCTTCGCGCGCGCTCAGGCACGGGCTCGACGCGGTCGCGCTGGTCGATCGCGGCGGCCGCCTCGTCGGTGTCGTGCCGCCGCGCGGACTGATGGCGATCCTGCGGCGCGAACACATCGAAGACCTCCATCGCATGTCCGGCATCCGCCGCGAGGTCGCGCACGGCAACGCGCAGGCGCGCGCCGCGATCGAAGCGTCGCCGCTTCGTCGCGCGCGCGATCGCCTGCCCTGGCTGCTCGCGGGCGTGGCGGGATCGGTCCTCGCGACGTGGATCGTCGCCGCGTTCGAGCACGCGCTGACGCAGCGCGTCGCGATCGCGTTCTTCGTGCCGGCGATCGTCTATCTGGCCGATGCGATCGGAACGCAGACCGAAGCGATCGCCGTGCGATGGCTGTCGCTGTCGCTGTCGCGCGCACCGATGCGAACGGTGCTATGGGGCGAGTTGCGCACGGGGCTCGCGATCGGCGCCGTGCTGGGCGCGATCGCATGGGCGGCGATTTGGTGGGTTTTCGGCGACGCGCCGCTCGCGACGGCGGTCGCGCTGTCGCTCGCCGCCGCGGGAACGGCGGCGGCAGCGATCGGCTTGCTGCTTCCCTGGGCGCTTGCCGCCAGCGGACGCGACCCTGCGTTCGGCAGCGGGCCGCTCGCAACGATCGTGCAGGATGTCCTTTCGCTTGCGATCTATTTCGCGATCGCGAACGCGCTGCTTCTTTGAGTCAGCGCCGATCGACGCGGCCTTCGACGGTCACGGTCGCCGCGCCCTTGTTCTCCCACATCAGGCAGTAGTCGTCGGTCGCCTTCGCGCGGAACGTCGCGGCGAGCCGCCGCGTCGCCTCGCGTTTGACCGGATAGACCACGTCCTTGCCGCGGTGGTGATGCACGTTGAAGTCGACCGGGGCGCTCGCGTCGAAGCGATACGCCATCGCGCGCCCCGCTTCGAGCTTCACGCAGTGCTCGTCGAACTTGCCTGCGGCGATCGAAAAACGGAACTCGCCGTCGGCTGCGCCGGCGTCGCCCGCGATCAGGACGCCGGCGGCGAACACGGTACGGAGTGCATCGTCCATGCGCCTTAGTCTAGCCGGCGCGGAACCCGGTCAACGAACGATGGTCAACATCGGACCGGTCCGGCTAGACTCCGCGCATGCGCCGCTTCCTGTTCGTCGTGCTCGCCCTCGTGCTTTCGCTGAAAGCGGTGGCTGCGAGCGTCGTGCCGATCGTCGGCGCGCCCGAACACGCGCACATCGCGCATGCGCAGGTGGCCGTGCACGCGCCGATGGGTCATGCGCACGGCGACTGCGCCGCGCTCGCGGACGAGGTGCCGACCGCCGCCGACACGCTGCACGAGCATGCGTGCCCGCATCTCGGAATGGCACTGATCTCGCCGGCGCCGGCGACGTTCGAAGCCGAACGGTCGGTGCCGCGCGCGCCGACCACCTTCGTCGCGCACTTCGTCTCGGTCGTCCTCGACGTGCCGTCACCGCCGCCGACCCGGCGCGCGTAGTTCCGCTTCACAGCCGCGGCGGACCCCGCGGCGACCCCGCGCGGCGCCCGTTCCGGGCCGCGCAACATTCACCGACCCGAGGAATCCGATGTCGCGATCCCGATCGCTATGTGCGGCGACGCTCGTCATCGCGTCGACCGCCGTCTCGGCGCAAAGCCGACCCGCCGATGCGCCCGCGCCGCGACAACACGCCGGCGCGCTTCCCAGCTACGTTTCACCGCTTCGCGACTACCGCGCCTACGTTGAAGAGCCCATCGCTTCCTGGCGCGAAGCCAACGAGACCGTCCGGCGCATCGGCGGCTGGCAGGCGTACAGCCGCGAGTCCTACGAATCCCGGATCAAGTCCGGGGGCGAGCCCGCGCAGCCGGCCCCGGCGCAGCGCGAATCGCACGACGCGCATCACGGAGGCAAGCGGTGAACCGCGCGCTCCGAAGCTGCGCGACGGCGGCCGCCGCGGCGCTGCTCGCCGGTTGCGCAACGCTGTCGATCGAAACCGATCGCGCGCAACTGCAGGCGTTCTCGCAGGACGCGTTCGGTGCGAACGTCGCGCAGGTCGCGACGGACGAAGCGCGACGCGAGGCCGCCGCCGAAGTGGAGCGGCTGCTCGCCTCGCCGCTTTCGGCCGACGACGCGGTGCGAATCGCGCTCACGGCGAGCCCCGCGCTGCACGCGCTGCTCGCGCAGAGCGACGCGGCTTCGGCCGCCGCGACGCAGTCGGCCCGTCTGCCCAATCCGGTGTTCGCATTCGAGCGGCTCGTGCGCAGCGAGGACGGCGCGACCGAGAAGGACATCGGCCGCACGCTGAGCTTTTCGCTGCTCGACCTGCTCACGCTTCCCGCGCGCGCACGCATCGCCGAGCACAGGCAGCAGCAGCTTCGCCTGCAGTCCGCAGCCGGCGTGCTCGCCGCGGCCACCGAAGCGCGCGCCGCGTGGGTGCGCGCGGTCGCCGCGCAGCAGTCGGCCGCGTACTTCGAGCAGGTGATGCGCGCGGCCGAAGCGAGCGCGGAGCTGGCGCGCCGGATGCAGTCGGTCGGCAACTACAGTCGGCTGCAGCGCTCGCGCGAGCAGGCCTTCTACGCCGACGCGGCCGCGCAGTACGCGCGCGCGCAGCTTGCCGCCGCGGGCGCGCGCGAAGCGCTGGTCCGCGCGCTCGGACTCGACGGCGCGCAGGCCGCGCGACTGAAGCTGCCCGATCGTCTGCCCGATCTGCCCAAGGCGCCGCGCGACGAAGCCGAGCTGGCGCGCCGCGCGTTCGACGAGCGGCTGGACGTGCGGCTGGCGCGCGCGGAGCTGGATTTCACGGCGCGCCGCCTGGGCCTGGCGCGCGCGACCGGCGTGATCGACGGACTGCACCTGGCCGGCATCCGCAACAGCGAAACCGGCAAGCCGCCGCAGAAAGGCTACGAGATCGAGTTGCCGCTGCCGCTGTTCGACTTCGGCGATGCGCGCCGCGCCGAAGCGCAATCGACGTATCTGGCCGCGCTGCACCGGACCGCGCAAGTGGCGGTCGACGCGCAATCGCGGCTGCGCGAAACGTACGGTGCGTACCGCACCGCGTACGACCTCGCGCGCCACTACCGAGACGAGATCGTTCCGCTGAGAAAGCGCATCGCCGACGAAATGCTCCTGAAATACAACGGCATGCTGATCGGCGTGTTCGAACTGCTCGCCGACGCGCGCGAGCAGATCGGATCGGTGATCCAGTCGATCGAAGCGCAGCGCGACTTCTGGCTCGCCGACGCCGCGTTGCAGGCCACGCTGCTCGGCCATCCTCTGGCAGCGCCGGCGATCGAGGCGCGCGCGGTCGCCAGCGGCGCGCCCGGCAAGGCGCACTGAAGTTCACGAAAGGGATTCGATGACATCAAGACGCGGATTCATTGCGGGTGCCGGCGTGCTGCTCGGCGCGGCCGGCGTGACCCGTGCGGCGCTGGGCGCAGTGCCCGAGGCACCGGTCGCCCCGGGGGCCACGATGGCGCCCCCGCTCGCTCCGAGCGCCGGCCGCCCGTACAACCCGGTAGTCACGCTCAACGGCTGGACGCTGCCTTTCCGGATGAACAACGGCTGGAAGGAGTTCCATCTCGTCGCCGAGCCGGTCGTGCGCGAAGTCGCGCCCGGCATGAAGGCGCATCTGTGGGGTTACAACGGGCAGTCGCCGGGGCCGACGATCGAGGTCGTCGAAGGCGACAAGCTGCGCATCTTCGTCACCAACAGGCTGCCCGAGCACACGTCGATCCACTGGCACGGCCAGCGGCTGCCCAACGGCATGGACGGCGTGGGCGGACTCACGCAGCCGCAGATCAAGCCGGGACAGACCTTCGTCTACGAATTCGAGGCGCGCCGCCCCGGCACCTTCATGTATCACCCGCACGCCGACGAGATGGTGCAGATGGCGATGGGCATGATGGGTTTCTGGGTCACGCATCCGAAGGACCCGAAGCGCACGCCCGGCTACGCCGACGTCGACCGCGACTTCTGCTTTCTGCTGACCGCCTACGACATCGAGCCCGGCGCCTACACGCCGAAGATCAACACGATGCTCGACTTCAATCTGTGGACGTGGAACTCGCGCAGCTTTCCGGGGATCGACCCGTTGCCGGTGCGGCTGGGCGACCGCGTTCGCATCCGCATCGGCAATCTGACGATGACCAACCATCCGATCCATCTGCACGGTCACGAGTTCGTCGTCACCGGCACCGACGGCGGATGGACGCCGCCCGCGTCGCGCTGGCCCGAGGTCACCGTCGACGTCGCCGTCGGCCAGATGCGCGCGATCGAGTTCGAGGCGACCGAGCCCGGCGACTGGGCTTTCCACTGCCACAAGAGCCATCACACGATGAACCCGATGGGGCACGACGTGCCGACGATGATCGGCGTGGATCACCGCGAGGTCGTCACGCAGATCAACCGCCTGATCCCCGAATACATGGTGATGGGCGAACGCGGCATGGCCGACATGCAGGAAATGGAGATGGCGCTGCCCGACAACACGCTGCCGATGATGACGGGAACCGGCCAGTACGGCCCGATCGAAATGGGCGGCATGTTCACCGTCGTCAAGGTGCGCGAAGGGCTCGCGCGCGGCGACTACAGGGACCCCGGCCCGTACAAGCACCCGGCCGGAACGCGCGCGTACGAGTGGAAAGGCGAAAGCGCCAACCCCGTGCGTGCGCCGACCTCGCGCGCCACGGAAATCCATCCCGCGACCGGGCGCGCGACCGGCTTGCGCGAGATCGAGCTGAAAGTGCGCAAGCCGAACTCGCATCCGCATCGATAGGCCCCTCCCCAACCCGCAAGGAGAACTCCCATGCACCGATTCGCCCTTCTGGTCGCCGCGGCAGCGGCGTTGGCCGCGAACGGCACCGCGCTCGCCCACGGCGCGCAGACGCACGCCGACGGTCCGAACCTCGAGATGGTCGAAAAGCCGTTCGGCCGGACCGGCGACCCAAAGAACGTCTCGCGAACGATCCGCATCAGCGGCCACGACACGATGCGTTACTCGCCGTCGAAGATCACGGTCAAGCAGGGCGAGACGATCCGCTTCGTCATCGCCAACCAGGGCAAGGTCTTCCACGAAACCGTGCTCGGCACGATGGAAGAATTGCGCGAGCACGCCGAATGGATGAAGAAGCATCCGACGATGGAACACGACGCGCCCTACATGGTCCATCTGCCACCCGGCAAGAGAGGCGAAATCGTGTGGCAGTTCACGCAAGCCGGTGACTTCCACTTCGCCTGCCTGATCCCGGGTCACTTCGAGGCCGGGATGGTGGGTTCGATCAAGGTCGTTCCGAGCGAACAGGGGGACTGACATGAAACTCGACGCGTTCCGCCGCGCGCTCGCCGCGGCCGCTGTGCTGGCGCCGCTGGCCGTCGCGGCGCAGTCCGCCCCGGCCGATGCCGACATGGCGAACGGCGAAGTCCGCCGCGTCAGCAAGGAGCAGAGCAAGATCACGCTGCGCCACGGCGAGATCAAGTCGCTCGAAATGCCGCCGATGACGATGGTGTTCACCGTGCGCGACCCGAAGCTGCTCGACGCGGTCAAGGTCGGAGACAAGGTGCGATTCCGCGCGGTGAAGGAAGACGGCGGCACCTACGTCGTCACCGCGATCGAAACCGCGCCGTGATCGCGCGATGACCCGACGGCGCGACGCGCTGCGCGCGGCAGGTCTTGCCGCCACCGCGCCGCTGTGGCCGGCGGCCGCGCGCGGCAAGGCGCGGCCGCGCCGCGTCGGCATCGCGTTGAGCAGCGGCGGCTTGCATGGGCTCGTTCACGTCGGCGCGATCCGCGCATTCCAGCAACTCGGCTTCCGCCCGTACGCGATCGCCGGTTGCAGCGTGGGCGCGATCGCCGGCGCGCTGTGGGCGGCGGGACTGCCCGCCGACGACATCGAAGCGGCCGCGCTCGACGTGTCGTGGCGCGAGCCGGATCGCTGGCGCTTGCCGCGCTACGGTCTCGCGCGGCTCGGCAAGCTCGAGCAATTGATCGACGAGCGCACCCGCGGCGCGCGGATCGAGATGCTCGACATCGCGTTCGCGGCGGTCGCGACGAACCTCGCGACGGGCCGCGGCGAGATCCTGACGCGCGGCGCGCTCGCGCCCGCGGTCGCCGCGTCGGCGGCGGTGCCGATCCGCTACGAGCCGGTCGAGATCGACGGCCGCAAGCTCGTCGACGGCGCGCTGACCGCCCCGCTGCCGGTGGACGCCGCGCGCGTGCTCGGCGCCGATTTCGTCATCGCGATCGACGTCGCGTACCGTCCGTACGAAGAAGCGGTGACCGGCATCACCGGCATGGCGTTCCAGATGTTCCACATCATGGTCAACCAGTTGATCGCCGAACAGATCCGGCGCGCCGACCATGCGATCCGGCTCGACGTGCACTCGCTGGCGATGGGCAGCGGCGAGCGCGCGCTGATCGACTTCGGCGAGAGGATCGTGCGCGACGCGTGGCCGGCGCTGCGCCAGGCCATCGGCACATAGCACGGTAAGCGATCGTGACCGATGCGATGGCGATCACCCCGGCGCCGCAACGTTCGCGCGATGCGCCGACGCGGCACGTCGGCACGACGGCCCCGGGCATCGAGCGATGAAGGCGACCGCACTGAGCAGCGCACGGCTGCGCTGGATCACCGCCGCTTTCGCCGTCGCGGTCACGCTGATCGCCGCGCTGGTCTGGTGGGATGCCGCGCAGCGCGGCGGCGGGCGGGAGCGCGGCGCAGTTCCCGACATGAACGATGCGCGCCGCATCGCCGATGGCCGGCTCGTCTACGACGCGCACTGCGCGGCCTGCCACGGTACGAACCTCGAAGGCCAACCCGAATGGAAGACGCGCCGCGCCGACGGCAAGCTGCCGGCGCCGCCGCACGACGACAGCGGCCACACCTGGCATCACCCATTCGACGTGCTGTTCGCGATCACCAAGCACGGCCTGGTTCCGCCGTACGCACCCGCCGGATACGCGAGCGACATGCCCGCCTTCGATAAACGGCTGAGCGACGAAGACATCTGGAACGCGCTCGCGTACATCCGCAGCCGCTGGTCCGAGAAAGTGCGGGCGACGCACGACGAACTGCAGCGACAGGTGGCGGCGCAACGGACGCGCTGACCGCGCATGCGCGCCGCGCACTCGACGGTCCGCACCGCGCGGCGTCAAGCTGACAAGGTCGTAATCCCGCCGTCAGCTTCGCGGCCGTCCGGCGCGCCTACCATCGCAGGCGCAAGCGACGGGCGTCGAGCGAGGGCCGAGCGATGAAACTGCTATTGGCCGAAGACGAACGCCAGGCCGGCGAATACCTGGTCAAGGGCCTTGGCGAGAACGGCTGGATCGTCGACTGGGTGCAGAACGGCGTCGACGCCGTGCACCGGGCCAGTCACGGCGAGTACGACGTGATCGTGCTCGACGTCGGCCTGCCGAAAATGGACGGCTGGGAGGCGATCAAGCGCATCCGCCGCGACAACCGCACGCCGGTGCTGTTTCTGACCGCGCGCGATCGCGTCGAAGACCGCGTGCGCGGACTCGAACTCGGCGCCGACGACTACCTGGTCAAGCCCTTCGCGTTTTCCGAGCTGCTCGCGCGCGTACGCGCGCTCGCCCGTCGCGGCAGGCAGCAGGAGCCCGACGTGCTGCGCGTCGCCGACCTCGAAGTGCAGCTTCTGCGCCGCCGCGTCGAGCGCGGCGGGCAGCGGATCGATCTGACTGCGAAGGAATACGCGCTGCTGCTCCTGCTGCTGCGTCGGACCGGCGAGGTGCTGTCGCGAACGATGATCGCCGAGCAGGTGTGGGACATGAACTTCGACAGCGACACCAATGTGGTCGAAGTCGCCGTGCGCCGGCTGCGCGCCAAGATCGACGATCCGTTCGACAAGAAGCTGATCCATACGGTGCGCGGCTTCGGCTACGTGCTGGAGGATCGAGGTTGAGCGCGCGCGCGGCCGCAGCGGGCGCGCGCCCGTCGCTCGCGGTGCGGCTGGTGCTGCTGTTCGCCGCGGCGACCGCGGTGCTGCTCGCCGCGCTCGGCGTCGGGCTGGCGTCGCTGTTGCGCGTTCAGCTCGAAGCGCGCGATCGCGAGGAGATCGACGGCAAGACCGAGCTGGTCCAGCACCTGCTGCGCGAGCTGGCGACCGCCGAACGGATCGAGGCGGAACAGACGCGTTTCGCCGAGCTGCGCATCGGGCACTCGCACCTGCAGCTCGGCCTGCGCAACGGCGCGCGCTGGCTCGTCGCGCCCGAACCCGGGATCGCCGCACTGATCGAAGCGGCCGGCGGCGAGAACATTCCCGATGCGCCCCGCTTCGGCCGCTACACGATCGGCCACGACGCGTGGTGGTTGCGCCGCCTCGATCACGTCACACCGGACGGGCGCACCTTCGTCGCCTACATCGCACAGCACGTCAGTCCCGCGCAGCAGATGCTCGGCCTGCTCGGCGGCGCGATGGCGATGGCCGGCGTGCTCGGCGTGATGGCGAGCGCAGCACTCGGCTGGTGGGCGGCGCGCCGCGGATTGGCGCCGATCGCCGTGATCGCGCGGGCGGCCGAACGCGTGACCGCGGACCGGCTCGGCCAGCCGCTGCGCGCCGACGACGCGCCGGCCGAGGTGCGCGGGCTGATCGTCTCGATCAACCGGATGCTCGAGCGGCTGCGCGAGTCGTTCCGGTCGCTCGACGACTTTTCGGCCGACCTCGCGCACGAGCTGCGCACGCCGCTGAACAATCTGATGCTGATGACGCAGGTCACGTTGTCGCGCCCGCGCAGCGCCGACGAGTATCGCGAGGCTCTGCACTCGAACCTCGTCGAGCTCGAACGGCTGCAGCGCATGGTTTCCGACATGCTGTTCCTCGCGCGCGCCGACAAGGGCATGATCGAGACGAAGTTCGAGCCGGTCGATCTCGCGCAGGAGGCGATGAGCGTCGCGGAGTTCTTCGAAGCGGCCGCCGACGAGAAGGAGCAGCGCATCGAAGTCGAGGGCCACGCGCGCGCCGGCTGCGACCGATCGATGGCGCGCCGCGCGATCACGAATCTGCTGTCGAACGCGGTGCGCTACGCGCCCGCCGGAGCCCTGATCCGCGTGCGCGCGTGCGGCGACGCCGAGCGCGCGCGGATCACGGTCGAGAACCCGGCGTCGCTGTCGCAGGATGAGCTGCAGCGTCTTTTCGCGCGGTTTGCGCGCGGCGGTCGTGGCGCGGCCGCCGCGGACGGCGCCGGGCTGGGGCTTTCGATCGTCGAGTCGATCATGCGGCTGCACGGCGGCAGCGTGACGGCCGAGGCGGACGGCGCGCACGTGCGGCTTACGCTCGCGTTCGCCGCCGCCGGCGCGGATGAGCCCGCGCAGCTTGCGCCAGCGCAAAGCTGACGCGGCTGTAATCGACGTGTCAGCCGCGCGTCATCGACGGCGGCCGACACTGGACCGCAACGACGGCGCTGTCGCGGCATCGGATGCTGCGCGACCGCAGCGGACGAACCGACCGGAGGCACGCGATGTCTATGCAAGGCTGGCTGACGCCGCACTGGGCCTGGCTGCTGCTCGCCTACCCGGCATGGCAGACGGCGAATTCGTGCCCGCTGCTTTGGCTTTGCGCGGCGGGCACGGCAGCCGCGATGGCCGCGCTTGCGGCCGCATTGGCGATGCTGCGCGAGCTGGCGCTGGTGGCCGTGTGGGCGCCGCCTGATTGATCCGACTTTCAACAGGAGGACGCGTATGAACTGGAAACAGGCCGCGGTGGCGGCGGCCACCGCATTGAGCATCGGCGCGATCACCGTGTATGCGCAGCAGAGCCCCGAGCCTCCGCCGATGGCGGGCCCCGGAATGATGGGCCCCGGCATGATGGGCGGCGGGCCAGGATATGGCCGCGGCTGGCGCGATGACGACGATCGCTGGGGCTGGGGAATGATGGGCGGCCGCGGCATGGGCATGATGGGCTGGCGCGGCATGGGCCCCGGCATGATGATGGACGGCATGGGCATGATGGGCTTCGGGCTCGGCGCGATCGGCCGACTCGACCTGAACGACAACCAGCGCCGGCAGATCCTCAAGATCGAAGACGAACTGCGCCGCAAGAACTGGGAGCTGATGGGCAAGATGCACGACGAGATGGCGCGGATGCGCGACGCGATGTGGTCCGACAAGCGCGACCGCGCGGCGATCCTCGCTGCCAACAAGCGGATGTCGGAGCTGCGCCAGCAGATGCTCGAAAACATGCTCGACGCGGCTGACAAGGCCGAAGCGCTGCTCACGCCTCAACAACGAGAGCAGCTCAGGCGCTACATGCACTGACCGCCGACGCGAAGGCGACTCCGATGATGAATGGCTACGGCATGGGCGGCTGGTTCGGCATGGGGCTGTGGTGGATCCTGCTCGTCGTGCTCGTCGTCGTATTTGGCGCGTGGGCGTTCAAGCGCACCGGCGACAGCCCGTCGGCGCCGCGCGAATCCGCGCGCGACATCCTCGACAAGCGCTACGCGCGCGGCGAGATCGGCCGCGACGAATACGAGCAGAAAAAGCGCGATCTCGCCGGCTAGATCCGCGCGCGGCGCGGCCGCCAGCCTCGACCGTCGAGTGACAAGGCGCCCGGACGCGAGAACGCCGGGTCTTTCCGTGCGGCTCGGCGCCGCCCGGTGCAGCCGCACCGACGTGATGCGAACATCGTCCGCCGGACCGGGCCGCCCTCCGCGGGGCCGTCGGACGGGCGCAGGAGCAACGCGATGGAAACCGACCCGGTTTGCGGCATGACGGTCGACCCGAAGAGCGCCGCCGGCAGCGCGGAGTTCCAGGGCACGACCTACTGGTTCTGCTCGCCGCATTGCCTGGCGAAGTTCAGGGACGAGCCGCAGCGTTTCGCCGAGTCCGCTTCGCCGGCGGGGCACGGCACCACCGCGCATGCGCACGCGCATCAGGCGGCCGCGCATGCCGCGACCGCCGGCGTCGGCGAGGCACCCGCGCCGGGGGAACGGCTGGCGGCGCCCGAACCCGGCGCAACGATCTACACCTGCCCGATGCACCCGCAGGTGCGCCAGCCGACGCCGGGCCACTGCCCGATCTGCGGCATGGCGCTCGAGCCGCTGCTGCCGTCGCTCGAAGAAGAAGAGAACCCGGAGCTCGTCGATTTCACGCGCCGCTTCTGGTGGACGCTGCCGTTGACCGCGATCGTCGTGTCGCTGGCGATGTTCGGCCACCGCATCGCGGCGGTGCCTGCGCCCGCGCTGTCGTGGATCGAGTTCGCGCTCGCCGCGCCGGTCATCCTGTGGGGCGGCTGGCCGTTTTTCGTGCGCGGCGTGCAGTCGGTGGTCCACCGCAGCCCGAACATGTGGACGCTGATCGGGCTCGGCGTGGCGGCGGCGTTCGCCTACAGCGCGGCGGCGACGGTCGCGCCGGACCTGTTTCCCGACAGCTTCGTCGTGCACGGCCGCGTCGGCGTGTACTTCGAGGCCGCGGCGGTGATCGTGTCGCTGACGCTGCTCGGGCAGGTGCTCGAACTGCGCGCGCGCTCGAAGACGTCGGCGGCGATCAAGGCGCTGCTGGGGCTCGCGCCGAAGACCGCGCGCCGGCTGCGCGACGACGGGACCGAGGAGGACATCCCGCTCGCGCACGTGCACGTCGGCGACCGCCTGCGCGTGCGCCCGGGCGAGAAGGTTCCGGTCGACGGCGTCGTGCTCGAAGGCGAGAGCAGCGTCGACGAGTCGATGCTGACCGGCGAGCCGATTCCCGTGCGCAAGCGCGCCGGCGACAAGCTGATCGGCGCCACGATCAACACGACGGGCGCGCTGGTGATGCGCGCCGAGAAGGTCGGTGCGGCGACGATGCTGGCGCAGATCGTGCAGATGGTCGCCGAGGCGGCGCGCTCGCGCGCGCCGATGCAACGGCTGGCGGACGCGGTGGCCGGCCGCTTCGTGCTGGTGGTGATCGGCGTCGCGCTCGCCACGTTCCTGGTCTGGGGCCACTTCGGTCCCGAGCCAAGCTGGGTGTACGCGACGATCAACGCGCTCGCGGTGCTGATCATCGCCTGCCCCTGCGCGCTGGGGCTCGCCACCCCGATGTCGATCATGGTCGCGACCGGACGCGGCGCAACGCAGGGCGTGCTGTTCCGCGACGCGGCGGCGATCGAGTCGATGTGCAGGATCGACACGCTCGTCGTCGACAAGACCGGCACGCTGACCGAAGGCAAGCCCGCGTTCGAGCGCGTGGTCGCCGCCGCCGGCTGGACCGAGGACGACGTGCTGCGGCTCGCCGCCGGCGTCGATCAGGGCGCCGAGCATCCGCTCGCCGAAGCGATCGTGGCCGAGGCGCGCCGCCGCGGGCTGCCGCTCGACGCGCCGCAGTCGTTCGCGACCGCGGGCGGCATCGGCGTGCGCGGCACGGTCGGCGGCCGCCGCGTCGCGATCGGCAACACCACCTTGATGCAGGACGAAGGTGTGGACTGGCGGCCGCTCGAGCGCGACGCCGAAGCGCTGCGCGCGCAGGGTGCGAGCGTGATGTTCGTCGCGGTCGACGGCCGCATCGCCGGATTGATCGCCGTGTCGGATCCGATCAAGCCGACGACGCCGGCGGCGCTGGCCGCGCTGCGCGCCGACGGCGTGCGCGTCGTGATGGCCACCGGCGACGGCTGGACCACCGCGCGCGCGGTGGCGGCCAAGCTCGGCATCGACGAAGTGTTCGGCGAGGTCAAGCCGCAGGACAAGGTCGATCTCGTCGCGCGCCTGCAGGCCGAAGGCCGCAGGGTCGCGATGGCCGGCGACGGCATCAACGACGCGCCGGCGCTCGCCGCCGCCGACGTCGGCATCGCGATGGGCACCGGCACCGACGTCGCGATGAACGCCGGGCACGTCACGCTGATCAAGGGCGATCTGACCGGCATCGCGCGCGCGCGCGAGCTGTCGCGGCAGACGGTTCGCAACATGCGGCAGAACCTCGCCTTCGCGCTCGTCTACAACGCGCTCGGCGTGCCGATCGCCGCCGGCGTGCTGTATCCGTTCTTCGGGCTGTTGCTGTCGCCGTTGATCGCGGCGTTGGCGATGAGCTTCAGTTCGGTATC
>Ga0073934_10000242_pt1 | contig 166788 bp, 154 predicted proteins | sample LarsenN4metaG_FD_76834 | JGI IMG/M metagenome (GOLD analysis project Ga0073934, IMG submission 76834) | Hot spring sediment bacterial and archeal communities from British Columbia, Canada, to study Microbial Dark Matter (Phase II) - Larsen... ... | reverse complement strand
GCGTGGCACAAGCTGCGCACCGATCCGGTCCTGCGCATACTGATCGTGTCGGTGTCGTTCTACGGCATGTCGACCTTCGAGGGTCCGATGATGTCGATCCGCACGGTGAACGCGCTGTCACACTACACCGACTGGACCATCGGCCACGTGCACTCCGGCGCGCTCGGCTGGGTCGCGCTGGTGTCGATGGGCTGCATGTACTACCTCATCCCGCGCCTGTTCGGCCGCGAGTTGCACAGCCTGAAGCTGGTCGAACTGCACTTCTGGACCTCCACGGTCGGCATCGTGCTGTACATCGCCTCGATGTGGGTGTCCGGCATCATGCAGGGGCTGATGTGGCGCGCGGTGAACGACGACGGCACGCTCACCTACAGCTTCATCGAGACGGTCGAGGCTATGCATCCGTTCTACATCATCCGCTTCCTCGGCGGCGCGCTGTTCCTGGCCGGCGCCCTGGTGATGGCCTACAACCTGTGGCGCACGATCGCGGGCGCCAAGCCGGTCGAGGCCCCGGTGCTCGTCCCGGCCATGGCTCATTGAGGAGAGAAGGCAATCATGATTGCTCATGACAAGATCGAAAAGAACATCGGCCTGATGATCGTGCTGATCGTCTTCGCGGTCAGCATCGGCGGCCTGGTGCAGATCGTGCCGCTGTTCTTCATGCACTCCACCACCGAGCCGGTACAGGGCGTGAAGCCCTACTCCGGGCTGCAGCTCGCCGGCCGCGACGTCTACGTCCGCGAGGGCTGCTACGTGTGCCACTCGCAGATGATCCGTCCGTTCCGCGCAGAGACCGAGCGTTACGGCCACTACTCGCTGGCCGGGGAGTTCGTCTACGACCGGCCGTTCCAGTGGGGGTCCAAGCGCACGGGACCCGACCTGCAGCGCGTCGGCGGGCGCTACTCCGACGAGTGGCATCGCGCTCACCTGATCAACCCGCGCGACGTGGTGCCCGAGTCGATCATGCCGGGCTACCCCTGGCTGGCCGAGGCGAAGGTCGATCCGGAGCTCACGGTCAGGAAGATGACGGTGCTGAAGAACGCGTTCGGTCATCCCTACACCGAGGAGGACTTCGCCGCGGCGAAGGCAGAAATCGAGGGCAAGACCGAGATGGACGCCATCGTCGCCTATCTGCAATCGCTGGGCACGGCGGTGAAGACCAGGAGGTAACGGCCATGGACTTCTCGACCATACACTCCGCATTCACCGTCATGGTGCTGGTCATCTTCGTGGGCATCGTGCTGTGGGCCTATGACTCCCGCAGCAAGGCCCGGTTCGATGCCGCCGCCCGCATCCCGCTCGACGACGACGACGCGCCGCGTGCGCGCGCAACGCCCGGCAAGGAGAACAGCAATGCCTGATTTAAGCGGTTTCGATTTCACCTCCGATTTCTGGAAATGGTTCATCACCGTGCCCACGGTACTCGGCATCCTCTGGTGCGGCTACTTCGCCTACCGGTACTCCGGGCGCGCGGCCGGACAGAAGGTCGAGACGATGGGCCACGTCTGGGACGAGAATCTGCAGGAGTACAACAACCCGCTGCCGCGCTGGTGGCTCAACATGTTCTATATCACCGTGGCGTGGGGCGCGATCTTCCTGGTGTTCTACCCCGGGCTGCCAGTGTTCGAAGGCCTGCAGAAGTGGACGCAGTACAAGCAGTATGACGCGGAGATCGCCGCCGCCGATGCCAAGTACGGCCCGATCTTCGAGAAGTTCGCCGGTCAGGGCATCCCGGCGCTGGCCGCCAACCCCGAGGCGATCACCGTCGGCAAGCGCCTGTTCGCGACCTATTGCATCCAGTGCCACGGCGCCGACGCGCGCGGCGCGCGCGGCTACCCGAACCTGGCCGACGGCGACTGGCTGTGGGGCGGAGCGCCCGAGCAGATCAAGGAGACCATCCTCAACGGCCGCCAGGGGATCATGCCGCCGTGGGGCGAGCTGCTCGGCGAGGAAAAGGTCAACGACGTCGCCGAGTACGTGCTGAGCCTCAGCGGCCGGCCGGTCGACGCGACGGTGGCGGCACGCGGCAAGGAGGTGTTCACGCAGAACTGCGTGGCCTGCCATGGAGCCGATGGCAAGGGGAACCCGGCGCTGGGCGCGGCGAACCTCACCGACGATGTCTGGCTGTACGGCGGATCGCAGGAGCGCGTGCGCGAAACGATCACCGGCGGTCGCCAGGGTCGCATGCCCGCGCACAAGGAGTTCCTCGGCGAGGCCAAGGTGCACCTGCTCGCAGCCTACGTCTACAGCCTCACGCACCAGGGCGGAACGCAGGCGGCGAGTCCCTGAGGTTGCTTCGAATCACTCTCCCTGGTGGTCTTGCTCGGCCCGGCGGGTGCGCCACACCGCCGGGCCCTTTCCTGGCCCACCCCGACAGATCGAGGCCCGCGACCGACGGTTTGCATGTGCGCGGATGAGGTGTATTTTGTCCGACGGACGGCAACAGGAACTCGCAGATGAAACCGGTGATGGAAGAGATTGGGTATGTGCCGGGGCCGTATCGGCTGCTGGCGGCGCTGTGGCTCACCTTCCTGATGGCCGGCGTGGCGACCATGGTGTTCTTTGCCGCCATCGACCCGATGGAGCTGAAGGCCTGCGTGGATTTCCCGGAACTCAGCCGCACCGCCGCCTACACGGTGGGATTCTTCCTGTTCTGGCTGCTGACCGCCTCTTCGGGCATCCTGTGCCTGTTCTTCCTCTACCCCCGACGGCGCGACGTCGATGCGCCCGCCGCGAGCGCCTCTGCCAGTGAACAAGCCTCTTGATGGCGGACAGCTGAAACCCTCGACAGCGGTTTCAGTCGACGAGGTCCAGCAGTCCCTCTACGAAAAGCGCCAGAAGATCTATCCGCGCGAGGTGCACGGCCTGTTCGCCGGATTGCGTGTCGCCGCGGTTTTTCTTCTGCTCGGCATCTATTACGTGCTGCCGTGGCTCACGTGGAACGGACGCCAGGCGGTGCTGCTGGACATGCCGGCGCGCAAGTTCTATATCTTCGGCCTGACGCTGTGGCCGCAGGATTTCATCTTCCTGGCCACGCTGCTCATCATCGCGGGCCTGAGCCTGTTTTTCTTCACCGCTCTGGCCGGACGCCTTTGGTGCGGATTTGCATGCCCGCAGACTGTGTGGACGGAGACCTTCCTCTGGATAGAGCACTGGATCGAGGGCGACCGGCTGCAGCAGATGAAGCTGGACAAGTCACCGATGTCGGCACGCAAGTTCCGCATCAAGTTCACCAAGCATTTCCTGTGGGTGGTGTTCGCCCTCTTCACCGGCTTCACGTTCGTCGCCTACTTCACCCCGACGCGGGAACTCTACCAGCGCCTGATCGCCTTCGACCTGGGACCGTGGGAAACTTTCTGGATGCTGTTCTACAGCTTCGCCACCTGGGGCAACGCCGGATTCCTGCGCGAGCAGGTCTGCAAGTATATGTGCCCCTACGCGCGCTTCCAGAGCGCGATGTTCGACGACGACACGCTCGTCATCTCCTACGACGAGAAGCGGGGTGAGCCGCGCGGCGCGCGCAAGCGCGGGGTCGATGCCCTGCGCGAGGGGCTGGGGGACTGCATAGATTGCACGATGTGCGTGCAGGTCTGCCCCACCGGGATCGACATACGCAACGGCCTGCAGTACGAATGCATCGGCTGCGCCGCGTGCATCGACGTCTGCAACGACGTCATGGACAGGATGGGTTACCCCCGCGGCCTCATCCGCTACACCACGCAGAACGCCCTGGCCGGCAAACCGACCCACATCCTCAGGCCGAGGATATACGTCTATGGCGCGATACTGCTCGGCATCATGGCCGCGCTGGTCTACGCCGTCGCCGTCCGCGTGCCATTGGAGCTCGACGTCGTACGCGATCGCAACCAGCTCTTCCGGGAGACCAACGAGGGGCTCATCGAGAACGTCTACACCCTGAAGGTCATAAACATGGACAATGTCCCGCACGTCTACGACGTCCGCGCCGACGGCATCGAGGGGTTGATCCTGGACATGGACTCCACGGAGATCGCGGTGGAGGCCGGCGCGGTCCAGAACGTGGTCGCGCGCCTGCGCGCCGAGGAAGGCAACCTGGAGAAGCGCAGCTCGAAGGTCACTTTCCGGGTCGAGGCCGTCGACAGGCCCGGGCTGCGCGACGAGGCGGAGGCGCGCTTCCTCGGCCCGGCGCCACAGGGGTAGGAGAACATGCAGGAGAAAAAGACCGCCTTCACGCGCTGGTACCACGAACCGTACGCCTGGCTGGTGGCGCTGCTGCCCGCCGCGGCCGTCGTCGCCGGCTTCTACACGCTGCGGCTGGCCATCGTCTCCGACGATGGCCTGGTCACCGACGACTATTACAAGAAAGGCCTGGAGATCAACCGCGTGCTGGAGCGCGACGAGCGCGCCGTCTCGCTGGCCATCGACGCCGACCTCGAGGTCGATCCGGCCGCCCGCACTGCCACCGTGCGGATGCGCGCCCGCGACGCCGCTTCGCTGCCGGCCTCACTGCACGCGCGGCTGATGCATTCCACGCGCGCGGGCTTCGATCGCGACGTCGTGCTCGAGCGTGCCGCCAGCGGCGATTATTTCGCCGCCATGCCGGAGCTGCCGGCCGGCCACTGGTACATGCAGATCGAGACCGGCGAGTGGCGCGTGCTGAAGACCTTCACCGTCGGCCTGCACGGGAAATAGCGCCGGCTTCGATTAAGGCAGCCGGCGCGGCCTTCAACGGGGAACCCGGACCCCGTCCTCCTCGTAGGCGCCTCGTTCGGCGCCGCGGTGACATGCCCCGCAGTTGGCCGCGGTCCCGATCGACTCGCGCTTCCAGACCTCCGCTCCGATCTCGTCGTGTTCCTCGCGAAACCAGGCCGACGTGGTGATGCGCGGCAGCTCCTCCTCCGTAGCTCCTGCACCCGAACCACCGTCCCGACCGGAATTCGCCTGCAGGTAGGCGGCCAGGATGCGCGCCGTCTCCGGCGTCATGGTCGCGCTCTCGCCGTAGTGATCGTTCAGGCGGGTCATGATGACGGCCCACTGTTTCGCGCTGAGCAGGCTCGGCGGATAGGGCACGTGACAACTGCCGCACTCGCTCGCGTACAGGTCCCCTCCGGGTCCCGCCGCGGGGGCGCGCCAGCCTTCATCCTCCTCCCCGCGTTCGCGATCGTACCTCTGCCCGCGCTCTTCATCCTCCTCGGCGCGCAGCTCGCCCGCGCCGGTGACGAGCCAGCCCAGACCGAGACCGGCGCCCATGATCAACGAACCAATCAGCATCTTCTTGCGCATGACGTCCTCACTTCAAGGAAAGCAGCCAGGTGATCACGTCGCCCTTCTCGAGCGCCGTGCACTGCCGTTGCAGCACGTCCTGGCAATTGCGGGTGAACCACTTCTCGACCTTGTAGGCATTGCTCAACCGTTCCGGGTTCGCGCTGGGGGCGAGCGGCTTGATCCGCTTGCCGGTGCGCCGGTGCTCGCCCGCGCCACGCGGGTCGGCGGTGTGGCAGGAGGTGCATGCCATCGCCGGGTCCTCGCCGTGCGGATGCGCGGTCGTAAAGAGCGTTCGCCCGCGCTCGGCGGAAAAACCGTTGAACGTGGGATCCTCCTCGGCCGCCTGTTGCGCGTAACGCGCGAGCAGATCGGGCGGCGCCTCCGCCGCCGGCGAGGCGAGCGGCAACAGGGCGAGGCCCATCGCGATGATGCGTTTCATTCCGAGCGTCCTCCGTCGTGTTCGTCTGTGCCCAAATGGCGCAGGCCATCCTGAACCCGGAGGATGAAACCAGCCTTAAAACCCATTCCCCGGGGATGCGGCGTTGCGACCGGGGCCGTCGCTCGGCTAGATTGGGGGCGACATGGCGATCGCCGCCGACCCGCCATCGGACCAGTCACCGGCGCGCCGCTTGCGCCCCCGATACCGCTGCCACGACCACGCCGCCATGCCCATTGCCTTCCCCATGACGTTCGCGGCGGCGTGCCTGGCCATTGTCGCGACGCTGCTGCCGCCGCCGGCGACGGCCGCCGCCTCCCGCTTCGAAGGCGTGTGGCGCAGTGTCACCACCGTAGCCACGGACCACGAGCTGGAGGGCGCGACCACGCTCGCGCTGCGGCAGTACGGCAGCGTCGTCTGCGGAGAGTGGTCCGAGGGCGTGGGCGCCGGCAAGCTGCTGGGGGGCAATCTCGTCGGCCGCGTCGAGGGCCGCAGGATGCATGCGCGCATCGGCGAGGACATCTACTGGGCCCGCACCGGGGAGTTTCCCGACCAGCGCTCCGAGCCGGCCCTGTTCGTGCTGCAGGGCCGGCAGCTCGCCTGGTACGTGCGCGACGATGCCGGTCGGCTACAAAAGCAGCAGGTCTTCGAACGCGCCGACGACCCCGGGTCCGAGAACGGCGCCGCCGCCGAATTCACCGATCGGCGTTTTCAGCGCCTATGCCCCGCCGGCACGGACTTCACCTCCACGCCCTCGCGCGGTGCGCTCGCCCCACCTCGAGTAATCGATCCCAGTCTATGACGACCATCTACGGCATCCGCAACTGCGACACGATGAGGAAGGCCCGTGCCTGGCTCGACGCACACGGCGTGGAATACACGTTTCACGACTACAAGACGCTCGGCGTCCCCGCCGGCAGGCTGCGGGCGTGGGTCGAGCGCCTGGGCTGGCAGGCACTGCTCAACACCCGCGGTACGACCTTCCGCAAGCTGCCGCCGGCCCGGCAGGCCGCGCTGGAGGACGAGCGTGCGCTCGCGCTGATGACCGAGTTCCCCGGCCTGATCCGCCGGCCCGTGCTCGAGCACGGCGGGCACCTGCTCATCGGTTTCGACGTGGATGCATACCGAACCGTGCTGCCGCGCGCCTGAGTGGCAGATCGCGAATCCAAGTCGGCGTATGGCACGTGATCGGCTTGTCCGCTTGCAACCTGTCGTTGTCCCTGGGCGCGCCCGCACAGGGGCGCGCGCAGTCCGCGCGCCGCGCACGGGTCTTCATCGGCCGCCCGGCCCCCCCAGTCTCACCGCGCGCAGTCGCAGCGCATTGCCGACGACCGATACCGAACTGAGGCTCATCGCCACGGCCGCGATCATCGGCGAGAGCAGCCAGCCGGTCAGCGGGTACAGCACACCCGCAGCGATGGGGATGCCGAGCGCGTTGTAGAGGAACGCGAACGTCAGGTTCTGCCTCATGTTGGCCACCGTCGCGACCGACAAGGCACGGGCGACGGCAATGGCGCGCAGATCGCCCTTGACCAGCGTGACCTGCGCGCTGTGCATGGCCACGTCGGTCCCCGTGCCCATGGCGATACCGACATCGGCCTGCGCCAGCGCCGGCGCATCGTTGATACCGTCGCCCGCCATGGCGACCACGCGACCGTCGCGCTGCAGCCGCTCCACCAGTGCGAGCTTCTGCGCCGGTTTCACGTCCCCGTGGATCTCCGCGATCTGCAGCACCCGGCCGACGGCGCGAGCGGTCGCCAGCCCGTCGCCAGTCGCCATGACCACCCGCAGCCCGGTGCTCCGCAACAGCGCCATGGCCTCGAGCGTGCTCGGCTTGACGGGGTCGGAGACGACGACCAGCCCGAGAAGACGCCGATCGCGCGCCAGGTACATGACGCTCGCCCCGTTCTCGCGCGCGCTCTCGGCCGCGCCCGCGAGTTCCGAGACGTCGACGCCGAGCTGATCCATCAGGGTGAGATTGCCGAGCGCGACGGCGTGGCCACCGACGGTGCCGCGCACGCCGATGCCCGTGCCGGTCTCGAAATCCTCAACATTCTGCAGGGGCAGGCCGCGTTCACGCGCGGCGGCGACGATCGCGGCGGCAAGAGGATGCTCGCTGCCCTGATCGACGGTCGCCGCCAGGCGCAGCACTTCCTCTTCTTCGTGGCCGCCGCCGGCGATCACCCGCTCGAACACCGGGCGGCCCATCGTCAGCGTGCCGGTCTTGTCGACGATCAGCGTGTCGACCCTGCACAGACGCTCGATGGCCGCGGCGTCCTTGAACAGCACGCCCAGGGTCGCACCGCGGCCGGTGGCCACCATGATCGACATCGGCGTGGCCAGGCCCAGCGCGCACGGACAGGCGATGATCAACACCGCCACGGCGTTGACCAGTCCGTGTACCCACCCCGGCTCAGGCCCGAACAGGCCCCAGCCGAAGAACGCGAGCACCGCGATGCCAACCACGGCCATCACGAAATGGCCGGCGAACACGTCGGCCAGACGCTGCATCGGGGCCTTGGAGCGCTGCGCCTGCGCCACCATCTGCACTATCTGGGCAAGCATCGTAGCGGCACCCACCCGCTCCGAGCGCATGGTCAGTGCGCCATTCGTATTCAGCGTCGCGCCGATCAGCTTGTCTCCGGTGCGCTTGCGGACCGGGATCGGCTCGCCGGTGAGCATGGACTCGTCGACCGCGCTGCTGCCCTCGATGACGACGCCGTCGACCGGCACCTTCTCGCCCGGGCGCAGCCGCAGCAGATCGCCGACGTGAACATCCGTCAGCGGCACGTCCTCCTCGCTGCCGTCGTCGCGGATGCGGCGCGCCGTCTTCGGCGCGAGGGCGAGCAGGGCCCGGATGGCCGCGGAGGTCTGCGATCGAGCCCGCAGCTCGAGCACCTGCCCGAGCAGCGTCAGCGATATGATGACCGCCGCGGCCTCGAAATAGACCGCGACCCTGCCCATCGACATGAACGAGGGCGGGAAGAGCCGAGGCGCGACGGTGGCGACGGCGCTGTACAGAAAAGCCGCGCCCGTGCCGAGGCCGATCAGGGTCCACATGTTGGGACTGCGGTGCCGTACCGACTGCCAGCAGCGCCTGAAGAATGGCCATCCGGCCCAGAGCACGACCGGCGCGGCCAGCGCCATCTCGAGCCAGCTCTGCCGCGACATCTCCAGCCATCCGGCCCGATGGCCGAACATGGCCAGCAGCGTGATGGCCACCGTCAGGGGCAGCGTGTACCGGAAACGACGGCCCAGATCGCGCAGCTCCGCATCACCGCCTGCCTCCGCGACGGGCAGTTCCGGTTCCAGTGCCATGCCGCACTTCGGGCAGATTCCGGGCCGATCCTGCCGGACCTCCGGGTGCATGGGGCACGTGTACATCATGCCCGGTGTGACGCCGTCGCCCGGTCCCGGCGAGGCCCCGTCAGCGGGCGCGCGATATTTCCTGGGGTCGGCGGCGAACGTCGCCTGGCAATGCGCGCTGCAGAAATAGTAGACACGGCCACCGTACTGCTGGCGGTATTCGGCGCGATCGCTCACCGCCATACCGCAGACCGGATCGGTCAGGCCGGCCGATGCGCCCGCGTCCGCAGGCGCGCATGCACCGCGCCCGTCCGCCGCATGTGCACCCTTGTGCCGGCCACCGCCGGCATGATCATGGCCGCGATCAGCGGGACGGATTGGACTCACGGGCGGATCTCTCGGTTGAAACGGACGGGGATCTCGAACGCATGAGGCGATAGGCGGCCGGGATCACCAGCATCGAGATGAGCGGCGCCGTGATCATGCCGCCGACCATGGGCGCGGCGATCCGGCTCATGATCTCCGAGCCCGTACCCTCGCCCAGCAGGATCGGCAGCAGCCCAGCGAGGATGGTGGCCACGGTCATGGCCTTGGGCCGCACGCGCTGCACAGCGCCCTCCCGTATCGCCTCGTCGAGCGCCCCCTCTGCCTCGCCGCGTTCGGCCCAGGCATGCTTCAGGTAGATGAGCATGACCACCCCGAACTCCGCGGCGACACCGGCGAGCGCGATGAAGCCCACGCCGGTGGCCACCGACATCTCGTAGCCGAGTCGATCCAGCAGCCACACGCCGCCGGTGAGCGCGAAGGGCAGGGTCAGCATGATGAGCACGGCCTCGTCGACCCGCCGAAACGTCAGGTACAGCAGGATGAAGATGGTGCCCAGCGTCGCGGGCACGACGATCTTCAGCCGGGCAGCGGCCCGCTCTAGGAATTCGAACTGGCCGGAGTAGCTCAGGCTGATCCCCGCCGGCAGCTTGACCTCGCGTTGCACCGCGCGCCGCAGGTCCGCCACCGTCGATGCCAGGTCCCGGCCGCGCACGTCCACGTAGACCCAGCCGCTCAGCCGGCCGTTCTCGCTCTTGAGCATCGCCGGACCGGCGTCGATGGTGACCTCGGCGATCGTGCCGAGGGTGGTCTGCTGCCGCGCGGGCGTCAGCACGGGCAGCGTGCGGAGCTTCTCCACGGAATCGCGCCACTCGCGCGGGTAGCGCACGTTGATCGGAAATCGCGCCAGTCCTTCGACCGTGACGCCGACGTTCTCGCCGCCGATCGCACCCGCGACCACCGACTGCACGTCCTCGATGTTCATGCCGTAGCGCGCCGCCGCGTGGCGATCGATGCGCACGTCGATGTAGCGGCCGCCGCTCAGCCGTTCGGCCAGCGCCGAGCTGACGCCCGCGACCGTCCTGGCGGTCCGCTCCACGGCCTGCGCGACGGCGTCAATCTGCGCGAGATCGGAGCCGGCCACCTTCACCCCGATCGGACTCTTGATGCCGGTGGCCAGCATGTCGATGCGGTTGCGTATCGGCGGTATCCAGATGTTGGTCAGACCCGGCACGCGCACGGTGCGATCCAGCTCCTGCACCAGCTTCTCGGGCGTCATGCCCGCGCGCCACTCGCTGCGCGGCCTGAACTTGATCGCGGTCTCGAACATCTCCAGCGGCGCCGGGTCGGTGGCGGTCTCGGCGCGCCCGGCCTTTCCGAACACGCGCTCCACCTCCGGCACGGTCTTGATCAATCGGTCGGTCCGCTGCAGCAGCTCCGCGGCCTTCGCCGCCGACAGCCCCGGCAGCGCCGAGGGCATGTACAGCAGATCACCCTCGTCCAGCGGCGGCAGAAACTCCCCGCCTATCCGCGACAGCGGCCACCACGTGGTCGCGAACGCGAGCACCGCGATCAACAGCACGGTCTTCGGCCAGCGCAGGGCGAACTCCAGGCACGGGCGGTACAGGGCGATCAGCAGTCGATTGAGCGGATTGCGGCGTTCGCTCGGAATGCGTCCGCGGATCCAATAGCCCATCAACACCGGCACCAGCGTCACCGACAGCGCCGCCGCCGCGGCCATCGCGTAGGTCTTGGTGTAGGCGAGCGGCGCGAACAGCCGCCCCTCCTGCGCCTGAAGCGTGAACACCGGCACGAAGGACAGCGTGATGATGAGCAGGCTGAAGAACAGCGCCGGCCCGACCTCGCAGGCCGCCGCCGTCACCGTCTGCCAGTGCTCCGGCCCACGCAGCGTTTTGCCGGGATGAGCCAACTGCCAGGCCTCGATCTTCTTGTGCGCGTTCTCGATCATCACCACCGCCGCGTCGACCATCGCGCCGATGGCGATGGCGATGCCGCCCAGGGACATGATGTTGGCGTTGATGCCCTGCCGCTGCATCACGATGAAGGCGACGAGCACGCCGAGCGGCAGGGACACGATGGCCACCAGCGAGGAGCGCAGATGCCAGAGGAACGCGACGCAGACCAGCGCCACGACGATGAATTCCTCGATGAGCTTGCCGCGCAGGTTGGCGACGGCGCGGTCGATGAGCTGCGAGCGATCATAGACCGTCACCACCTCCACGCCCGGCGGCAGGCTCTTCTTCAGCTCCTTCAGCCTCTGCTCCACGGCGGCGATGGTGGTCCGCGCGTTGCGGCCGCTGCGCAGCACCACCACCCCGCCCACCGCCTCGCCCTCGCCGTCGAGCTCGGCGATGCCACGGCGCATCTCCGGGCCGATCTGCACGTCGGCAACGTCGCCCAGCTGCACCGGCACGCCGCCCTTCCCGAGCTTCAGCGGTATGGCGCGGAAGTCCGCGAGCGAGGCCAGATACCCGGAGGCGCGCACCATGAACTCGGTCTCCGCAAGCTCGAGCACCGAACCGCCGGTCTCCTGGTTCGCCCTGCGCAGCGCCTCGATCACCTCGCCGTGGGTGACGCCAAGGGCGGCCAGGCGGATCGGGTCGAGCACGACCTGGTACTGGCGGACCATGCCGCCCACCGTCGCCACCTCGGCGACGCCGGGCAGGCTCTTCAGCTCGAAGCGCAGGAACCAGTCCTGCAGCGCGCGCAGCTGCGCGAGGTCGTGCCCGCCGCTGCGATCCACGAGGGCATAGGTGTAGATCCACCCCACGCCGGTGGCGTCCGGGCCGAGGGCGGGACGCGCGCCGGGCGGCAGCTGCGACTGCACCTGGCTCAGGTACTCCAGCACCCGCGAGCGCGCCCAGTACAGGTCGGTGCCGTCCTCGAACAGCACGTAAACGAAGGAGTCGCCGAAGAAGGAATAGCCACGCACCGTGACCGCGCCCGGCACCGAGAGCATCGTGGCCGCCAGCGGGTAGGTCACCTGGTTCTCCACGATCTGCGGAGCCTGGCCCGGGAAGCTGGTGCGGACGATCACCTGCACGTCCGAGAGGTCCGGCAGCGCATCCACCGGCGTGTTCCTCACCGCCCAGATCCCCCAGGCGGTGGCGAACAGCGCGGCGACGATCACCAGGAAGCGGTTCTCGACCGACCAGCGTATGAGGGCCGCGATCATGGCTGGGCCCCGATGCGCTCGAGGCGCTCGATGACCAGCCCCTCCCCGGTCTCGCGTACGGCGAAGCGGACACGCTGCCCCGGCTCGATGCCAGCCGCCAGGGTGGCGTCGGCCAGCCGATACGTCATCCGCATGGCGGGCATCGCCATGGTCGTGAACGCCGCATGGTCCAGCTCGATCCGGGTACCGGAGACGCTGACCACGGTGCCGTCGGTCTCGTGCAGAGTCCCGCCCGCGGGCTCGGGCGGCGCGCTGCGCGCCACGACGCCGGCGAGGCTCGCCTCCGAGTCGATCAGGAACTGGCCCGAGACGACCACTTGGTCGCCGGACCGCAGTCCGTTCAGCACCTCGGCAAGGCCGTCGGCCTCGCGCCCCACGTCGATCTCCACGGGGCGATAACGGTGATCGTCCTCGGCCTTGATCACGAGCGTGCGCTTGCCCGTGCGGATCAACGCCTCCACCGGCACGAGCGGACGCGCCGGCGGCTCGGCGCCGCGCAGGTGGACGCGGGCGTACATGCCCGGGCGCAGGCGGCCGTCGCTGTTGTCGAGTTCCACGCGCACCGCCACCGTGCGCGTCTCGGTGTCGGCCGCCGGGAGCAGGGCCGTGACGTTGCCGCGGAAGCGCTCCCCGCCGAAGGCCGCGAGCGTCGCAGTCGCCGCATCGCCAACACCCACCGCGGCTGCCTGCGCCTCCGGCACCGCCGCCTCGAGCCACACCGTGTCGATGCCGTTGACGGTCGCCAGCGTCTGGCCGGCGGCCACGGTCATCCCGGCGCGAACCTCCAGCGTATCCATGACGCCCGCGGCCGGCGACCGCACCGTGACCGTCGTCCTCGGCGCGCGCCGGCGCTCGACCTCGGCGACGAGATCCGCCGGCATCCCGAGCAGACGCAGCCGCTCGCGCATCGCCGCGACCAGAGGCTCATCGCCGAGCCGCAGCAACGCCAGGAACTCCGCCTGCGCCCCGGCCCATTCCGGGACCAGCAAATCGGCCAGCGGTGCGCCGGCCGCGATCACGTCGCCGGGGGCGCGCCCGTAGACACGTTCGACGAAACCGGCCGCGCGCGCCTGCACCACGCTGACCTTGCGGGCGTCGTATCGAAGCGTGCCGACGGCATCGATACGATTGGGCAGCGACCCGATCTCAACCCGCGCCACGCGCATCCCGAGATTCTGGGCGATGGCGGGATCGATGCGCACCGCGGCCGCCTCGTCACCCTCCTCCGCATAGCGCGGCACCAGATCCATGTCCATGAAGGGCGACTTGCCGGGCTGGTCGAAGCGCTGCGAGGGAAACATCGGGTCGTACCAGTACAGCACTTCCCGCCCCTCGCCAGCGGCGTTTCCGGCAGCAGCATTGCCGCGGTCGACCACGTGGGTGTCGTGCTCCCTCACCGGCGCCGGCGCCGTGTCGCGCTGCGCCCAGTGATATCCGCCCGCCGCCCCTGCCGCAGCGGCGGCGATGATCATCCCCAGCATCGTCGGTCGATTCATCGTCCCTCCTCCCCATAGTCGTAATGCAGGCGCGCCTCCAGCTGCGCGAGCTCGGACTCCAGCCCGATGGCCCGCCAGCGCGACTCGACGAGCTCACGGCGCGCCGCCAGCACGGCGTCGAGGTCGGCCTCGCCGGCGCCGTAGGCGGCCAGGGTGAGATCGACCTTCTCGCGCGCCAGCGGAATGAAGGTGTCCCGCTGCCGCCGAAGCGCGCGCTGCAGCCGCTCGTGATCCGCGAACTGACTCTCCAGCTCCTCACCGTGCTCGCGCAGCAGGGTCTCGCGCTCGGCCTCGATGCGATGCAACCGCGCCTGGCTGGCCGCGATCAGCGGATCCTGGCGCCGGGAGGGGAACAGGGGCAGATCGATGCTGACCTGCAGCGAGACCATGTCGCCGAAGTCGGGGTCGCGTCTGCCGTAGGCGAGCTCCACGCCCCAGTCCGGGCTCTTCATGGCGTCCGCGGCGTGCACCTCGGCCTCGGCCTCCGCGCTCATGGACGCGAACGCGGCGAGCTCCGGATGGATTTGCAGACGATGTCGCAGGTGCCCGTGCTCGATGGTGAAGGATGGCGGGGGGCCGGCCAGCGGCGCCTCGGCGGCCTCGCCCAGCCAGCGCCTCAGCGCGGCGACGCTCCGTGCGATCTCCGCGGCGAGCTCCTCGCGCCGCTCGGCCAGCATCGCCGCCTCCTGCTTGGGCAGCACGGCGTCGGGCGCGCTCGCCTCGCCCGCGGCGATCCGGGCGTTCACATTCTCGGTCAGCAGCCGGTTCTCGCGTTCGAGGTCATCGAGCAGCGCGCCCTTGCGCTCCAGGTGAAAGCGTCGGATCCAGGCGACCGCGGTCTCCCGGCGCACGCGCTGGCGCTCGATCGCGCGCGCGGCCTCCGCCCGCGCTATTCCCGCCTTGGCGAGCTCCTTTTCGGCCCGGCGCTTGGCGGTGTTGGGGAACTCCTGCATGAGGCCTACGCGCGCCATCGTCATCGGCTCCTCGTCCAGCGTCCAACGGGGCGGTCCGGACACGGGCAGGTTCTCTATGGCGGCAAACAGCCGCGGATCGGGCAGGCGACCGGCGGCCACCGCTGATGACCGCGCCGACTCGATGCCGTCGTCCTGGGCGCGTAGCGAGGGGGCGCTGCTCTCGGCCAGCGCCAGCGCGCCGTCGAACGTCAGCGGAGCGGCGAGGAGTGGCGGCGAGGCGGTCATGAAGAAGACGACGGCGATACCCATGGCCGAGCGGTCACGTCGATGGGGACTCGATGATGAAGACATGGCGTAGCTCCCGACTTCTGCGCCGCACCTGCGCGGCGAAGTCCCGATGCGCAGGCACGGCCGGAATCCCGTACCCTCGCGGGACGGGGCGTCACGACATCAGGGAACTAGGAGGCGGTGGGAGGGCGCCAGATGGCGAAGCGCGCGAAGGGGTCGAATCCCGGCGTGCGTGGCTGAGGACCGAGGCCCCCGGGATGGCGCGGCACCGCGGGCGTCGGTTCCACGGCGACGAACGCGGGGCTCAGCGTGCAGGTCGCGCAGCTGTCGCAGCCGGCGCCCGTAAGCGGACTCTTCTGCTCATGCTGGCAGCAGGGCATCGGCTGGCAGTTCTCGTGCTTCGACGTCGCATGGCCCACGAGGTCCGCGGGCGTGCCCTGGTGCATCGCCGGGCAAGGGGTCACCGCGAGGCGCAGCGCCGCGTAGCCCTGCGTGGGCAACGCGAGAGACAACAGCACCGAGAGGACGATTCGCAACGTTCTCATGGCCGGTCCTGAACCTCGGCGACGACGATCGCCGCGCCTGTCATGAATCCGACTACTCTGTGTGCAGTTTGGTTCATCCTCCGCCGCGTTGTCCAGCTCGCGATCCGCCGGCTCGCCGCCGTTGCCACATTACGAAGCACCAGCGCCAAATTTGCACTGATGCAGCGCAATGCCCCGTATTCCATGGGGTATATCCACTCAGTGGTAGTGGAGTTTTTCTCGCAGCGAGACCATATTCGGCAGTCAGGGCTGCTGGCACAGGCTGCCGTCCAGTTCCGCCCAGGCGTCTACCCACCCAGAGGAGCACGTACCATGAGCAAAACGAAGAAATCCTGTGCGGCGGCCCTGGCCGCGGCGCTGGCTATCGGGTCGTCTTTCTCCGCCACTGCCGCCGAGTCCACCGACCCCATCCGCATCGCGATGTTCGACTGGACCAGCGTCAACCTCAACGCCAAGATCCTCGGCACCATCCTGGAGAACATGGGCTACAAGGTCGAGTACCCGACGGCGGATTATCTCTCCAGCCTGACCACGGGCCTCACCAATGGCGACCTGACCGTCGCCCTGGAGCTGTGGGACACGACGGCGGGCGAGGCGATGAAGGCCTCCGATGCCACCGGTCTGACCGAACGCCTGGGCCCGCTCGGTCCGAAGGCCAAGGAGGAGTGGTGGTATCCGAAATACATGAAGGAGAAGTGCCCCGGGCTGCCGAACTGGGAGGCGCTGAAGGACCCCGCCTGCGCGGCGGCCTTCTCCACGCCGGAGACCGCGCCCAAGGGCCGCTACCTCGGCGGTCCGGTGACCTGGGAAGGCTTCGACGACGAGCGCGTGGTGTCGCTCGGCCTGCCGTTCGAGGTCGTCCATGCCGGCACCGACGCGGCGATGTTCGCCGAGCTGGACTCCGCCTATCAGCGCAAGGCCCCGATCATGCTGTGGATATACTCCCCGCACTGGGCTCCCTCGAAGTACGAGGGGGAATGGGTGGAGTTTCCCGAACACACCCCGGAGTGCTACACCGATCCCAAGTGGGGCATCAACCCCGATATGGCCTATGATTGCGGCAAACCGCACGGCGAGATCTGGAAATATGCCTGGGCGGAGATGAAGAACAAGTGGCCCACCGCCTACAAGGTCGCCAAGAATTACACCATGGATACCAACGAGCTCAATGCCATGAGCGGGAAGGTGGATCTCGAGGGCAGGTCCCTGGAGGAGGTAGCGAAGGAATGGGTCGACGCCAACAAGGCGAAGTGGGAAGCCTGGGCCAAGTAGCAGCTGGACGTACGGTGACGGCGCGGCGCGGCGGACACCGCCGCCCCGCCGTCATTGCTTTGATCGGAGACAACGACTGGCAGGAGATTCGCCCTTGAATGCCGTTCAATCCGCCAAGCCGCCCCGGGCTGGATCGGCCTCGCGGCCGGTGAAGCTGGCCTGCCGCGGCCTGTGGAAGGTCTTCGGCAACGGCGCCGAGCAATTCCTCAACAGACACGGTGCCGACGCGCGCAGCGCGGACTTCACCGGATCGGGACTGGTCCCGGCGGTTCGCGACGTCAACATCGAGGTCGCCGAGGGCGAGATCTTCATCATCATGGGCCTGTCCGGGTCGGGCAAGTCCACGCTGGTGCGCTGCCTCACGCGGCTGGTGGAGCCGACCATGGGCGAGGTGCTGCTGGAGGGGCGCGACCTGCTCGCCGCCAGTGAGCAGGAGCTCGTCGAGATCCGGCGGCACAAGATGGGAATGGTCTTTCAGAATTTCGCGCTGCTTCCGCACCTGACGGTGCTCGGCAACATCGCCTTCCCGCTGGAGGTGCAGGGAGTCGCCAAGGCCGAGCGCGAGACCCGCGCGCGCGAGCTCGTCGAGCTCGTCGGCCTGAAGGGCCGCGAGGATTCCTACCCGCGCGAGCTCTCCGGCGGCCAGCAGCAACGGGTCGGCATTGCCCGCAGCCTGGCGGTGCGGCCACGGATCTGGTTCCTCGACGAACCTTTCTCGGCGCTGGACCCGCTCATCCGCCGCGAGATGCAGGCCGAGCTCCTGCGGCTGCAGGGCGTGCTGCACAAGACCATCGTCTTCATCACCCACGATTTCGACGAGGCCATCCGCCTGGCCGACCGCATCGCCATCATGAAGGACGGCGCCATCATCCAGGTCGGCACGCCCGAGGAGCTGGTCACGCAGCCGGCAACCGACTACGTCGCCGAGTTCACCCGCGACGTGCAGCGTGCCAAGGTGATCTCCGCCGGCCGCCTGATGACCCCGCCGACGGCGAACCAGTTCGCCGGGCGGGTCGCGGCCGACGCCAGGGTGTCGACCTTCGCCTCGGCGATCGTCCGCGCGACCGACCCCTACGCAGTGACCGACGCCGATGGGCGGGTGATCGGACAGATCTCCGGCCAGTCCGTCGTCGACCTGCTGGCGGGACGCGAGGCCGCGGTGTGAGCGCCGTCGTAATACCGCGAACACGCGCCGCCGCCGGGCCCTCGTCCTGGACGCTGGCGTGGATCGCGGTGTTCATCGGCACCTACGTGCTCTACCGCCTATCCCAGGGCACACCCTGGCTGCACGACTATCCCGCGGCGGCCGTCGTCCCGTTCGCCGAGTGGATCTCGGCGTTCATGAACTGGCTGCGCGCGAACTTCACCTGGCTCACGCGCGGGATCTCCGCGGCCGTCGGCGTGCCGCTGGACATCGCGATGGGGCTGCTCGCCAAGGATCTGAAGCCCGAGAACCTCGGCGTCGCGCTCAGCATCCCCAAGCTCTCCTGGGTGGGAGTGATCGCGGCAGTCGGCATCGCCGGCCTGGCGACCGGCAGGCGTGGCATCGCCCTGCTCGCCACCGCCTGCTTCCTCTACATTGCCGTGTTCGGCCAGTGGCAGAGCGCCATGCTGACCCTGGCGCTCATCGTCATCTGCGTGCCGCTGTGCGTGATCACGGGCGTCCTGGTGGGTGTGTGGGCGCACCGTTCGCCGAGGTTCAAGCGTGCGGTCGTCCTGCCGGCGCTCGACCTCATGCAGACGGTTCCCACCTTCGCCTACCTGGTGCCGATGCTGCTGCTGTTCGGCAACAACCCGGTCTCCGCACTCATGGCCACCGGCATCTACGCCGTGCCGCCGATGGTGCGCGTGGTGATGCTGGCGCTGGAGCGGGTGCCGCACGAGATCGACGAGTTCGGCACGATGGTGGGCTGCTCGCGGCGCCAGAAGATGTGGCGCGTGCTGCTGCCGTCGGCACGCCCCATGCTGATGGTGGGCGTCAACCAGGTGATCATGCTGGCGCTGAACATGGTCATCATCTCCTCGATGATCGGCGCCGGCGGGCTGGGCTACGACGTGCTGCTCGCCCTGCGCGCCCTGAAGCTCGGCGCCGCGCTCGAGGCCGGCCTGGCCATCGTCGCGCTGGCAATCGCGCTGGACCGGTTGAGCCAGGCCATCGCCGAGCGCCGCCCGAGCGCGTTCCGGCCAGGACCGTTCTGGCAGCGGCATCCGCACGTCTGCGCGGCGCTGGTGGTGCTGCTCGGAACCACCGCCCTCGGCCAGCTCTGGCCGGCGCTCGCCGAGATCCCCAAGTCGATGACCATCACCACCGCGCCGATGTGGAAGGAGCTGGTCGACTGGATCACGCAGAACTTCTTCGATGTGATCGAGACCTTCCGCACCTGGGTCCTGCTGAACCTGCTCAACCCGGTCAAGCAGTTCTTCCTGGCGCTGCCCTGGCCCGGCGTGCTCGCCATGGTCGGACTCGCCGGCCTGCAGCTGGGCGGCATGCGGCTGGCCTTGCTGGTGGCGACGCTCACCCTGTTCTGCGTGGTCACCGGGCTGTGGGAGAAGACCATGACCACGGTGTACCTCTGCGGCGTCTCCTCGGTGATCGCCGCGATGATCGGCATACCGCTCGGGATCCTCGCCGCGCGCAGCGAGAGGGCGAACCGCATCATCCAGCCGCTCATCGACACGCTGCAGACCATGCCCTCGTTCGTGTTCATCATCCCGGTGGTGATGCTGTTCCGGGTCGGCGACGTGACCGCCATGATCGCGGTGGTCTCCTTCGCGATCGCACCGGCCGTGCGCTATACCTACCACGGCATCAAGGGCGTCGCCCCCGCCCTCGTCGAGGCGGCACTCGTATCCGGCTGCACGCGCCGCCAGGTGCTCTGGCGGGTGCAGCTGCCGCTGGCGCTGCCGGAGATCATGCTCGGCATCAACCAGACCATACTCCTCGCGCTGAGCATGCTCATCATCACGGCCATGGTCGGCACGCGCGACCTCGGCCAGGAGGTGTTCATCGCGCTCGCCAAGGCCGACTCCGGCCGCGGCCTGGTGGCCGGCCTCGCCGTGGCGTTCATCGGCATCGTCACCGACAGGCTGATCGGCGCCTGGAGCGCGCGCACCAAACGCCGGCTGGGGATCGACTGACAACGCCTGTGCCCGGGCCGCCGCCCGGCGCGCGGAGGTTGACCGCAAGAGGATCGGAGAACAACGCCCATGAAGACATGGCTGCTGCCGGCGCTCGTGACCGTGCTCCTCTACGGGCTCTGGTCCTTCTTCCCGAAACTGTCCGTGAAGTACCTGAGTCCGTCGAACGCCGTCATCTACGAGGTGATCGGCAGCATGATCTTCGGCGCGATCGCGATAGTGCTGATGGGCTTCAACCTCCAGTACCACCCCAAGGGCGCACTCTTCGGCATGATCACCGGCTTCTGCCTGGTGCTGGCCGGCCTCACCTACCTCGTGGCGGCATCGCGCGGCCCGGTGGCCCTCGTCTCCGCCGTCTCGGCACTCTACCCGCTGGTGACGCTGATCCTCGCCGCACTGCTGCTGGGGGAGACCATCACGTTCAAGCAGGGCTGCGGCATCGTCCTGGCCGTGTTCTCCGTGATCCTCATGGCCTCCTGAGCGCCGTGCGCGGACATCGGCGAATCACCCCGCGCGCGGCAATCCCCCTCGCGGCGCCGTCCGTACCAGGGGGTACTTCCGGTAGCCGGAATGTGCAATCATTGACTTTGCGAGCCGCACCCGACCAGACCGCGATCCGGCGTGACGGCCGCGCGAATCCCGGAACGTCGAACCGCCGCCCGCCTGGCGCACCGCCAGGGGGCCACGCGGAAGAAATCAAGTCGAGGAGGTTCAAACGATGAGAGCGTTTCCAGCCCGATTGTCACAGTTCTTGTGGCAGGTCGTCACTGCGCTGACGACGGCGGTCCGGCGCGCACTGCTGCCAGCCAGCGCGCACGGCCCGGAGCCGGTACGACTCCCGGCCCATTTCGTTCCCGACCCCAGCTCCTGCGATGAGTATATCTGGGTTCCCGAATACGCCCTGGGCGAGCGGCAGGACGAGGGCTACACGTATTACCTGCACCCCGGCACCGGGGCGATGTGCTATCGCCGCGTGCAGCGGGCCAATCACGTCAGCAACGAATTCCTGATGGTGCGGCCGAGGACGCGCATCGCGGCCTGAGTGCGACAAGCGGATCGGCATGCGCCCCGCACCGACCGATCCGCAATCGCACAGTTGGCGGATGCGAGCGTGGGCCGGCCCCACGGCGAGGAGGCCGAGAGGGAAATCCGACCTGCGGCGCGCGACAGGCCAACTCTGCGCCGGCACGTCGCCGTGAACACGACAGCGCGCCACGATGCCCTCCCTGGAACTGAAAATCCCGCCGCCGCTGGTCGCGCTGGCCTGCGGCGCACTGATGTGGTTCGTTGCCCGCCAAACACCCTTCGCCAGCTGGCCCGTCGCGGGACGGGGAATCCTCGCACTGACGTTCGCCGCGCTGGGCGTGGGCATCAGCGCGAGCGGTGTCGTGACGTTCCGTCGCGCCGGCACGACGACCAATCCGATGCGGCCCGATAGCGCGACCATTCTAGTCACCGGCGGCATCTATGGGCGTACGCGCAACCCCATGTACCTCGGCCTCTCGATCGTCCTCATCGGCTGGGGCGTGTACCTCGCCAACGCACTGGCATTGTTGATCCTTCCTGGTTTCGTGCGCTATGTCACCCGCTTCCAGATCCAGCCGGAGGAGCGGGTGCTCTCCGCCCTCTTCGGCGCGCGATACCAGGCATACCAGGCGAGCGTCCGCCGATGGCTCTGACGCGCGCACGGGTACGCCGATGACCGCGCCCGGATCCCCCTAAATGACACCTCCGCCGGCTGGCGGCATCAAGCGCGTGTCGGTGTGGAGCGCCCCGTTGCGTGCCGCCCACTGGCTGATGGCGGCGGCGACCATCGCCCTGCTCCTGACCGGCTGGCTGATGAGTGTGGCGCCGGATCTGTACGACGCGGCCCGCGATTACCATTTCGTGACCGGCTACGTGCTCATCTTCGCGCTCGCGCTGCGTCTCTGGCTGCTGTGGCGGGGCGGCGGCGCGGACGGCTGGCGCGACCTGCTGCCCAAGCCCGGATACACGCGCGCCGCGGTCGAGATGCTGCGCTTCTATCTCAGCTTCGGCCGGTCATCGCTGCCACGCTGGTATGCGCACAACCCGCTCTGGGCGCCGGTCTATCTCGCGTGGATCCTGCTGCTCGTGGCGCAGGCGGCGATGGGTCTGGCAATGAAGGGCGGATTGTTCGATACCCTGCTTCTCGAGGATCTGCACGCACTGGGCGCAAAGACGATCGCCGTGGTCGCTGCGGCGCACGTCGTCGCGGTGGTCCTGCAGGACTGGCGCGGCGAGGGCTCCGATGTCTCGGCAATGATCAGCGGCTACCGGATCTTCCCGATCCACCCGCCACCGCCGTTTCCGCCGCCGGATGCGCGGAGGAGTTCCGGGCAGTGACCCTGCGGCCGTCTGGGAGCCGATGACGGCCGTGCTCGCGTCCCCGGATCTCCGGGGCCATCTCCATCTGCTCGCCGCACTCGCCGGCCTGGTGCTGCTGACCGGGGCCGAGGACGCGCGCGCGCAGCACCCGGGGACTCCGTCCGCGGCGCCGTGCCGCACGATCGAGGTCTACACACGCTCCGGCTGCCCGCATTGCGCGCTGGCCCATGCCTGGCTCGAGACCCTCCGGCGGGCCCGGCCCCAGATCACCATCGTCGCCCGCGACGTGTACGCGGCGCCGGAGAGCATGGATCGATTCCTCGAGCTCAACGCGCGTTTCGGTATCGATCGTCCCGGCGTGCCCGCCTTGCTGATCTGCGACCAATTCCTGGTCGGTTTCGATCCGGCGGCAACGCCTGCGGAGATCGAGGCGGCCCTCGCCTGGCCGACGCATCCGCCAGCGGCCCAGCGGCGCGTGTCGAGCTTCCGTGGATCGGGCCAATCACCGTGGAGCGTCTCGGTATGCCGCTGTTCACGATTGGCATCGGGCTCATCGACGGTTTCAACCCGTGCGCAATGTGGGTGCTGCTGTTCCTGCTCGCGCTGCTGGTCAACCTGCGCAGCCGCGCCCGGATGGCGCTGATCGCCACGACCTTCATCCTGGTCAGTGGCGCCGTGTACTTCACCCTGATGGCCGCTTGGCTCAATGTCTTTCTGCTGGCGGGATACTCTCGGACGGTGCAGATCGGGTTGGGACTCACCGCGGTGCTCATCGGCGCCGTGCATCTCAAGGAGGGATTGGCGGGGCGCGGCGGCGTCTCCCTGAGCATTCCGGAGGCCTCCAAACCAGGGCTGTACGCCCGCATGCGCGAGGTCATCTACGCGCGCAACCTGGCCGCCGCGATGGCTGCCGTGATCGTGCTCGCACTCGCCGTGAATGTCGTCGAGCTGCTGTGCACGGCCGGTCTGCCCGCGATCTACACCGCCATTCTCGCGCAGCACTCCCTGCCCCGCCCGTCCTACTACGGCTACCTGCTGCTGTACAACCTCGCCTATATCGCCGACGACGGGCTGATGGTCGGCATCGCCGTCTACACGCTCAGCCGACGCAAGCTTCAGGCTGGCGCAGGCCGCTTTCTTCAGATCCTCAGCGGCGCGGTCATCGTCGCGTTGGGCGTCCTGCTGATCCTGGCGCCCCACTGGCTCTTCTGAAATCGGCGGCCTAGAGCGAGAGCCCGGCGCGACGGCGGGCCTCCAGGCAATTGGCGCCGCCGGGCGTGAAGTCGCGGCAGGCCCGCGGCCGGTCCTCGTAGATGACGCAGGCATACGGCGCGTGGACGCCCTCGCCGCCGGCGAGGGCCGCGCACCGATCGCCGTCGCGCCGCATCTTGCGGTGGGTCTCGCGGACGACCACGAGTTGCGGGTGGCGCTTGAGCACCGGCTCGCGCGCGCCGATCTCCACGGAGTCGTAGGCCTCGCGGCAGCACGCAGCGCAGGCGCGGCAGTCCAGCGCCGCCGCCGGCTCCCAGCGCGTGCACGCCGGGGCATCGGCCGGCAGCCTCGCCGACGGCGCATGCCGGCATCGCAGCACGCCGCGCGGTCGGCAACACCATGCGCAGTCGGCGCAGCCGTGCCCGGCGTGATACGCCGCCACCGGCGCATGACCCGCGGGATGCGGCGGCGGCGGCGCGACCGCGGCCTCCCACAACGGCGGCAGCCCGCCATCGGCTATCCAAGCGACGCCCCCGGCCGCCTGGACGGCCGCGGCGATCGCGGCGGTGGCCGCCAGGGCGGCATCGAGATGCGGCGCCCAGCGCGGTTGCGCCGCGCGCCACGCCGCTTTTCTCGCGGCCACGCAGCTGCGCTCGCGCCGCCCGCCCGCCGCCTCCGGCGCGGCGAACGGATCCGCCGGCAGCCCGTTCCAGAACCGCACGCGAAAATCCGTGGTCGGCGCCAGGAACTCCCGCAGCCCGTAGCGGCCGGCGAGGTGCGCCTGCAGACGCAGGCAGGCGTGCTCCCGCCAGGTGTGCCGGGCGGTGACGTTGTCCAGGCCCCAGTCCGGCTGCCGCTCGCCCTCCTCGCCCTCCACCAGCGCGTGACACAGCTCGTGCAGGATCATCTGCGCCAGGCAGTCGTCTGCATCCAGCGTCGCGTCCTCGCCGATCAGCAGGGTTCGCCGGCCATCGGTGGCGGCGTATGCCTCGGTGGTGCGCGCCACGCGGTAGCCGACGCGCGCGGCGCAGGCGATCCAGATGAGCGAAAGGGGATCCTGATATCGGTGCGTGGGCACGCGGAGCACGGCGGTCATGACGGCGGAAGAAACAGTGTGTTGGGGGATGCGCATGATAGCGCGGTCCGCCGGGGCTGGAGGCGCCCTGTGTCGTCACAGCGCCCCGATGCGGGCCTACACCGGCTTCCGGCATCGTGATACCCTCCGCGGCGTGGGGATTGCGCAGACTCCCCGAATCAGACGCACGCGCGTCCAAGTTCTGCTCCCGATTCAGGGCAGCACCCCCCTGGAGGAGCGCCATGGACGCAAGATCGCCTCAGCACCCCGACTCCAGACCGCCTGCATCCGTCGCCTTCGCCGAGGCCTTCCGCTTCTGGCTGAAGCTCGGCCTCATCAGCTTCGGCGGACCGGCAGCCCAGATCGCCATCATGCACCAGGAGCTGGTGGAACGGCGGCGATGGATCTCCGAGCGCCGGTTCCTGCATGCGCTCAACTACTGCATGCTGCTCCCGGGACCGGAGGCCCAGCAGCTGGCCACCTATGTCGGCTGGCTGATGCATCGCACGCGCGGCGGCATCGTCGCCGGCGCGCTGTTCGTCCTGCCCTCGCTGGTCCTGCTGATCCTGCTCTCGTGGATCTACGTCGCCTACGGCAGCACGCCCGTGGTGGCCGGGCTGTTCTACGGGATCAAGCCGGCCGTGACCGCGATCGTGCTGCAGGCGGCGCACCGCATCGGTTCGCGCACGCTGAGAAACAACGTGCTCCGGCTGATCGCGGCGGCCGCCTTCCTCGCCATCTTCGCGCTGGACGTCCCCTTTCCCGCCATCGTCGCCGCCGCGGCGCTGATCGGCGCAATCGGCGGCCGATACGCTCCGGAGGTCTTCCGCCCCGGCGGCGTGCGCGGCCGCACGCAGACCGATTACGGACCGGCGCTCATCGACGACCACACGCCGCCGCCGGAACACGCCCGGTTCCGCGCCGCGCGCCTTGCGCGCGTGCTCGCGGTCGGTGCGCTGCTGTGGCTGGCCCCCATGGCGACGCTCATCGCCGCATACGGATGGCAGGGGACACTGACGCAGATCGGCTGGTTCTTCACGAAAGCGGCGCTGCTGACCTTCGGTGGCGCCTACGCAGTGCTGCCCTACGTCTACCAGGGCGCGGTCGGGCACCACGGTTGGCTCACCGGCGCGCAGATGATCGACGGCCTGGCGCTGGGGGAGACGACACCCGGCCCGCTCATCATGGTGGTGGCCTTCGTCGGATTCCTGGGCAGCCACGCACAGGCGCTGCTCGGGTCCGACCTGCGATTCCTCGCCGGCGCGCTGGGCGCGCTCGTCGCCACCTGGTTCACCTTCCTGCCCTCGTTCGTCTTCATCCTGGCCGGCGGGCCGCTGGTGGAGTCGACCCACAACGAGCTGAAGTTCACGGCGCCGCTGACCGCGATCACCGCCGCGGTCGTGGGCGTGATCGTCGACCTCGCCGTGTTCTTCGGCTACCACGTGCTGTGGCCGCGGGGCTTCGCCGGCGCCTTCGATTGGGTATCGGCGGTGATCGCCCTGGCCGCTGCCGTCGCGCTGCTTCGGTACCGGCGTACGGTCATCGAGGTGATCGCGGCGTGCGGGTTGCTGGGACTGATCCTGAAAGGAGCCGGTCCTTAGGCATCACGGGGGCCCGCGGCAGCGCAACGGCCGGCGGTCTTGCGGACCTCAGGGGGCCTCGGCGTCTGCTACCCCGATCCGCGTCACCAGCGCCTTGTCGATCTTGGTCCCGTCCATGTCGGCCACCTCGAAGCGATGCCCACCCCATTCGAACCGCTCACCGGCGGTCGGCACCTTCTCGAACTGGGCAAGCATGAAACCGGCGAGCGTGTGATAGTCCGGGTTGGCCGAAAGCTGCGGCAGACCGAGGATGTCGCGCACCGCATCCAGATGCATCTCCCCGTCCATGAGCCACGATCCGTCGTGACGCTGTACGGCCTGTATGGCCTCCTCGGCGCCCGGGAATCCGCCGACGATGGCCTTCAGGATGTCGAAAGTGGTGACGACGCCGCTGACGCTGGCGCTCGCGTCGAGCACGATGGCCATGTGAACCGGGGAGCGCCGGAACTGATCCAGCACTCGCAGCGTCGAGGTATGGTCGTCGACGTAGAGCGGATCGCGCAACGCCGCGCGCACGTCGATGGGCCTGCCCGCGAGCAGCTGCTCGAACAGATCGGTCTTCTGGACGATCCCGAGCGGGCGGTTCAGACCGCCCTGCACCACGACCAGGCGCGAGAATACCGAGCGCGCGAGGACCGCGCGCTGTTCCGCCTCCGGCGCGTCGATGTCGAGCCATTCCACGTGTATGACCGGCGTCTTGATGGCGCGAACCTTCCAGTCGGCCAACCGCATGACGCCGGTGATCATCTCCTTCTCCTGCGGCGCGAACTCGCCTTCGCTCACGCCCTCGGCCACCAGCGCCTTCACCTCCTCCTCGATGACCTGCGGGACCGCGCGTGTCTCCGCGCCGAAGGCCGCCAGCAACAGGCGCGAGGAGCCCTGCAGGAGGAAGACGATCGGCGCCATGATTCGGGCGATCAGGGCCAGGACCGGGGCGACCACGACGGCGATGCGTTCGGGGTGACGGATGGCGAGCTGCTTGGGCACCAGCTCGCCGATGACGATGGAGGCATACGTGATGGCCGAGACCACGAAGACGGTCGACAGCTCCTCGGCGTAAGCGGCGACCGCCGCAACCTCGAGCAGGCGCGCCTCGAGCACCGGCGCGAACTCCTCGCCGCCGAACACGCCGGCGAGGATGCCCACCAGCGTGATGCCGACCTGCACGGTCGAGAGAAACCGCGCCGGATTCTCGTTGAGCGCCAGAGCCGCCGCAGCGCCGGGTATCCGCTTGTGCACCATCGCCCGCAGCTTGGTCCGCCGCGACGACACCAGCGCGAGCTCGGCCATGGCGAAGAAGCCGTTCAGGAGCACCAGCGCGAGGATGATGAGAATGCTGGAACCGTAGGCCATCGAGGAACCGATCTTCGTTGCGGAGTGTTCAAGGATACAGCACGGCACGGGGCTGCCGGGGGCATCGGGCGCGGTCTCGGGGGCGGCGAGACCCACCGACGCCCTTCAGCCGCGCGCTGAATGTGACATCCGGATGGGTCGCAACCCGTGTCAACGCCTGGCGCAGCACGCCGGGAAGTCCCGCAGCAGCCGATCGATTCCGCGCAATGCCTCGCGCAGGCGGCTCCTCTCCCCCGCGTCCAGTCGCGAGACCTCGATGCGGGTCGACGGCGCAACGCCATGCTCGAGATCATACAGTTGCTGCGCCAGGACGAGGTTCATCAGGAATTCATAGATGTCGCACATGCGCTCCGCGTCGTCCCTGGACAGTCGCGTGCTGGCTGCCGCCTCCCGCAAGCGGTCGGCCGTGGAGCGGGCAGTGCTGCCGACGAGCAGGGCGAGGATCCGGGCCGCGGTGACAAGGGGCAGGATCGCCGTCTTGAGATTCACGCGACCGGATTCCAACTCGAAACCACCGAAGATACCGAGCGGCGGTCGCAGCCCGGACAACACCTTGGCCATACGCTCCAGGGTGCCCGGATGCGACGTCGCCATCCTCACGGCATTTCCCTGCAGCTCCTCGGCCACGCGGACGTCCCCGTACACAGGCTTCATGTCGAAGAAGGCATTGATGTTGTGCAGGCAATCGGCGGCGCGCATGTCCAGCCACACGCCGAGCCGTTCGTTCCAATCCGCCAGCGTCCGGCGCCACATCGGATTGCTCGCCATAACGTCGCCGCTACAGTAAGGGACTCCGGCTTCGTTCAATATCTCGACGAAGGCGTGCGCGAACATCTCGAACCAGAGATCGTGACGCCTGGTGCCGAGGTAGACGATCGCATTGTCCTGATCCGGCGCGAGGAGACTCTCACCCCGCCCTGCCGAACCCAGCAGCAGCAGTGCCCACGGCACCGGAGCGGCGCCGTGACCCCGGCTGCGCATGCGTTCCTCGGTCAGCGTCGCGGCTCGGACCGCAAGGTGATGCAACGCGTCGCTGATAACGGCAGCGATGGCCAGCACGCTCATGCCGGTGTCCAGCAATCCGCGCGCGACGGCCGGCAGCTCGTCCGCGGCCAGGGCAAGATCATGGGGCGTCGCGGCGGTCATGACGCGATCCCCCAGGAGGATCGCTGGAGCCCTCCGGCCTTCCAGGAGTGCCTTCGCCGTCACGATCCCCTGCACTTGTCCCGCCTCGTTCACGACCGCCAGATGCCCCGTTCCCATGCGCTGCATGCGACCGATGGCCTGGTAAACGAAGGCCGACTGCGGAAGCGATGCGACAGGTTTGGTCGCATGTTCTCGGGCAGTCGTCGACAGCACACGCTCATCGCCCCGCGCGATGGCATCCACCAAATCCCGTTCGGTCAGGATCCCGAGGTCATTGCCGCTACCGACGCTGGTCACCAGCACGGCTCCTGTCATGGACGATCGGAGCCGACGCGCGACCTCGATGAGGCTGGCATCACCGGCAACGAACTCCGGAGCGCTCATGATCTGCTCCAATCGATGACGGTATACGTAGCTGTCCAGACGCTCGAGTCCGCTGACCGCCGGCGTCGCGAGCGAACCGGCCAACGTCCCGGCCTGCGAAGGCACCGTGAACCAGCCGGCCGCCTCCTGGAGATTCAAGGCTGCCTGCGCGGTCGCCTGGAAGCGCCGCGCCTCCGCCAGGGTGCGAACGCCGGCATCGCGCAGCCGCGGCAGCAGGCGCACGTAGATCTCCGCTGCGATCAGTGCGTCGCCCAGCGCCGTGTGCCTGCCGTCGACCTCGACATCCAGCCAGTCCGCCACGGACTCGAGGCCTCCCTGCGCCAGCGCCGGATTGAGCGCAATCGCCAGCAGTCCCGTGTCGAGCCATGCGCGCTCCTCCCAGGCGATTCCGTTACGTGCCGACTCGTGCCTCAATATCGCAAGGTCAAAGCCGATACTGTGACCGATGATGATCCTGTCCGATATGACGGCGAGCAGCTCGGCCAGAACGTTTGGCAATGTCTGGGCCGCAGCAACCATCTCGTCGGTGATACCGTGAATACGGGTGGCGAGCGGCGGGATCGGCACTTCCGGCCGCACCAGACGCTCGAACACGCGTTCACGCAGGATGAGGCCACCGGACAGCGGAACGGCCGCCACGGAGACTACCCGATCGCGGCGCACATCGAGTCCCGTCGTCTCCAAGTCCAGGCTGACGGCGGGGAGACCGGACATCAGACGCGCTCCGGACAACCCAGTCATCGACGGCGGGCTCCTGCGGGCACCGGCGGGTACATGCGATCTCCGGCATCACCGCGTCGTCCGAGGGGCATGAATCTACCGCACCAGCAGCACGGGGATCTTGCACAGGGCGATGACCTTGCTCGCCACCGATCCGAGCATCAACTGCTCGAAGGCGCTGTAGCCGTGCGAGCCCATGATGACCAGGTCGAACTTGCCGCGGCGCGCGAACTTCGCGATCTCCTTGCCCGCGCTGCCCTTGATGACGGCCTCCGTATACCCAATGCGCGCGCGGCGCAGCCGCGTCTTCGCCTTGGCCAGCACGCTTGCGGCCTTGCCCTCGTCGACGTGCAGCACGGTCAGCTCGCATTCCTGTCCGAACATGGCCTTGTGCCGCACCAGGTAGTCCAGCGCCTTCCATCCAAACGCACTGCCGTCCACCGTCAGGAGTATCTTCATGGTCTGCCCCTCGTCGTGACTTTCAAATCATGCGGTCTTCCTCGCCCGGCTGTCCTCCCGGTAGATCCATCCGCGGCGGTACATCCATTTCTCGACCTCCACGCTCACGAACACAACGGAGGACAACGCGATGCAGATCAGGAGCTCCTGTACGGACAGCGGCGCGGTCCTGAACACCACCTGCAGCGCAGGAACGTACAGGATCGCCATCTGCAGGGCAAACGTCAGCAACACCGCGCCCAGCAACGGCAAGTTGCTGAACAGGCCGAGCGTGAACAGGGAATCGCGCTCGGATCGTATCGCCAGCACGTGACCCATCTGCGCCAGCGTCAGCACCGTGAACACCATGCTCTGCCAGTGCGCCGAGCCGGTGTGGTACGCCCACGCCTGCGCGACCAGCGATACGCCTGCCATCAGCAGTCCCACCCACAGCATGTGCTGCCACATGCCACCTGCGAAAATGCTCTCCTGCGGCGGGCGCGGCGGTCTCTTCATGACATTGCGTTCCGCCGGCTCGACGGCCAGCGCGAGCCCCGGCAGTCCGTCGGTCACCAGGTTGATCCAGAGGATGTGTATCGGCAGCAGCGGCAACGGCAGAAACAAAAGCGGCGCCAGGAACAGCGTCCATAACTCGGCGGAGTTTCCGGTCATGGCGTAGCGCACGAACTTGCGGATGTTGTCGAAGATCCGCCGCCCCTCGCGCACCGCGGCCACGATGGTGGCGAAGTTGTCGTCGAGCAGCACCATGTCGGAGGCCTCGCGGGCGACATCGGTGCCGATCCTCCCCATCGCGACCCCGATGTCCGCACGCTTGAGCGCGGGCGCGTCGTTGACGCCGTCGCCGGTCATGGCGACGAACTCCCCGCGCCGCTGCAGGGCGGTGACGATCGCGTTCTTCTGCTCCGGCGCGACCCGCGCGTACACCCGCAGCGCATCGACCTCCTTGATCAGCCGGGCCTCGGACATGACAGCGAGGTCGCTGCCGGTCACGATCCCGTCGTCGTGCGCGGCGATGCCCAGCTGCACCGCGATCGCGCGCGCCGTCGCCGGGTGATCGCCGGTGATCATGACCGGCGTGATGCCGGCGGACCGGCAGATGCGCACGGCCTCGCGCGCCTCGGCGCGCGGCGGATCAATGAGTCCGACGAAGCCGATGAAACAGAGCTCGCCCTCCAGCGCCTCGGGCTCGAACGCCTGCGTCTGCCCGAGCTCCCGATAGGCGAACGCCAGCACGCGCAGCCCGCGCGCGGCCATCTCCTCGGCCACGCGGGCCAGCTTCTCCCGCTGTGCCGGCCGCGGTTCGCCGGCCTGCGTCCACTGGCGCGTGCAGCGTGCCAGCAGACGCTCCGGGGCGCCTTTCGTATAGGCCACGGCACCGCCCGCCTCCCGATGCACGGTCGTCATCAGCGCCCGTTCGGGATCGAACGGGATCTCGGCCAGCCGCGGGGCGCGCTCGGCCTCCGCGGCCCCCTCGATCCCCCCGGCCGCCGCGGCGGCGTACAACGCCGTCTCCGTCGGGTCCCCGAGGATCGCGCCGCCCTCGGCGCGGCGTGCGTCGTTGTTCAGCGCCAGCGCGCGCAACAGCAGGCGCGGCACCGCTCCCGCCGGGTCACGCAGGGTGACGCCGTCGACATAAAACTCCGCGGCACGCATGCGGTTCTCCGTAAGGGTGCCGGTCTTGTCGGTGCAGATGTAGGTCACCGATCCCAGCGTCTCCACGGCGGGCAGATGCCGGATGAGCGCGTTCTGCCGCACCATCTTGCGGGCGCCGAGAGCGAGCGACACCGTCACCACGGCTGGCAGGGCCTCGGGAATGGCCGCCACGGCGAGGCTGATTGCGGTCAGGAACATCACAACCGGCGGCTCCCCGCGCAGCAGCCCGACCGCGAAGATGATGCCGCACAGGGCGATCACCACGAGCGCGAGCCGCTGGCCGAAGGCGGCCAGGCGTTTCTGCAGCGGCGTCCTGACCTGCTCGGTCGTGCTGAGCAGCCCGGCGATACGCCCTATCTCCGTGGCCATCCCGGTGGCGACGACCACGCCCCAGCCGCGGCCGTAGGTGACCAGCGTGCCCTTGTAGGCCATGTTGCGGCGATCGCCGATCGGCAACTGTGTCTCGCGCAGGGCGTTCGTCCTCTTTTCCGCCGCCTGCGACTCTCCCGTCAGCGCCGCCTCGTCGATCTTCAGCTGCATCGACTCGAGCAGGCGCAGGTCGGCGGGAACGACGCTCCCGGCCTCCAGCAGCACGATGTCCCCGGGCACGAGCTCCTCGGCCGGCAGGTTTCGCACCGCGCCGGCGCGCCTGACCTGCGCGGACGGCGCGGCCAGCATCTTCAACGCCGCCATCGCACGCTCGGCACGGAACTCCTGCACGAATCCGATGACCGCGTTGAGGATCACGATGACCACGATGGCAATGGTGTCGTGAGGCTCGCCCACCAGTCCGGCGACGACACCGGCGATGATCAGCACCACGATCATGAAATCGGCGAACTGATCGACGAACATGCGCACGGGGCTGCGGCGCTTGCCCTCGAGGAGCCGGTTCGGGCCGTAAGCGGCGAGCCGCTGCCGCGCCTCCTCCGCGTCGAGGCCGCGATCGGCTGCGACGGCCAGCGCCCGCAGCACCTCCTCGACCGGGCGGCGCCACGGCTGCGACGTCGGGTCGACGGGGCTCACGCCCCCACCCGCTGCGGCCTGTTCTGGAATGTCGTTCATTGCCTTATGCCACACGCGCCTGCTGCCGCTCGCCGGCCGGCGCCAGTTGCACGTCGACGCCGATGCTAGGCGATAACGCCGGGCCGGCTGTTGCCGCGGGTCAAGGTGCCGGACGGCGGCGGCGCGAGGCACCCCGACCGTGCGTCAGGACAGCGGACGGCGACCTGAGCGCGGCCCGTGGGCGATGGCGGTTCAGGCACCCAGCTCCGCCAGCACCTCGCGCGCGGCGCGGAAGGCCTCGACGGCCGCCGGCGTGCCCGCATAGGCGGCCGCGTGCAGCAGCGTCTCGCGGATCTCCTGGCGCGTGGCCCCGTTGCGCAGCGCGCCGCGCACGTGCCCCTTCAGCTCCTGCGGTGCGCGCAGGGCGACCAGGATGGCGAGCGTGACCAGGCTGCGGGTGCGAGGATCGAGCCCCTCCCGGGTCCACACCGCGCCCCAGCAGTGATCGTTGATGTAATCCTGCAGGGGCCGCGAGAAATCGTCGGCGCCGGCGAGCGCGCGATCGACGAATTCATCCCCCATGACCGCGCGCCGCATCTTCTCACCGTCGCTCATAGATGGCTGTCCCCGTGGTGGTGGAAAGGTTCATGAACTGCCGCGCCGCGCGCCCGGCCGCGCAGGAACTGCCGCATGCGCCGCCTTCAGGTCGCGCCGAAGGAATCGGCGACGATGCTGTCGTACCAGCCCTGATTGTACTCGGCCTCCCTGGCGCGGAACTCCTCGCCGGCGGCCAGCGGGCTGACGCCCCCGCTGCCCTCGACGGCGACGATCCTCCCTTCCTCGAGGCGATAGATGCCGTTGATCGAGATGGCATAGTCCGGCGCGACCAGGCTGTAGCAGGTGTTGTGCAGCGACGGCTCGCCCGGGACCTCGCCGCGGAGCAGGGCGCGTATGGCGAGAGCGCAGTTCTTCGCCTGGCTGTTGGCCGCCGATGCCGACTTCGGCATCGGATTGGCGATGGCGGCATCGCCGATGACGTGCACGCCGGGCATGTGCCGGGATTCGAAGGTGTGCGGATCCACCGGGCACCAGCCCGACTTGTCGGCCAGCCCGGCGTCGATGGCGAGCTGGCCGGCCCGCTGCGCGGGGATCACGTTGGCGACGGCGGCGACGTGCCCCTCGAGGTGGGTGTGCAGCGTCATCGCGGCGGGATCCACGCGCGTGACGGCGCCGTCTTCCGTGATCGGCACCCATTGGATCATCCCGGGGTACAGCATGCGCCAGGCCTCCTCGAACAGCTCCTGCTTGGAGAACTTGTCGTTGCCGTCGAGGACGAGGACCTTCGATGCCGGCTTGTGCTGCCTGAGGTAGTGGGCGATGAGGCTGGCGCGCTCGTAAGGTCCCGGCGGGCAACGGAACGGCGCGGCCGGCACGCTGATGACCACCACGCCGCCGTCGTCCATCGCCTCCAGCTGCCGGCGCAGCAGCGCCGTCTGCGGACCCGCCAGCCAGGCATGCGGCATCCTCTCGGCGGCGGGCTCGTCGTAGCCCTCCGGCGTGCCCCAGGTCAGCTGCACGCCCGGCGCCACCACCATGCGATCGTAATCGAGCCACTTCCCGCCGCGCAGGCGCGCCCGGCGCCGGTTACCGTCGATCTCCACCACCGCGTCTTGGATGATCTCCACGCCGGCGGCGGCGAGCGCGTCGCGCCGCAGAGTCAGATCCTCCACGCCCCGCAGGCCGTCCATGACCCAGTTGCTCATGGGGCAGGTGACGTAACGTTCACCGGGGTCGACCAGCGTGACGTGCAGGGCCGGCGCGACGCGGCGCAGGTAACGCGAACAGGTGGCGCCCGCGAAACCGCCGCCGGCGATCACCACCCTGCCCTGTTCCCCGCCCGCGCGCACGGCCGCCGGCAACGCCGCGAGCGCGCCGAGGCTGCGCAGGAACCGTCGCCGGTGCATCGGCTCCCGGCTCATCGGCGTCCGCCCGCGGAATTGCCCTGCGCGGCGAGGTACGTGGCGATACCGGCCAGCTCCTCGTCGGTGTAGCCACGCGCGATGCGGTCCATGATGGTGGGGTGTCCCTTGCCCTGCTTGTACTCGAGCAGGCGTCGCAGGAGGTAGGCCGCCGGCTTGCCCTGCAGACTGGGCATCGCGGCGGGGCTGCGTCCTTCGGGCCCGTGGCAGGTGTAGCAATTGAACGACAATGCCTCGATCGACGGCCCCGCCGGCGCTGCTCCGGCCGCTTCGAAAACCGCCATCAGCGACACGCCGGCCGCCGCCGCGATCGCTCGCGGGATCAATGTTCGTAGGGGTCCTGCCACAGTCGCTCTCCGCTGCGGATTATACTTCCTCCCGTCCTGGACCGTTTGGAGCCGCCGCGCCGAGGACGGTTCCCGTGCCGACCGATGACTGCCTACATCACCCACCGCGATTGCCTCAAGCACGAGATGCTGCCGGATCACCCGGAGTGTCCCGGCCGCCTGCACGCGATCGAGGACCGGCTGAAGGCCGCCGGCATCATGGATTATCTCCATCAATACGACGCGCCGAAGGCTACCCGCGAACAGCTGGCGCGCGCGCATACCATGCGGCACGTGGAGGAGATCTTCGCGGCCGCGCCGCAATCGGGACTGGTGCGCATCGACCCGGACACGGCCATGACCCCGCATACGCTCGATGCGGCCCTGCTCGCCGCCGGCGCGGTGGTGCTGGCCACGGACCTGGTGGTGCAAGGCCGGGAGAGGAACGCGTTCTGCAACGTGCGGCCGCCGGGGCATCACGCCGAGCGCGACTGCGCGATGGGCTTCTGCTTCTTCAACAACGTCGCCGTCGGGGTTCTGCACGCGCTCGACGCGCACGGCCTCGAGCGCGTCGCGCTGGTCGATTTCGACGTCCACCACGGCAACGGCAGCGAAGACATCTTCGACGGCGATCCGCGCGTCCTGCTGTGCTCCTCCTTCCAGCATCCCTTCTACCCCTTTCGCGCGGGACCCTCCGTCCCGGGCCAGCGCGTGAACGTGCCGCTGCCCGCGGGCGCCGGCGGTCCGGAGTTCCGCGCCGCGCTGAAGGAGCGCTGGTTCCCCGCGATCGAGGCCTTCGCGCCGCAGATGATATTCATCTCCGCCGGCTTCGACGCGCACCGCGAGGATCCGCTGGCCAGTCTCAACCTGGTGGAGTCGGACTACGCATGGGTGACCAAGGCGATCATGCGTCTGGCCAGCGAATTCGCCGCCGACCGCATCGTCTCGACCCTGGAAGGCGGCTACGCCCTCTCGGCGCTCGGCCGCAGCGCCACGGCCCACGTCCGCACCCTGCTGGGACTGGAATGACGCCGATCAAGGTCGCGGCGCCGCCGCGCCTGGATAATCGTTCCGTTCCGCTCGCGTCGTGCCGCGCCCGCCGGATGCCGCCCACAGGGCGCGAAGCGGGGCGTGAGCGGCGAGCAATCTCCATCCTCTCGGAGGAGGGCCAGCCATGCAATGCAACGTGGGGCAGACCGAACGCATCATCCGCATTGTCGCCGGTGTCGTCATCATCGCCGCCGGCGTCCTGCTCGGAAGCTGGTGGGGCGCCATCGGCCTGATACCGCTGGCCACCGGGCTCATGCGCTGGTGCCCGGCCTGGTCGATGCTGGGCATCAATACCGCCAAGACCTCCTGATCCCATGAAGGTGGTCGTGGTGGGTGGCGTCGCCGCCGGCATGTCGGCGGCGGCGAGGTGCCGGCGCCTGTCCGAAAGCGCCGAGATCGTCGTCATCGAGCGCACGCAGCACGTCTCCTTCGCCAACTGCGGCCTGCCCTATCACATCGGCGGGGAGATCGAGCATCGCGAGGCGCTGCTGCTGCAGACCCCGCAGACGCTGGCCGAGACCCTCAACCTCGACGTGCGCATCGGTCACGAGGTGACGGCCATCGATCGGGCGCGGCGGACCGTCGAGGTCACCGAGTTGCAGACCGGCCGCCGCTACACCGAGGCCTATGACCGCCTCGTGCTCTGTCCGGGCGCCCATCCCATCCGCCCGCCGCTGCCCGGCGTCGACCATCCGCGCATCCACACGCTGCGCAACATCGAGGACATGGACGCGATCATCCGCGATCTCCGGCCGCAGGCGCGCCGCGCGGTCGTCATCGGCGGCGGCTACATCGGCGTGGAGATGGCCGAGAACCTGCGCCACGGCGGCCTGGAGGTCGACCTGGTGGAGATGGCCAACCAGATCATGCCGCCGCTCGACGCGGAGATGGCCCGCGATCTCCAGTACCACCTGGAATATCACGGCGTGCGCCTGTACCTGGGCACGGCCGCCGCCGCCTTCGCGGACGCCAACGGCCGTGTGGCCGTGACGCTCGCCAACGGCGTGGTCCTGCACGCGGACATCGTCATCATGGCCGCCGGCGTACGGCCGGACACGCGCCTTGCGCAGGCCGCGGGCCTGGAAGTGGGCGCGCACGGCGGCATCAAGGTCGATGACCGGATGCGCACCTCCGACCCGAGCATCTACGCCGCCGGCGACGCCGTCGAGGTGGTGGACACGGTGAGCGGCGAGCCGGCGGTCGTGCCGCTCGCGGGCCCGGGCAACCGCCAGGGCCGCATCGTCGCCGACCAAATCTTCGGCCGCGACACCCGTTACCGCGGCACGCAGGGCACGGCCATCGTCAAGGTCTTCGAGATGACCGGCGGCGGCACCGGGGCCTCGGAGAAGGCGCTGAAGCGCCGCGGCACGCCCTATCGCAAGGTCTACCTGCATCCCTCCGGCCACGCGAGCTACTATCCCGGCACCGCGCCGATGCACATGAAGGTGCTGTTCTCGCCCGATGACGGCAAACTGCTCGGCGCCCAGGTCGTCGGCTTCGACGGCGTCGACAAGCGCATCGACGTGCTGGCCACGGCTCTGCGCGCCGGCATGACCGTCTTCGACCTCGAGGAGCTGGAGCTGGCCTACGCGCCGCCCTACGGTGCGGCCAAGGATCCGGTCAACATGGCCGGCTTCATCGGCAGCAACCTGCTGCGCGGCGACCTCGATCTCTGGTACGCGGAGGACTATCCGCAGGTGACCCAGGGCGGAACGATCATCGACGTGCGCAGCCCGATCGAGTTCCGGGCCTGGCACATCCCGGAGGCCGCCAATATCCCGCTCGGGGAGCTGCGACGGCGCATGCACGAGATCCCCGCCGGCAAGCCGGTCTTCCTCTACTGCCGCGTCGGCTTTCGCAGCTACCTCGCGCACCGCGCGCTGGTGCAGTCGGGCTACCGGGAGGTCAGGACGCTGGCCGGCGGCTCCAAGACCTTCTGCAGCTTCCACCGCACGCCGCTCTGCACCGGCCGGCCTGGTGTACCATTCGTTCCACACGCCGAGGAGAAACTCGCGGAGACCGCCGACCCCGGCTGCGCCGCCTGAGCATCATGACCAAGTCGAAGACTGCAACGGACCCGGCGGCGCTGCGCGTCGGCGATTTCATGGCGCCTTTCCCCTTCTCGCTGGCGCCCGACGCCACCCTCTCGGATGCGCGCTACCTGATGAACAAGCAGCGCATCCGCCATCTGCCGGTGCTCGTCGATGGCGAGCTGGTGGGGGTGGTCACGCGCACGGACCTGCTCGAGGCGGAGCCCTCGGACGCCATCGCCCTGAAGGTCTGGGAGCAGCAGCACCTGCTCGAGAAGCTGACCGTACAGCAGATCATGACCCTGCATCCGGTCACCGTCACCGCGGCGACGACGCTGGTCGATGCGGCGCGGCTGATGCTGGACCGCAAGATCGGATGCCTGCCGGTGGTCGACGAGAACCGCAGGCTGCGCGGCCTGCTGACCGAGACCGACGTCCTGCGAGCCCTGGTCGACGCCTGGACACCCGCCTAGCGTCCCGCGACGGTCTCCGCCGCCACGACCGCGCCGGGGTCGGCAGCGGTCGCGGATGACTGTTACCCTTGCGACGTGAAAGCGGGACCGTCATGAGCACGCTCAACCTCGATCGGCTGTTCGCACCGCGCTCGGTGGCGGTGATCGGCGCCACCGAGCGGCCGCACGCCGTCGGCCAGGTGGTCTTGCGCAATCTCATCGCCGCCGGCTACGAAGGCGCGATCTTTCCCGTCAATCCCAATCGCAGCGAGATCCAGGGGCTGAAGGCATACCCCGACGTCGCCAGCCTGCCCGTCATCCCGGACCTCGCGGTCATCTGCACGCCGGCCGCCACCGTCGCCGGACTCATCGATGCGCTCGGACGCCGCGGCACCAAGGCGGCGGTCGTCATCAGCGCCGGCTTCGGCGAGTCCGGCGCGAGCGCGCGCCAGGCCCTGCTCGACGCCGCCCGGCCGCATGGACTGCGGATCCTGGGACCGAACTGCGTCGGCCTGCTCAGTCCGCGCATCCGCGTGAACGCGAGCTTCGCGCACATGGCCGCGCAACCCGGTTCGCTCGCCTTCGTGGCGCAGTCCGGCGCCCTGTGCACGGCGGTCATCGACTGGGCCGGCGCCAACGGCATCGGCTTCACCCAGGTGGTGTCGCTGGGCGACATGCTGGACGTCGATTTCGGCGACGTGCTGGATTACCTGGGCACCGACAGCCACACGCGCGGGCTGCTGTTGTACGTGGAGGGCGTCACGGCGCCGCGCAAGTTCCTCTCCGCGGCGCGGGCGGTGAGCCGCAACAAGCCCATCATCGCCATCAAGGCCGGGCGTCACGAGGCCGGCGAGCGCGCCGCGCGCTCGCACACCGGCGCGCTCGCCGGGAGTTATTCGGTGTATGAGAGCGCCCTGCAGCGCGCCGGCATCGTGCTGGTGGACTCGGTGGAAGCGCTGTTCGATGCCGCCGAGACGCTGGCGCTGTCGCGGCGCCCGCTGACCGGCGATCGGCTGGCGATCCTGACCAACGGCGGCGGCCCCGGCGTGCTGGCCGCCGATTCGGTGGCCACCCAGGGCGGCACGCTAGCCGCGCTGGCGCCGGAGACGATCGCGGCACTGGACGAGGTGCTCCCCGGCAACTGGTCGCACTCCAACCCCGTGGACATCGTCGGCGACTGCACCGCGGATCGCTACCTCGCGGCGCTGCGCGTGCTGGACGGCGCGCCGGGCGTGGACGCCGTGCTGGTGATGCACGTGCCCACCGCACTGCTGCCCAGCGAGGAGGCGGCGCGCGCGCTCGCCGCCCCGATGGCCGCCTGCCAGCTGCCGCTGCTGTCGTGCTGGATGGGCGGGGTCAGCGCCGAACCCGCGCGCGCGCTGCTCGCGGCGCACAGGATCCCCTGCTACCCGGCGCCGAAGGCGGCGGTCAGCGCCTTCATGACGCTGGTGAAGCACCAGCGCACGCAGGAGCTGCTGATGCAGACGCCGGCCTCGGTGCCCGAGGTCTTCACCCCCGACATCCCCGCGGCCCGCGCGCCGATCGAGGCGGCGCTGGCCGCCGGCCGCGATCAGCTGACCGAGGTGGAGGCGAAGGCCGTGCTGCGCGCCTACGGGTTCGCCATCGTCGACACCCGCCTGGCCACCACGCCCGAGGCGGCCGTCGCCATGGCCGTCAGCATCGGATTCCCCGTCGTCGTGAAGCTGATCTCGCCCGAGATCCTGCACAAGTCCGACGTCGGCGGCGTGGCGCTGGATCTGGAGTCGCCCGAGGCCGTGCGCAGCGCGGTGCTGGCCATGGTGACGCGCGTGCAACGGCTCTGTCCCGACGCGGCGATCGAGGGGTTTTCGGTGCAGCAAATGGTGCGCCGGACGCGCGCCCGCGAGCTCATCCTGGGCGTGGCCACGGACCCGGTGTTCGGTCCGGTCATCCTCTTCGGCGACGGCGGCACCGCCGTGGAGGTGCTCGCCGACAAGGCGATCGCGCTGCCGCCGCTCAACATGATGCTGGCCTCGGACCTGATCCGGCGCACGCGCGTATTCAGGCTGCTGCGCGGCTTCCGCGACCACCCGGCCGCGAACCTGGAAGCGATCGCCGTGGACCTCGTGCGGCTCTCGCAGCTCGTCATCGACGTGCCCGAGATCGTGGAGCTCGACATCAACCCGTTGCTCGCCGACCACGAGGGCACGATCGCGCTCGACGCGCGCATACGCGTGGCGAGGGCGAGCTGTCGCGGCGCCGAGCGGCTGGCGATCCGCCCCTATCCGGTGGAGCTGGAGGAGACCATCGAGCTGCCCGGCGTGGGGAAGCTCCTGCTGCGCCCGATCCGGCCCGAGGACGAGGCCGCGCACCTGGAGTTCTGCGAGAGGGTCGATCCGCAGGACATGTACTTCCGCTTCTTCACCCGCTCGCGCGACTTCAGCCACACCCAGCTCGCGCGCTTCACGCAGATCGACTACGACCGCGAGATGGCCTTCATCGCCGTCCATCCGGATCCACGAGCCGGCTTCGAGACGGTGGGCGTGGTGCGCGCCGTGAGCGACGCCGACAACACCGCCGCGGAATTCGGGATTCTGGTGCGCTCGGACTTCCAGGGCAAGGGCCTGGGTCTCGCGCTGATGCGCAAGATCATCGCCTACTGCCGTTCGCGCGGCACCGGGAGGATCTATGGCCACGTCCTGCCGACCAACCGCGGCATGCTCGCGCTGGCGACGAAGCTTGGCTTCGAGCTCGATCACGCCACCGACGACAACGTCGTCATCGCCAACCTGAAGCTGCGCGACCAGGCGCCGCACGAGTCACCCTGAGGGGATGACACCGACACCGGACCGGCGCCTCCTCGACCGCCCGCCCGCGGTCACTCGCTCCACCAAGAAAAGGGCCATCCGAAACGCGCACCGGTCCTTCGCGCCTTGTCCGTATTGTGCTTTCATTAGCAAGAGAAACTGGCTTTGCTGCATCGCTTGAAGCAAACCGGCCTGATTAGGGAGTTCGCCTTCCTGGCGCCGCCGCTACGCTCGCTGTCGCGCCATCTGCTGTCGGTATTCCTGCAGCGGGTTCCGGGCATTCAGGACATCGTCGCTGTGCCCGGAGCCTGATTCCGGCATGAAACGCTCCGCTTTCATGCCCAGGGCTCGCCCCGCGAGCCCTGGCCCTGGCAGACGTGGCACACCGATTCAGCGCGCGAGGCCGCGCGCCGCGAGGAATCCGCGCACCCGCGTAGCGAGGCCCGGCGTGTCGAGGTCCGCGAACTCGTAACGCGCCCGCACCACGGGCTTGTCCAGCGCGACCAGCGCGGCGAGATCGCAGGGCGTGGCCGAGATCACGCAGTCGGCGGCCGCGCCGCGGATGGTCGCCGCCAGCGCCTCGAGCTGCGCCTCGCCATAGCCGACCGCCGGCAGCACCGCGCCGATGTGGGGGTAGCGCGCGTACACCTCGCGGATCGCCGGCACGGCGCCGGAGCGTGGGTCGACAATGGCGGCCACGCCCGCCGCCTGCGCGGCGACGTAGCCCGCGCCGTATGCCATGCCGCCGTGAGTGAGCGTCGGGCCGTCTTCGACCACGAGCACGCGGCGGCCGCGCACGGCGTCCGGATCCTCGAGCCGCACCGGCGAGCCGCCGCGGTACTGCGCCGCGCGCGGGTTCACCGCGCGCGCATTGGCCAGCACGCGCTCCACTGCCTGCGGATCGGCCACGTCGCTCTTGGCCGCAACGACCACGTCGGCCATGCGCAGCACGGCCTCACCGGGGTAGTAGCGGAGCTCGTCGCCGGCGCGCAGGGGGTCGAGCAGCACCAGGTGCAGATCGGGCGCGAGAAAGGGAAAGTCGTTGTTGCCGCCGTCCCACAGGAGCACCTCGGCCTCGCCCTCGGCGCGCGCCAGGATGGCGGCGTAGTCCACGCCGGCGTAGACCACCGTGCCGCGCGCGAGATGGGGCTCGTATTCCTCGCGCTCCTCCACCGTGCAGTCCGCGGCATCGAGATCCGCACGGCTCGCGAAGCGCTGCACCGCCTGGCGCGCGAGATCGCCGTACGGCATCGGATGGCGCAGCACCGCGACACGGATGCCGAGCCCGGTGAGCAGCGCCGCGAGCCAGCGCGCGACCTGCGACTTGCCGCAGCCGGTGCGCACCGCGGAGACCGCGATCACCGGCACCCGCGCGCGCAGCATGGTGCGCTTCGGCCCGAGCAGCACGAAATCCGCGCCGGCTGCGAGCGCGATCGAGCCGCGGTGCATCACGGCCTCGTGGGCCACGTCGCTGTAGGCGAACACCACCTCGTCGATGCGCTCGCGCACGGCCAGCTCGGCCAGCTCGGCCTCATCGAGGATGGGGATGCCCTGCGGATAGCGGGGGCCGGCGAGGCTCGCCGGATAGCGGCGCCCGGCGATGTCGGGGATCTGCGTCGCGGTGAAGGCCACGACCTCGCGCGAGGCGTCGTCGCGGTAGACGGTGTTGAAGTTGTGGAAGTCGCGCCCCGCCGCGCCCAGGATCACGACGCGCCGCACGCGATCGGGGCCGTCGGCGACAGAAGTCTGCATGGATCTCCGCCTGGCCGCCGCTTCGTCTGCCATCTTCGTGCAATTCCTTTCTGGTCGCCGCGATTATAGCGGCAGATGCGTCCGCCCACGGCCGGCAACGGCCATCACCGGCCGGTCGCGGATTCTCGAGCACGGACGGCCCTATGAGCCGGGCTTCTTCCGGGTAATCACTGCGGGCAACTGAATGGGCCGGCGGCGACCGTTACGCATTCGTCACCGGCCCTAAACTGCAGTACTTGATGTGGCAGAAGTTGACTTCCGATTACCTCAGCGGGGCGGCATGCGCCCCATCGACCCCATTCCCATCATCTCCGAGGCGTCGATTTGACCGTCACCGTTCGTGTCCATGGCCTTCATCATCCATTCCTGGTGTTTGGTCATCTCCTCCTTTGAGATCTTTCCGTCTCCGTCCGCATCCATCATCCGCATCATTCCCATGCCTCCGCCCATCATGCCGCCACACATCATCCCGCCGCCCATCATCGGGCCGCCCATCATGCCACCCCGCATGCCCGGCATGGCGCCGCCGCAGTACATGCCGCCGTAGCCCCCCTGCCACCCCGGCATGCCGCCGCAATATCCCTGCGCGAGCATCACCTCCTCGGCAGCTGGACCCAACATGCTCTCCTGGGCGAGTTCCTCCATCTGGAAAGGATTTGCCTCAGGATTGATTGCGCCTGCATGTCCGGCTATCGGCATCAGGCTGCCGACCACGAACGCAATACCGTTTCTCGACTTTTTCATGTGCATCACCTCGCTGAGAACGACCCACCGAACACGCTTTGTGTACAGCGACAAGTCAGGCGTACGGTGGTGCATGACCTGGCTCGTCCCACCTCGCCGCCCCGCAAGGTAGGCGGCTGATGCCTCTACAATTCGTGACGGCGCTGTCTGCTCGCGCTGCCCACCTTGCGGGTCCTGCCTCCCCGCCCCCTTCGGCTTGCGGTTTTCGTCATGGGCGATGTGTCGCGCCCGCGGCATCGATCATCGGCCCGTAGCGATACGCACTTGATGAAACGCGCCAGATCGCGGGCGTACACCTTGTCCGTATCGGGCAGGGAGCAGATAAGAGCGATTGCGCCGTCGAGGTAGGGCGGACCCTTTGCGACCCGATGGTAGACCCACCGTCCCTCCTTGACCGCGGCCAGCAGGCCGACCTGGCGCAATACCTTCAGGTGACGGGACAGGGAGAAATCCGGCACCGACAGGCTGTCGGCAAGTTCGCACAGGCAAGACTCCTCGCCGCTCTGTGCCAGCAGTCTCATGACGCGCAGGCGGGTGGGGTCGGACAGGGCCTGGAAAAGTTCCGGTGGACTGATGGAAACCAGATGCATATTTGAACTATAGTGCAAGTGTCCAGGTTTTCCAGCGAGGCCTCGGCTTCGGCGAGGGTCCGTTAATGAGCGCGGGATGCGGTGATTGCCGCGGGATGACTCCGACTAAGGGTCTGACTGCTGCGTACAGGCGCGTGCTATGGGTCGTCGTCGCGCTCAATTTCACGATGTTCGTGACGGAGTCGCTGGCGGGGTACTTCGGCCGGTCGGTTGCCCTCCAGGCCGATGCACTGGATTTTCTCGGCGACAGCCTCACCTACGGCCTGACGCTCTGGGTGCTCGACAAGTCCCTTGGAATGCGAACCACCGTCGCCCTGCTCAAGGGCCTGAGCTTGTCCGTCATGGCGGTGGGCGTCCTTGGTTATTCGGCCATTCGGGCGCTCAAGGAAGTAGAGCCCGAACCTATGACCATGGGGACGGTCGCCATACTTGCGCTGCTCGTCAATCTCGGTAGTGCGCTGCTCCTGTTCCGCCACCGTATGGGCGACTCAAACGTCCGGTCCGTTTGGCTCTGCAGCCGCAACGATGCCATCAGCAATATCGCAGTAGTGGTGGCGGCAGGTCTGGTGGCGTGGACAGGAAGCCGGTGGCCAGATCTGGCGGTGGCAGTGGGTATAGCCGCGCTGTTCCTGCATTCCTCGTTGCAGATCACCCGCTCGGCGCTTTCGGAGCGACGAATGACGGAATCACGGGCCCCGGTGGGATGAACGCCTGCCAATTGTCGACTCCTTATAATATGACAAGTGGCTGCAAAGGGTAGAACGCCGTCGGCAACGGAGAATCGGATTCGTCGTCTTCGGCGATCTGATCAGGCTGCCGGCTCGACGTGCACCTGCACGCGCACCCCGCCGATCTGCTCGCCCACCCGGCGCTCGATCTCGTCGGCGATGGCGTGGGAGTCGGTGGTGCTGAGGCCGCCGTGCACGGTGACCACGACCTCCACGAGCTTCTCGGAGCCTGCCTGGTGCGAGCGGATCTGCGTCACCCCGCGCACGCCGTCGATCGAAGCGACCAGCGCCTCCAGGCCATCGGCGTCCGCGACCGTCTGGTCCACGAGCACCGGGATGCTGCGCCGGAACAGCGTGTAGGCCAGCCAGATGACGAAGGCCGCGACCGCCACCGCGAGCACGGTATCGATCCAGGTATGGCCGCGCACGGCGATCTGCCAGCCGCCGATCACCGCGACGGTGATCGCCACGTCCGAGAGCGTGTGGGTGGCGTCCGCGCGCAGCAGATCAGAGTCGAGCCGGTGCGCCTGGCGATGCTCCCAGGCGGTGAACCCGATGTTGACGACCAATACCATGCCCATCAGCGCCAGGCCGACCGGGCTCTGATCGATCTCCGCGCGCACGCTGGTAAACGCGCGCACCAGCACCTGGATGGCCATGAGCACGATCGCCACCGCGATGCCGAAGACCGCCAGCGCCTCGAACTTGTTGTGGCCGTAGGGATGCTCCCGGTCCGGCGGTGCGCTCGCCACCCGCAGGAACAGGAAGCCGACGACGTTGTTGGTGAGATCGGTGAGCGAGTGGACCGCGTCGCTCAGGATCGCCGTGGAGCCCGTCTGCAGGCCGACGACCACCTTGACCACCAGGAAGAAGACGTCGCTCAGACCCTCGATCAGCAGCACGCGGCGGATGCGGCGATGCCGATCCGCATCGTTCGGGATGACATGTTCAGACATGAAGCGGGGGGGTCTGTGCCAGGCAATGTCCCGGAGAACCGATGTTAAGCGCAATATTACACGCTATCCTTGTCGATGTGGCGGTTCGCGGCCCGGGGTGTGACGATACGCTCCTGCATCGCTGCGTCCCGCTGCGCCAACAGGAGAGGTGATGTGACGGCCGGCATCGAACATTTCGACAGCGAGCTCTACGCCATCGACGAGCGCATCGGCAGGCTGGCGCTCGCCTGCGGCGTCTCGCTCACCGACATGCCGACCATCGTGGCGCTCATCAAGGGCAACTTCGCCGTTTGCCGCCACGGCGATAATCCGAAGCGGCAGGAGCTGCGCGCCCTGCTGATGATGAAATACGGGATCGAAGAGCGCTGCCTTGCCGCGCTCGGCCACGAGGAGTGCCTGCGGCTGCTGGAGAGTCACGAGGATCGCCTGCGCGCCCGCGGCCTCCCCGTCCAACCCTCGAACACCGAAAAGTAGCCCCCGCATCAGCGCGCTCAACGCGCATTCTGCTGCACCCACCGGATCAGCGCCTCCAGCGGCATGGCGCCGCTCGTGCGCGCGATCTCCCTGCCGCCCCGGAAGATGACCAGCGTCGGTATGCTGCGGATCCCGTGCGCCGTGGCCAGCGCCGGCTCCTCGTCGGTGTTGACCTTGGCGAGGCGCGCGTGCGGTTCCAGCCGCGCCGCCGCGGCCTCGAACACGGGCGCCATGCCGCGGCAGGGCGCGCACCACGGCGCCCAGAAATCCACCACCAGCGGGATGTCGCTGCGGCTCGTGTGCTTCTGGAAGTTGGACGCGGTCAGGGCGATCGGATGGCCGCTGAACAGCGGCTGCTTGCAGGCGCCGCAGCGCGGCCGCTCGCTCAGCCGCCCCGCCGGTACCCGGTTGGCTGCCTCGCAGTGCCCGCAGACGACCTGGAGCATCGCCGCGGTCATGGCGCCTCAGTCTCCGCCGGCCACACCACGCTGAATGCGCCGCGCAGGTCGCCGGCCGCAAAGCCGGTGGCGGCGTCCTGCGGGTACATGTCGCGCAGTGCCGACCGCACGTCCGCGGCGAGGTTGCCGCCGTGGCAGGTCAGGCACAGAGGGCCCGTGGGGATGGCCTTCAGGTAGCGCGCGCCCTCACCCGCCGGGGTCTCGAAGAGCTCGAGCTTGTCGGCCGGCTCACCGGCCGCCATGCGCTGCTCGAATCGCGCCATGGCCTCGCGCTGCCACGGCAGCGGCGCGTTGGCGGGATTGCGTACGCGCATGGCGGTGCGGGAGACGGACGCGCCGCTCGCCGCGCTCAACTCCGCCGCGATCGCCGGCGCCCTTTCGCGGCACGTCGCGATGGCAGCCACCGGCCCGCCGTGCGCGATGGCGGTCTCGAGCTCGGTCTTCAGGCGCTGCTGGAACTGCCGCGTCAGCTCGCGGCTCTCTCGCAACCGCGCGTCGACTTCGCCGGCACCGTCGCCCGCGGCGATGCCCGGCGCCAGGGCCGAGAATACCGCGGCGAGCATCAGAGCGGCGCCGATCAGGTTACGAGGCATGTCGTCGCACCTCCGGCTGGACGCGAAGTATGCCGAGCGTCTTCAGCACGTACTTCTCGTACACGGGCTCGGTGGCGCCCGTCTTCATCTTGTGCAGGAAATACTTCTCGAAGGCGACCTTGCCCAGGTGCACCCACTTGCCGCTGCGCGCCCACGTGACGTTGCGCGGCGGGATCTGCGGCAGCGCCACGAACGCGATCCCGGTGTCGCCCATGTCGGCCAGGCAGATCGCGTTCCACGTGGCCTTCGCAGTTGCGGGTCTGCCCTCGATGTCGGCGTGGATGTTCTCGACGATCGCCGTCACCATCGACTCGATCATGTAGCCGGTCTTCGGCGCGCCCGTCGGCACCGGAGTGACCTCCACCGGCGGTATGGCCACGCAGACGCCGGCGGAGTAGATGTTCCGGTACTTCGGGCTGCGCTGATGCGCATCGACCACGACGAACCCGCGCGCGTTGCAAAGATCCGGTGCGGACGCCACGGCGTCCACGCCCTTGAACGCGGGGATGAACATCGAGTAGCGCTGCGCAAGCTCGTGCTCCTTTACCACGCCGCCCTTCTCGTCGTGCTCGGCCACCCGCACCGCCCCCGGCGTCGCCTCGAGGAGCCGCGCGTTGCTGATCCACTTGATGTGACGCTGCCTGAGCTCGTGTTCGAGCAGACCTTTGGAGTCCCCGACCCCGCCCAGGCCCATGTGGCCGATGTACGGCTCGGGAGTGACGAAGGTCATGGGCACCTGGTGACGGATCTTCCGGCGCCGCAGGTCGGCATCGACGATCAACGCGAACTCGTAGGCAGGCCCGAAGCAGCTGGCGCCCGGCGCCGCACCGATCACGACCGGGCCGGGATCCTCCACGAATCGCCGGTAGGCCTCGGCGGCGTGCTCGGCGTGCGCAGTGGTGCACACCGAGTGCGTGCTCCCGTCCGGCCCCAGACCGGGCACCTCGCCGAAGGCGAGCTGCGGACCGGTGGCGATGACGAGGTAGTCGTAGGTGACGGTGCCGCCGTCGGCCAGCGTCAGCGTGCTGGACTCCGGCTGCAGCCGGCTGACCGGACTGGCGATGAAGCGGATGCCCTTGCGCTCCACCCGCGGGCGGATCGGAACGAGGACCTGCTCCGGCCGCCGCCATCCGACGGCGACCCAGGGGTTCGACGGCGTGAACTGGAAATTCTCGGAGGCGTTGATGAGCGTGACCTCGTGCTTCGCGCCGAGACGACGCTTCAGGTCATACGCGGCGGGCATGCCTCCGATGCCTGCGCCCAGAACGACGATGTGGGACATGTCGGTGTCCTCCCGTAGGTGGCGGCCTGTCGGTGCACTTCGATTCATGGGCGGCTCTTGCAGGTCCGCCGTGCATTAAGTATATTAGTAGTATCTTATTTAGCAAGTTCGAATTTATGAACCGTGCCGAGACCGCCCTTCCCGCCGACTCCCGCGGCGCCCAGCCGCCGGAGATCGACGCGCGCGCGATGCGCAGGCACGCGGCCACGGCCGCCCGCCTGATGCGCTCGCTCGCCAATCCGCACCGCCTGCTGGTGCTGTGCGTGCTCTCGGAGGGCGAGCTGTCGGTCAGCGAGCTCAACGAGCGCATACCACTGTCGCAATCGGCGCTGTCACAGCACCTGGCCGTGCTCCGCCGCGAGAAGCTGGTGCGGACCCGCCGCGAGTCGCAGACCATCTATTACTCCGTGGCGGATGGCGCGGCCATGGACATCGTGCATCTGCTGCACGAGAAGTACTGCTGCACCCCGCCCCGGAGGCCCTCCGGACGCGCGAATTCCAAGTCAACCCGAAGAGGAAACTGAAAGTCATGAAATGGCGACACATCGCACTGCCGGCCGCACGCCAGCCCGTCGAGGGCGTCATTGCCTGCGGCCTTCCCTCCGAGAAGGAACTGCGGGAGGCGCACGCGGGAGGACTGCGCACGGTGGTCAACCTCTGCCCCGCCCGCGAGCAGAAGTTCGACGAGGAGGCGCTGGTGACCTCGCTCGGCATGCGTTACGAGCACATCCCGGTCGCGGGCGCGCAGGACCTGACGCGCGAAAATGCCCTGCGACTGGCGCAGATACTGTCCGATCCGGCGAGCCGCCCGGCGGTCGTCCATTGCGCCAGCGGCAACCGCGTCGGCGCACTGTTCGCGCTGAAGGCCTTCTTCGCCGACGGCTGCGATCCGGATACCGCCATCGCCGCCGGCCGGGCCGCGGGCCTGAAGGGACTCGAACCCGCGGTCGCCGGCATAATCAGGGGCGAATCCGCCGCCGCGCACATGCCACCCCCGGCGACCGCGCCTGCCATGTCGACCGTCGACCGCCTGGTGTTCCGTTTCGCCGGACTGTTCGTGCTGGCCAGCTTGGCGCTTGCCCACGTTCACACGCCGGCATGGCTGTGGTTCACGGCCTTCGTCGGCGCCAACATGCTGCAGGCGTCGTTCACGGGGTTCTGCCCGCTGGCGCGGATCCTGGCGCGGCTCGGCGTCCCCTACGGCGCCGCCTTCCGCCCATCGTCCGCGGTCCGTTGAGCGGCGCGGGCGCAGCCACACGGAGGCCTTTGATGATGGGACCACTAGGGGGCCAGCGGATCGCGCTGCTGATCCTGCTCGCCGCGCAGGCGCTCGGCGCGACCGCGCAGGAGGGCACCGCGCTCGAGGGCGTCGCCGCCGCGCGCGAGCGTGTCATGCGCGAAGTAAGCTTCGACGGTGTCCTGGAGGCCGTCAATCAGTCGACGGTGGCGGCGCAGACCAGCGGGCGGGTCGAGGAGATCTCCTTCGATGTCGGTGATTTCGTGCAGCAGGGTCAGGTCATCCTGCGGCTGAGCGCCACCGAGCAGCAGGCGCGCCTGTCCAGCGCGCAGGCTGCCGTGACCGAGGCGCGCGCGCGCTATGCGGAGGCCGAGCTCAATTACAAGCGCACCAAGGAGATCTTCGACCGCGCCCTGATCGCGAAGTCGGCGCTCGATGCCGCGGCGGCCAACCTGGAGTCCGCCCGGGCGCGCGTGGCCGCCGCCGAGGCCGGCGTGAAGGAGGCCCGCGAGGGCACCACCTACACGGAGGTCCGTGCGCCGTACAGCGGCTATGTCGTGCAGCGCCACATCGAGATCGGCGAGACCGCCACGGTCGGCGCCCCGCTCATGACCGGCCTGTCGCTCGAGCAGCTGCGCGCGGAGGTCGAGGTGCCGCAGACTTACATCTCGGCCCTGCGCGCGCACCGCCGGGCGCGCATCGTGCTGCCCGACGGCAAGGCGCTGGAGGCCACGGACATGCGCCTGCCGCCGAATGCCGATCCGGCCACGCACACCTTCCGCGTGCTGGTGACCCTGCCGGCCGGCGACCACGGGGTGTTCCCGGGGACGCTGGTCAAAGTGACCTTCGCCAGCGGCGAGGAGGAGCGCGTGCTGGTGCCGGCCTCGGCCGTGGTCCAGCGCAGCGAGGTGACCGGCGTCTACGTGCTGGATGAAAAGGGTCGGGTGAGCTTCCGCTACGTGCGTGCCGGCACGCCGACCCCGGATGCGCGGATACCCGTCCTCGCGGGACTCGCCGCCGGGGAGCGCGTTGCCGTGGATCCCATCGCCGCGGGCATCCGCTACAAGCAGCAGGGCTTGCCGGATTCGGCGCAAACGCCATGACGGAGAACGCGAGGCTCGGCATCTCGGGACGGATCGCCGCGAGGTTCCTGACGACAGAGATCACTCCGCTGCTGGCACTGGTCGGCCTGCTGATGGGCCTGTTCGCGGTGCTGATCACGCCGCGCGAGGAAGAGCCGCAGATCAACGTCACCTTCGCCAACGTCTTCATCCCGTTCCCCGGCGCCTCGGCCCGCGAGGTCGAGCTGCTGCTGACCACGCCGGCGGAGCAGATCCTCTCGGAGATCGAGGGAGTGGAGCACATCTACTCCTCCTCCAGCCCGGGCATGTCCGTGCTGACGGTCCGCTTCGAGGTGGGGCAGCCGCGCACCGATGCCATCGTGCGGCTCTACAACGCGCTGTACTCGAACCAGAACTGGATGCCGGCGAACGCCGGCGTCGGCGCGCCGCTCATCCAACCCAAGGGCATCGACGACGTGCCGATCGTCGCCGCCACCCTCTGGAGCGAGGATCCGCAGATCGGCGCCTACGACCTGATGCGGGTGGCACACGCCCTGGAGGCCGAGCTGCAGCGCGTGCCGGGGACCCGCGACATCGAGACGCTGGGGGGACCGGAACGCGTCGTGCACGTGCTGCTCGATCCGCAGCGCCTGGCCGGCTTCGGGATCGCGATCGAGGACCTGAGACGCGCGCTGGCGGCGGCCAATGCCTCGCACGATGCCGGCGGTGTCGTCGCCGACAGCCGCGAGATCCAGGTGCAGGCGGGAACCTTTCTCACCACGCCCGAGGAGGTCGCCGAGCTGGTGGTCGGCGTCCGTGAAGGCGCGCCTGTCTTTCTGCGCGACGTCGCCACCGTCCGCTACGGACCGGATCAACCCGAGCGCTACGTGAGTTACGGCGCCGGTCCCGCGACGACGTCCTCCGCCACGGGCAAGGCGACGAGCGACGCCCTCCTGCCGGCCGTGACCGTCGCCGTCTCCAAGAAGCCGGGCGAGAACGCCGTGGAGGTCGCCGAGGCCGTGATCCGGCGCTTCGAGCAGCTCAAGGGCACGTTCTTTCCCGACGGCATAGAGGTCACGATCACGCGCAACTACGGCGCCACCGCAGAGGACAAGGCGCAGACGCTGATCAAGAAGCTGGCCTTCGCGACGATCTCGGTCGTCGTGCTGGTGCTCTTCACCCTCGGGAGGCGCGAGGCGCTGGTCGTCGGCGCCGCGGTGGCGGTGACGCTCACCATCACGCTCTTTGCCTCCTGGGCCTGGGGCTTCACGCTGAACCGCGTCTCGCTGTTCGCGCTCATCTTCTCCATCGGCATCCTGGTCGACGACGCCATCGTCGTGGTGGAGAACATTCATCGCCACATGCAGCTCGGCGGCAGGTCGCTGACCGAGGCGATCCCGCCCGCGGTCGACGAGGTCGGCGGGCCGACCATCCTGGCGACCTTCACCGTCATCGCCGCGCTGCTGCCGATGGCCTTCGTCAGCGGGCTGATGGGGCCGTACATGCGCCCGATCCCGATCAACGCCAGCACCGGCATGCTCATCTCGCTGGCGGTGGCCTTCGTGTTCACGCCGTGGCTTTACCGGCGCCTGTTCCTGCACGCCCGCCACGGCGACCCGACCCACGCCGAGCCGGCCGCCTCGCGCCTGCAGCGTTTCTTCACGGTGGTGATGAGACCGTTCCTGCGTGGCCGCGACGGTCGCGGCGCCCGCGTGCTGCTGCTCCTCGCGATCCTCGCCTTGATCGGCGGCTCGATGGCGCTGGTTGCCACCCGATCCGTGGTCATGAAGATGCTGCCGTTCGACAACAAGAGCGAGTTCCAGGTGCTGGTGGACATGCCCGAGGGCACGCCCGTGGAGCAGACCAACCGCGTGCTGCAGGCGCTCGCCGAGCACCTGAGAACGCTGCCCGAGGTCACCGACCTGCAGCTGTACGCCGGCACCTCCGCGCCGATCAACTTCAACGGCCTGGTGCGCCAGTACTACCTGCGCCGCGCGCCGCACCAGGGCGACATCCAGGTCAACCTCGTGGACAAGCATCTGCGCGATCGCAAGAGTCACGAGATCGCCACCGGCGTGCGGCCCGCGCTGACCGCGATCGGCCGACAGTACGGCGCCAGCCTCAAGATCGTCGAGGTGCCGCCCGGACCGCCGGTGCTGGCGCCGCTGGTGGCCGAGATCTACGGCCTGGATTACGCCGGCCAGATGAAGGTCGCCTCGCAGCTCCGCGGCCTGTTCGAGGCCACCCCGGATCTGGTCGACATCGACGACACGATCGAGGCGCCGCAGGAGAAGCTCGTGTTCGCGGTGGACCGCGCCCGCGCCGCACGCCTCGGCGTCGGCCAGCAGGCGATCGCCGCCGCCATCAACGCCGCCGTGCGCGGCGAGGACGCCTCCTTCCTGCACAGCGAGAACACCAAGTCGCCGATCCCCATTCGCCTGGAGCTGTCCGCCGGCGACAAGGCGGACATCGAGATGCTGCGCGGCCTGCGCGTGCGCGCCGAGAACGGAGTCCTGGTGCCGCTGTCGGAAGTGGTCGAGATCCGCAAGCTGACGCGCGACCAGACGATCCACCACAAGGACCTGCTGCCGGTGGTCTACGTGCTCGGCGACGCCGCCGGCGCGACCGACAGTCCGCTCTACGGCATGTTCAGCCTGGCCTCCAGACTCGCGCAGACGCCCATCGACAGCGGCGGACCGATCCGCCAGTACTATACCCGCCAGCCGGAGAATCCCTACGAGTGGAGCATGAAGTGGGATGGAGAGTGGCAGGTGACCTTCGAGACCTTTCGCGACATGGGGATCGCCTATTCGGTGGGACTGATCCTCATCTACCTGCTGGTCGTGGCGGAGTTCAGGTCGTACTCCGTGCCGCTCATCATCATGGCCCCCATCCCGCTCACCATGATCGGCATCATGCCGGGCCACGCGCTGCTCGGCCAGCAATTCACGGCGCCGTCGATGATCGGCATGATCGCCCTGGCCGGCATCATCGTGCGCAACTCCATCCTGCTGGTGGATTTCGTGCAGCTCGAGGCGGCCGCGGGCACGCCGCTGCAGGAGGCGGTCATCCGGGCGGCGGCGGTGCGGGCCCGCCCGATCGCGCTCACCGCCGTGGCCGCGATGCTGGGCGGGCTCTTCATCATCGACGACCCGATCTTCGGCGGCCTGGCCGTCTCCCTCATCTTCGGCCTGCTGGTCTCCACGCTGCTGACGCTGCTGGTCATCCCCGTGGTCTACTACGCCTACCACTGGAAGAAGCATCCCTAGCCGGCGACTCGCATTTGCCGCGCCGAGTTCGGGCGGTCGGCCGATTGTCGCTCGACACGGTAACCGTTGCGCGAAGCTACGCTGACATTCCGTCTTCGACTCGCTGGCCGAGCGCGCCATAACCGGCCATAGCCTGCCGTGGCCTGTCCGAGGGAGCCTTGCTGCCGCCCGGACGGAATGGTCGGGCGAGAGGGGCTTTCGGCGCGGCGCCAGCTCAAGGATAATGGCGGTTTTTCACGATCAGCAGGCAACCCTCTTCATATATGGCCCAGTACGTCTACACAATGAATCGCGTCTCCAAGGTCGTGCCGCCGAAGCGGTACATCCTGCGCGACATCTCCCTGTGCTTCTTCCCCGGCGCCAAGATCGGCGTGCTCGGTCTGAACGGCTCCGGCAAGTCCACCCTGCTGCGCATCATGGCCGGGATCGACAAGGACATCGACGGCGAGGCCGTGCCGATGCCCAACATCCGCATCGGCTTCCTCGAACAGGAGCCGCACCTGGACCCGGCCAAGGACGTGCGCGGCAACGTCATGGAGGGCCTGGGCGACATCGTCAACGCGCAGGCGGAGCTGGATAAGATCTACGCCGCCTACGCCGAGCCCGACGCGGACTTCGAAAAGCTCGCCGCCGAGCAGGCCAAGTGGGAGGCGGTGCTGCAGGCCGGCGGCGGCCATAACCTTGATCACAAGCTCGAGATCGCCGGCGACGCGCTGCGCCTGCCGCCGTGGGACGCCGACGTCACCAGGATTTCCGGCGGCGAGCGCCGCCGCGTGGCGCTGTGCCGGCTGCTGCTCTCGGAGCCCGACATGCTGCTGCTGGACGAGCCGACCAACCACCTCGACGCGCTGTCGATCGCCTGGCTGGAGAAGTACCTCGAGCGCTTCCCCGGCACCGTGGTCGCCGTCACCCACGATCGCTATTTTCTCGACAACGTCGCCGGCTGGATCCTCGAGCTGGATCGCGGCCACGGCATCCCCTGGCAGGGCAACTACTCTTCCTGGCTCGAGCAGAAGGAGGCGCGCCTGGAGCGGGAGGAGAAGGCCGAGGCGGCCCGCATCAAGGCCATGAAACAGGAGCTGGAGTGGGTGCGGACCAACCCCAAGGGGCGTCACGCCAAGAGCAAGGCGCGTCTGGCGCGCTTCGAGGAGCTGTCCTCGACCGACTACCAGAAGCGCAACGAGACCAACGAGATCTACATCCCGCCCGGCCCGCGCCTGGGCGATCTCGTCATCGAGGCCGAGGGCCTGCGCAAGTCCTACGGCGATCGCCTGCTCTTCGACGGGCTCACGTTCAAGCTGCCGCCCGGAGGCATCGTCGGCGTCATCGGACCGAACGGCGCCGGCAAGACCACGCTGTTCCGCATGATCATGGGACAGGAGCAGCCCGACGGCGGCACGCTGCGCATCGGCGAGTCGGTGAAGCTCGCCTATGTCGATCAGTCCCGCGACGCGCTGGACGACAAGAAGACCGTATGGCAGGAGCTCTCCGACGGTCTGGACATCATCAAGGTCGGCAGCTACGAGACGCCGTCGCGCTCCTACGTCGGCCGCTTCAACTTCAAGGGCACGGATCAGCAGAAGATCATCGGCCAGCTCTCCGGCGGCGAGCGCAACCGCGTGCACCTGGCCAAGCTGCTGAAATCCGGCGGCAACGTGCTGCTGCTGGACGAGCCGACCAACGATCTCGACGTCGAGACCCTGCGGGCCCTGGAGCAGGCGATACTCGATTTCCCGGGCTGCGTCGTCGTCATCTCCCACGATCGGTGGTTTCTCGACCGCATCGCCACGCACATCCTCGCCTTCGAGGGCGACTCGCAGGTGGTGTGGTTCGAAGGCAATTACGGCGAGTACATCGAGGACCTGCGCCGCCGCAAGGGCGAGGACGCCGACAATCCTCACCGCATCCGCTACCGGCCGCTGAAGACATGATCACGAGCGCATCGACGGCATCCACGCCATCCAGCCGGAGCACGAGCCATGCGTGAGGACCTGCCCGAGTACGTGCATGCCCGCCTCTATGACCTCGCCGTCGCCATGAAGGACGCGCACGAGGCGGGGTCGCCGGAACTCCTCGAGGAGCTGTTCGAGGAGATGCGCGAGTACTGCCTCGCCCTCGTCGGGGAGGGCCGCGAGCACGCGGTGCTGTGGGAGACCCTGGGCGACTTCGCGCCCGACAACGACCAGGCGCTGGAGTATTACGATCAGGCGCTGCGGGTGGCCGAGCACGACGAGCTCCCGATCCAGGCGATCCTCATCGGCATGGGCGAGCGGCAGTCGGCGCTCGAGCACTACGAAGAGGCGCGCGGCCTGCTGCAGCGCGGTCTGCACCTCGCCGCCGAGGCCGGCGACAGCGAGATGATGACCCGCGCCGACATACTCCTGAGCGAGCTGCCCTCCTGAGGGTGATCGGTGAATGGTGGTTGAGGCCGAATCACCAGTCACGAATCACCACCTGCCACCCGCCCGCCGCCCTGCCTCCCGGCCTTCATGCTGAGCTATCGCCACGGCTTCCATGCCGGCAACTTCGCCGACGTCTTCAAGCACGTCGTGCTGACGATGCTGCTGCAGGCGTTGGCGCGCAAGGACAAGCCGTACGTCTACATCGACACGCACGCCGGCGCCGGCCGCTACGACCTGCACTCCGAGGCGGCCCGCAAGCACCGCGAATTTCGCTCCGGCATTGCCCGCGTGTGGGGCGAGCGCGAGGCGCCGGCGGCCGTGGCCGCCTATCTCGAGGCGGTCGCCGCACTGAACGGCGGTCCCGCCCGCATGGCGGACCCGGGCGCTGTGCCGCGGTGGTATCCGGGCTCACCGCGCATCGCGCGCCACCTGCTTCGCCGCGGCGACCGCATGGTGCTCGGTGAGCTGCACAGCAGCGAGGCGCCGCTGCTGCAGCGCGAGTTCGCCCGAGACCGCAGCGTGCAGGTGGTGCGAGGCGACGGTTACCACCTGCTGAAATCGCACCTGCCGCCGGTCGAGCGCCGGGGCCTCGTGCTCATCGATCCGTCCTACGAGCGCCGCGAGGAGATCGATCACATCGTGGCGGCCATGCGCGAAGGCCTGCAGCGCTGGGCGACGGGGACCTACGCCATCTGGTATCCGCTCATGCCCAAGGTGCCAGCGGCAGCCCTGCACCGCCGCATCGTCGCGACCGGGGCTTCGAAGTTGCTGTGCGCGGAGCTGGGTGTACTGCCCGATGACAGTCCGCTCGGCATGAACGGGGCCGGCATGATCGTCGTCAATCCCCCGTTCCGGCTCGACGCCGAGTTGCAGCAGCTGCTGCCGTGGCTGCATCGGCGTCTCGCGGTCGACCGCCAGGGCCGCACCGGGCTGCGCTGGCTGGCGCCCGAATAGCGAGCCGTTGCCGCGCGCGCCGTTCCCCGGCGATCACGCGATCCGGCGGGCCACCGTGCCTTCGGGATGGCGGTACCAGCCCGGGTCTTCGTAGCTCGTAATGCCGTCGCGCACCTTCACGACGGTGAACATGCCGCCCATCTCGATCGGGCCGAACGGTCCGGTGCCCGTCATCATCGGTATGGTGTTGGGAGGCCCCTGCATGCCGCCGCGCATGTGCTGCGCGTGCAGGCCCGATCCGCCCGCCGCCATGCCCAGGTGCGCGCTGTGCTCGGCCATGCCCGTCTCACCCATCGCCATGTAGCCCGGCAGGATCCTGCGGACGCGATCCTCCACGCCTCGCTGATCCACGCCGAGCGGGTTCGGGATGTCGTGCGCCATCTGGTTCATGGTGTGATGCGACTTGTGGCAATGCAGAGGCCAGTCGCCGGGAGCATCGGCAAGGAACTCGATGTCCCGCGTGGTCCCGACCGGCACGTTCACCGTGACCTCCGGCCAGCGCGCCGCCGCCGGGATCGGCCCCGCGCCGGTGCCGGTGACCTCGAACAGGAAGCCGTGCAGGTGGATCGGATGATCGTGCATGCTCAGGTTGCCGATGCGGATGCGTACCCGCTCGCCCGTGCGTACCACCAGCGGCGCCGTCGCCGGGAACACCTTGCCGTTGTAGGTCCAGAGATCGAACTCGGTCATCACCGCGGGATCGGGCCGGGAGGTGCCGGGATGCATCGCCCAGGCGTGCAGCAGGATGGCGAAGTCGCGATCGACCGCGCCCTCGGCCGCCGCCTTCGGATGGATGATGAACATGCCCATCATCCCCGCGGCGAGCTGCACCATCTCGTCCGCGTGCGGGTGATACATGCACGTGCCGTGCTGCCGCAGCGTGAATTCGTAGGCGTAGGTCTCCCCGGGCCGGATGTGCGGCTGGGTCAGCCCGCCGACGCCGTCCATGCCGTTCGGCAACAGGATGCCATGCCAGTGGATCGAGGTATGCTCCGGCAGGTGGTTGGTGACCAGTATGCGCACCCGGTCGCCCTCCACCGCCTCGATCGTCGGCCCCGGCGTGCTGCCGTTGTAGCCCCAGCATCGGCCGCGCAGTCCAGGCGCGAACTCGTGATCGACCTCCTCGGCGACGAGATGGAATTCCTTCACCCCGCCCTTCAGCCGGTACGGCAGCGTGCTGCCATTGGGCGTGACCACCGCCGCGTGACCCGCGTTGCCCGCCGCCGGTGCCGCGGCGACCGGGCCGTCACTGCCGGCGGTCGCCGCGCGCGCCATCCATGCCCCTGCCAGCAGTCCGCCGACCTTGTGGAAAAAACTGCGACGTGTGCTCATGGCATGGCCTCCTCAATTGCCCGTGTCGTGCGATTCGTGATGACCGTGTTCGTGCCGGCCCGGCGCGGCCTCGCCCGTCTTCGCCCCAGCCGCCGCCTCGGCGTCGGCGGGCACCGCGTGCTCGCTAGCGCTCACGGCGTCCCGGCCGTCGCCGGCGGGCACCGGCACAGTCGAGGCACCCGCGGTGCCCGCCCGTGCGCCGACCTGCGGATCGGGCAGCTCGACCACGCCCGTGGGCAACGGACCGTCGAGCGGCCGTCCGCCGACCGCCTGCTGCAACCCGACCCGCGCGAGCCAGTAGTCGCGCACCGCCTCGAGATAGTCCTGGTAGACGTCGTACTCGGCCTGCCTCGCCGCCAGCAGTTCGAACACGCCGATCAGCATGTAGTTCTGGTAACGCTGACCAATCTCCACGATGCGTTCGTGGGCCGGGATCACCTGCCGCAGGTAACGACTGGCAACCTCGCGCTGCGCTCGCACCCGCTGCACGCCCTCGCGCACGTCGCTGCGCACGCCCTGCTCCAGCGCGGCCACTTCGGCCTGCGCCTGGCGCATGAGCGCGGCGTGCCGCGCGATCTGCGCCTGGTGACGATCGAACAGCGGCAGCTCGAGGCGGACGCTCGGACCCATGAGCCGCTCCTCGTCGGACTCCCGCTCCGCGTCCACCCCGGCCTCCACGCTGCCGAGATATCGCCAGCGCTGCGAGAGACCCAGTACCTGGGCGCTGGATTGCGCGCGTTGGCGCGCGGCGGCGAGGTCCAGGCGATCCGCAAGCGCCCTGCGCTCCAGCTCGTGCCCGTCGGGGTCTGCGCTCGGCAGTTCCGGCAGCCGGTCGGCGATCTTCCACGTGAGCGGCCGATCGGCCAGGCCCATGAGCCGGTGCAGGACCGCCGCGGCGCTCGCCGCCTCGGCCTCCGCGCGCATCCGCGCCACCACCGCGAGCTCCGCCGCGCTGGTCTCGCGGGCGAGGTCGAGATCGTTGAGGTTGCCGGCGGCGAAGTATCGCTCTGCCAGCGCGCGCGAGGCCGCGGCGGCCTCCTCGACGGCGGCGCGCATGTCGGCGATCTGGCGGGCGCCGAGCAGCTCGTAGTAGGCCGATTGCACCTCCGCCACGCGCCGCAGGATGCGGTCGGCGGTCTGCAGCCGCACGCGCTCGTACTCGGTGTCGGCGATTCGCAGGCGCGAACCGCGCGTGAGCAGCGCGGTGAGGTTCTGAACGATGTTCAGATCGACATTCGGCACCGTGTCGTCGACGTCGGAGAATCTCACGCCGGCGCCGAAGACGGGGTTCTCGAGCAGCCCGGCCTGCACGATGTCCGCCTGCGCGACGCCGAGCTCTTCCAACTGGGCCTGCAATGCCGCGTCGTTGAGCAACGCGAGCTGGACCGCATCGTCGATGCTCAACCGTTCCCGGGCCAGGATGGCATCGACGCGCTCGTACACCGCCGCGCGTTCCGTGGCGCTGCGCGGCCATACCGCCTCGGCGCCGGTGCGCTCGGCCACCCCCTGCCTGACGGCCCCGAATCCGTCCTCGGGCGCGACGCGCGCGCACCCCGGCAGCCCTCCGATCAGGACAAAGACCACGACCATCCTCGGCCAGGCCGCGCGCCGGGCTCCGGACGCCCAGTCATCACAACGATTCGACATTTCGCTCATGAGAGATCCTCCACGATGGACACGGAAACACCGCTGCCCAGCGGGCGGATCAAATCAGGAGTACGCGGTACCCGAGCGTGGTCTGCAGTGGATTGATCGCGAAGGCGCGCGGCTTGTCGATGCGCAACGGGAGGTGCGCGTCGGGCTCCGCCCGCAGCATCGCGACGGCGGCGGCGTCCCCGGGCGAGGGCGGCCTGTCGTTCCGCAACGCCGCGGGCGCCCCCTCCTCCGCGGGGATGGCGCCGGCGCACGGGCAGTGGTGACAGGCCGCGTCGGCGGGCGGCGCCTCATCGCTGTCATCGCCGCCGGGCGGCGCGTGGCAATGCTCCGGCGGCGCTGCCGCCGGCCATCCGCCGGCGGCAGCGCACGGGACCGCGAGCCAGCACAGCAGCGCGACGGCGAGCCACGCCTGCCAGGCCGACGCCGCGGCACGGGCCGTGCGAGGAGCCGGCGGTCTCATGCCGGCACCGCCGCGGCGGGCTGCCGCAGCGAGCGCAGCCAGCGCGTCCACTGCGGCTGGAATTCCATCAGCAGGATCACGCCGATGACGAGCAGGTGCACCCACCACAGTCCGATGATGCCGGGGATCTCCTCCTTCTTCACGAGGGTGCGCGCCACGCCCAGCAGATTGCTGTAGGTGAAATACACCAGCACGGCGATGAGCAGGGCCCCGTAGCGGTTGTGCCTGCCCGCGAGTCGCAGCAGCGATACCGCGAACACCGACAGCAGGAACGTGAGTATCGGCACCGACAGGCGCCACTGCAGCTCGGCGACGCTGGCCGGGTCGCGGGCGGCAAGCAGCCGCAGCGTCGGCATGCTCTTGGTATTCTCAGAAACTCCGCCCTGCGCGCCCTGGTCGATGCGCCATCCCAGGGTCTGGTAATGCGTGATCTCGAAATCCGCCTGCCCCGGTACGCCCTTGTAGCGGCTGCCGTTGTGGAACAGCGCGAAGCGATGCCCGGTCTCGTCCTCGATGGCCAGCGCCGCGCTGTCGGCGGCCAGGACGCTCATCGCGTCGCGGTCCCGCTCCTGCAGGAACACCTCCTCCATGCGCTGCTTGTCCGGCGTCAGGCTGCGGACGAACAGCACCCGATCGCCCTCGCTGAACTCCTTGAAGCGGCCCGGCGTCACACCGGTGATGTCGGATTCCTGCTCCGCGCGCACCTTCAGGCTGCGCATCTCCCGGGTGGCCCACGGTCCGAAGAACAGCGAGCAGGAGGCCACCGCAAAGACGAACACGCTGGTGAACGCGGCCACGTTCCGGTGCAGGAACCGGCCACCGATGCCAGCGCCGGCCATGGCGGTGATCTCGTTGTCGCGCTGCATGCGCCCCATCGACAGCATGATGGCCGGAAGCAGGCATATGGGGATGAGCCCCGCGAGATAACTGACGATCACCAGTCCGACGAGGCTCAGCACCGCTCCCACCGGCAGTCGGCCGGCAGCGGCCTGTGCAAGGTAGTCCACCATCCTGAGGCTGATGAAGATCATCACCACCAGCAGGAACACACCGGCGAAGGTGATGCCAATCTCGCGGAAAAGATAGCGTCGCAGTATCACGTTTGCAGCACGGCGGCCCTGCCGCCGCGCAGGACTCGCGCGGCCGGCGATTTCGGTCATTGCGGCCAGGGCGGTTCGCGCCACGCGGCAGGAGCCGCCCTGGCCGGTACAGTACATCGTTCCACAAGCCGCTGGCAACGCTCGACACGGGCGGGCGGGAAACGGCATTTGCCGTTAGAATGGCACGTGCCACCCGCCGCTTTTCCTGACCAAGACATCGCTCCGAATGAATGCCACTGCCTCGGTCGTGAACGCCCCGGCGAACGGCGTCACCGTCGTCATACCCGTATACAACGAGGAGGAGGCCATCGGCGAGCTGCTGACCGAGGTCTTCGCCGCGCTGGCCCCGGTGCGGGATTTCGAGGTCGTCGTCGTCGACGACGGCAGCGCGGACAACACCGCCGCCGTGCTCTCCCACGCACGGCGGCAGCACGGGGAGAGACTGCGGGTGCTGCGCCACCGGGACCGCTCCGGGCAGAGCGCAGCCATGCGCACCGGCATCGCGGCGGCCACCTATCCCTGGATCGCGACCCTCGACGGCGATGGCCAGAACGACCCGGCCGACATCCCGCCGCTGCTGGCGGCGCTGCGGGAGCCGGCCAACCACGAGGTCGCCATGGTCTGCGGCCGCCGCCGGCGCCGCCAGGACTCCTGGCTGAAGCGCATCTCCTCGCGCATCGCCAACGGCGTGCGCCGTCGCCTGCTGCGCGACGAGACTCTCGACACCGGCTGCGGCCTGAAGGTCTTCCGCCGCGAACTGTTCCTGCGCCTGCCGTGGTTCGATCACATGCATCGCTTCCTCCCGGCGCTGGCGCGCCGCGAAGGCGCGAAGGTCATCAGCATGGACGTGCGCCATCGCCCGCGCACGCGCGGCAGGTCGAAGTACGGCGTGCACAACCGTCTGTGGGTGGGCATCGTCGATCTGATCGGCGTGATGTGGCTGCAGCGCCGCGGCAAGGTGGTAGTCAGCGACGAGATGGAGAACCGATGAACATCGACGACCTTCTGGGTGTGCTGGGACTGCTGCACGACAAGTGCGGAAACCTGCTCACCGGACACGAGATCACCTGGATCGGAATCGGCTTCGTCGGTCAGACGTTGTTCTTCTGCCGATTCCTGCTGCAATGGCTGGCCAGCGAAAAGGCACGGCGCAGCGTCATCCCGACCGCCTTCTGGTACTTCAGCATCGGCGGCAGCCTCATACTGCTCGCCTACGCCTTTCATCGCGCCGACCCGGTATTCATCGTCGGCCAGCTTCTCGGCTGCTTCATCTACCTGCGCAACCTGCAGCTCATCGCGCGCGAGAGCCGCCGCCAGGTCTGACCGGGCGCCCGCCCCCCACGGCCGCCCGTTTCGCCCTTGTGCGCCGCGGGCCGCGCATCATGTAGAATGGCCGGCCGGCTCCAGGACTCCGATCGCGCCGCTGCGATCGGCCGCCAACCGAACCCTCATCATGTCGACAACCGTGAACGAAGCCCGCCGGCAGCGCCTCGCGCAACTGCCGTCTCTCCTCGAGCAGCGCATCCTCATCCTCGATGGCGCCATGGGCACCGTGATCCAGCGCTACGGGCTCGCCGAGGACGACTACCGCGGCACGCACGCGAGGCCGTCGCCCGCCTGCCCTGCCTGCGACCTGCACGATCATCCGCACGCCCTGAAGGGCGACAACGAGCTGCTGGTGCTCACCCGGCCGGAGGTGATCGAGGAGATCCACGCGCACTACCTGCAGGCCGGCGCCGATATCGTCGAGACCAACACCTTCGGGGCCACGGCACTCGCGCAACAGGACTTCTTCATCCCGCACGAGGGGCGCAAGTCGCAGGCCTTCTTCGACGACGTGCTCGCCGACGCGAGGCTCGCAGCGCTGGTCCGACAGATCAACCTCGAGGCGGCGCGCCTGGCGCGCAGGGCGGCCGACCGCGTCGCCGGGGAGAGCGGCCGTCCACGATACGTCGCCGGGGCGATCGGACCGACCACCGTGAGCGCCTGCACGGTCGTCGACGTCAACGACCCGGGTTTCCGGCCCATCAACTTCCAGCAGCTGCGCCGCGCCTATGCCGATCAGGCCCGCGCGCTGATCGAGGGCGGCGTGGATCTGCTTCTGGTGGAGACGATCTTCGACACGCTGAACGCCAAGGCGGCGCTGTTCGCCATCGACGAGATATTCGAGGAGACCGGCGTGCGGCTGCCGATCATGATCTCCGGCACCATCACCGATCGCGCCGGCCGCACGCTGAGCGGCCAGACGGTGGAGGCCTTCTGGAACTCGGTGCGGCACGCGCGCCCGCTCACCATCGGCCTGAACTGCGCGCTCGGCCCCGACCTGATGCGGCCATTCATCGAGGAGCTGGCCACCAAGGCAGACACCTTTCTCTGCGCCTACCCCAACGCCGGCCTGCCGGATCCGCTGCTGCCGACGGGCTTTCCCGAGACCCCCGAGACCCTGGCGCCGCAGATCCGCGAGTGGGCCCAGGCGGGATTCCTGAACATCGTCGGCGGCTGCTGCGGCACGACACCCGAGCACATCGCCGCCATCGCCGAGGCGGTGAGCGACGTCGCACCGCGCGCCGTCCCGCAGGTCGAGCGTCACTGCCGCCTGAGCGGCCTGGAGGCGCTGACCATCACGCGCGAGACCAACTTCGTCAACATCGGCGAGCGCACTAACGTCGCCGGCTCGCCGAAGTTCGCCGAGCTGATCAAGGGCGGCAACTTCGAGGCGGCGGTGGAGATCGCCAAGCAGCAGGTCGAGAACGGCGCGCAGATCATCGACGTGTGCATGGACGAGGGCATGCTCGACTCCGAGGAATGCATGCGCCGGTTCCTCAACCTCGTCGCCGCCGAGCCCGATATCGCCCGGGTGCCGGTGATGATCGACTCCTCGAAATGGTCGGTGCTGGAGACCGGCCTGCAGTGCCTGCAGGGCAAGGGCATCGTCAATTCCATCAGCCTGAAGGAGGGCGAGGAGCAGTTCGTCCAGCACGCGCGCCTGCTGCGCCGCTACGGCGCCGCGGCGGTGGTCATGGCTTTCGACGAGAACGGCCAGGCCGACACCACGGAGCGCCGCTTCGCCGTGTGCAAGCGTTCCTACGAGATCCTCACCCAGAGGGTAGGTTTCCCGCCCGAGGACATCATCTTCGACCCCAACGTGCTCACCGTCGCCACCGGCATGGAGGAGCACAACAACTATGCGCTCTCCTTCTTCGAGGCCACGCGCGAGATCAAGCATCACCTGCCGCACGCATTGGTCTCCGGCGGGCTGAGCAACGTCTCCTTCTCGTTCCGCGGCAACAACCCGGTGCGCGAGGCGATGCACGCGGCCTTCCTGTATCACGGCATCAAGGCCGGCATGGACATGGGCATCGTCAACGCCGGACAGCTCGGCATCTACGAGGAGATCCCGAAGGACCTGCTGGAGCGCATCGAGGACGTGCTGCTCAATCGCCGCCCCGACGCCACCGAGCGGCTGGTGGAGATCGCCGAGACCTTCAAGGGCGCGGCCAAGGCCAGGACCGAGGACATGGCCTGGCGCAAGGCGCCGGTCGCCGAGCGCCTCAAGCACGCCCTCATCAAGGGCATCACCGACTACATCGACGAGGACACCGAGGAGGCCCGCGCCCAGCTCGGCCGTCCGCTCGCGGTGATCGAGGGGCCGCTCATGGCCGGCATGAACGTGGTCGGCGATCTCTTCGGCGCCGGCAAGATGTTCCTGCCGCAGGTGGTGAAGAGCGCCCGGGTGATGAAAAAGGCGGTCGCTTATCTCATCCCGTTCCTCGAGGCCGAGAAGGCCGCCAACCCGGGCAGCCGCAGCGCCGGGCGCATCGTGCTGGCGACCGTCAAGGGCGACGTGCACGACATCGGCAAGAACATCGTCGGCGTGGTGCTCCAGTGCAACAACTTCGAGGTCCTCGACCTGGGGGTCATGGTGCCCTGCGAGAAGATCCTGCAGGCGGCCAGGGACTTCAACGCCGATCTCATCGGCCTGTCCGGACTCATCACGCCTTCGCTCGACGAGATGGTGCACGTGGCTAGGGAGATGCAACGCCTGGAATGCAGACTGCCGTTGCTCATCGGCGGCGCCACGACTTCCAAGGCGCACACGGCGGTCAAGATCGAACCGCACTATCGCGAACCCGTCGTGCACGTGCTCGACGCCTCGCGCGCCGTCGGCGTGGCCACCAGCCTCATCAGCGCCGATCTGCGAAACGATTTCGTCGCCAAGACCCGCGCCGAGTACGAGGCGATGCGCGAGCGCCATCGCAACAAGCAGAGTCGCGTCGAATGGCTCACCATCGAGGAGGCGCGGGCCAACAAGCCGCGTATCGACTGGTCCGGCTACCGGCCGCCGAGACCGAGGCAGCCGGGCATACGCGTCTTCGATGATTATCCGCTCGCGGAGCTGCTCCCCTACATCGACTGGACGCCGTTCTTCGTGTCCTGGGAGCTCGCTGGCCGGTATCCGCGCATCCTCGAGGACGAGGTCGTCGGCCAGGAGGCGCGCAAGCTGTTCGCCGACGCACAGGCGATGCTGAAGCAACTCGTCGCGGAGAAGTGGCTGACCGCCCGCGCGGTGATCGGGCTGTTTCCGGCCAACACCGTCGGCGAGGACGACATCGAGCTGTACACCGACGACACCCGCCGCGGCGAGCTGATCGTTCTGCACTCCCTCCGGCAGCAGCAGAAGAAGCCGGAGGACCAGCCCAACTTCGCGCTCGCGGATTTCATCGCGCCGAAAGAGTCCGGCGTCCCCGACTACATCGGCGCCTTCGCCGTCACCACCGGAATAGGGATCGAGGAGCACATCGCCCGTTTCCAGGGCGCCCACGACGACTACAGCGCGATCATGCTGAAGGCGCTGGCGGATCGGCTGGCCGAGGCCTTCGCCGAGCGCATGCACGAGCGCGTGCGCAAGGAGTTCTGGGGCTACGTATCCGACGAGGCGCTCGACAACGAGGCGCTGATCGAGGAGAGGTATCAGGGCATACGCCCCGCTCCCGGCTATCCCGCCTGTCCGGATCACACCGAGAAGGCGCTGTTGTGGAAGCTCATCGATCCGGAACGCAATGCCGGCATCCGGCTCACCGAGAGCTTCGCCATGTACCCGGCAGCGTCGGTGAGCGGCTGGTATTTCTCCCATCCTCAGTCCCGCTATTTCGGGCTGGGCAAGATCAACGTCGACCAGGTTCAGGACTACGCCCGCCGCAAGGGGATGGACGTGAAGACCGTCGAGCGCTGGCTCTCGCCGGTGCTCGGCTACGACACCGAGTAGAGAGCCGCTTCATGAGATCCCTGCCGGCGCCGTGTCCGGCAGGGATTCGTCATCCAGGCTTGCACGCGCCTCGCAGGCGGCCCTCGCCAGCCTGGCAGCCCGGCTAGGGCATTTCGTAGTCGCCCTCGAACACGTCCCAGGCCACGCCGTCGGCGACGCTGGTGTACGTCCAGACTCCCTTGCCCCTGATCCCGGCATACTTGCCGCTGCCGCCCGTGAATTCCCAGGTGCCCTTGTAGACCGGAGGATTGGCCTCCGTGTCCGCAAACTTCGCGTACACCTTCGATCCGTCCGCCATGGTGAAGGTCTTGTAGCCGCCGGAGACCATCCCGCCGGAATCCGACATGTAGATCACCTGGTAGCGCGCCTTGTCGAGCAGACCGCTGCCGGCGTCGTTGAACATCACCCCGTCCTCCTGCATCTGATAGATGACGTGCTCTGGCTGTTCCTTGACCTTGATCGTTTCGTTCTTCGTCACGACCAGGGCCGCGTGCCCCCTGAACTTGCCCTTCTCTCCCGCCACTGCCGCACCGCAAAAACCCAGCGCAAATGCCGCCAGCAACACTCCGGCACGGCCACCACGGTATGCTCGATGACGATTCATGACTACCTCCCGGTCGTTCTCTGCCGCGATTCGATGTCGGGTACGTGCGCGCAACGCGCACGGTGATCCCTTGCAGCTGATAGTGGCATCGGGACCGTGGCCGGCCTAGTATGTAACAGTAACCGCATGTCCGGCCGGCGGACGGCGCCAGTCCCAGTCCCAGACGACGGCGTCGGCCAGAGGATCTGCCCATGGACGTCAGGAAACGCGCCTGGAATGCCGACGAGCGCGCCGCCGTTCTCCTCGAACTCGACCGTGTGCTGGCGAGTGACTCCTTTTCGCAGTCACCGCGGCGTCGCCGTTTTCTCGAGTTCATCATCGGCGAGACGCTGGCCAGTCGCGGCGAACAGCTGAAGGGCTACCGCATCGGGGTGGAGGTATTCGGAAAGCCGCCGTCCTTCGATCCGGTACTGGACCCGGCAGTGCGGGTCGAGGCCGGCCGCCTGCGGGACCGCCTGCGCGAGTACTACAGCGAGCAGGGCCTGACCGATCCCGTCGTCATCAACCTGCCCAAGGGTTCGTACACGCCGGAATTCGAGTTCCGTCCGCCGCCAACGACAGCGTCGATCGCGAGCGCATCCACCGCAGCGGCGGACACCGGCTCCGCCGCCGCGACCGCCAAGCCGACCCTCGCGGTGCTGCCGTTCCGCAACGTCGGCGACGATCGCGAGCACGACTACCTCGCGGACGGCCTCACCGATACATTGATTACCGATCTCTCGAAGGTCTCCGGCCTGGTCATCGTCTGCCGGCAATCCTCCTTCGCGTATCGCGACAGCGACGTTCCGCTGACGGAGATCGCGCGCCGCTTCTCCGTTCGTTATCTCGTCGTCGGCAGCGTGCAGCGGGCGGCCCACCGACTGCGCATCGCTGCCCGCGTCATCGACAGCGCGACGGACACGACGATTTGGGCGGAACGATATGACCGCGAGTTGGGCGATCTCTTCGCCATCGAAGACGATGTCAGCAGAAACATCGTGCAGGCCATGAGGATCAATCTCACTCCGCACGAGGCCGCGCGCCTGGGCCGCGGCGGCACCTCTACTCTCGCGGCGCATGAATCCCTGCTCCGCGGACTCGAGCGCTTCTGGGTATACACGGACGAGTCCGAGGAGGAGGCTCGTCAACTGTTCACGCGGGCGATCGAACTCGACCCCGGCTATGCTTCGGCCCATGCGTGGCTCGCTCGCGTTCTGATCTGCCGGTGGTGGTGCCAGTACCGCACACAGGTCTCGACGCTCGAAAAGGCATTCGAGTCCGCGACCGCTGCCGTCAGGCTCGACGAACATTTGCCGCTCGCTCAGTCCATGCTGGGTTGGGTCCAGCTCTGGCGCAAACAAGGGGATGCGGCCGTTACGGCAGGCAGAGCGGCGGTGGCTCTGGATCCCAACGGTGCCGACGCCCATGTCTTCCTCGCCATCAGCCTGGCTGCGACGGGACACGCGGAGGAGGCCCTGCGCACTGTCGAAAAAGGCATGCGGCTCAGTCCGCACCCGTCGACATTCTTCCAGTGGGCGCTCGGGCAGTGCTATTTCGTGCTGGAAGACTATGACCAGGCGATTGCCGCGCTGGAACGCGGCCGGGAGCTTGCTTTCGATTTCCTCTGCAACCAGGTCTTCCTCTGCCTCATCTACACTGATCTCGGTCACCCCGCGAAGGCGCGGACCGCGAGGGAAGAGGTCTTGCAGATCACCGCGGGGTGCACGCCGCCGATCCGCGAGATGTATATCGATCCCGCATTGCTGCGCCGTTACCGCCGGCTGGCGGAGCGAGCCGGCCTCCAGTAGCCGATCCTGGCACAGACAGGGTCGAACTCGCTCCCCCGGGGCTATCTCATCGCGGTCGCGCGGGCCGAGGGCCTCCTTGCCACCACCTTCACCCGGACCTTGGCGAGGCCCTGATCGATCATTTCGATCCGCCGCGCCGCGGCCCGCGAAAGGTCGATGACGCGCTCGCCGACGTACGGCCCGCGATCGTTGATCCGGACGCGCACGGATTTGCCGTTCTCGATGTTAATGACATCGGCGATGGTGCCGAGCGGCAGGGTGCGATGCGCCGCGGTCAGCGCATGCTGATTGAAGATCTCGCCGTTGGCCGTCTGCCGGCCGTGGAAGCGCGGTCCGTACCAGGAGGCAGTCCCGACCTGCTCTCCCGCTGCCGGCGTCGCCGTCGCGCTGGCGGGCTCGAGTGTCATTGTCAGTGCCGAGGTCGTCAGCACGGCGGCGCACGCGACGGCGAGCGCGCCGGTCTCCGCAAGGGCGCTCAAGGGCGGCTTCGTCCGGGCATCGAATGCATCACAGGCGATGGTGTGCATGTGCAATCCTCCTCTCGTTGGCGTTTCACTAAATGGAAGGCGACGTTGCGCGTCTGGTTGTCGTGCGCGTCGGTGCGCGCCTGGCCGCATCCGTCTTTTTTTTTTGACACCCCTGCACGGGAGGCGATCCGCGTGAGATGTGTGCCGACCGTCACCGAAAGGGCGCCAACCGGCCCGCGCCGTTACGCCACGGTTCAGCTTTTCGGCCACGACGCGCATCCGTCGTTTCCCCGGGCCGTCAGCCACACCCCGGGCGGCGTCCATCTTGATCCGGGCCATTGCCGGCGGTGCGGAAACGGGCGTTAAATGAATCCCGCATCCGCCGGCGACACCGCCGGCACATCGAGGGTGCGGAGATCCATGTCATCGAGGAGGAATCATGATTGACTCACGAGGCATAATGCTCGGCATCGCCGCCAGCCTGTTGGTCGCTGGCAGCTACGTCGTCGCGCAGGAGGACGAACACGAGGACCATCAGCCCGACCCGCAAACTCAGCAGAGCGATGCCGATGCGGCCAACCCAGGCGTCGGGCCGATGGGCCCGGGCATGATGCGGGGCATGCGGGGCGGCGGCATGAAACACTGCCCCATGATGCAGGGAGGCATGGGTGGCGGAATGATGAGCGGCGGAATGATGGACCGCATGATCCACATCCCCAAGCTGCCGCCGGGCAACGAGAAACTGCAGCTCATGATGCAGGCGGAGATCCTGCAGAAAGTCGGCGAGGTGCAGGCCAAGTATGCCGCGCAGATCAAGGAGCCGGGAACGCCCGCGCAGTGACACCTCTGCCGATGATCTGACTGTGAAACGGGCTCGGCGTCCGGGCGAGCCGCCGGGCCCGCCGCCTTACCGGGATCGCTTCGCACGTTCACCGTGTCGTTCAGGTTGAACCTGCGGTCCGTTCAGCTCCGGCCATCCGCTTGATCCGCGTCAGGCAAAGTCAAAGGCTCCATGAACCTCCCGCACCCCTGCGAGTCTTATCTGGTGTTCAATTGCTGGCGGTGCAAGGAGCACGCGATGGCGCGGTTGAGATTCCTGACGCTTGCGGCGGTCATGCTTGCGGTGGGCCTGAGCGGCCCGGCCTGGGCCGATCGGCGCGGGCATGGCCGATCGCACGGCCATGGTCATGGCTACCATTCCGGCCACCACCACGTCCACGGCGGCACGCGATTCGGCTTTTACTTCGGGCTGCCTCTGTACTGGGGCGGCTATCCCTACGACTACTACCCGTACTACCGGCGAAACGTCTACATCATCGAATCCCCGCCCGTCTACATCCAGCGGCCGCCGCCCGTCTACGTGCAACAGCCGACCAGCTATTGGTACTACTGCCAGGACCCTGCGGGCTACTACCCCTACGTGCAGAGCTGCCCGACGCCCTGGATGAAGGTGCTGCCGCAGACCCCGTGACGGCAGACACCGGCCCCGACGATTACATGGAGGCAAGTCAATGATTCGATTTTCCAAGTTGTGCCCGATGGCTGCGCTCGCCGCGCTGGCCGGCTGCGCGACCATACCGGACGGACCGAGTGTGGCGGTGATGCCGGGGACCTCCAAGAGCTTCGAGCAGTTCCGCGAGGACGACGCCGTCTGCCGCATGTACGCGGACCAGTCCATCGGCAAGAGCGCGCAGAAGGCGGCGTCGGACAGTGCCGTGTCGAGCGCGGCGGTCGGCACCGCGATCGGCGCCGCCGCCGGCGCCCTCATCGGGGCGGCGACCGGTGACCCGGGCGCGGGCGCGGCCATCGGCGCGGGCGGCGGATTGATCGTGGGCAGCGCCTACGGCTATGACGCGTATGGCAGGTCCGGCACGACGGTGCAGGATCGCTACGACATCGCGTACATGCAGTGCATGTACGCCAAGGGCAACCAGGTGCCGATGTCCAGCTACGGCAGCTACGAGCTGCAGCAACCGCCGGTCAGCACCTATACGCCCCCTCCGCCTCCGGCCGGGACGCCCCCTCCCCCTCCGCCGGCGGGGACCCCGCCGCCCCCGCCGCCCGACGCAGCGCAATGAGATCGGCCGGCCCTCGTGGCCGGTACGACCATCACGGCCCGGAAAGGCAGGAGGCCAGCGCCGGTCGGGCGCGGCCGCTCAGCGCTGCGCGAGGTAATCCTGCTCCAGCAACGGGATGAGGCGGTCCGCGATCGCGCGCAGAGTCTCCGGTCCCCAGTGGCCCTCGGGGGATTCGTCGAGTCCCTTATCGCCCACCCAGTCCCGGACCTCGACATAACGAAGCAGGCCGTCTCGGTTGAATTCCTCCACCTTGGCGGTGATGTAGCGGAACTTCTGCAACTGCCCGGGCACGGAGATCATCACCAGCCCCACACCCCTGCTCTTCAGGTCATTCGCGAATGCCTCGAGCAGCTCCACGTGGTTTCTCTCCGCCTTCGACACCTTGCCGCTGGCGCCTTCCCGGTTCTCCATCGCCGCGGCCACCGCCTCTTCCCGCTGCGAGATCTTGTATGCCACGTAGCGGGCGAAGACATAGAGCTGGCTCTTCTGTATCAGCCAGGAGTCCGGGAAGTACTTCTTGATGAACCTCTCGACCATGCCGAAATCATGCGGCGCGGACCGGAACACGAATCGACCGTCCACGAACTTCGCCACCGGGTAGTCGAGGTTCTCGGAAGGGTCGTTTGAGCAGAAGACCAGCACCACGACCCTGGGCTGGAAGACCTGGCCCAGCTCGTAGTAGCGGCGGATCTGCTGCGCCAGACCCCAGTTCTGGGTGGCGATGTTGACGACTCCGGCGCGTCCCGCGAATGCCCGCCGCATCGCCGCGCCCAGCTCGTCCTCGTCGCTCAGTCCGATGCCGAACGTGTAGGAATCGCCGAGCAGCAGCACGTTCGGGATCGGGTAGCTGCTCGAGACCTCGGGCTCCTCGCCCCGGTGCCCGAAGCGGTTGGTCGTGTACTCGAATCGCCATCGGCCCGGCAGCGTGTGCACGATGCGGCGATTGGGATAGTCGACCGGGCCGTAGTCCAGCGAGAAATGCTGGTTTGGATAGCGCGAGGGCCCCGGCTCGAACAGCCGTACCATGATCTCCCCCAGCGCGTAGCAGACCATGCCGACGATCACCATGCCTGCCAGGGCCACGCTCCAACTTCGACGGGGTCGACGTCCGTCCATTCTCAATCCAGTTCGAACCTGCTTTCGTACTGCTGTTTGAGCGCCGGGTTCTGGTTCTCCTTGCGCAACAGGCAATTCCCCACGGCCAGCAGCTCGATCTCCGTTCCCATGAAGCATCGGAAGGCGTCCTCCGGCGACCCCACGATGGGCTCGCCGCGGACATTGAAACTCGTGTTCACGACGACCGGGCATCCCGTGAGCTCGTTGAACCTCGAGATGAGCGCGTGGTAGCGGGGATTGGTGTGCGCATGAACGGTCTGGATCCGCGCCGAATAATCCACGTGCGTCACCGCCGGGATGTCGGAGCGCGGCACGTTGAGCCTGGCGATGCCGAAGAGCTTCTGCTCCGCCTCGCTCATCGCCCTGCGCCTGCGCTCGACCACGTCCGCGACCAGCAGCATGTAGGGACTGTCGCCGTCGAGTTCGAACCACTCGGCCACGCGCTCGCGCAGCACCGACGGCGCGAATGGCCGGAACGACTCGCGATACTTGACCTTCAGGTTCAGCACCGACTGCATGGTGGGCGAACGCGGATCGCCGAGTATCGAGCGGCCGCCGAGCGCGCGCGGACCGAACTCCATGCGTCCCTGGAACCACCCCAGCGCCTTCTCATCCGCCAGCCCGCGCGCACAGACATCGAGCAACGCGCTGTCGTCCAGTACCTCGAAATTCGCGCCTGCCGCCGTGAGACGCTCCTCGATGTCGCGCTGGGCGAAGGCCGGCCCGAGAAACGCGCCCTTCATGGCGTCCTGCGCGTGGACCTTCCGCGCCCCGCCGTTGTAGAGGTGGTAGCCGTTGAGCGCGGCGCCGAGCGCGCCTCCGGCATCGCCGGCGGCCGGCTGGATCCACAGCCCTCGGGCGATCCCGTCGCGCAAAACCTTGCCGTTCGCCACGCAGTTCAGGGCTACGCCGCCGGCCAGGCAGACGTTGCGGATCCCGGTCTCGGCGACGCCCGAGCCCACGAGTTTGCGCACGACGTCCTCCGTCACGCGCTGTATCGACGCGGCGAGATCCATCTCCCGCTGGGTAAGGGTGTCCTCCGCCTTGCGCGGCGGCCCCCCGAACAGCGCGTCGAACCGCGCGTTGGTCATGCGCAGGCCGGTGCAGTAGTCGAAATAGTCCATGTTGAGGCGAAAGGAGCCGTCCGCCTTGACGTCGATGAGATGGTCGTAGATCTGCTTGACGTAGCGCGGTTCGCCGTAGGGTGCCAGCCCCATGACCTTGTACTCGCCGGAGTTGACCTTGAAGCCGGTGTAATAGGTGAATGCGGAGTACAGCAGGCCGAGCGAATGCGGGAAGTGGATCTCCTTGTGGATCTTCAATTCGTTTCCCCGGCCGACCGCCAACGAGGTCGTCGACCACTCCCCGACGCCGTCCATCGTGAGCACCACGGCCTCCTCGAACGGAGAGGGGAAGAAAGCGCTGGCCGCGTGCGAGAGATGATGCTCGGAGAACAGCAGGCGGCTCTCCCAGTCGTACTCCGGGGCCCACCTGCCGAGTTCCTCCTTGAGCAGCGACTTCAGGAACAGCTTCTCCTGCAGCCAGATCGGCACCGCCATGCGGAAGGACGCGAATCCCCGCGGCGCGAAGGCCAGATAGGTCTCGAGCAGGCGCTCGAATTTCAGGAACGGCTTGTCGTAGAAGACGACGTAATCGACCTCCGCGAGCCGTATCCCCGCCTCGCGCAGGCAGTAGTCCACCGCATTGGCCGGGAAGCCCGAATCGTGCTTCTTGCGCGTGAAGCGCTCTTCCTGCGCCGCCGCCACGATGTCGCCGTCGTCGACGAGGGCCGCGGCGCTGTCGTGATACAGGGCGGAGATCCCGAGTATGCGCACGACGCCTCTCAGAACAGCGTGTAGATGAAGGGCGCCACCGCGGAGCCCTTCACCGCGATCATCAGGCCGCCCACCAGGAACATGACGATCACGATCGGCAGCAGCCAGAACTTCTTGCGCTCGCGCATGAACTCCCACAGCTCCCGGACGAACGACATATCAGTCACCTCTGTAAGGATCAGAACTGCCGATTGAGACTGCGCGGATCCGGTCCTTTCGGTTCGCGGACTATCCAGTAGCTCGGTGCATCCTTTGAGAACTTCAATCCAAGCAGGTCCTTGCCGATGAGCCTCATCAGCAGTCCGATGGGTACGATCGCGACCACGAACATCAGCCCCAGCACGATCGGGTTCACGACCCTGTGCAGGAGCAGGCCGAGCCGCATCCACAGTCTGTTCAGCGGCGCCAGTATGATGGGCACGGTGACGGCGACGGCCGCAAATATGGCGGCCACCGCCAGGGCCCACGGCCGCACCTCACCCCGTGAGTAAAGCGGCAGCAGCCCGATCACACAGAAAAATGCAGCGAAGATCAGACCGAAACTTCGGTTCGAGGAGCCCTTGATGGCCACCTCGTGGTGGGCGGAGAGCCTTTCGTGCGCCATGCTGCCATCATCTCCTTTTCCGGCCAGCCCTTCCGGCATGGTAGCCGGAAACACGTCGATAAGACTTCCTTAATTTTGGGCGCCACATCAACATTCCGGCACGCCGACAGGGTCGCCAATCATGCAATGCGGCAATCGCTGCCTTGTGCTGCGCCGCACTGTCGTGCATGCGGCCCCAGGGCCCGATGCGACGATGATGCGCGGGGTGCGCCGGGCGCTGCTTCGCGCGCATGAGCGGCATGTCGACACGGGGCCGGCCAGCCGGAAGATCAGTGGCAGGGCGCCGGGCGCGCGCATCGGCGCCGTCACGCCCTGGCCAAAAAATGATGTCGACCTGGCGGCCGCACCGGCCGTTCGGGGCTAGCGCCGCGTGAGCGCGGCGCGCGCGGCGGTGACGAGGCGCAGGGCCTCCTCCGGCGTGTCGGCGGCGGCGTTGATGTGACCCATCTTGCGGCCCGCGCGCGCCTCGGCCTTGCCATAGAGATGCAGCTTCACCTCAGGGATCGCGAGCGCGCGGTGCCATTGCGGCTCGCCGCCCTCCCACAACTCGCCCAGCAGGTTGGCCATCGCGGCAGCCGGACGCACCATCGCGGGCGAGCCGAGCGGCAGTCCGCACACCGCGCGCACCTGCTGCTCGAACTGGCAGGTGACGTGGCCATCGATGGTCAGATGGCCGGAGTTGTGCGGCCGGGGCGCGAGCTCGTTGACCATCACGCGCCCGTCGCTCTCCATGAAGAACTCCACGCACAGCACGCCGACCACCTCCAGCCCTTCCATCACGCTGCAGGCGATGTCCAGGGCATCCTTCACGGCGCGCGCCGGCAGGTCGTACGGCGTCACCGAGGTGTCGAGGATGTGGTTGGAGTGGGTGTTGACCATCGGGCCGTAGCACACGAGGCTGCCGTCCAGTCCGCGCGCGGCCACGACGGAGATCTCCTTCTCGAACGCCACGAAGGCCTCCAGGATGCACTCCTGGCGCCTGAGCGCCTGCCACGCCGCCTCGGCCTCGTCGGCCTTGCGGATCACGACCTGGCCCTTGCCGTCATAGCCGAAGGCCGCGGTCTTGAGCACCGCCGGCGTGCCGAGCTCGACCACCGCGGCCAGGAGCTCCTCCTGCGTGCTCACGTTGCGGAACGGCGTCACCGGGATGGCGTTGTCGCGCAGCCAGCCCTTCTCGCGCGCGCGGTTCTGGGCGACGTGCAGCACCTGCCCCGCCGGCCGCACCGGCGCATGCTTTGCCGCCGTCTCGGCGGTCATCGCCGGCACGTTCTCGAACTCGAAGGTGACCGCCGCGACGCCCTGCGCGAACCTCGCGATGGCGTCGAGGTCCTGGTACTCCGCCGAGATCTCCAGGTCCGCGACCTGCCCGGTGGGCGTATCGTACTCGGGCGAGAGCACGTGCACCCGGTAGCCGAGCCTGCGAGCGGCGATCGCGAACATGCGTCCGAGCTGGCCGCTGCCGAGCACGCCGAGCGTGGCGCCTGGCAATATGATCTGCCGCTCGCTCACGGGAGTTTTTCCTCCAGCACCCGCTGCGTCTGGGCGGCGCGGAACTGGCCGAGCTTGTCCCGTAGGCGGGCGTCGGAATTGGCGAGCATGGCCACCGCCAGCAGCCCGGCGTTGCGCGCCCCCGCCTCGCCGATGGCCACCGTCGCCACCGGAACGCCTGCCGGCATCTGCACGATGGAGAGCAGGGAATCCAGGCCCTTTAGGGCCTTGCTCTGCACCGGCACGCCGATCACCGGAAGCAGCGTGTGCGCGGCCACCATGCCGGGCAGGTGCGCCGCGCCGCCGGCCCCGGCGATGATGACCTGCAGGCCTCGCTTCTCCGCCTCGCGCGCGTATTGCGCGAGCAGCTCGGGGGTGCGGTGCGCGGAGACGACGCGGCACTCGTGGTCTACACTGAACTCTGAGAGAATGTCCGCGGCCAGCCGCATGGTCTCCCAGTCGGACCGGCTGCCCATGATGACGCCTACGCGTGGTGACTCGGCCATGGTGCTGTCATCCCGCTGAAAAAAGGCGACATTATCCTGAAAGCGGCCGCCGCTGTCGAACGGGACCGCATGGTTGATCCGGATCAGGGACCGGATCGCCCGAAAAGGTAGCTTCCTGTATCGAGGAGGCTCTGAGCAAGCCCATCCTGGACTTCTCGGAGCACGGTCGGCACGAAGTGTCATTCTCGCCGACGTTCGTTTTCAATGGCCTGCGGCCATCGAAGATGGCGGTGCATCCATGCACCGCAGGAAGCTCGCCTTTTGCAGAGCTTCCCTAATTCAACTTCTGCGTTCGATGGAGGAGATTGCATGCGTCAGTGGGTGGTGGTTGCCGATTCCGCACGGGCCCGTTTCTTCTCCCGCATGGGGGCCGAGGGCCAGTTGCAGGAGCTGGCCGATCTCGTCAACCCCGACGGCAGGAAGCCCACGCGCGAACTCGCGCAGGACCGGCCGGGCCGCTCGTTCAGCCCCGCAAGCGGATCGGTGCACCACTCTTATGAGACGCGCAACGACCCCGACGAACATCAGATGCAGATGTTCGCCCACGAGGTCGCCGAGCGGATCGACGAGGCGCGTGCACAGGGTCAGTTCGAACAACTGATCATCGTCGCCGCGCCGCGCTTCCTCGGCGAGCTTCGCAAGCGGTTGAGCGCCAACTCGGTCGACCGGATCGTCAAGACGCTCAATCAGGACCTGGTGCGCCTGGATCCGACGGCCATCAGCACTCACCTGCGGACGGCGAGTGAATAATGCGGGATCTCCGGGCCTGCGTCGCGGCGGCCGTAAGGCCCCGGTTCTGTTCCGCCCCCCGGACGGGGGCGGTGTTCCCACCGGCTTGGACGCCAAGCAACGCAATTCGAGGAGGTCCACACCATGACGACGACTGACACGTCGAAGTCCATGACCGAGGTGACCGAGTTCATGGACCGCACTATGCGTCTGGCTGAGACTCAGTGGCGGGCGTGGGGCGATCCCGGGAGCTTCGGCACCTTGTACCAGATGGCTTTCGACGCCTGGAAGAACTGGATGGAGCTCCAGCTTTCGATGATGGACGCGTGCTGGAAGATGAGCTGCCTGTCGTTCGACAATCCGCTTTTCAAGGCCGGCACGACGGCGCTGAAAACCGGGGTGGATTCGTTCCACGACGATCAGAGCAAGGTGCAGGTGACACTGAAGAAGGTCGCAGCGAGCTGATTTCACGTCCCGTCGCGGCGGCGGACCCCACCGGCCGCCGCCGCCCGTTTCCCTCCCCCGCCTCATTGCCGCCGGCAAGCCCGGCAAAGTGGCCCTCACCGCGTGCATGCGGAAGTTGCTGACCATCCTCAACGCCATCGTCCGCGACCGCAGCGTCCGGGATCCCGCTCTTCATCTCAGCAGTTGACGACCAACACAGTTGCTCACTCGCCGATGACGGCCGCCAATCGCTCGGCTGCCTCTGCGACCCCGCGCGGCGGCACCACCGGTCGGGCCGGCATGGCCCACAACTGCCGAAGCCGCGCCATGACCGCGCCGGTCGCGAGCGCCGCCCGCTCGAGCGCCAGGCAGCGCGCGTGCTGCGCCAGCCAGCTGACGAGGCAGGGCGATTCCGGCCATCCCTCGCGCTCCACGTAAAGAACTGGTATGGCGTTGCACGCGGCCTCGGCAAACCCACCGTATCCCGGCTTCGTGATCAGCGCATCGCAACTCGTCACGACATCGATGTAGGGCATGCCGGCTCGATCGAGCGGCGTCATGTCCGGACGCTGCGGGCAGTCGCTGCCGCCCACCAGCCAGTGCACACCCTCGGATCGGGGCCAGCGCGCCAGCGGCAGCGGCGTGGGGACCCCGCCCATGAACACGGCCACCACGCGCGTGTCGGGTGGGAGACCCAGGCACGACTTCAGGCGCGCCGGATCGCGCCGGCCGGTGCGCGCGATCGGGCCCACCTCGAGCGTGTTGGCCAGCGCCGGCATCGGCATGCTCGGCGCCGGGCGGATGAAGGCATGTGCGCAGGCATAGGCCTCGAGCAGGCGCGCGTGCACGTCCGCAGCCCCCGGCAAGGCCGCGCAATACGCCAGGTAGATCTCCGCCCAGTTCAGCGAGCACAGCGCGATCGCCGGGCAGCCGTAGCGGCGCGCCGCGAGCAGCGGAATGTAGGGCACGTTGCCGAGCAGCAGCGACGGACGGTGCTGGCGCAGTCGATGCAGCGACGCCTCGACATCCTCCTCCCAGCGCCCGAGCTGGGCGAGGTAGCGGACGTGGCTCGCGGGCGCGTCGACGTCCAGGGAGTCGTGCATGACCATGCCGAAGTCCGTGGCGCATTCCACGTGCTCGAACGGGACGTGAAAGTGGTCCGAGAGCACCGCGCGCGGCGCGGCGGACTCCACGACCACGCGCAAATCCGGCCGGGGCGCGCACAGCGCGTTGACCACGGGGGCGGTCTGGGCGATGTGTCCGTAGCCGTGATAGGTGAGCGCGACGTACAGGGTTCGTGTCCGCATCAGCCTTCCAGGTCGCGGTAGAAACCGGTGACCTCCTCGCGATCGTGATAGAGCTGCCGGAACGCGAGGTCGAACTTGCGCCCGGCCAGCGCACGCTCGATGGTGACGCGCGCCTGCATCACCGCCTCGTAGCGCCGCTTCATCGGCAGCTTCAGGTTGAAGACGGCGTGCCGGCACCAGGACTGGGCGAACCACTGGCTCATGCACTGCGCCACGCGCGAGGGCTGCTCGACGATGTCGCAGACCATCCAGTCCACTTTCCCGCGCGGGCGGAATTCGAAGCCGTCCTCCCGCCGGTGCTCGACCAACCCGGTCGCGATCGCGGCCGGCGCCAGCCGGCCATTGTCCACGGCGATCACCCTCAGGCCGCGGCGAGCGAGAAGCCAGCTCCATCCGCCCGGCGCCGCGCCGAGATCGACGGCGAGCATGCCGGGCTTCAGGCTGCGGCGGCGTTGCTCCTCGGTGAGAAACACGAGCAGCGCCTCCTCGAGCTTCAGCACCGAGCGGCTCGGGGCCGCGCGCGGCATGCGCAGGCGCGGAATGCCCATGGGCCAGGGCGAGCTCTCGCGCGGGTCCGCATAGCCGAGGTAGGCGCTCGTCGAAGCGGCAAGAAAGACGTGCAGGCGGGGCAGTCCGGCATCCTGCCGCAGCAGCCCGCTCGTCGTGAGAGCCGCTCGCAGGTGACGCTCCAGGCCGCGGCACAGCGGCATCAGCGGACGCGTCTCGACCGCATCGGCGGTCTCCACCCACACCTCGCTCACGCGCTGGCGCAAACCGGCGGCCGCGGTCAGGATCGGGCTCACCCGATCGCCGGCGGAAAGGTCCGGAAGCCACGCCCGTGCGAGCCAGGTCTGCCGGGCGAACACCGGCCACGGCGCGAGCAGCGCGCGCAGTCGCTCCTCCTGGCCGTCGGATCCGGTGGCGCGGATGGTAACGTACCCGGCCCCCGGGAGCGACGCGCCCGGCAACGGCCCCATGCCGCGCGCCAGCGCCCGCTGCACGAATTCCTCGCGGCAGTCGCGCTCGAAGCCGGCGCGGCAGGAGCACACAATCTCGCTCATGCGGCGATAGAATAGCGCCGGATTCCGCGAGCGCCCGCTCGAGGATCGCGAATCAGCGCCCGTACGCCGGCCGCCCCCCGTTTCGCCCGATGCATCCGGACCCGGACCGAACACGCCGGCGTGCGATGGCGCGCCGAGGGACGCCCAGACGATTTCGCCCCTGGCGATGGATCGCCGCGGCGTTGTGCGTCTTCCTGGTGATGACGGCGGGCCCGGTGCTGGTCTTGCGACATCTCGATCCGCCCACCAGCGCCTTCATGCTGCGGGCGAAATGGCAGGCAATGCGCGACGGCCGCGAGGACTACCGAACGCGCTACGTGTGGCTCGATTGGGACAAGCTCTCTCCCAATGCAGCGCTGGCGGTGATCGCCGCCGAGGATCAGCTCTTCCCCTACCACGCCGGCTTCGACCTCAGGGCCATCCGCAAGGCGTGGCAGCGCAATCGGCGCGAGGGGACCGTGCGCGGCGCCAGCACCATCTCGCAGCAGGTCGCGAAGAACCTGTTCCTCTGGCCGGGCAAGAGCATGTTTCGCAAGGGGCTCGAGGCGTGGTTCACGGCGCTGATCGAGATGACCTGGAGCAAGCGCCGCACCCTGGAGGTGTACCTGAACATCGCCCAGTTCGGCGACGGGGTCTACGGCGTGCCGGCGGCGTCCACCTATCTCCTGCGCCGCGCGCCCGGCTCGCTCAGCGCCGGCGACGCCGCATTGCTGGCCGCCGTGCTTCCCAACCCGGTGCGTCTGCGCGCCGAGGCGCCGTCCGCCTACGTCCTGGATCGCCGCGCCTGGATCATGCGGCAGATGCGGCAGCTGGGCGGCGTGGCCTATCTCGAGCAGCTCTAGGCGCGGGCGCCGCCGCTCAGGCGGTCGCAAGCCGGCTGTGACGAACCGAGTAGCCGAAATAGATCACCATTCCGATCGCCAGCCAGATGATGAACCGCTCCCAGGTGTGCACCGGCAGGAAGGCCATCAGCGCGCCGCACGACAGCGCCCCCAGCAGCGGGAAGAGCGGGCTCCACGGCGTAACGAACGGACGATGCATGTCGGGCCGGGTCCGGCGCAGCACGATGACGCCGATGCAGACCATCACGAAGGCCGCCAGCGTACCGATGTTCACCAGCTCGGCCAGCTCGCCCAGCGGGATGAAGCCGGCAATCACCATCATCACCACGCCGCAGATGGTGATCACGCGCACCGGCGTCTGCGTGCGCGGATTGACGTGGCCGAGATAGGGCGGCAGCAGGCCGTCGCGCCCCATCGCGAAAATGATGCGCGTCAACCCGTAATAGAGCACCAGCATCACGGTGGTCAGTCCCATGAAGGCGCCGGTCGCCACCAGCGCCGAGGCCCAGCGCACGCCGACCTGCTCCAGCGCGTAGGCCACCGGATAGGAGACGTTGAGCGAGGTGTAGGGCACCATGCCGGTCAGGAGACCCGAGACCGCGATGTAGATGAGCGTGCAGAACAGCAGCGAGCCGATGATACCGATCGGCAGATCGCGCTTCGGATTGCTCGCCTCCTCCGCGGCCGTAGACACGGCGTCGAAGCCGACGTAGGCGAAGAATACCAGCGAGGCGCCGGCGAGCACGCCGATGGGCCTGCCGTCCTCGCCGTGGCCGAACCAGCCGAACGGCATGAACGGCGACCAGTTCTCGGGATGGACGTTGAACACGGCCACCGCGAGGAACACGGCAATCGTGGCCAGCTTGATGGCAACGGCGATCGCGTTGGTGCGCGCGCTCTCCTTCACCCCGATGATGAGCAGCACCATCAGCAGGAACACGATCCCCACCGCGGGCAGGTTCACGTACCCGCCCATGGACGGCGCCCTGGTCCACATCTCCGGGATGGTGAACCCCATCAGCCCGAGCACCTTGCCGAAGTAGCCCGACCAGCCGTTGGCCACGGCCGCGACCGCCACGCCGTACTCCAGGATCAGGTCCCAGCCGATGATCCAGGCGAAGATCTCGCCGAAGGCGGCGTAGCTGTAGCCGTAGGCGCTGCCGCATCCGCCCACGCTCGATGACAGCTCGGCGTAGGACAGCGCCGCGAAGGTGCAGGCGATGCCCGAGACGATGAAGGAGAGGACCACTGCCGGGCCGGACTGGGTGGCCGCGGCGATGCCGGTCAGCACGAAGATTCCGGTGCCGATGATGGCGCCGACGCCGAGCAGGGTCAGGTCGAAGGCCGTCAGGCAGCGCCGCAGCCCGCTGTGCCCATGGGTGTCCGGCGTCAGATGCTTGGTACGGAAGATATTGTTCACGTTATGGATTCCCCGCGGTGTAACGCCCCTCCGCGAGTGTAACGCGAACGCGCGCGCACAAGAAGGCTGACGGAAATGCGCCCCTGCCCCCCTCCTTCGCCGAGCAGGGCCATCGGCCGGGGGGGGCAGCGGCCCGGCGCCGTCCTCGACGTCGAGCCCTCGGGCGGACCGGGGGCCCAGCCCAAGGTCAAGAAAGGGCCGATACGGCCGATAGATTCCGAGGTTATCTGCGAGCCGGATGTGGGGGGGCAAGGGAAAATGAACGTCATCGGTGGGATCATCGTGATGATGAGCTGCATCCTGTCGGGCTTCGTCCTGTCAGGCGGGCACATCGGCGCCATCATCCAGCCACTGGAACTGCTGGTCATCCTCGGCGCGGCGATCGGCGCCTTCATCATCTCCAATCCCTTCAAGGTCATCAAATCGGTGCTGAAGGGTTTCGGGGCCCTGCTCAAGGGCTCCAAGTACAAGAAGCCGCTGTACATGGACGCGCTCGCGCTCATGTACGACCTGCTGACCAAGGCCCGCAAGGAAGGCCTGATGGCGCTTGAGGCGGATGTCGAGGAGCCCGAGAAGAGCGCCATCTTCAAGAAATACCCCGCGATCCAGAAGGATCACCACGTCGTGGACTTCATCACCGACTACCTCAGGATGATGGTCGGCGGCAACATGAACGCCATCGAGCTGGAGAACCTGATGGACGTGGAGCTGGAGACGCACCACGAGGAGGCCCACCAGGTGCCCTCCGCGGTCTCGCGCATCGCCGACGGCCTGCCGGGCTTCGGCATCGTCGCCGCGGTGCTCGGCATCGTCATCACCATGAGCCACCTCGGCGGGCCGCCGGAGGAGCTCGGCCATCACGTCGCCGTGGCGCTGGTCGGCACCCTGCTCGGCATCCTGTTCGCCTACGGCTTCTTCGGCCCGTTCTCCTCGCTGATGGAGCACATCGGCCGCGATGAATCCCAGTTCTACAAGTGCCTGAAGACGACCATCGTCGCCTCGCTGCAGGGCTACGCCCCGCAGGTCGCGGTGGAGTTCGGACGCAAGGCCATCTTCTCCAACGAGCGGCCCAGCTTCAAGGAACTGGAAGCGCACGTGAAGCAGAAGAAGTAGGGCGCGCCGGCGAGCGGGGCGGCAAGGGGAACGCGCCATGGCGAACGACAACCAGCCGATCATCATCAAGCGGATCAAGAAGGGCGGGCACGGCCATCACGGCGGTTCGTGGAAGGTCGCGTTCGCCGATTTCGTGACGGCCATGATGGCCTTCTTCATGCTGATGTGGCTGCTCGGATCCACCACGCCGGAGCAGAAGGCCGCCATCTCCGACTACTTCAACAACCCGAGCGCGGTGCCCGGCCCCGGCGGCGCGAGCAACAGCATGATCAAGCACGGCGGCGAGATGGACGTTCCCACCGGCGAGGGCATGAATCCCCTCCAGCACAACGATCCGGGCGAGATCGAGACCGAGAGCGACGACGCCAGCGCAGGCAAGGCCACCCTTGAGGACATCACCGCCGAGGAGCTCGAGGAGATGGCCCGCAAAAAGGAACGCGACGAGATGGAGTCCCTGCTCGAGGACCTGAAGAAGAGTATCGAGGCAGGCCAGGCATTGGCGCCGTTCAAGGATCAGCTGCTGCTGGACATCACCAGCGAGGGGCTGCGCATCCAGATCGTCGACAAGGAAAACCGGCCCATGTTCGACAGCGGCAGCGCCAACCTGAAGAACTACACCAAGACCATCCTCAAGGAGGTCTCGCGCGTCATCAACAAGTCCGGCAACCGGATCAGCATCTCCGGCCACACCGACCGCACGCCGTTCGCCAGCGCCAACGGCTACAGCAACTGGGAGCTGTCCGCCGATCGCGCCAATGCCGCGCGCCGCACCCTGGTGGAGGCCGGCTTGAGCGAGGCGAAGATCGGGCGCGTCGTCGGCTTGAGCGACTCGGTGCTGTTCGACAAGAAGAACCCCTACAATCCGATCAATCGCCGCATCAGCATCGTGGTGATGAACAAGGACACGGACAAGGCGGTCTCGGAGGGCGAAGGCGCGGCCGTGCCGCGGGCCGGAAACACGCCGGGCCAGGAATCCCCGGCGCCCGCAAAGAAGCCGGCCGCGGAGACCGCCAGGAAGAAGACCGCGAAGCGGCCCGAGGCGGGCACCACGCGCAAGAACAAGCCCGATGACGCCGATGCCTGAGCGTCGAAGCTGAGCGCGCGCGAGGGCCGCGGCCGGGCCGCCGGCGCCGCTACAGCTCGATCTGGTATCCCACCTCCACCACCCGGTTGACCGGGAGGCGGAAGAAGCTCGCCGCGCTCAGCGCGTTGCGCGCCATCACCGCGAAAAGCCGGCGCCGCCATCGCATCAGGCGGGACTCACCGGAGCCGACGATGATCGTCTCGCGGCCCAGGAAGAACGTCGTGTCCATGAGGTCGTACTTGAACACGGCCGGATCCACGGCCTCCAGGGCCGCCGGGACGTCGGGCCGCTCGAGGAACCCGTAGTTCAGGCGCATGCGATGCAGGCCCATGCCCAGGGTCTCGAACTCCATGCGCTCCTCGGCAGGCACATAGGGTATGCGCTCGGTCTCCACCGTCAGCAGCACCACCGTCTCGTGCAGCACCTTGTTGTGCTTGAGATTGTGCAGCAGCGAGCGCGGGACGCCGCCGGCGTCGGAGGTGAGGAATACGGCCGTACCGGCGACGCGGGTCGGACCGCCCCCGGCGATGCTGGCCAGGAACAGTTCGACGGCGAAGTGCTCCTCCGCGAGCTTGGCCTGGAGCAGGTCGCGCCCCTTCTTCCAGGTGTCCATCGCCAGGTAGATGAGCGCCGCGAAGACGACCGGCAACCAGCCGCCGGCAGGGATCTTCAGCAGGTTGGAGGTGAAGAAGGTAAGGTCGATACACAGGAACGGGATGGCGATGAGGACGGAGGCCGGCACCGACCACTTCCAGACGCGGCGCGCGACGAAGAACAGGAACAGCGTGGTCGCCAGCATGGTGGTGGACACCGCCACGCCGTAGGCCGCGGCGAGCCTCCCCGATTCTCCGAAGCTGAGGACCAGCCCCAGCGTGCCGACCATGAAGACCCAGTTGACCGCCGGCACGTAGATCTGCCCGATCGCCATCGCCGAGGTCTGCATGATGGTCAGACGCGGAACGAACCCGAGCTGTATGCCCTGGTTGGCTACCGAGAAGGCCCCGGAGATCACCGCCTGCGAGGCGATCACCGTGGCCGCGGTCGCCAGCGCCACCATCGGCAGCAGGCCCCACGAGGGCACTGTCTGATAGAAAAGACTCTCCAGCACCTCCGGCGAGCGCAGCAGCAGCGCACCCTGTCCGAAGTAGTTCAGGGCCAGCCCCGGCAGCACCAGGCCGAACCAGGCGTACTGTATCGGCTTGCGGCCGAAATGCCCCATGTCGGCGTAAAGGGCCTCGCCGCCGGTGACGACCAGGAACACCGAGCCCATGACCTTGAACGCCACCCAGTGGTTCTCCACGAAGAAGGCGACGGCATAGGCCGGATTGAGCGCACGCAGAACGTGCGGTTCCTGCATGATCTGCACGATGCCGATGATGCCCAGCGTCGTGAACCACAACATCATCACCGGGCCGAACACGGCGCCGATACGGGCCGTTCCGTAACGCTGCAAGACGTAGAGCACGACGAGAATGGTGACGGCAATCGGCACGACGAACGGCCTGAACAGGGCCGTCTCGACCTCCAGCCCCTCCACCGCGCTCAATACCGAGATGGCCGGCGTGATCATGGCGTCGGCGAACAGCAGCGCGGCGCCGACCAGTCCGAGGAAGATGAACAGCGGCTTGGTGACGGATTCCTTGCGCGTCCGTCCGACCACCAGCGCGGTCAGCGCGAGGATCCCGCCCTCGCCGCGGTTGTCCGCCCGCAGGATGAAGGCGACGTACTCGATGGAGATGACGAGGATGAGTACCCAGAAGATCACCGACAGCACCCCGAGGACGTTGGCCTCGTCGACGGCCAGGGCGTGGTGGGAAGCGAGGAAGCACTCGCGCAGGGCGTAGAGGGGGCTGGTGCCGATGTCGCCGTAGACGACACCCAGGGCGCCCAGCATGAGGGCCGACAGACTGGCCTTGTGGTCGGGGCGGCTGACGCTGTTCACGGCCGGCCGCTCGCGCAGTGGATTGTTGTTGTCGCTTTGCGCATTCCGGCAAATGTTGCCCATACGGCGAACAGCGCTCCGGAGGGTGACCCCCTGCATGACGCGGCGCAGTATAGAGGATTGTGGATGGCGGCGACAGGCGCCGGGCGCGCAGCCGGCCCTTGACAAGGGCGCGACCGCGCGCCCGGCGCGAGATCAACTCGCCGCCACGACGGTCACCGGGGCGCGCGCCAGCTTCTCGTACAGCGCGCACAGGCGCTGCAGCGGCCAACGCTCGTAGAGAAAGATCTCCATCGGCCGCCACATGGCGACCCAGCCACCGATGATCACGCTCTCCTTGATGATGGCCCAGGACGGATTGCCGGCATACGGCTCCAGCAGGTTGGCGACGACGATGCTGCCGGCCAGGAACAACAGCCCCCGGGCCAGGTCGCGCCAACCGTTGCGGGTCAGCTGGACGAGCCGGCGGCGGGTGGCCTGCAGCTTGTACTGGAAGAAGTTCGTCATCGCGCCCGCGAGCAGCGCCTGCGTCACCGCGGCGTCTTCGAGGTCGACGACGTGGAAGGCGAGCGTGATATCCGCCTCCGGCGGCAGTTCCTTGGCCCAGCCGACGATGAACTCCTCGGCCTCGGCGTCGAGTTCCTTCTCGATGAAGGGCGAGGGATCCATGGAATTGAACAGCTGGCCGATGTTGCGCACGCGCACCTCGATGAGGTGCGGCCCCGCCGCGCGCGCCGCCGGCGTGGAGTCCGCCATCTCAGTGCCGTCCCGGACCGGTCCCGGCGCTGCCCAGGCGATCTCGCACCTGAGCCAGGTAGGCCTCCGCGGCCGCGGGAAGCGCCTCGCTGCCGCGCTGCGCCTCCAGGCACATCAGCAGGTACTGCAGCCGCCGCTCGGCCGATCCGCGCGCCTCGCCCGCCGTGGCCCGGATCAACTCGCGCACGTCGCGTATCTCCCGCCGCATCTCGACCTCGCGCGGCAGGAAGCCCGCGTTCTTCAGGATGCGGTACGCGACCCGTAGCTCCTCCGGCACGATCAGGTCCTCGTCGAGATCGAGCGGCCGGCCCCTGCCCGGCAGGTCGTCGAATTCGCCCCGCTCGATCGCCTCGAGGATGCGCTGCTCGGCCAGCATGTCCAGGATCTGCATGCGGCAATAGTAACCGCCGCCGGGCCGCCGCCGACAGCCCGCGCCGCGCCAGCCGGGCGGCCCCTGAATGTGCGGCGGAATTCGCACAGCCCGCGGCGCCCCATGGCGTAGACTGCGCCCCGGTTTGAACGGCCATCCCAATCCCTTCGAGGAGAAAGGCATGTACAAGAAGATCGTGACGATCGCCGCCGCTGCCGCGGCCCTGAGCGGCTGCGGGTCCACGCCGGCGGAACGCGGCGTGAGCGGTGCGGGCATAGGGGCCAGCGCGGGCGCGGTCCTGGGCGCCGTGACCGGCATGACCGTCCTGCAGGGCGCCGTGATCGGCGCGACCGCCGGCGGACTGACCGGCGCGCTGACCCGCGAGGACCAGATCAATCTCGGCCGCCCCGCGTGGAAACAGGGCCAGGCGGCTGCCCCGGCGCCGGCAGCGGCGCCGCCGCAGCATGCCTATTCGGCCCCCTCCACCGTGCGCGAGATCCAGAGCACGCTGAAGAGCCTAGGCTACTACAGCGGTCCCGTCGACGGCATCGCCGGTCCCAAGACCGCCAGCGCGATACGTTCCTACCAACAGAAAAACGGCCTGCTGGTCGACGGCCGTCCGAGCGCGGAACTGCTCAATCACATGCGCCAGCGCGGTTGATCCTCCGGCGGGGTCCGCCGACGCGCGCGGCGGGACGTCTCCCGCACTTCGATCAGGCCGTCGCGCTCGCGCGGCGCGCCGCCGCGCCTCTGTCCCGCCGTCTGCCGGTGGCGATCACCCCGATCACCAGCACCGCCGCCAGTAGCGGGTAGACGGCCGAGTAGCGGAACAGCACTGCGAGGCTCAGCACCTCGCGCAGCGGCGCGATAAGATAGGTGCCCAGGCCCACCCCCGTCATCAGCGCGGCCACCAGCACCGAGGATACCCACGCGGTGTCCGAGGGCAGGCGCTGCACCGCGTGACTGATGGTGAGCGGGAAGAAGGCCGAACACGCGAGTCCGGCCATCGCGTAGGCAGCGAGCGCGCCGGCGCTGCCGCGCACCTGCGGCAGGGCGAGGAGCACGGCGACCATCATGAGCGGCAGCGCCAGCCAGACGCGGTGCGGCGACAGGCGCAGCACCACCGCGGCGATCAGCAACCGGCCAGCGGCCAGCGCCGCCCAGAACACCGACAGCGCCGCGGTCGCCACCGGCGCCGGCAGGGCGCGATCCTCCTGCAGGTAGATGACCGCCCAGTTGCTGAACGTGCCCTCGGCGAAGGCGTACAGCACCGCGATCAGGACGAACGGCGCCGCAATCCGGTAGCGGGCGCGGACCGGCAAGGCGGCGGCCACCGGGCTGAACGCCTGCGTCCGCGGCTCCTCCAGGTGCGCCAGCGCGATCGCCGCCGTGAGCGCCGCCGTCGCCGCGCTCAGCAGCAGCGGGAACTGCCACCACGCCGCGCGCATGAGGAAGGGCGCTGCGATGAGCGGCCCGATCGCCAGTCCGACGCCGAGCGCCGTGTGCAGCGCGACCACTGCCGCGTCGCGCCGCCGCGGAAACAGCAGCACCGGATAGGCGTTGAGCGGCGCGCTCGACAGGCCGAAGCCCAGTCCCAGCAACGAGGTCGCCGTGAGCAGGACTGCGTAGGCCCACTGCGCCGGCGCCGCTGCGCTGGCGGCCAGCGCGAGCTGCGCCGCTGCGTTGCCCAGCAGCGCGACGAGCAGCAGCCGCTTCAACGGCGTCCGCTTGGCGAGCTCGCCGCCGGCGAGCGCAGCCAGCGTCGTGCACAGCACCTGCGCCAGGAACAGGGAGCCGTAGCGGCCATCGGTGAGCGCCAGCGAGTGCTTGAGCGCGGCGCTGAGCGCCGGCACCGACACCAGCATCAGGCCCTGCAGCAGCCCGGCGCAGTAGATCAGCACGGTTACAGCGCCCGGCGCCCGTCCCGTCGCCGCTCGCAGGGGGCCGTGCATGATCAGGCCGCGCTCTGCAGGTGCGGGTCGTGCGCGCGCCAGAACCACGGGATATCGCGACGATGCTGGCGCAGCACGAGGTTTGCGATGAGCCCGGTCCAGCCGGTCTGGTGCGCGGCGCCCACTCCCTCGCCGGTGTCGCCGTGAAAATACTCGAACATCAGCAGCAGGTCCTTCCAGTGCTCACGGTCCTGGAACGGGCTGTCAGCCGCATAGGCCGCGATGCGGCCGGCCGCGTCGCGGCGGTAGAGGTTCACCAGGCGATCGCAGATGAGGCTCGCGATCTCCTGCAGGTTCAGTTGTCTGCCGCCCAGCGCCGGCACCGGCACCCGGAAGTCCTCGCCGTAGTAGCGGTGGAACTTCTCCAGGGCCTGCACCAGCGTGTAGTTGGTAGGCATCCACACCGGACCGCGCCAGTTGGAATTGCCGCCGAACAGTCCGCTCGTGGACTCACCGGGGACGTACTCGATGAGCGCCTGGCCGATGCCGGGCAGCACGCCGAGATCGCGATGGCTGGCGTGCAGGCGGCTGACGCTGCGCACGCCGTAGGGCGAGAGGAACTCCTCCTCGCTCAGCAGCCGGACGAGGATCCGCCGCAATTGCGGGGCCGTCACCAGCGCGAAAAGGTGCTCGCGGCGCGCATTGACCGTGTGCGGACAGGCCGACACGCAATGCCCGCGGAAGCGCCCCCCGGCGTGCGACTCGAGCACGCGGCGGAAGCGCGGCACGTTCGCGAGCAGGCGCTCGTCGACGACCTCCACCGCGAACAGCGGGATGAGACCGACCCAGGAATACACGTCGATGTGATGGCATTGCCCGTCCGGCGTGACCAGCAGGTCCTGGAAGAAGCCCTTCTCCTCGTCCCACAGCGCAAGCGCCCCGCCGCTGTGGCCGGCGATGGCGTTGGCGATCGACAGGAACTGCTCGAAGGTCTGGATCGCGACGTCCTCGTAGTCGGGGTCCTCGGTGGCCAGCTCCAGCGCCATGACCGCGACGTTGAGCGCGAACATCGCCATCCAGCCGGTCGCGTCGGCCTGCTTCAGGGAGTATCCCGGCGGCAGCGGCTGCGAGCGGTCGAACACCGAGATGTTGTCCAGGCCGAGAAAGCCGCCCTCGAAGACGTTGTGGCCGTCCCGGTCCTTGCGGTTGATCCACCAGGCGTAATTCATCAGCAGCTTGTGGAAGACGCGCTGCAGGAAATTCCGATCGCCCTCGCCGCGCTGGACGCGCTCGGCACGGAACACCTTCAGCGCGCCCATGGCGTGCACCGGCGGATTGGCGTCGCCGAAGGCCCACTCGTAGGCGGGGATCTGTCCGTTCGGGTGCAGGTAGGTCTCGCGCAGCACCAGCTCGATCTGCTCCTTGGCGAAATCGATGTCCACCAACGCGAGCGCCGCGCAGTGATAGGCCAGATCCCAGACGGCGAACCAGGGGTATTCCCACTTATCCGGCATCGAGACGACGTCGTGCGCCCGCAGATGCCGCCAGGCGTGGTTGCGGCCACGCTGCCGCTCGGGCGGCGGCGCGATGCGATCGCCCTGCAGCCAGCGGTGCACGTCGAAATGGAAGAACTGCTTGGACCAGATCATCCCTGCAAGGGCCTGGCGCACGATGCGGGCATCCTCTTCGGGGGCCTCGGGCAGCAGATCCGCGTAGAACGCGTCGGCCTCCGCGCGCCGGACGCTGACGACGTTGCAGTTGCGCGCGAACGGCGAGGGCAGCGCCCGGGCGCTCAGGATCAGCTCCACGGTGCGGCAACCGCCGCCCTCCACGCCCAGCCGGTGCCAGGCAGCAAACTTGGTGCCGCGGCCTGCGGGGTTCACCGCCCCGACTTCGTTGTCGACGACGCGCCGGTGGAAGGCGTCCTTCACGTACGGCGTCACGTTCGGCACCGACCACAGCCGCTCGCCGTTGCTCTCGTTGTCGGTGTACAGTGGCTCTGCGGCCTGGCGCCCGTACAGATAGTAGCTGCCAAGGGTCTCGTGCACGGCCAGTACCGCCCACTGCGCGCCCCGAGGCGCGTGGATCGCCTCGAGCAACGGCCGCACCCCGTCGGGTTCGCCCCAGCTCCAGGTGTTGCGGAACCACAGCGTCGGCAGCAGGTGCAGCGTGGCGCCGTCCGCGCCGCGATTGTGCACGGTGATGCGCGCGTGCACGCAATCCGGCGTGGCCTTCGCGTACTCCACCTCGATGTCCCAGTAGCGATCCTCGTGGAACGCGCCCGCATCGAGCAGGCCGAACGGCGGCTCTTGCCGCGAACGTCTTTGGTTCTCGCTCACCAGCCGCGCATACGGGTACTCCGACTGCGGGTACTTGTAGAGATATCGCAGGTAGCTGTGCGACGGCGTGGCGTCGAGATAGAAATAGTATTCCTTGACGTCCTCGCCGTGATTGCCCTGGTTGCCGGTCAGTCCGAAGGCGCGCTCCTTGAGGATTGGATCGCGGCCGTTCCAGAAGGAGAGCGACAGGCAAAGACGCTGGTTCTCGTCGCAGAGCCCGGCCATCCCGTCCTCGTTCCACCGGTACGCCCGCGATCGCGCCTGGTCGTGATCGAAGTACTCCCAGGCATTGCCATGCGGGCTGTAGTCCTCGCGCACCGTGCCCCACGCGCGCTCGGCCAGGTACGGCCCCCACAGCCGCCAGTTCTCGACTCCCAGCCGTTGCGCCTCGAGCCGCTGCCGTTCCGCCAATGCGCTCACCTCGCCCGTCGTCTCCACGTTGCCGTCCTCCGCATGCCCGTTCGATAGGTCCCAAACCGCGGCCGCGCCTCAGGCGCTCGCCGCCACCGCAACTTCTGCGCGGCGCGTGCGTTGCTGGCGCGCGCGCTCCAGCCGCCACCACGCCTCCAGCACGCAGGCCACCGACCACGCCTGCGCCGGCGCGCCGCGGGGTGCGTACGGCGCCTCGCCGTCGAAGATCTCGCTGACCGTGCCAAGGCCGGCGTCGAGCAGGTGCGCGGCCATGCCCTCCAGCCGCGCCTGCGCCGCGGCGGCATTGGCGTGCACGCGGAACTCGGCGAGCGCATAGTGGCCTAGCAGCCACGCCCAGACCGGGCCCTGGTGATAGCGGCTGTCGCGCTCCCACGGGCCGCCCTCGTACCGCGGCTGGAACTGCGCCTCGGCGGCGGCCAGCGATCGCAAGCCCAGACCGCACAGCAGCTCGCTGTAGCACTGCTTGACGACCTGGCCCTGCATGAAAGGCTCCAGCGGACTGTGCGGCAGGCTCACCGCCAGGATCTGGTTCGGGCGGATCCGCCCGTCACCGCCTTCCGGCCCGTCGATGACGTCCATGAGCCCGCTCTCGTCGTCCTTGACGTAGCGCCGGAACCCCGCGCGCACCCGCTCCGCAAGCTGGCGGTACGGCGGCGCCGAATATCCGAGCTCCTCGCCGAAGTCCGCCATCGCCCGCAGCGCGTTGTACCAGAGGGCGTTGATCTCCACCGGCTTGCCGGTGCGCGGCGTGACCACCCAGTCGCCGAGCTTGGCGTCCATCCAGGTCAACTGCACGCCCGGCTCGCCCGCGCGCAGCAAGGCGTCGGCCTCGTCCATGCCGATGCCGAATCGCGTCCCCACGCAATGGGCGTCGACGATCTCCTGCAGCACCGGCCAGACTCGCGCCAGCGCCGCGCGATCACCGCTCGCCTCGACGTAGGAGCGCCAGGCCTCGATGTACCAGAGCGCCGCGTCGACGGTGTTGTACTCCGCGACCGCGCCGCTGCCTGGAAAGACGTTGGGCAGCATGCCGCGATCCACGAAGCGCGCGAAGGTCTCCAGTATCCGTCGCGCGCTGTCGTAACGCCCGGTCGCCAGGCACAGGCCCGGCAGCGCAATCATCGTGTCGCGACCCCAATCGCCGAACCACGGATACCCCGCGATCACGGACTCCCCGTCCGGAAGGTCCGGCAGCGGTCTGGCGACAAGGAAGCTGTCGGCCGCGAGCACCAGCTGCCGCACCCACGACGGCGCATCGTGCAGCTCGGGCACCTGCACCCGCGCGCGCCTCAGCACGCCCGCGTCGTGACCCTGGAAGCGCCGCATTGCCTCTTCCAGATAGGGCGAGGCATCGGGGCTCAGGCTCGCGACCAGCCCCACCCACTCCCCCGGGTGCAGATCGAGCGCGGCGTGCGCGACGCACAGGTGATTGTCGTCCGCCGGCAGGCCGCGCTCGCGCTCGATCGGCAGATCGAAGTGCTCGTACCAGGTGCGGTCCGGGCCCAGCGTGCCGCCGCGGGTCTGCAGGTGCAGCGTGAATGCCGGCGTGTCGTGCGTCTCGGGCATGCACACGCGCACGCCGCGCGCCGGCACGCCGTCGGCGAGGATCTCCGGACGCAGGGCATGCGCGCCGGTGAGGTGGTGATGGTCGCGCGCGTTCACCAGCACCCGGGCGGACAGCCGCAGAGGCCGCGCCTGGAAACGGCGCGCCGCCTCCTGCAGCCGGTAGGCGACGTAAACGGTGTCGGCGCCGTGCTCCAGCCACACGCGCATCTCGACCTCGGTACCGCCGATGCCGTACCGCCACACTGGCATCCGTCCGTCGAGATGAAACGATTCCAGGTGCAGGTAGCCCCTCGGATCGACGACCCCTCCCGACCAGCGATTGGCGTACAGCGGCCACTGGCGCGCCCCGTCCGTGACGGTGGCGTCGATCTTCGCCACCAGCAGCCTGCGCCCCAGCGGCGGACTGAGCGGCGCGATCAGCAGGCCGTGATAGCGCCGCGTCAGCGTGCCGGCAACGGTTCCGGCGGCATAGGCCCCGCGGCCGTTCGCCAGCCACCACTCGCGCCGCTCGGCCTGCGCGAGGTCGTCGCAGACCCCGCGCCCCAGCCGCACGTGATTCACCGATGCCTCGGCGCTCATGTGACCCTCCTTGTTGTTCCAATAAGCCCGTCGGCCACGCGCATGGCCCAGGCATAGATGGTCAGAGACGGATTCACGCGGCTGGAGCGCGGCAGCACGCTGCCGTCGACGACGTAGAGGTTCTCCATCCCGTGCACGCGGCCGTCCGCGTCCACCACCGAGCGGCGCGGATCGCGCCCCGCCACCAGCGTCCCGCAGGCGTGGGCGGTGCCGGCGAGGCCGATCCTCCGCCCCACGCCGAGCAGGCCGGCCTTGAGCAGCGCGAGCCGGAAGCTCGCGACCACCTTCGCGTGCTCGCGCATCGCCTCCGGCGTGCGCCGCGGGTCGTAGTCCAGCCGCGGCAGGCGCGTGCCGTCGCCTTCCGCGCTCACACGGTTGTCGGGGTGCGAACCGTCCTCGGTCTGCAGGAAGAACCCGTAGGCGTGCTCGGCGAGCCGCCGCGCCGCCCGTCGCGGCAGGCCCGAGGGCAACAGCGAGGCGATGACGTCGCTGCCGAAACCGAGCGGCTGTACGCTGCTGTGCGGGCAACGCTCGCTCAGCCAGAACACCGTCTTGCGGATCGCGTCGGTCTTGCGCGAGGGCGAGAAGGCGAGCATGGCAGTGAGCAGGTGCCGCTTGAAGTAGCGTCCCACCCAGGGCGCGCACGGCAGCCGGGAGGCGAGGTCGGTGCTGCGCATATACCGCTGCAGCAGTCGCGGGGAATGCAGCGCGCCCGCGGCGAGCAGGACGCGCTCCGCGGAAATCCTCCGCCCGTCGGCGCACCGCACGCCACGCACGCGGCGTGGCGAGGAGCGGTCCGCGATCAACTGCTCCACGGGCTGACCGGTGATGACCGTCAGACGGAGCTGCGGCGGGACGCGATCGAGCAGCGCCGTCTGTGCGTCGGCCTTCAGGCCGCGCGCGGAGGCGAAGCCGTCGAAGTGCGTGGCCTCGTGAAGATCCTCCAGGATCCGCGGCGACAGTCCCAGCGGCAGCGGCGCGGGCCGCCACGCCGAGCCGTTCATCCGCCGGCTGATCCCGGCGATGTCCGGCTCGGCTGCGAAGGCGCGCACTCCGAGCAGGCGCTCGGCCATCTCGTAGTACGGCGCCAGGTCCTCGTAGCCGATCGGCCAGGGGAGGCAGTGAAACGCCTCCTCGCCCTCGAACTCGCCGCGGTCGTAGCGCAGCAGCGCCGCGCCGTACCACTTCGTCTTGCCGCCGAGATTGAAGTATTCCTCGGGCTCGAAGTGTCGATCGTCCTTGTCCAGCCAGAACTCCGTGCTCCGGAACTCGCCGCGCCGGACGACGCGCTCCAGGTCCAGCGTGGATCCGTCCGCGGGCAGGGCCCTGCCCTTCTCCACGAGCGCCACGCGCCGCCCCGCGCGCGCCAGCACGTAGGCGGCAGCGCTGCCGCCGGCCCCCGAGCCTACGATGATGTCGTCGAAGTCGGTCATGGCGTGATTCCTGAACCGTGAGTCGTGAGTCAGCCTTTCCAATCACCTTCATCAGTAAATCGCCGCCGGCGAGACGACTGCCGCGGTCGAGCCGCGCGTGCGCGCGTGGGTGAGGACGAACAGGAACTCGTAAACCTTGCGCGCGGCAATCTCCTCGGTCGCAACGTTCTCCAGGCCGAACAGCCCGTAGTTCACGTACATGGTCTGCGGTACGAGAAACGGCCGGTCCGGGTCCTCGCCGGGCACCGGCCCGATGCTCCAGGTGTCCGCGCCCAGCAACGCGATGCGCCGCTCGTGGAACCACGCGATGAGATCGATCCCGGGGCCGGGCTCGCCGGCCAGGAACGCGACATCGTCGACGTTCCACAGCCCGCCCCAGCCGGTGTGCAGCAGCACGGCGTCGCCGGCGCGGATCCGTACGCCCTGCGCCGTGAGCGCCGCCTCGACGTCGGCGACGGTGATGACGTAACCCTGAGCCAGGCGCGCCACACCCTTGTAAGCGGCGATATCGACCAGCACCCCGCGGGTGATGATCGGGGGCACGGTCTCCATGCCGAAGCGGTTCAGGCCGTAGGCCTCCACGACATCGCGCGCGCGCCAGCCGTTGTAGAAGCGGTCGCCGATCTGGATGTGACCGATGGAATCCAGCTGCGTGCCCACCTGGAAGGTGCCAGCCTGGATCTCGGTGAGCCAGTTGATCCGGTTCCTGCCCCAGCCGTCGCCGTCCGCGTCGACGCGGCGCAGATTCGTGTATGGCGCGGAGGCATCCACGGTCTGGTGCCAGTAGCGCCCCGGGAACTTCGGCGTGCGATCGTCGAGGATGCGTCCGAGGTCCACGGTGATCCCCCGCTTCACGAGACCTGCCGCCGAGGCCGTCACTGCGGGGGTGATCTCGTTCAGCGTGCCGATCTGATCGTCGGGGCCGTAGCGGCTCGGCCACCACGGCCGCACGCCCTCGGGCAGACCGCCGTGCTCGCCGCGCGAGTCGGAGGCGAGGAACACCGGTGTCTCGGAGTCGGCAGCGCCAGCGCCGGGCGCGCTCACCATCGCCGCGAGCGTGCATGCGCACAACCGCGCACTGTAAGCGCGCCGTGCGCTCGCGCGCGCAACCTGGCGAGGCTGGCTACCGGCGGGTTCGATCATGGGCCCGTGCGATGCCATGGGTCTGGTTCAGCCGCCGTTCTCGAAACCTGGATACAACGTCATGCCGCCGTCGACGTAAAGCGTCGCGCCGGTGACGTAGTCGGACTCGTCGGAGGCGAGCCACACAGCGGCCCTGGCGACGTCGTGCGTGACGCCGATGCGGCCGTAGGGGATGAGCTGCAGCAGCTCTGCTTCCTTCTCCGCCGTGCTCCAGGCGCTGTGATTGATCGGCGTCTTGATCGCCCCGGGCGAGATGCTGTTGACGCGGACCTTGTGCGCGGCCAGCTCCTGCGCCATGGTCTTCATCAGCATCATCACCCCGCCCTTGGAGGCCGCGTAATTGGCGTGCCCCGCCCACGGGATAAGGTCGTGGACCGAGGACACGCAGATGATCTTGCCGGCCGAGCTCGACAGCGACGGTGTGACGCCGCGGCGGATGAACTCGCGCGCCGCCTCGCGCGCGCAGAGGAACTGACCGGTGAGATTCACGCGTATGACCGTGTCCCAGTCCTGCAACGACATGTCCACCAGCGCCGCGTCCTTCTGCAGTCCGGCGTTGTTGACCAGGATCTCCAGGCCGCCCAGCTCCTCGATGGCCTGCTCGAACATGGCTCTGACCTGGTGTTCCTGGCTGACGTCGGCCTGGATCGCGATCGCCTCGCCCCCGCCGTCCCTGATCTTCCGCACCAGACGCTGCGCCTCGTCCGGTCTGCTCACGTAGTTGATGACCACATGCGCGCCCGCGGCCGCGAGCCCCTCGGCGATACCGGCGCCGATGCCGGAATTGGCGCCGGTGACCAGCGCCCGTTGTCCCTCGAGCACCCGCCGACCTCCGGTTTCAGCCGTGACCTTCAGCGCGACATTCATATCGGAACCCCTCAGGCAGGACATTTCCGTGTGTTCTCACGCGCGAGTCCGGAAGCGGTTGCGCAGCAGCCGATCGCAGGACAGGGCGCCCGGTCCGTGCAACACGAGCACCAGCAGCATCAACCCCCACACCTCGTGCTGGGCGAGACCGGCGGCGTTCAGATCGGGGTAAGAGATCACGGCGACGATGTTGAAGACGAACAGCACCGCGGCGGCCAGCCTGCCGCCGAGCCCGAGGGCCAGCAGCGCGGGGAAGAAGAGCTCGGTGAAGGTGGCGGCATAGGCAGCCAGCGCCGGCGGGAGCAGCGGCACCCGGTACTCGTACTCGAACAACTGCAGCGTCGTCTGCCAGGACTGCACCTTGGCGAGGCCCGATACCCAGAACACGTTGGCCACGTACAGGCGCAGCGCGAGATCGGCCAGCGGCGATGCCGCCTGCAGCAGGTCCGCCGCCTTCGCGTACAGCGCGGCGACGCGTGCCGCCGGGGATCGCCGCGCGCCGATCGCGGTCGTCATCGGTGTTGCAATGGATGTCATCATGTGCGCTCCTCTCTTCAGTCCTCGCTCAACAGTGGAAACCGCAAATCGTGTGGCGTGCTACGTGGCTGCGCAGCACGGTGGTGACGCAAAGGGCCGGCTCGGCAGCGAGCGCGCTCTCGCAGGCGTAGCGCATGTTTCGCCCCTGCTGGAGCTGATACAGCAACGTGAACTCGCCGGGACTCAGCCGCTCGATCTCGATCTCAAGGTCGCGCCGGATGACGAGCAGCAGTTCGCCGCCCTCCTCCAGAGATACCTGCGGATCCCCGGGGTAACCGGGCTGATTGGTCTGCCAGATCCGCAGTGCCGGATAGGAGGAGGCGAACAGGCGCGCGCTCGGGTGGATCTCGAATCGCAGGTCTTCGTAGCGGCGGCGCGGCACTCCGGCGAGGGCCTCCAGGTTTATCCGGCGGGGCTCCGCGGCGAGCTGGACCTCCCGCATCAGCCTTTCCAGACGCGCGACGTCGGGCAGGTACGGAAGCGTCTGCAGCCCGGTCATCGCCTCCAGGAACCAAGGGAACTCCGCGCCGTAGTCGATGAGGTTGCCGGTGCGCGACGGACAGTCGCGCACGTAGCGCAGTGCCAGCGCCTGGAAGTACTCCGCGCCGAGCAGGCGGCGCACGACGGGATAAGCGGTCTCGAGCGCGCCGGTCAGCGTCGACCTGAAATTGTTGCGGTAGACGCGCAGCCGCCGCACCGCCGTCGGCGTGCGCGCGCGCAGACAGTCGAGCCGCTCGACGTCCTCGGCCTGCAGGATGGCGCCGGCCATGGTCCGTTGCAGATTACGCAGCGATAGCATGAGGGTTCTCCCTGGCGCGGTCGGCGCGCGCGGCCTCCGCCAGCAGCACTTCGAGCGCGGGCAGGTCCGTGTCCCACTCGATCAGCGCGGGCGCATCGGGGAACTGCCGCGCCGCCAGCTCGAAGAGCTGCCAGACCGGCGCGCTCACCGGCTGATTGTGCGTATCGATCAGGATCGTGCCGTCCGGCGTGCTCCTGGCGGTGTGCCCGGCCAGGTGCATCTCGCCGACCAGATGCGAAGGGATGTTCCGCACGTAATGCGCGGCATCGAAGCCGTGATTGCAGGAGGAGACGTGTATGTTGTTGACGTCGAGCAGAATGCCGCAGCCGCTGCGCGCGGCCACCGCGGCGAGGAACTCCCACTCCGGCATCGTCGAGTAGGAATACTCGACATAGCTGGAGAGGTTTTCGATCAGGATGCGCCGGCCCAGATGGTCCTGCACCTGCTCGATGCGATCCGCGACGTGCCGCAAGGCCTCCTCCGTGTACGGCAGCGGCAGCAGATCGTGGAAGTAGCGGCCGTCCACCGAACTCCAGCTCAGGTGCTCGGAGACCAGCCGCGGTGAATAGCGATCGATCAGGGCACGCAGACTCCGCAGGTGCGCCATGTTCAGCGCGTCGGTCGAGCCGAGCGACAGACCGACGCCGTGCAGGCTCAGGGGGTAGTCGCGGGCGAGCACGTCGAGCACCGCCCGCGGCCGGCCACCGGCGCCGAAATAGTTCTCGCTGTGCACCTCGAGAAAACCGATCGGCGGACGCCGCGCCAGCATGGCGTCGTAGTGCTCGGCGCGCAGGCCGATCCCGCTGGCGGGCGGGATCGGCCGTGCCGATGCGGATCGTTTGGAGGAATCCGGCATCACTGCCATTTCCCGATCAGGACTTCGGCGTCAGCGAGGCGCCGACGATGCGCTCGCAGGTGCCCTTGGGCAGGTATATCCACGCGTCGACCTGACCGTCGGTCGTGCTGTGGCCAGAGCAGGCGTTGGTGGCGGTCTGGCAGTCGTTCTTGCCGGCCTTGATCACGCCATAGCACTTCTCGGAGGCCTTGTCGGCGGCAACGGCGGCGTTGCCGACCCCCAAGACCAACAGCGACAGCACTGCGGTTTGCACTACACGGTTGCTCTTCATGGTTGCTTTCTCCTGGGTCTTGCAGTCTGCTTTTCGCGCACCGCGTCGGGCGCGCTTGGAAGAGGCATGGCAACCGCTGTGCCACTGGTGGTGATGACAGGAAAGGAGTTGCCGGACCAATGAGTTACGCAACGGAAGCTGCATGCACCCGGTGGCCGTACGCCGCAGTATCCGGCGGCCTCCGCGAGATATGGCGGGCTGCCCGCGCGGCGGGTCCGCTGCGGCAGGCACGGGCGGGCGGCTACGGTCCGTGCTGCACGGCCTGGCGAGCGTTCACCTGCCGCTCGCAATCGGCACACGCGGGCGCGACCAGTGGATGCACCGCATGGTGCGGGCGCCGGAGGTGCCGGGCGTGGACGTGGAACGACGTGAGCGGCGGACGGCCGCCAACTTCCGGGCGGCCGACTTCATGCGCAACCGTGAGGAACGGCGCGCCGCCGCGGTCGCTCCCGACCGGGCGTGGGATCGCAGTGTCAGGCCGGGTATTGCGGCCTCGCGCCGCGCCGGCCGTCGCCGCTGGTGAGCAGGCTCGCCGCCACCGAGACAGCGATGATCGTAAAGACGATGCCCAGTGCCACGCTGACGGGGATCTTGTAGACGTCCAGGAGCAGCATCTTCACGCCTATGAACATCAGCACGATGGCCAGCCCGTATTTCAGCAGGTGGAAGCGATCGGCCACGTCCGCCAGCAGGAAATACATCGCCCGCAGGCCCAGGATCGCGAAGATGTTGGAGGTGAACACGATGAAGGGATCCGAGGTCACCGCGAATATCGCCGGTATGCTGTCGACCGCGAAGATGAGATCGGTCAGCTCCACGAACACCAGCACCACCAACAGCGGCGTCGCATAGCGCAGGCCGTTCCGAACCACGACGAATTTCTCGCCGTGGTACTCCTCGGTCATGCGCACATGCCCCCGGATCCACTTCAGGAGGGGGTTCTGGGACAGGTCGGGCTCCTGATTCGCGAACACCAGCATCTTCACGCCGGTGAACACCAGGAAGGCGCCGAACAGGTAGAGGACCCAGTGGAACTTCGCCAGCAGCAGCGCGCCGATGAAGATCAGCACGGCGCGCATGACGATGGCCCCGAGTACGCCGTACATCAGCACGCGCTTCTGGTACTCCGCCGGCACGGCGAAGAAGCTGAAGATGGTGATCCACACGAAAACGTTGTCGACCGCGAGCGACTTCTCGATGAGATAGCCCGTGAGATACTCCAGGGCCTTTACGTTCGCGGCCTCGCGCCCGAACTGCGCGTCGACGTGCCACCACAGCCATCCGCCGAAGGCCAGTGCGACGGCCACCCAGACCAGCGACCAGCCGAGCGCCTCGCGCACGCCCACCCTGTGGCTGCCCTGGGCGCGCAGCAGCAGAAAATCGACCGCGAGCATGACGATGACCAACACCGAAAAGCTCAGGTAAAGCAGCGGCGAACCGAGACTGTGTTCCATGGCGGCGTGTACTCGTGCGACGGGTGGCTCGTTGGATCGCGGCACCGGGGCCACTGCCAAGTATCGACGGGATGGAGGGATCGCAGAAACTGATATTGCTCGTTGAATGATCGGCTTTTACGATGTTTTGAACTTCGCATTTTCCGTCTTCCTGCGCTCATAATACAAACAGTCGACGAATCCGCCACGTCGCGCGCAGGCGGGGGAAGAAGACGGTGAGACACCTCAACTACAAGCATCTGCACTACTTCTGGGTGGTCGCCAAGGAAGGCGGCATCGCCAATGCCTCGAAGGTCCTGTTCCTCACCCCGCAGACCATCAGCGGCCAGCTGAGCGCGCTGGAGGAGCAGGTCGGGGAGAAGCTCTTTGCCCGCCAGGGCCGGCGGCTGCAGTTGACCGACGTCGGGCGCCTGATCTTCCAGTACGCCGACGAGATGTTCCGGCTCGGCACCGAACTGAAGGACGTGCTGTCCGGCCGCCTGCCGGGCGGCGTGCAGGCATTCACGGTCGGGGTCTCGGATGCCGTGCCCAAGATCCTCGCCTACCGGCTGCTCGAACCGGCGCTGCACCTGGAGCAAAAGCTGCGCGTGGTCTGCCACGAGGGCCGGTTCGACGAACTCCTGGCGCAGCTGTCCGTGCACAAGCTCGATCTCGTCATCGCCGACGCGCCCGTCTCCCAGGGTCTGCACCTGAAGGTCTACAATCATTCGCTCGGCGACAGCGGCATCAGCTTCTTCGCCGCGCGCAAGATCATGCAGCGGCTGAAGGGCCGGTTCCCGCAATCGCTCGACGGCGCGCCGATACTGATGCCCGGAACCAACTCCAACCTGCGACGGATGCTTCAGCAGTGGCTGGAGCAGGAGGAGATACGCCCGCAGATCGCCGCGGAGTTCGAGGACTCCGCGCTCATGAAGGTCTTCGGCGAGGCCGGGGTCGGCGTCTTCGCGGCGCCCACCGCGATCGAGAGGGAAGTGATGCGCCAGCACGACGTGCAGGTCATCGGCCGCACCGAGGAGCTGCGCGAGCAGTACTACGCGGTGTCCGCCGAGCGCCGGATCAAGCACCCGGCAGTGCTCGCCATCAGCGAGGCCGCGCGCCGGCGATTCAGCATCTGAACAGCAGAGGGGAAATGGCGGCCACGACCCGGGCGCCGTTGCGGTCACGGGGCCGGCGCGCCTCGATGCCGAGCGTAGTAGCGGAGAACTTGGCGCGACATCACGGCAGCGCGGAGAACAGGGTGTCCCGCGAGCGGTAGCCGGACCCGCGACCGGAGGGGCGCGCGCCGACCCGGATATCCGCTCTGCCATTCAAGGCCCCCGCGCCCGCGGTTCGCGCGGCAACCGGCGCCGCGGATCAGTTCAGCACGGAGTACAGCCGGCTGCGGTATTGCTTGACGAGCGGACCGGCGCCGCCCAGCAGGGCGAAGACCTCCACCATCGCCTTGCGCGCGGCATCGTCGCCGAATTTCCGATCGCGGCGCACGACGCTCAGCAGGTACTCCAATCCCACCTCGTGCGCCCCCTCCAGGGCGCTGCGTATGCCGAGCAGGTATTCCGCCTCGCTGTCCTTCGGATCGCGTTCCAGGCGTCCCAGCAGCGTCGCGGTGTCCGGCGCGCCGGACACGAGGCCGCCAAGGCGTATCGCGGCCAGCAGCCGGGCGGCATCGGCCTCCTTGAGGCGATCCTCGGACAGGTCCTTCAGCGCCGTCTCGGCCGCCGCGTAATCTCCCTCCGCCACCAGCAGCTCGGTAAGCTGCAGCACGACCGACGCATCGCCCGGCTTGCTCGCCAGCATGGCACGCAATTCGGCGATCGCGCGTGCCCGATCCTCGGGCGGGACCTCGGGCATCGGCGGAGGAGCCTCAGGCTGCGCCACCCGCGGCGTGACGTGGTGCTTCTCCAGCAGCGCGCGGATGGCGTTCTCCGGCTGCACGCCGACGAACCCGTCGACGATCTGCCCTTCCTTGATCAGCACCACCGTCGGCAGGCTGCGGATGCCGCATTGCATGGCGATCTGCTGATTCTCGTCGGTGTTGACCTTCGCCAGCACGAACGCGCCGCCGAAGTCGGCTGCCAGCTTGGCGAGCAGCGGCATCAGCGCCTTGCACGGCGCGCACCACGCCGCCCAGAAATCCACGAGCACCGGGGTCTGCATCGAACGCAGCACTACCTCCTGCTCGAAGTCGCGATCGGTTACCTCAATGATGTGTTCGCTCTCGGCCATCGTGGCACCTGGTAATCAAACCGCTGCAGTATACGGGAGTTCGGTCGGCTTGCGGATGGGCGCGCACGGCGAAGCCCGGGCATGGTGCGGCGCGATCCGGTAGACTTGCGGCCGTTGCGCATCCGCGACGCCGCGCACGACCCGTTGCCCCCTCTGCCGCCGACACCTGCATGCCGACGCCTTATCACCGTTTCCTCGCCCTGGTCGTGTTGTCGCTGATCTGGGGCTACAGCTGGATCATCATCAAGATCGCGCTCGGCTACGCCGACCCTTTTTCCTTCAGCGCACTCCGAGTGGCGTTCGGGGCCCTGTGCCTGTTCGTGCTTTTGCCGCTGAGCGGCCGCCGCCTAAAGCCGCAGCGCGTGCCGGAGCTCATGGCGCTCGGCGTGATGCAGACCGCCGGCTACGTCGGCCTGAGCATGTGGGCCGCCGCCGGCGGCGCGCCGGGACGCACGGCCGTGCTGGTCTTCACCATGCCGTTCTGGACCCTGGTGCTCGCATCGCTGTGCCTGAAGGAGTCGATCCAGCGCTACCAGTGGTTGACCACGCTCCTTGCCGGCGTCGGGCTGTTGCTGGTGCTGCAGCCGTGGACCATCACCGGCCACACGCAGAGCAAGGTGCTGGCGGTCGCCTCGGGCTTCGTCTGGGCGGTGAGCGCGGTCATGGTCAAGCGCATACAGGCGCGCGCGCCGATGGATCTGCTGTCCATGACGGCCTGGCAGATGTTGTTCGGCTCCGTGCCGCTGGCCGCCATCGCCTTCCTGAATCCGGGCATGCACGTGCAGTGGACCCTGCCTTTCTCGCTCGCGCTGGCCTTCAATGCGATCGCGACGACCGCGATCGGGTGGTGGCTGTGGCTTTACGTGCTGAAGGTGCTGCCCACCGGCACCGCCGGCATGAGCACCTTCGCGATACCGGTGATCGCCATGCTCGCCTCGTGGCTGCAGCTGGGCGAGCGGCCCAATCCAGCAGAACTAACGGGACTGGCGCTGATCGCCGCGGCCCTGCTCGTTTTGACGCTGGTGGCGCTGCGGCAGCACCGCGAGGTGATCGCGCCGGTCGGCCAGGAATGATCCAAGTGGCAGAGCGGGAGATCGAGTCGGCGCGCGCCATTCCGGTCGCCGGGGACGTGATCGGCATTTGCAGCCTGCTTTTTGGAAGGGCGCCCCGAATGTCCGGGTGCTGCCTTGCCGAGGTCTGGCGCGCCTCGGCGGCGCGCGCCGCAGGGACAGCGGGCACCGGGCCGCGGTAGCGAGCGGTAGCCGGACCTCGGCAAGGCAACATTCACTGAAGTATCCGACCACTCGCCGAACGGATCGGAGATCCCTCGTCCGCACCTCGCTGATCGCGCGCGCCGCCGAGGCGCGCCATTCCCCTTCGCCGCAGCGGCGACCCTGCGAAGTTCCAGACCCGTTGGCATCGATCAGGCGGGGGAAGTGGAGCCCTCGGCGCCGGGGCGCGGGCGGCGGATGCCGAGCTTCTGCATGCGGTAGCGCAGTGTGCTCGGCTCCATCCCGAGGATGCCGGCCGCGCCGCGCCTGCCCTCGATGATCCAATCGGTGAGCTTGAGCACCTCGCGTATGTGCTCCCTCTCGACGTCCTCCAGGGTGCGCAGGGGTCCCGCCACGCCGCCCTCCTGCAGCGGGACCGAGGGCGCCTCGAGCTCGGGCACCTGTATCACCTCGCCGACGGCGACCACCGCGGCGCGCTCGATGACGTTCTGCAGCTCGCGGATATTGCCCGGCCACTGGTAGGCCTGCAGCCGCTTCAGCGACATCGCGTCGACACCCTTGAAACGGCGTCCCAGCCTGCGGGCGAGCGCGCCCAGGAAATGGTCCACCAGCAGCGGGATGTCTTCGCGCCGCGCGCGCAGGGGCGGGACGACGATCGGGAATACGTTGAGCCGATAGTACAGGTCCGAGCGGAAGGCGCCGGCCTTGACCATCTCGCCCAGATCGCGATTGGTGGCGGCGATGACGCGCACGTCGACCTTGATGACGCGGCTGCCGCCCACCCTCTCGAATTCCTGCTCCTGCAGCACGCGCAGCAGCTTGGCCTGCGCCGGCAGCGTGAGCTCGCCGACCTCGTCGAGGAACAGCGTGCCGCCGTCGGCCATCTCGAAGCGGCCCTTGCGCTGCTGCAGCGCGCCGGTGAACGCGCCCTTTTCGTGGCCGAACAACTCGCTTTCGATGAGCTCGCTCGGCAGCGCCGCGCAATTCATTTTCACCAGCATGCGGTCGCTGCGATCGCTCCCGGCGTGGATGGCGTGCGCGATGAGCTCCTTGCCGGTGCCGGTCTCGCCGGTGACGAGCACGGTCGTGTCGGCCCGGGCGACGGTCTCGATGAGCGCATGCAGCTCGCGGAGCTGCGGCGACTCGCCGATGAGCCGCTGGAACTGCCGCGGGTTCGCCATCTCCTTGCGCAGGAAGACGTTCTGCTCCTCGAGCTTCTCCAGCCGGGCGCGGGCGCGCATGCGCTCGTTCACGTCGCGCAGGATGACCGTGTAGAGGCGCTGGCCGCGCGACTCGAAGGAGGACAGGGTCACCTCCACGGGGAATTCCTCGCGGTTGGCGCGCAGCGCGCTGACGCCCTCCGGCGCCCACAGCTCTCCGCCCGGCTTGCTGCCGTCGCTGACCGCGCCGACATATCGGTCCAGCAGCGCCCGGAAAGGCCTGGACAGGAAGCGATCGAAGGGTTGATCCATGGCCCAGCCGGCCGCGCACCCGAAAATGCGCTCGGCGGCCGGATTGAACAGGCGGATGCGCCGATCGGCGTCGAAGGCGATGATGGCGTCCATTGCCGAGGAGAGGATCTGCGAGAGCCGCTCCTCGCTCGCCGCCAGCGCCTCCTCGAAGCGCTTGCGCTGCATCTCGGCGCAGGCGCGGGCGCCGAAGATGCGGAAGACGTCGATGTAGGCCGGCGAGGGATGCAGCGGTTCGTCGTGCATGATCGCCAGATGACCCATCACCTTGCCGTCCGCGGCCTTCATCGGCACCGCGACGTAGCTGACCACGCCCATCTCGCCGAGCTCATGGTGGTCAGGGAAGGCCGACTGCACGTCCTGCGGGTAGCACACCACCTCGCCGCCCAGCACCTGCTCGCAGGGCGAACCGGCCAGCGGGTAATCCCCCGCGTCGAGAACGACCTTGCCGCCGTCCCACAACGCCAGCGTGGAGGCGGCCTGGTTGTCGGGACTGAACTCGGCCACGAAAACGTACTTCACGTTCAGCGCCTGGGCGACGCTGGGCAGCAGCGCCTGCAGGAAATCCGCGCCCGTCAGCGCCGCCGTGCCCGCCACGATGTGGCGTATGAGGGCGTCCGCGTCGGACACACTCTCGTTACGGGTCACCTGAGTTCATCTCCTTGGGGATCCCGGCGCGCCCGGGGCGCATCACCCGTGTTCGCCGCGCTTCGGCCGTTGGATGCCGAGCCGCTGCATCCGGTAACGCAGGGTGCTCGGCTCCAGCCCGAGTATGGCCGCCGCGCCCCGCTTGCCTTCGATGACCCAGTTGGTCAGCGCCAGCACGCCGGCGATGTGTTCGGCCTCCACCTCCTCCAGCGGTCGCAGATCGGCGCGCACTGAGGACGCATCCGGTTCCTCCCGCTGGCCCAGCTCCGGCACCGAGGCGTGAGTCCCGGCGGCGAGGATCACCGCCCGCTCCACGACATTGTGCAGCTCGCGGACGTTGCCCGGCCACTCGTAGGAGCGCAGCCGCTGCAGCGACGCGGCATCGAAGTCGACCACCTCGCGGCCGAGCTTGCGCGCGACCTTGCGCAGCACGTGGCGCGCGATCGCCGTTATGTCCTGGCCGCGCTCGCGCAGCGGCGGCACCACCACCGGGAATACGTTCAGCCGATAGTAGAGATCGGCCCTGAAGGTCTTCGCGCGTACCATCTCCGCGAGATCGCGGTTGGTGGCGGCGATGACCCGCACGTCCACCCGGATGGTCTGGGATCCCCCGACTCGCTCGAACTCCTGCTCCTGCAGCACGCGCAGCAGCTTGGCCTGCGCCGTCAGCGACAGCTCCCCGACCTCGTCGAGGAAGATAGTTCCCTCGTCGGCGAGCTCGAAACGTCCCTTGCGCTGCGAGGTGGCGCCGGTGAACGCACCCTTCTCGTGGCCGAACAGCTCGCTCTCGATCAGCTCCGGCGGCAACGCCGCGCAGTTCATCTTTACGAGCAGACGGTCGGCACGCGGACCGAGCCGGTGTATGGCGTGCGCCACCAGCTCCTTGCCGGTACCGGTCTCGCCGTTGATCAATACTGTCGTGTCGGCCCTGGCGACGGTCTCCACCGTGCGGTAAAGCGCGCGCATCGGCGCGGAGTCCCCCACCATCTTCTCCAGCCCGTACTGTTCGCGCACCGCCTGCCGCAGCAGCCGGTTCTGGTCGGCCAGGCGCCCGAGCTCCGCCTGGTCCTGCACTCGCTCGTTGACGTCGCGCAGGACCACCGTGTAGTGCAGCTGCTCGCCATCGCGCATCGAGGCGATCGTGATCTCCACCGGGAACTCCTCGCGGTTCGCGCGCAGGGCCTTCAGTCCCTCCGGCGCCCAAATCTGCTGCTGGCCCGGGTGCTCGCCCGCCGTCCGCAGGAATCCCTCGAGCAGGCCGCGCAAGGGCCTGGAGAGGAAACGATCGAAGGGCTGATCGAGCGCCCAGGCTGCGGAGCAGGCGAAGATCCGCTCCGCGGCCGGGTTGAAGAAGGTGACCCGGCGCTGCGCGTCCATCGTGATGATCGCGTCCATCGCCGAGCCCAGGACGCGCGACATCGTTGCCTCGCTGGCGAGCAGCGCCTCCTCGTAACGTTTGCGCTCCATCTCGGCGCACACGCGCGCGCCCAGGATCTGGAACACCGAGAGGTCCGTGGGCGAGTGCTCGAGCGGCCGGGTGTCCATCACGCCCATGTGGCCCAGCACCTCGCCGCTCGCGTTCTTCAGCGGGATGGCGAGATAACTCTGGGCGCCGACCTGCGCGAGCCACTCGTAGCGCGGGAAGAGATCGGCCACGTGCCGCGGATAGCACTTGACCTCGCCGGCGAGGACGAGCTCGCAGGGCGTTCCGTCGACATCGTATTCCCCGGGCTCCTGGAAGCGTCCGTCGAGCCAGAAGGCGAGATCGCGCACGCGCCGCGACTGCGGCAGGTATTCGCAGATGAACGCGTAGCGCGCTTTCATGATGGTAGCGAGGCTGCGCGTGGCGTGCTGCAGGAACTCCTGTCCGGTCAGCGCCTCCGCGCCGCTGGTGAGGATCTGCAGCAGCTCGCCCTCCTCCCTGTTCGCGGTCCGACCCGGCACGCCTGCAGGCTCCCGCGACCGTGCTATGTCGAGAGGAGGATGATCCCGGTCACGGCCAGCGCCGTGCCCAGCGCCGTCCTCGCGGTGAGCGGCTCGGAGAGCAGCCACGCCGCGAGCAACGCGGTCACCACCGGATAGGTGGCGGTGATGGCCACGACCTTGGAGACCTCGCCGCCGCGCAGGGCGAGATAGAACAGCGGGAAACCCAGGCCGCAGACCAGTCCCGCCGCCAGGGCGTACCACTGGTCGGCGGCGCCGCCGTCGATCCGGAAGCCGGCTCCGAACAACAGCACCACCAGCGGAAAGATCAGCACCATGCCGGTGTAGGTCACCAGCAGCAGGTGGCCCGGCGCCAGCGTGCGCCCGCCGAGCTTGCCGAGAAATCCCCACAGCCCCCAGCACAGCAGCGTCGCCAGCGATAACGTGACCCATGGTTTCATGTCGCCCCCGTTCCTCCTCGCGGATCGTTTATCGTTCCCGCATCGCCTCGGACGCGGTCTCCGGCGGCGGCGGACGCCGGATCCCGAGCTTCTGCATCCGGTATCGCAGCGTGCTCGGCTCCAGGCGCAACAGCGCGGCGGCACCGGCTCTGCCCTCGATCTTCCAGTCCGTGCTCCGCAGCACCCTGCGTATGTGCTCGGCCTCGACCTCCTCCAGCGTCCTCGGCTGCACCGCGGCGGCTCCCGGCGCCGCGTCGCCGGCGCGAAGCGGTTCCTTCACCACCACCGCGGGGCCCGCACAAAGCAGCGTCGCCCGCTCCATGACGTTTTGCAGCTCGCGCACGTTGCCGGGCCAGTCGTAGCGCAGCAGCCGTTGCAGGGATTCCGGCTCGATGGTCGTGAGGTTCTTGCCGAGCTTGCGGGCGAAGCGCTCCAGGAAGTGCTGCGCGAGCAGCGGGACGTCGCCGGCGCGCGCGCGCAGCGGCGGCAGCGCAATCGGGAACACGTTCAGACGATAGTAAAGGTCGGAGCGGAAATCCCCCCGGCGCACCATCTCGCCCAGGTCGCGATTGGTGGCCGCGATCACCCGCACGTCCACGCGTATGGTCCTGGATCCGCCGACGCGCTCGAACTCCCGCTCCTGCAACACGCGCAGCAGCTTCGCCTGCGCCGGCAGCGTGAGCTCGCCGACCTCGTCCAGGAACAGCGTGCCGCCGTTGGCGAGCTCGAATCGACCCTTGCGCTCGTTGACCGCGCCGGTGAAGGCTCCCTTCTCGTGGCCGAACAGCTCGCTCTCCACCAGGTCCGCCGGCAGCGCCGCGCAGTTCATCTTCACGAGCTGGCGCTCGCGCCGCCCGCTCAGGTGGTGGATGGCGTGCGCCACCATCTCCTTGCCGGTGCCGGTCTCGCCGTGAACGATCACCGTGGCGTCCGAGGAGGCGACCGTGGCCACCGCCTGCAGCACCTCCTGCATCGCCGGGGACTGGCCGATCAGGCCCTCGAACCCGGACTGCCGCAGCATCTCCTCGATCAGCATGCCGTTCAGGGACTGCAGCCGTTCGAGCTGGGCCTGCGTGCGCTGGCGCTCGTTCACGTCACGCAGGATGACGATGTAGAGCGGTTCACCCGCCCCGTCGCTGCGGGCGATCGTCGCCTCGAAGGGGAACTCCTCGTGATTGGCGCGGACGGCGCGGAACCCCTCGGCGATCCCGACGGACTGACGGCCGGTTCCGCTCGCCGCGGCCGCGCCGAGGCGCTCGGCGATCGCGGCGCGGCAGGGCGCGGCGATGAGACGGTCCAGCGGCATGCCGATCGCCCAGTCGGCGCTGCAGGCGAAGATCCGCTCGGCGGCGGCGTTGAACAGCCGGATGCGACGGTCGGATCCGACCGCGATGATGGCGTCCATGGCCGAGGCCAGCATCGAGGCCATGCGCTGGCGGCTGGCGTGCAGCGCCTCCTTGTAGCGCCGGCGCTCCATCTCCGCCCCCGCGCGCAGCGCGAACAGCCTGAGCACGCTCACCGTGCGGGCGTCGCCCTCCATCGGCTTGTCGTCCATGATGGCGAAATGCCCGATCACCGTGCCGTCGTTGCCCTTCACCGGCACGGCGAGAAAGCTCTCCACGCCCAGCTCGGCGAGTATCGGTGCTTCGGGGAAGCGAGCGGCGACGGCGCGCGGATAGCAGCGCACCTCGCCGGTGCGGAAGACGTCCTCGCAAGGGGTGCCGACGAACTGGAAATCGCCGGGGCCGGTGAATTTCCCGCCGTCCCAGAAGTCGACGAACTTCGCGCCGAGGGGGAATGCCTCGTTCAGCTCGCCCATGAAGGCGAACCGCACGCCGAGTACGTGCGCCGCGGTGCGCATCAGCGCGCGCAGGTAGTCCTCTTCCGTGACGCCGGCCGTGCCCTCCGCGAGCGCGCGCAGCAAGTGCTCGGTACCGGTTACGCGATCGTCCATGGAGTCCTCGCGCCCGCGTGATTCGCGACGGATACGGCGGCCCACCCGGGCCGCGGCCCAGGTTCGCCCGGTATTCTAGCTCAGCGCCGGGCGCCCGAATCCGGATCTCTTGCGCAACCCGGGCGCGGCGGCCGAACCGAGGCGGTCAGGCCCGGTGCAGCCGCGCCCGCCGATAGACCTCGACATAGGCACGCGCGCTCTCGTCCCAGCCGAACTCCCGCCGCATGCCCGCGATCTGCAGTCGGCGCCACTGCGCGGGCGCCCGCCGCAGGTACATCGCCGCCAGGATCGCCGCCGAGAGGGCCTCGGCGCCGTCGTCCTCGTACATCACGCCGGTGGCCGTGCCGTCGGCGAGCGTGGCGGCGTTCACCGGCACCACGGTATCGGCCAGTCCGCCGGTCCGGCGCACGATCGGCACCGTGCCGTAGCGCTGGGCGTAGAGCTGACCCAGACCGCAGGGCTCGTAGCGCGAGGGCATGAGGAAGACGTCCGCCCCCGCCAGAATGCGGTGCGCGAGGGCGTCGTTGTAGCCGAAGTGGGCGGCGCATTGGCCGGGATGCTCGCGGCACATCCGCTCGATCTCCGACTGCACCTGCGCATCGCCGCTGCCGAGCAGGACGAGCTGCACTCCCTGCGCCCAAAGCGGCGCCAGGGCCGCGGGCAGCAGATCCATTCCCTTCTGGTGCGCCAGCCGCGACACCACGCCGATGAGCAGCGCCGCCTCGTCCTCGCGCAGCCCCATGTCGCGCTGGATCGCGAGCCGGTTCGGGTGCTTGTTATCCAGGGTCCCGGCATCGTAGCGCGCGGCGATGTTAGGGTCGTGGGCGGGGTCCCACAGCGCGTAATTGACGCCGTTGAGGATGCCGACGAGGTCGCGGCTGCGATGCCTCAGCAGGCCGTCCAGACCGCAGCCCTTCTCCGGGGTCTGGATCTCGCGCGCGTAAGTCGGGCTGACGGTCGTGATGAGATCCGCGTAGACCAGTCCACCCTTGATGAAGGCGAACCGGCCGTAGAACTCCATGCTCTCGGGCGCATACAGATCCGGGGGCAGCTGCAGGGTGTCGAAACGCTCGCGATCGAAGGTGCCCGCATAGGCGATGTTGTGGATCGTGAACACGGTGCCCGGGCGGGCGGGCTGGCGCGCGAGCAGCGCCGGTACCAGGCCCGTCTGCCAGTCGTGGCAGTGCACGACGTCGGGCTGCCAGTACAGCCCGCCCCGATCCATCGCCAGCTCGACGACGGCGCGGCAGTAGACCGTGAAGCGATTGGCGTTGTCGGCGAAATCCCTGCCGTCGGCGTCCGCGTACAGGCCCCCGGCCCGATCGAACATGCCCGGCGCGTCGACGATCAGCACCGGCACCGTCGTCTCGCCGAGGCGGGTCTCGAGGATCCGAACCGGCTCCAGGCTGCCGGGGACGGCGAGCTGCGAGAGCACACGCAGGTTGCGGCACTGCTCCAGCGCCGTGCGGTAGCCCGGGAGGATCACGCGCACGTCGTGGCCGCACTGCTGCAGCGCCAGAGGCAGCGCGCCGCACACCTCACCGAGACCTCCCGTCTTCGCCAGCGGGTGGGCCTCGCTGGTGGCGAACAGTACCTTGTGCATGCGGGTGCGCGTTCCTCGATCGCCGGACAGCCGGTGCGCGCATCGCCGTCCGCGCGCGGCTTATAATGCCGAAACCCGTTCACGCGCCGCAACTGCCCGCTGCGACGACGGCACGGGCCCGCCTCCGCCGGTCCGCCACGCCGCGGGCGAGGCGGAGGGCCGCGCGGATCCGCGCGCGGGCGCACAACCATGACGGGCTGCTGGGGAGGCAGTGAGATGAGTTCCGGTTCGCGCTTTACGCTCGAGGTCCAGCCGGTGATACCTGCCGCGCTCGGGCGACTTCCGGAACTGGCCGCCAACCTCGCCTACAGCTGGAACCGGCGCACGCGGCTGCTGTTCGCGAATCTCGATCGCGCGCTGTGGCACGAGTGCGGGCACAACCCGCGGGTATTCCTGCGGCGGGTGTCGCAGGAGACGCTCGACGAGGCCGCCGCGAGCCTGGTCTTCCTGCAGGACTACAAGGGGGTGCTGTCCGAGTACGACACCTACATGGCCAAGGAGCCGGACGCCGAGATCAGCCGTCAGCTGGACCCCGCACACGACCTCATCGCCTACTTCTGCGCCGAGTTCGGATTTCACGAGAGCGTGCCCATCTACTCGGGCGGGCTGGGCATCCTGGCCGGCGATCACTGCAAGGCCGCCACCGATCTCGGCGCACCGTTCATCGCCGTCGGCCTGCTCTACCGCAGCGGTTACGTCGATCAGATGATCGACGGCCACGGTAACCAGCAGCTGCGCAACCGCCCCATCGATTTCATCGACCTGCCGGTGACGCCGGTCCTCGACGCCGCCGGCGCGCAGCGGCGCGTGCGCGTGGACCTGCCGCAGCGCGCGCTGCAGCTCAATCTCTGGCAGGCCCGCGTCGGCCACATCCGCCTGTTGCTGCTCGACGCCGACGTCGATGTCAACCTCCCGGAGGACCGCCGCATCACCGAGGCCCTGTACGGGGGCGACCGGCATACACGCATCCAGCAGGAGATCGTGCTCGGGATAGGCGGCGTGCGCGCATTGCGCAGCATCGGGCTGAACCCCACGGTCTGGCACATCAACGAGGGGCACGCCGCCTTTCAGATCCTCGAGCGGATGCGCGAGCTCGCGCAGGCCGGGATGGATTTCAGCACCGCGCTGGAGCAGGTCGCCGCCGGCACCGTCTTCACCACCCATACGCCGGTCGCCGCCGGTCACGACATCTTCGAGCGCGCGATGATGCTCGAGTACTTCGGCGCCTACATACCGCAGCTGCGCGCCACCGAGGAGCAGTTCCTGGCCCTGGGCGCGAGTCCGGCGAATCACGGCGGTTTCAACATGACGGCGCTGGCGCTGCGCGGATCCCGCTTTCACAACGGCGTGAGCCGCATCCACGGCACCGTGGCATCGCGCACCGAGAGCTACATCTGGCCGCAGATCGATCCAGCCGAGAATCCGCTCGACTACGTCACCAACGGCATACACGTCCCAACGTTCCTGGCGCCGGCGTGGAGCAACCTCTTCGACCTGCGCTGGGGCAGCCAGTGGCGCAACGAGCTGCGCAACCCCGCGTTCTGGCAGCGCATCGACGACCTGCCCGACGCCACGTTCTGGAGCACCCGCCAGCTGCTGCGCTACGACCTCATCAGGGACCTGCGCCAGCGTCTCGTGCCGCAGCTGCAGCGCAACGGCTGCAGCCAGTCGGAGATCCAGCGCCGCACCCGCTATCTGGATCCGGACAACGACGTGTGCATCATGGGCTTTGCGCGCCGCTTCGCGACCTACAAGCGCGCCGCGCTGCTGTTCCAGGATCCCGAGCGGCTGGCGCGCATCCTCAACGATCCACAGCGACCCGCGATTATCATCTTCGCCGGCAAGGCGCACCCGCACGACGGCGCCGGCCAGGCGCTGATCCGCACCGTACACGAGTACACGCAGCGGGCGGAGTTCGAGGGGCGCATCGTCCTGGTGGAGGGTTACGACATCGGACTGGCGCGGCGGCTGGTGACCGGCGTGGACGTGTGGCTGAACGTGCCGGAGTATCCGCTCGAGGCGAGCGGCACCTCGGGCATGAAGGCCGGCATCAACGGCGTGCTCAACCTGAGCATCCTCGACGGCTGGTGGGGCGAGGGCTACGACGGCGGCAACGGCTGGGCGATCGCGCCGCACAGCCCGGAGACCGCCAGGGAGCACCGCGATCGGCTGGAGGCCCAGGACCTGCTCGACCTCATCCAGAACGAGGTCCTGCCGCTGTTCTACCGCCGCGACAGCCACGCCTTTCCCGCCGACTGGGTGCGGATGGCGAAGGCGTCGATGCGCTCGATACTGCCCCGCTACAACTCCGAGCGCATGTTCCTGGAATACGTGCGCAAGTTCTACGCCCCGGCGGCGCGCCAGCAGGCGCTGTTCGCCGCCGAGGGTCATGCCGCGGCGCGCGAGCTGGCGGAATGGAAAGGCCGGATCGCAGCGCATTGGCCGCAGGTCGGTGTGCGCCTGCTCGAGCAGGCCCGCCCTCGGCTCACCCTGGGCGAGGAGACCCAGGTCACCGTCGCCGCCCGGCTGGGACAGCTCGCCGCCGGGGACGTGTGGGTGGAACTGCAACTGGGCAGCGAGGACGCGCGGGGAGAGTTCTGCCCGGCGACCTCCGTGCTGTTGATGCCCGAGGGCACCAACGAGCACGGTGAGACCCTCTACCGCACGCGCCTGAAGCCGCGCGAATCGGGACTGCGCAGCTACCGCATACGCATCTTCCCCTGCCATCCGCTCATCACGCACCGCTTCGAGACCGGGCAGATGCTATGGGTCTGAGCGCAGGTGGCCATTGAATCCCGCGCCGCGGCGAAAGGGGCGCGGCCACCGCCTGCTCCTGCCGCTCGCCATCGTGCTGCTCGCCGGCTGCGGGCGGCCGGCGCAGGAGTATTTCCCGCTGCATCCCGGCTGGGAATGGCAGTACGCGATGCGGATCGTGACCGCGGACGGGCCGCGGCCGGGCAAGCACCTGGTCACCAACCTGCCTGCCTACGACCTCGCCGGCGTGCGCACCATCCCGCGCCGCAGCCCCGGCGGCACGACCGTCCTGTACACGCAGGGCGCGCAGGGCGTGCAACGCGTGGGCGAGTCGGCCGAAGGCGAGGAACCGCGCCGGTATGCCATGCCGCAGACGGTGCTGCCCGCCAGCCTCGCCGTCGGCGCGACCTGGAGGGGAGACACGCGCACGCGGGTACTCGAGGTCACCAGCCACGCCGCCGGCGCGCTCTACAGGATCGAGGCCGACGTGCCGCTCCTCTATACCCTTGAGAGCGTGACGGACACGGTCCGGGTCCCCGCCGGTGAATTCCGCGGCTGCCTGCGCGTCCGTGCGAGCGGCAGCACGCTGGCGGAGGTCCGCAAGCAGGTGGGCCTGGCGGAGATCAGGGTCGAGCAGGTGGACTGGTACGCCCCTGGTGTCGGCCTGGTGAGGTCCGAACGCAGGGAAACCACGTCCAGTTCGGCGTTGCCGAGCGGCACGCTCGAGGTCGAGCTCGAGCGCGTCCGCAGACCCTGACTCGACACCGGCGGAGGAACGCCATGCACCACAGCCGGCTCGGGGGGATCATCATCGACTGTCAGATCGAGGACCTGGCCGCCGCCGCCGAGTTCTGGAGGCGGGCGCTCGGCTACCGGATCCGGACGTCGCTGGACCCGGTCGACAGCGGTTACCTGATCTTCGACACCGCCGAGGATGAGTTGCACATCGAGGTGCAAAAGGTCGATCATCCCAGTCGCGTCCATCTCGACATCGAGACCGACGATGTCGAGGCGGAGGTGCGCCGCCTGGAGGCCCTGGGCGCCAGGTGCGTGCGGCAGGTGCACGATTGGTGGGTGATGGAGGCGCCCACCGGCCACCGTTTCTGCGTCGTGCGGGCGCAAGGGTCGTCGTTCGCCGAGGAGGCCAACCGATGGGAAGACTGAGCTCAACGCCCTGGCCGGGCCCGGCAGCGACGGTCCTCGCCGCATGAATATCACCGCCGCCACCGTCGAGGACATTCCCGCGCTCGCGGAGCTGCTGACCCTGCTGTTCGCGCAGGAGGCGGACTTCTCGCCCGATCTCGCCAAGCAAAAGGAGGGGCTGCGTCTCATCGTCACCCAGCCGGAGGTCGGGCGCATCCTGGTGGCGCGGCGCGACGGCCGGATCTTCGGCATGGTGAATCTGCTGTTCACGGTGAGCACGGCCATGGGAGGCCGGGCCGCCATACTCGAGGACATGATCGTCACGCCCGAGGAGCGCGGACGCGGCACCGGCGCCGAGCTGCTGCAGCACGCGGTGAGGACGGCGCGTGATTGCGGCTGCCTGCGGATCACGCTGCTCACGGACCGCAACAACGTCCAGGCCCAGGCCTTCTACCGCCGCCATGGATTCACGCCGTCGGCCATGATCCCGCTGCGGCTGGACCTCACGCAGGCCCCGCCGAAGTAGACGTCAGCGCGGCGCATTGCCCGTCGCGACAGGAGGCGCTGAGCGCACCGGCGCGGTCAACCTGGCCGGCACTGGGGCGAGTTCACGCCGATGCTGGCCGTCCGCGTCGCCTCGGCATCGAACACACGCACCGCGAGGCTGCCCTGCCGCTTCGCGCCGAAGGCCAGCAGCGTCTCCTCGACATGGCCCTGCGCCTGCTCGCGGCTGTCGAATGCGCAGAGGCCGCCGACGTTTGCCCGAGCCTTGGCCGCCGATGGCGTCAGGCGGCGATCGCCGTCCGCGCGCGCCTCAACGCGGCGGAGCGCGGTACTTGCGCAGATACTCCGCCGCCGTGCGCCTGGCCTGCTCCAGCATCGCCGCATCGATCTCCCTGGCCAGCGCGTCACGCTCCTTGTACGCCTCCTTGTAGCCGTTGGCGCCGCTGGTGTCGAACCACGCGTAGGCCAGCACCGGGTCCTTGGCCACGCCCTTGCCTTCCCGGTAAAGCCCGGCGAGGCTGTATTGTGCGCCCTCCAGCCCCTGCTCGGCCGCCTTCTGCACCCAGCTCGCGCCTTCCTGCTGGTTCACCGCCACGCCCTGACCGGCGATGAGCATCGTGCCGAGATTCAATTGCGCCGGCGCCACGCCCTGCTCGGCCGCCTTGCGGAACCAGCGTTCGGCCTCGGCGAAGTCCTGCGCGGCGCCGTCGCCGAGCAGGTAGCGCTGTCCGAGCATGAACTGCGCCTCCGGATGCCCCTGGTTGGCGGCCTTCAGGTACCAGGTCAGCGCCGCCACGGGATCCTTCTCCATGCCCAGCCCCTGGGCGTGGAAGGTCCCGAGGTTGTACTGCGCCGAGCTCATCCCCTGCGCGGCGGCCTTTTCGAACCACGTCGCCGCCGCCTTGAAATCGCGCGCCACCCCGCGACCCTCGGCGTAGCCCACCCCGGCCTGGAACTGCGCGTCCGGATCGCCCTGGGCGGCCGCCTTCCCGAACCACTGCATCGCGAGATCCGCGCTCTTCTCCACGCCCTGCCCGCGCAGGTATGCCATGCCGAGATTGTACTGCGAGGCGGCGTAGCCCTTCTCCGCGGCCTGCCGCCACCAGCGCACCGCCGCCTTCGCATCCTTCGCGATGCCGAGCCCGCGGCTGTACAGCACGCCCAGGTTGTTCTGCGCCATCAGGTCGCCGTCGCGCGCCGAGGCCTCGAACTCCTGGAAGGCGGTCGCGTAATCCCCGGCGCTCAGCGCCTCGCGCGCCGCCTCGAGCTCGGCGCGCGCCGCCGGCGGCGGCAGCACGCCGGCAAGCAGGATCGAGACTGCCGCCGCGCGCGCGATCACGCTCATGCCGCCGGATTCGCGTTCTGCTGCGCCGCGCGCACGTTGGCCGCGCGGCGCTGGTGGTACTTGTCGGAAAGCTCCTCCCACTCGATGTTCAGCGATCCGCCGGTGGCCTTGTGCTGACGATCCCAGTTGGTGAGCAGATCCAGGCAGGCGTGATCGATGTAATCGAGATCCTGGATGTGCACGTGCACCTCCGCGCCGGGCTTCAGCTCCTCCAGCGCCGCGGCCAGCTTCGGCAGGCGTATGAGCGTCGCCGCGCCCGCCAGGTGCATGTCCGTGCGTTTCCCGTCGTCGCTGTCCTGCCTGCGGATCACCAGGTGCGAAAAGGCGTACAGCAGCTTGAGCAGCGACAGGCCCAGCCCGATCAGCACGCCCTCGAGCAGGTTGGTCATGACGATGGTCACGATGGTGACCAGGTAGATCGCCACCTCGGTCTTGCCGAACTTGAGCAGCGTCGGAACCACCTTCGGATAGGCGAGCTTGTAGCCGGTGTACACCAGCACCGCCGCCAGCGCCGACACCGGGATGTAGCGCAGCGTGAACGGCAGTACGCTGACGAAAAGCAGCAGCCAGACGCCGTGCACGATCGCCGACATCCGGGTCTGCGCGCCGGACTCCACGTTCGCGCTCGAGCGCACGATGACCCCGGTCATGGGCAGCACGCCCAGCATGCCGCACAGCGTGTTGCCGACGCCCTGCGCCGCGAGCTCCTTGTCGTACTTCGTGCGCGGGCCGCGATGCATCTGGTCGACGGCCGTCGCGCAGAGCAGCGTCTCGGCGCTGGCGATGAAGGCGATGGAGACAGCCCCGATCAGGATCGGCGCCTCGAGGATGCGCGCCAACCGCTCGGTGGTGGGGAAGATGGCCACCTCCCAGATGTTGTCGGGCACGTCGACGTAGTGGATCGCGTCCAGCCGCAGGAGCACGGCGGCGGCGACGGCCACCAGCACGCCCACCAGCGGTGCCGGGATCACGCGCCAGGATCTCGGCGCGAGCGATCCCCACAGCGCGATCGTCACGATGGTGAGCAGGCCGATGCCGCCGGCCGTCAGCTGCGGGCCGCCGGCCTTCAGCACCTCGACCAGGGCCTCGGGCACGCCGAGCAGATTCTGGATGCCCGTGCCGATCGGCCTCCGGTCGAGCATCACGTGGAACTGCGAGGCGAAGATGAGCACGCCTATGCCGGCGAGCATGCCGTGGATCACCGCTGGCGATACCGCCCGGAACCACTGTCCCATCTTGAACGCGCCGGCGGCGAACTGCAGCAGGCCGGCGAACAGCACGATCACGCCGAGCATCTCCACGCCGTGCTGCTGCACCAGCTGCAGCACCAGCACGGTCAGCCCGGCGGCGGGTCCGCTCACCTGCAGGGGAGAACCGGACAAGGAACCGACCACGATGCCGCCGACGATGCCGGTGATGATGCCGGCGGTCGGCGGCAGGCCGGAGGCGATGGAGATGCCCATGCATAGCGGCAGGGCGACGAGAAAGACCACGACCGATGCCAGCAGGTCCCGGCCGTAGCGATTCGAAATGGAAGTCGACATGCGTTTCCTGCCCCTGGAATTATTGGTCTGATCGTGGGGACGAGGCTCCCCCGGCGTGCCGCGCGACGCCTCCCCGCGCCGCGCGGAACGATAGCCGCAATGGATAATCGCCGCAAGCCGGCGAGACGGCCTCCCGCGGCGGCCCTCAGGCGCGGCCGTAAAGGGCGGTCAGGCGCCGCAGGCGCTCGACGATCTCCGGGGTGAGCTGCTCCCACTGGAAGCGCCAGGTCCAGTTGCCGGTGGTCGTGCCGGGGGTGTTCATGCGGTGCGCGCCATCCAGACCGAGGACGTCCTGCATCGGCACCACCGCCAGCCGGCAGGTCGAGGCCAGCGCGGCGCGGATCATCGCCCACGGCATGTCGGCGGCGCCGCAGGCAAAATAGTCCTGCACCCGCGCCTGCAGGTCCGTGGGCAGCGAGCGGTACCAGCCGAGCGTCGTATCGTTGTCGTGCGTGCCGGTGTAGACCACGGCGTTGGCGAGGTGCTCGTGCGGCAGATGCGGATTGTTCGGGTTGCCGTCGAACCCGAACTGCAGCACGCGCATGCCGGGGAAACCGTAGCGGTCGCGCAGCGCATGCACCGAATCGGTGATGACGCCCAGGTCCTCCGCGACGATCGGCAGCTCATGCAGGGCCGCGCGCATCGCATCGAAGAAATGCGCGCCCGGCCCCGGCGTCCAGCGGCCCTCCGCCGCGGTCGCCGCCGTGGCGGGGATCTCCCAGGAGGCGTCGAAGCCGCGGAAGTGGTCGATGCGCACCAGGTCGAACATGCGCAACTGCAGCGCCAGCCTGCGCTCCCACCAGCGATAGCCGTCGGCCCGCATCCGGGCCCAGTCGTACAGCGGATTGCCCCAATGCTGGCCGGTCGCGGAGTAGTAATCCGGCGGGCATCCCGCCACCGCTGTCGGCGTGCCCACCGCATCGAGCTTGAAGAGGTCGCGGTGCGTCCAGACATCGGCGCTGTCCGGCGCGACGAAGATCGGAATGTCGCCGAACAACGCGACGTCGCGGCTCGCGGCGTAGTCGCGCAGCGCCTGCCACTGGCGAAAGAACGCGAACTGCAGGACGCGCTGGCGGCGTATCTCCGCGGCATGCCGGCGACGGGCATCGGCGAGTGCGCCGGGATCGCGATCGCGCAGGCGCGCCGGCCACTCGGTCCATGGCCGCGCGTACTCCGCGCGCAGCGTGGCGTACAACGCGTAGTCGTCGAGCCAGTCGGCGTTCTGGCGGCAGAACGACTCGTAGCGTTGCAAGTCCTCCTCGTGCGCGCGGCGCTCGAAGGTGTCGCCAAGCTCCGTGCGCCATTGCGCCGGCGCCGCGCCGACGGCCGCCGACGGCGCCTTGGCGATCCACCCCCACTCCGCGGCCAGCTCGGCGCTGACCAGCATCGGGTCGCCCGCGAAGGCCGAACAGGCGTTGTAGGGACTGCGATCGACGTGCGGCGGGTGCAGGGGCAACACCTGCCAGAGCCGCTGGCCGGCGCCGCGCAGAAAGTCGACGAAGTGGTACGCGTGCGGTCCGAGCGCGCCCTCGTCCGCGGCGTACGGCAGGGACGTGGGATGCAGCAGCACCCCGGCCCGACGTCGCCCGAGTGCCGCGCCCATGTCGCCTGCCGGCGCGCCCATCGAGCCTAGTTGGCGGGCAACATGACCGCGCCGCCCGAGCCGCTGCCGCCCGCGCCGAGCGGCTGCTGCAGATAGTCGGGCGCACGCACGCCGATCATCTGGTACAGCTTCAGAAGCTGGTGCCGGAACAGTCGGTCGAACTCCAGCACCGTCTCGCGGGCATGCAGCGGGCCGAACCACCAGAACCAGTCGGAACCCTCGCAGATGGCCAGCTGCTGCTCCACTTCGCGGCGCACGTCCGTGGCGAGCGCGCCCACGGCGAAGACCTCGTCGACGGCCTGCTTGGCCTGCGCCAGCCAGTCCCACGCGCGGTTCTTGTCGGCCTCGCCGATCCAGGTCGAGAACGTCCCGTAGATCCAGCTGCCGGCGACGAGCCCCGGCAGCGGCTGCACCGAGACGCCGAAACGCAGGGCGTCGGAGAACGTGGACAGCTCGAGCTCCGGATCCTCGCTGAGGCGCCGGTAAAGCGCGCTCAGGAAATAGGTGGCGTTCTGCGGATAGTGATCCCAGGCGTTCTCGCCGTCCAGAACGATGGGCACCACCGAGGTCTGCGGATCGTGCAGGTTGCGCTTGATGTTGTGCAGATGCGCGATGAGATCGTTGACGGCGTCGTCGGCGTGCCACTTCGCATAGGTGAAGCCGATCCGATCCGAAAGACCGTCGTCGCGGTAGAAGCACGCCACCGAGGAGCCCGGGACGCGATAGGCGCAGGCCTGCAGACTCTCGCCCCCGGCGCGCGCGACGGAGTGTCCCATCACGCCCTGCCCGGTCGCCGCCCACTTGAACCCGAACTCATCGAGAATGGCCAGCAGCGGCCCGCTGACGCCGCCCTCGGCCGGCCAGCAACCCTGCGGCCGATAGCCGAACACGTGCTCGAACACCAGCAGCGCCTTGTCGATGTGCCAGCGCGCCCGCTCCGCGCCTCCCGGGTAGGCGGCCGCGGCCGGCAGCTGCACGTCCGGCAGGGCGTCGCGCGCGGCGGTGAGATCGATGAGCAGCGGGGCGATGGGATGGGCGTAGGGCGTCACCGACAGCTCCGCCTGCCCGCTGGCGGCCAGGCGCCGGTAGCGGGGTATGATGCCGGCGATCAACTCGCCGATCACCGTCAGCAGCTCCATGCGGTCGGCATGGGTGTAGCCGCTCTCGCGTTCGAGCAGCCGCCGCAGGCGCGGGTCCCCGCGCACGGTCTCGCCCATCCACGCCAGGTGATACCAGACGAGCAGATCCGCCATGAACTGCTCGTTCAGGTACATGCACAGCGCCGGCGCGCCGAGGCAGCGGCGGGCGAGTTCCGCGAGGCGCGCGTAGGTCGGGAAACGCAGGATCAGATTCTGCTCGTTGGCGCGCAGGCAGGCGCGGACGAGCGTGAGACGCGCCTCGATCTCCTCCGGCAGGCGTTGCGCGCGCAGGCAGTCGAGCAGGGGATCGCGGATGTCCGCGCCATGCGCGAGCGCCGCGCCGATCCTGCTCTCGTAGTCGTTGAGCTGTTCCAGCAGGGTCGGCGTGAAATTGAACACCGCGCGCGCGCCCGGGACGGCCTCCAGGTGCGCCGCCATGTCGACATAGTCCTTGATGGCGTGCAGGTAGGTCCAAGGCAGCTCGTAACGCTCCGTGACCGGATCCCAATACCAGGGCTGGTGCATGTGCCAGCACAGGACGACTCGCAGACGCGGCGAGGACATGCGCTGCCTCACCGCACGTGATGCAGGTCTTGCCCGAGCATCTCGGGGGTGACCAGCACGACCCCGGATGGCGAGACGTGGAAGCGCTTCGCGTCGTCGGCGGGATCGTGTCCGATGACCGTGTTCGGCGGGATCACGCAGCCCTTGTCCACGACGCAGCGGTTCAGCCGGCAGTGGGGCCCGATCCGAACCGCCGGCAGCACCACGCAATCCTGCAGCTCCGAGTAGGATTCCACGTGCACGCTGGAGAACAGCAGCGACCGGCGCACCACCGCGCCGGAGATGATGCAGCCGCCGGAGACCATGGAGTCCACGGCCATGCCGCGCCGGCTCTCGTCGTCGAACACGAACTTCGCGGGCGGCAGCTGCTCCTGATAGGTGAGGATCGGCCAGTCGCTGTCGTAGAGATTGAGCACCGGCGTCACCGACACCATCTCGATGTTGGCGTCCCAGTAGGCGTCCACGGTGCCGACGTCGCGCCAGTACGCCGGCTCGCCGTGGGGGCCGCGCTTGAACGGATACGCATGCACGGCGTAGCGGTCGACGACCGCCGGGATGAGGTCCTTGCCGAAGTCGTGCGTGGACTTCGCGGTGTCCGCGTCGCGGATGAGCTGCTCGAACAGGAAACCGGTGTTGAACACGTAGATGCCCATCGAGGCCAATGCGACGTCCTCGCGCCCGGGCATCGGCCTCGGCTCGGCCGGCTTCTCCCGGAAGTCGGTCACGCGCCAGTTCGCGTCCACCGCCATGACGCCGAAACCCCGCGCCTCGGCGAGCGGGACCTCCACGCAGCCCACGGTGAGGTCCGCCTTGTGCTCGGCGTGAAACGCCAGCATCGGTCCGTAGTCCATCTTGTAGACGTGATCGCCGGCGAGCACGAGCACGTGCGCCGGCCTGAACGTCCGCAGGATGTCGAGGTTCTGGTAGATCGCGTCGGCGGTGCCGGCGTACCACTCGTTGTCGATGCGCTGCGAGGCCGGAAGGATCTCGACGAACTCGTTGAGCTCGTGCTTGAGGAATCCCCAGCCGTGCTGGAGATGCCGGATCAGCGAGTGGGCCTTGTACTGGGTCAGCACCGCGATGCGGCGTATGCCGGAATTGACGCAGTTGGAGAGCGGAAAGTCGATGATCCGGAACTTGCCGCCGAAGGGCACCGCCGGCTTGGCGCGCCAGCGCGTCAGATCCTTGAGGCGATCACCTCGCCCGCCCGCGAGCACGAGCGCGACGGTGTTGCGGGTCAGTCGGCTGACAAAGCGCTGGCCGGTGCGTTCCGGCATGGCCCCCACTCCCGGACGTGTCGATACGTAGCGCATGTTAACATCCCGGCGCAGACGGAGGAGTCGCCACGCATGCCCGCATCCGCGCGATCAGGCCCGCGATTGGGCCGATGAACAACGATACCCTGGCCCGGCACCTCGGACTCGGCGTGCTGGTCGTCTACGGCATCGGCGACATCCTCGGCGCCGGCATCTACGCGCTGGTCGGAAAGGTGGCCGGCAGCGCCGGCACCGATACCACGCTCGCCTTCGTCGTCTCGGGGGTGCTTGCACTCGTCACCGGACTGAGCTACGCCGAGCTCGCGGCGCGCATCCCCCACAGCGCCGGCGCTTCCGCCTACACCGCCGACGCCTTCAGGCATCCATTCTGGCCCTTCCTGGTCGGCATGCTGGTGCTGACCAGCGGCATCACCTCCGCGGCCACCGCGGCATTGGCGTTCCACGGCTACCTCGAGGTCTTCGTGGCGCTGCCGGCGCTGCTCGCGGCCCTGTTGCTGATCGCCGCGTTGACGGCGCTGAATTATGTCGGCATCAAGCACTCCGCGCGCACCAACAACGTGCTGACGGCGATCGAGCTGACCGGACTGCTCCTCGTCATCGTCGTCGGCATGCGTTACGCGCTGTCCACCCACGAGCCCGTGCAGCTGGCGCGCGCGCTGGAGCCGGATCTCGATACTGCCGCGCTGCTGGCGGGCGTCACGCTCGCCTTCTACGCCTTCGTCGGCTTCGAGGATCTCGTCAACCTCGCCGAGGAGGCCAAGGATCCGACCCGCGACATCCCGCGGGCGCTGCTCATCGCCGTCCTGGTCAGCACCGTGATCTACCTGCTCGTGGTCGCGGTCGTGCTGTGGACGATGACGCCGGCGGAGGCGGCCGCAACCGAGCGCCCGCTGCTCGAGGTGCTCGTGCGGGCGGGCCACGCCGTGCCGAAGCCGCTGTTCGCGGTGGTGGCAATCGTGGCGATCAGCAACACCGCGCTCGCCAACAGCATCATGGCCTCGCGCCTGCTCTACGGAATGGCGCGCCAGCGCCTGCTGCCCGCCGCTCTCACGCGCCTGCACGGCACCCGGCGCACCCCGTGGGTGACGATCGTGCTGACCGGGGTGTTCTCGCTGCTGCTGGTCGCGAGCGGCAGCGTGACGGTGCTGGCGCAGACGACGGGGGCGATACTGATGCTCGTCTTCATGTTCGTGCACCTGAGCGCGATCCTCACGCGCCGCAGGCAGCCGGCGCCTCCCGGCCGGTTCACGGCGCCGCGCATCGTGCCTTACCTGGGCGTGAGCCTGTGCGTGCTGCTGCTGACGCGGTTTCCGATCGCCGTCTACCAGCGGCTCGCGCTCATCGTCGTGGCGAGCTTCGCTGTCTTCCTGCTGCTGCGGACGCGCCCGCCGGCCACCGTCCCGGAGGCGGAGCGCGAATGACGGCGGGCGCTGCGCCGGGCGGGGCGATCCCCGAGTTCGACCTGCACCTGTTCCACCAGGGTCACCACTGGCACGTCTTCCGCTACCTGGGCGCGAATCGCCGCGAGGTCGACGGCCGCGACGGCGTGCTGTTCGCCACCTGGGCGCCCAACGCGCAGGCCGTGAGCGTGGTGGGCGACTTCAACGGCTGGGATGGCCGCTCGCATCCCATGACCCGCCGCGAGGGCGGTGTCTGGGAGCGGTTCGTGCCCGCGGTCGCCGACGGCTGCCGCTACAAGTTCGAGCTGCGGCACCCCGCCGCGCCGGCGCCGTTCCTGAAGACGGACCCGTACGGCAGGTCCTTCGAGTTGCGGCCGGCCACGGCAGCCGTGGTCACCCCGGTAGCCGCGCATCGCTGGAAGGACGGGGACTGGATGACGCGGCGGCGCGCGCAGGACTGGCTGCATGCGCCGCTTTCGATCTACGAGGTTCACGCCGGCTCGTGGCGGCGGCGCGAGGATGGCGGCTTCCTGAACTACCGCGAACTGGCGCGCGCGCTCGCCGCGCACGTGAGCGCCCTTGGATACACGCACATCGAGCTGCTGCCGCTCACCGAGCACCCCCTCGACGACTCCTGGGGCTACCAGAGCACGGGTTACTATGCGCCGACCAGCCGCTACGGCACCCCGGACGATCTTCGGTGGCTAGTCGATCACTGCCACGATTGCGGCATCGGCGTCATCCTCGACTGGGCGCCGGGGCATTTTCCGCGCGACGACTACGCGCTCGCCGGCTTCGACGGACAGCCGCTGTACGAATATGCCGACCCGCGGCTCGGCGAGCACCGCGACTGGGGCACTTACGTCTTCGACTACGGCCGGCCGGAGGTGCGCAACTTCCTGCTCGCGAGCGCGCTTTACTGGCTGGAGGAGTTCCACGTCGACGGCCTGCGCGTGGATGCCGTGGCCTCCATGATCTACCGGGACTACTCGCGGCCAGCGGGCGAATGGCTCCCCAACTTCCGGGGCGGCCGCGAGAACTTCGAGGCAATCGCCTTCCTGCGCGAGCTGAACACCGTCGTGCACGATCAATTCCCCGGCGCCCTGGTCATCGCCGAGGAATCCACGGCGTGGCCGCTGGTGTCGCGACCGGTCGACGGCGGGGGGCTGGGATTCAGCATGAAGTGGAACATGGGCTGGATGCACGACACGCTCGACTACTTCAAGCTCGACCCCGTGCACCGCCGCCACCACCACGACAAGCTGACCTTCGGCCAGCTGTACGCCTACAGCGAGAACTTCATCCTGCCCTTCTCCCACGACGAGGTGGTACACATGAAGGGCTCGTTGCTCACGCGCATGCCCGGCGATGCCTGGCAGCGTTATGCCAACCTGCGCCTGCTGCTCGCGTATCAGTACACGCAGCCGGGCAAGAAGCTGATGTTCATGGGCTGCGAGCTGGGCCAGGACAGCGAGTGGGACTTTCGCGCCGCCCTGCCCTGGCAGCTGCTGCAGCAGCCCGCCCATGAGGGCATCCTGCGGCTGGTGCGGGATCTGAACCGCCTGTACCGGGAGCTGCCCGCACTGCATCGCTTTGACTTCGAGCAGCGCGGATTCCAGTGGCTGGACTGCAACGACGCGCTGCATTCCTGCCTGACCTACCTGCGGCGGGACGAGTCGACGCACGCCGTCGTCGCCATCAACGCCACCCCCGTGCCTCGCATGGACTATCGCGTCGGCGTGCCGGCAGGCGGGCTCTACCGCGAGGTGCTGAACTCGGACTCCGCGCTCTACGGCGGCAGCAATCTCGGCAATCTCGGCAGTCTGTGCGCCGAGGACGTCCCGGCCATGGGCATGCCCTGCTCGCTGCGGCTGGTCATGCCGCCGCTCGCGGCGGTGATACTCTGTCCGGCGGAGGGCGAGGCCGCGGCATAGGCTGCCTTCGACCTTCAGATTCGCCATTTGATTGCGACGCGAGCGCGGTTGGCCGAGGCTCGGGTGGCTGCCGCTCGCGGGGTCAGTACTCTGCCCTGCAGGTAACTTGGCTGCGGCATGGAAAGCGGCCTACATCAAGACTTGCCCGATTGATCGCCGGGCGAACCGCACCAGACACCGTACCGCGCCAAGCGTGGGCACCGGGCACTCGTAGACAAGCTCCGCCTGGCCGGCAACGGCCGGGTTCAGAGCTCGATCTTCTCCATGATCGCGTGGTTGAGCATGTCGAGATAGGCGCGATAGTGGGGATCGGTGACGTCCAGGTGCACGGTATCGGCGAGATCGACCGGCGCGTTCGCGTCCGACGGCTGCCGCGGGACCTCCCCGAGCGGCGGCTGCTTCGCACCGGGCGGCGGCGAGGGAACCTCCCGCCTGATGAGCTGCAGGTGCCACTCCCGCAGCTGCCGGAGGAAGGCCGACTGCGCGTTGCCGTCCCAGCCGGCGACATCCATCGAACGGCGCACGGCCTCCACCAGTGCCTTCAGCGCGCTGCCGAGGGCGGCCTTCTCCGACTCCGTGGCCTTGGGGGCGATGCTCCACAGCAGCAGATCCGTCGCGTGCTGGGCCAGCTCCCAGTCCCGGCTGCTCGGCCCCTCGTCGTGGTAGACGGCCGCGAGGAAGCGCCGCCACGGACCGAGCAGGAACTCGACCAGGAATGGCGGCGGCAGCGGCCCTTCGGCGTTTTCGATGGCGCGGTCTATGACCGCCGTGGCGGCAGCGAAGGCAGTCATGCGTCGTCGCGCGCGTGCGAGCTGCTGAAGCACATGAATGAAAATTTACGCGCAACCCGGGGTTGCCGCTTGACGGGGATCATCCCGACCGCCCCCTGGCGCATCCGCGCCGGACCGGATCGCGGCCTAGAAATGGTAGCCGAGGCGCAGCAGATGGAAGTTGATGCCGGGGTTGGAGTCGCCGATCGAGGCGTTCGACAGGTGCTGGTACCGATAACCGACGTCGAACTCGCCCCTGGATCCGAACCGCAATCCGGCGCCGAGGTGATCGCCGAAGGAGAACGGGATGTCGAAGTCGCGATCGCCGAACTCGGTCTCGCTGAACAGGTGCAGGCCAATGGCGCCCTCCAGGTAGGGGGTGATGGCGCCGATCGGCGCGCGCGGCTGGATCCGGAAGACGGGGGCCACGCCAATCTCGGCGAGCGAGCCGTTGCCCGAGCGGCCCTCCTCGCCGTCCCAGTAGCTCGCGCTCACCTCCCAGTAGCCGCCGAGAAACCAGCTCCCCAGGCCGATGAGCTCGCCATGCCAATCCCACTGAACGGCCAGCCCGCCGCGCGTGGAATCCTCATCGCCGGTCCCGACCTCCACGGCTACGCCATCGACCGCATGCGCCGCGACGGCGAACTGCAACGCCGCGGCAGCGGCGCACAGACATCCCCAATGCCGAGTACGCTGCACGCTTTTTCTCCCCCTCTTATACCGCGTGACAGCGGCATATTATCAATAAGTTGCCCGCTTATCGCAAGAAACGCTTACAAGTAGGTTCAAGTTCGGGCCGGCCGCGTTTCGTTTCGCTGAAATCGTGGTAGCATTTGCGACCGTCTGACGGGGGGACCCCGTGGCCGTGCACGCTGGCATGTTTGTGCTGCGCCTCGCACACACCGACGGATGCCCTGTCCGGGGGCCGGGTAATCACAACAGCGATTCAGTGCCGCGCGCAAAGCACCGGCATGGAGGAGACATTAATGACTAAAAAAATCCGGCTTGCGGTGGCAGGCCTGAGCTTGGGGTGTCTGCTCGCCCATCCCGCCCTGGCGGCGGACGCGGCGAGGGGCAGGGTCAAGGCGGAAACCTGCACCGGGTGTCACGCCGTGGAGTCCTATCAGAACGTCTACCCGACGTATAACGTGCCGAAGGTCGCGGGCCAGCACGCCGAGTACATCGTCGCGGCGCTGAAGGCCTACAAGAGCGGCGAGCGCGCCCACGACACGATGCACGCCAACGCCATCAATCTCAGCGACGAGGACATGGCCGACATCGCGGCCTACTTCTCCTCCGCTGTGCCGGGCGGCGCGGCCGCCGCGGCGAAGTAACCGAGCCCACGGGAGACATTGCTGATGAACAAGAACCTGACTATCGCCGGTGCAGCGCTGCTGACCATGGCATCCATGACTGCGCAGGCCGGCGGCGACTACGCGGCCGGCGAGAAAAAGGCCAAGGAAGTCTGCGGCGCCTGCCACGGTGCCGACGGCAACAGCCCGAGCGGTGCGTTTCCGAAGCTGGCGGGCCAGTGGGAGTCCTACATAAAGGCGTCGTTGCACCAGTACAAGAATGGGCAGCGCAAGAACGCCATCATGGCGCCGCAGGCACAGAACCTCTCGGAGCAGGACATCCTCGACGTGGCGACGTTCTACTCGCAGCAGCCGCCCGCCCTGCACGTGCTGCCGCGCTGACGGCCGCCGCCCGCAACCTTCGACGCCCGTACGGCACGGAACGGCCCGCTGATCCCGGGCCGTTTTTTTTTTCGCCTGGCGCACGCCAACCGGTGGTCATCCGGGCTGCGGCGGCGGGAACCACGCCGTGCAAGAGGCCTCCCGAAGGCGGCTTGAACCTCCGCAGCGCACCGGCATCATACTCACCCCGCCAGCCGCGCTCGGCGACGGCGGGCAGGAATCGTCATTGAACCCGTCGAGCGAGGACCGGATACCATGAACGAGACACCGGCGCAGCTGGGCTACCGCATGCCGGCGGAATGGGAACCGCACCAGGCGGTGTGGCTGTCGTGGCCACACAAGCGCGAATCGTGGCCAGGTAAGTTCGAGACCGTCGAACCGGTCGTCGCGAGCGCGGTGGCGGCACTGGCCGGCAGCGAGCTCGTGCGCATCAACGTCCTGGACGGCGAGCACGAGGGCCACGTCGCCCGGCTGCTCACCGCGCATGGCGTCGATCTGGCCGGCGTGCGGTTCCACCGCTTCCCCACCGACGATGCGTGGTGCCGCGATCACGGCGCCATCTTCGTGGTGCGCGAGCGCGACGGCCGCCGCGAGCTCGCCGCCACCGACTGGGACTACAACGCCTGGGGCGGCAAGTATCCGCCCTTCGATCGCGACGTGGAGATCCCCCGGCGCATGGCCGAGGCGCTCGGCGTGCCCCGCTTCGTCGGCGACATGGTGCTGGAGGGCGGATCGATCGACGTTAACGGCGCCGGCGTGCTCCTCACCACCGAGCAGTGCCTGCTCAACCCGAACCGTAATCCGCACCTGACCCGGTCCGACATCGAGGCGCGGCTGCGCGACTTCCTCGGCGTGCACACCATCTGGTGGCTCGGCGAAGGCATTGTCGGCGACGATACCGACGGTCATGTCGACGACCTCGCCCGCTTCGTCGCCGAGGACACGGTGGTCACCGTCGTCGAGGACGACCCGGGCGACGCGAACTATCCGATGCTGCAGGATAACCTCCAGCGCCTGCGTGCGCTCCGCCTCCCCGACGGCCGGCCGTTGCGGATTATCGCACTGCCGATGCCCGAGCCCGTCGTCTATGAGGACCAGCGGCTGCCGGCGAGCTACGCCAACTTCTACATCGGCAACACCGTCGTCCTGCAGCCGACCTTCAACTGCGCCCGCGATCGCGCCGCCGTCGAGATCATCCAGCGCTGCTTCCCGACGCGGCGCGTCGTCGGCATCGACTGCACCGACCTGGTGTGGGGCCTCGGCACCTTCCACTGCCTGAGCCAGCAGGTGCCGGCCGTCTGACGGCGGCCGCGCCGCGCACATTGCGGGAGATCGCAGGCGACGCCGGGGTATCGGCGCGGTCCGCCGCATCGCGCGCGGCGCGCCTCCGCGGCGCGCGCAGCATGGGTGAGCCGGAAAGAGCGGGCAGTCCCGTGGACTGCTCGCCCGGCGAACGCCCGGTCCACCGACGGACCGGGCCGGACTTTCGCGCGAAGCAGGATTGCGGAGCGATCAAAGGCGAGCAAGACCTCGCGGTAGCGTGCGGTGCGTCGATGCGCCGCGCGGCGGCAGCCACGCGAGATCCGGCGCAGCGCGTTCTCGTGGCGATCCGCGCCTGCACGAAACGCTTGCTGCGGCGGCGGCTTTACCCTACATTTCGCGCAGATTTTTCCAGGACGCGCCGTCGCGCGCCCGCAGCACTCGGAGAACGCCGATGAAAGATGTGGAAGCCGTTGCCAGGTACGTCCGGCACCACTATCGCCACTTCAACGCCGCCGCGCTGATCGATGCGGCCGACGGCTACATCCGCCATCTCGAGGGCAACGGCAAGATGTTCCTGACCATGGCCGGCGCCATGAGCACCGCCGAGCTGGGCCTGTCGCTCGCCGAGATGATCCGAGGCAACAAGGTGCACGCCATTACCTGCACCGGCGCCAATCTCGAGGAGGATCTCTTCAACCTCGTGGCGCACGATCACTACGTCCGTATCCCGCGCTACCGCGACCTCACGCCCGCGGACGAGGAAGAGCTGCTGTCGCGGCACCTGAACCGCGTGACCGACACCTGCATACCCGAGGAAGAGGCGATCCGCCGCCTCGAGAAGGCGGTCCTGGAGGAGTGGACGGCCGCCGACCGCAGCGGCGAGCGCTACTTCCCGCACGAATTCATGTACCGGGTCATCCGCAGCGGCAAGCTGAAGCAGCACTACCAGATCGACCCCAAGGACAGCTGGCTGGTCGCCGCCTGCGAGGCCAACCTTCCGATCATCGTGCCGGGCTGGGAGGATTCCACCCTCGGCAACATCTACGCCGCCCACTGCATCGGCGGCGACGTCAAGAACGTCCACACCGTGCGCACGGGCATCGAGTACATGATGATGCTGGCCGACTGGTATCGGGCCACGTGCCGCGACCACTCCATCGGCTTCTTCCAGATCGGCGGCGGCATCGCCGGTGATTTCCCGATCTGCGTGGTGCCCATGCTCGAGCAGGACCTGCACATCCGCGACATTCCGCGCTGGGGCTACTTCTGCCAGATCAGCGACTCGACCACGAGCTTCGGCTCCTACTCCGGCGCCGTGCCCAACGAGAAGATCACCTGGGGCAAGCTGTCCAAGGACACGCCGTCCTACATCATCGAGTCCGACGCGACCATCGTCGCGCCGCTCATCTTCGCGTGCGTGCTCGCACCCGACGTGCGCTGACGGCGCCGGCTGCAGCAAGATGAGCACACCACAACCGCTCTCTCCACCCGTCGCCGAGCAGAACGGCTGGACCAGCCAGGACGCCGAAGAACTCTACCGCATCAGGCAGTGGAGCGATTCGTTCTTCTTCGTCAACGACGACGGCAAGATGGCCGTGCGGCCATTGCGCGATGAAGACACCGTAATCGTCATCGACGACATCGTGCGGGACCTGCGCAAGCGCAATGTGCGCCTGCCGGTGCTGCTGCGGTTCCAGGACGTGCTGCGCGCCCGCGTCGTACGCCTGAACACCGCCTTCGCCGACGCGATCGCGGAATCCGGCTACCAGGCTCCGTACCAGGGCGTGTATCCGATCAAGGTCAACCAGCTGCACGAGGTGGTGCAGGAGGTCGTCGAGGCCGGCAAGCCGTTCAAGATGGGTCTGGAGTGCGGCTCCAAGGCGGAACTCATCGCCGCCCTGCCCCATATCGAGGAAGATGACTCGCTGCTCATCTGCAACGGCTACAAGGACTCTGTGATGCTGCGGCTCATGCTTGCCGCGCAGCAGATCGGCAAGAACGTCGTGCCCGTGATGGAGAAATACGGCGAGTTCGAGCATTTTCTCAAGCTCGCGCAGGAGGCGAACCAGCGCCCCCGGCTCGGGGTGCGCGTGCGCCTCACCACCAGCGGTGCCGGCAAGTGGGCCGAGTCCGGCGGCGATCAGTCCAAGTTCGGCATCTCCATTCCCGAACTCGTGAAACTGATCCAGCGGCTGAAGGACCAGGGCCTGAACGATGCCCTGATGCTGCTGCACTTCCACCTCGGCAGCCAGATCGCCGACGTGCAGATCCTCAAAAAGGCGGTCAAGGAGATCACCCAGGTCTACGCCCAGCTGGTCGAACGCGGGATCCACGTGCGCTATCTCGACGTCGGCGGCGGACTCGGCGTCAACTACGAGGCCGGGTACGGCGGCGAAGAGGAGAGCAACATCAACTATACGCTGCGCGAGTATGCGAACGCCGTCGTCTACTCGGTCAAGGAGGTGTGCGACGAGGAAAAGGTGCCGCACCCGGTGCTCGTCTCCGAAAGCGGGCGCGCCATCACGGCGCATCATTCGGTGCTGATCGTGGAGGCGCTCGGCGCCTACCGCAAGGACACCATCGAGGCGGACTTCGTCCCCGCTGCAGAGCACAACACGGTCACCCGCGAGCTGTTCGAGATCCTCTCGCGCGTGCGCGCGTTGCCCGCCGCAACCGGCAAGCGCCGCAAGTCCCCGCCGATCTCCGATCTCATGGAGGCCTATCACGATGCCGTCGAAACGCGGCAGGAGGCCGATACGATGTTCGCGCTCGGCTATCTGCCTATCGAGGAGAAGGGGCTGGCCGAGCGTCTTTACTGGACCGTGTGCATGACCATCGACGAGCAGGTCAAGCGCGCGCCGCGGCCGGAACTCGTGCCGAAAGAGTTGCGCACGCTCGACGATCATCTCGTCGATCAGTACCTGTGCGACTTCTCCGTGTTCCAGTCGATCATCGACCACTGGGGCATCGGCCAGCGGTTCCCTATCGTGCCGATCAAGAATCTGAATACGCGGCCGACGAGGCGCGCCGTGCTGGTGGACCTCACCTGCGATTCCGACGGCAAGGTGTCGAACTACGTCTCCGCCAACTCCGACACCGACTTCCTGGAGCTGCACGACCTGCCGGCCGACGAACCCTATCACCTCGGATTTTTCCTGATGGGCGCGTATCAGGACATCATGGGCGACTCGCACAACCTCTTCGGGCGTGTGGCGGAGGCGCACATCTACGCCGACCCCGATGAACCCGGCGACTATTACATCGAGAAGATCATACCCGGGACGTCCGTGCAGGAGATGCTCGCGCAGGTACAGTATTTCCCCAACGACCTGCACCGGCGCATGAACGACATCATTCGCAAGAAGATCGACCAGGGCCGCATCCGCCCGAAGGCGGGCGTGGAGCTGCTGGAACAGTACATGCAGTGCTTCTCGCAGAGCACGTACTACGATCCGGACTACCTCAGCGAGGGCAGGGGAGAGACGCCGTGAGCCGGCCGCGCACCCTGCAGGTCGGCCTGGTGCAGATGAGCTGCGGAACCGATCCGGACGCCAACCTGGCGAAGGCCGCGCGGCTGGTGCGCGAGGCCGCCGCGCAGGGCGCCCAGGTGGTCTGCCTGCCGGAGATGTACCGCTCCCGGTATTTCTGCCAGACCGAGGATCACGCCTTTTTCCGGCTCGCCGAGCCGATCGACGGGCCGTCGATGCAGACCTTCGCGCGGCTCGGCGCGGAGCTCGATCTGACCATCATCGTGCCTATCTTCGAGCGGCGCGCGCAGGGGCTTTACCACAACTCCGCCTTCGTGATCGACGGCGCCCACGGCAGCCTCGGCCTTTACCGCAAGATGCACATCCCCGACGATCCGCGCTTCTACGAGAAGTTCTACTTCACGCCCGGCGATCTCGGTTTCAGAAAGTTCCAGACCCGCCACGTCGACCTCGGCGTGCTCATCTGCTGGGATCAATGGTACCCGGAGGCGGCCCGACTGACGGCGCTGACCGGCGCGGAGATCCTGTTCTATCCCACCGCGATCGGCTGGCAGCCCGCGGAGAAGGCGCAATACGGCGATGCCCAGCACGATTCCTGGGAGACCGCCCAACGCGCGCACGCCATCGCCAACGGCTGCTACGTGGTGGCGGTGAACCGCATCGGCTTCGAACCGGACCCCGCGCAGGACGGCCAGGGGATCGAATTCTGGGGCCAGAGCTTCGTGGCGGCGCCCGACGGGTCCGTCATGTACCGCGCCCCGGTCGGCGAGGAAGCGGTGAAGGTGCTCGCCGTGGACCTCGACCGTATCGACTTCTCGCGCACGCACTGGCCGTTCCTGCGCGATCGCCGCATCGATGCCTACGGCGGCATTACCCGGCGCTTCATCGACTGAGGTCCCCGGCACACCTTATTCGCTCTACAGACGGGGATCGCCGAGGCATCGGTGATCCTCCGGGGGCCGCCCGGGCGGCCAGCGGTGCTTGCGTTCCTCCGGACGTGTCAGCAGATCGTTGATCGGCGCATGACGCCTCCGCACGAGCCATTGCTCGTCGAACTCCCCCATTTCTCGCTGCCGTCGGAACGAAGCCAGTTGCCGCTGTCGTCGTGCCGTTCATAGGCGATGCGCGCGCCCTCCCATGCCCACGGCTCCTCGCGCAGGCGGTAGTCGGGCCCGCGCGCCCTTTCGCGGGGCAGAAACTCGGTCATCGCCGCGTGTGCGTCGAGGATTCCGGCGCGGCTGCGCCAGCGGCTATGGGGCGTGCAGCCGAGCGCCGCCCCCCGGTTCAGGCTTGCTTCATGCGTCCTCCGTTTTCCTCACCCTGTGGGCGGTGGTGTCGCGCGTGAAGGGCGGGAGCGGCGGGTGGACCTCTGCACAATTCGTCATGGTACCGTCTCCTCGTTCGTCCCGATGTGTCTCATTTCAACACCGGGCGCTCGCCGTCACCTCCCCGCCTGCGATCACCGGAGCTTCGCAGCCGTCAGTCCCGCGCGACGACCAACGGGGAAAGAGATAACCCCCGCAGCCATCGGCATGGCCGGACCTGTGCGCGCGGCGACGCCGCCAGCGATGCCGGGCGGCGCCGTCTCGCGTGAGACCAATTTGCCGTTGAGCCGCGGGCGGATTGCCCGCAGTATAAGAAGTGCCGCCCGATGATTCCGCCAGGAGGGCAGGCTCGCCATGGTAAAGCGCAACGAAGACATCCTCGCCATGACCGCGCTCGCGGCCGTCATCGTCGGCTGCCTGCTGGTCCTCGCGCCTTTCCTCTCGGCGATACTGTGGGCGGTGGTCATCTGCTTCAGCACCTGGGGCATCTATGAGCGCCTGCTCGCGCTCGTGCGCGGTCGCGAGACCCTCGCCGCCCTGATCATGACCTGTCTGCTCGCTGCGCTGGTGCTCGGCCCGCTCGTCATCGTCGCCGCCAGCCTAGGCGAGAACACCACCAACCTCGCGCGCGCGATCCAGCGTTGGTCCGCGGCCGGCCCTCCCGATCCCCCCGAGTGGCTGGCCCGCGTGCCGCTGGTCGGGGAGACCCTGCGGGAATACTGGGCCGCCTTCGACATGGGCAAGCTCGTTGCGTACCTGCGCGATCTCGCCGCGCCGCTCAGCCGTTTCGCGCTGGGCACCGGCCTCGCCCTCGGTCAGGGCCTGCTCTACCTCGCGCTCGGCGTGCTCATCACCTATTTTCTCTACCGCGACGGGCTCGACGTCGCGGCCCACCTGCGCGCCGGCATGGAGCGCATCGCGGGCGCGCGCGCGCATCACCTGCTTGCGGTGGCCGGCAACACCGTCAGGGGAGTGGTCTACGGGATCATCTTCGCCGCGCTCGCGCAGGGGGTGATGGCCGGGCTCGGGTACTGGATCGCGGGCGTGCCAGGACCCTTTCTGCTCGGCCTGCTCACCTGCTTCCTTGCGCTCATACCGTGGGGACCTCCGCTAATCTGGGTGCCGGCATCCGTATGGCTCTATCACGACGGGCACATCGGCTGGGCGATATTCATGTTCGCGTGGGGCATCACCGCGATCAGCAGCATCGACAACATCCTGCGGCCGTATCTCATCAGCCTCGGCAGCCGCCTCCCGTTCCTGCTGGTGCTCCTCGGCGTGGTCGGAGGCGTGCTGCGTTTCGGCATCATCGGGGTTTTCCTGGGACCGACGCTGCTCGCCGTCGGCTACGCGCTCATCACGGAATGGACGCGCACGGCACGGGCACGGCGCAGCGCCGACGGGAAGGAGTCGCCCGGAGCGAACGCGTAACGGCCGGACGCCCCCTTGCCTTGCATGGATCAACGAACGAGAATGCGCTCGCCGCGCAACCCCGGATGTCATCGTGCCCATACCCACACGCCGCCTTCGTAGCAGTCGCAACCACCGATTGAACAGCCAGCGCCCTGGCCCGCGTCTCGTGCTCCTCGTGCCCCTGTCCGCGATCCTCGCGCTGTCCGCCATGGATCATGTCGCCGCACAGACGTCCGGCGCCCCGGCCGGCGCCGCCAAGCCGCGCGCCGTACGCAATCTGCTCGGAGGCTCCACACCCGCGTTCATCAGCCTGGCACGCCGGGTCGCCGGCGGCACCGAGGCCGAGCGGGCGGAGTTCGCGCGCGTCTCGCTGGAGGAGATGGGCGGGGCGTTTCACGAAGAGGCCGAAAAGGCGCTCGAGTACAGGCCCGAGCCCGGCAAGGCCGTCAACGAGGAGAAGGACCCGAGGCGGTGGGCATCGGCGACCGAGGAATACGCCAGTCGGCTCTTCGGGCTGAGCGAATCGGTCATGGCCGGTGCGCCCGTCGACGTGCGCGTCGAGCAGGAGGGCACCGTGCTGCTGATCATCGGCGACAGCACCGTGATTGTGAGCGGTCCGAACATCGCCAACCCGGAGATACTCGAGAACCGCATCATCGATCGGGTATGCCTGGACCCCTCGTGCGAGACGCTGGCCACGGCCACTTTCGACATGAACTACACCACGAGCGTGAGCGGACGCTGGAGCCATACCGACACCGAGTCACCGGTTTACTCGACGAGCAACGGCCTGAATTTCCTGTTCGAGGATTCCGCCAACCTGCCCGCGAAGGAAGCCGCGTGCTCGGCGATCGCCAGCGAACTCGCCAGCATCGTCAACGCGGTCAAGAACCTGTTGTGGCAGAAGCAGCCGGTGGACTGGAACGCCATCGCGGTACGGCCCGACGCGGCCGACCCGAACACCCAGGTGCTGCGCATCAATCCGAACGGGGACTTCGTCAAGCTTTCCCTGCCGCAGCTGGTGCAGGTCCCGTACGTGCTGCAATCGGCGCTGCCGTGGGTGCGCTCGCAGGTCGAGGGCAGACACGGCCAGCACTACGTGCAGCTTCCGCCGGGCACCTTCGACTGACAGGCCCGGCGCAGGGGGAAGGTGGTTGCCCGTCGCCGCGCTTGTCGACGGCCGACTGCTTTTATTTAGAATGGGCCGGTGGCCAAGCCCCCCCGTCCCATTGCAACACAGCCCGTGCGGTGGCGCTTACGGACCAAGCTGCTGGCGCTGCTGCTGGGCATAACGCTGCCGCCCCTGCTCTTCATCACCTGGATCGATTACCGCACGCTGCATGATCTCGGGACCACCCTGGCGGCGCGGGCGCACAAGGACCTGGCCGAGCAGGCGCGCGAGCAGCTCGCGCTGACGGCGGACAACTACGCGCTGCTCATCCAGCGCCAGAACGAGGTGATGGAGCTGCTGGTCGCGCGCCAGGCGCGCGAGGCGGAGCTGCTGCTGACCGCGCCGCACTTCGAGGCACCGCTCCTCGCGCCCATCTTCGACACCGACATCGACCGCGCCGACCCGCGCGTGGCGCTGATGGCGTCGCGCAAGCACCTGCGCGCGGGCGATGCCGGCACCGGCACGCCGGTCCCGGTCTCCTACGACACGCAGGCCTTTCGCCTGCCGGCCGGCACCGACGCCGGCAGCTTCTCCGCGGTGCTCGCCAGGCTCGCCGCGATGACCGACGTCTACCGCGCGCTGCATGCGCCGTACGAGGATCGCATCCTCTGGCAATACACGACCCTGGAGTCGGGCCTGCATTCGGTCTATCCCGCTCATGGCGGATACCCCACGGACTACGATCCGCGCACCCGGCCCTGGTATCGCACGCAGCGCCAGACCGGGCAGCTGCGCTGGCACCCGCCGCAGGTAGACGCCTCCACGCGCCAGGTCATCGTCACCGTCTCGATGCCGCTGCGCGACGGCGACCATCGCCTCCTCGGCGTCACTGCCATCGATCTTCCCGTCGACGCCTATCTCGCGAGTCTGCCCCTGCCCTCCGGGTGGGCCGCCGACAGCGCGCTGTTCCTGGCCTACCCGGAGACGGACCACGCCGCCGGCAAAGGGCCGCTGCGCATCCTGGCGCGGCAGACCTACGACACGCAGCACCGTGACTGGAAGACCGAGTTCGCCCCCGAGTGGCTCGAGCCCGACAGCCCGGAGCGGACGCGGCAGCTGACGGCCGACCTGCGGGCGCGCAGGCCGGGCATGGTGCAGGCGCGATTCCGTGACGCCGACGCGTTGTGGGCGTATCGACCGATCGGCGGATCGGACACCTGGCTGGTGATCGTGCTGCCCTATGCGCGCGCGCTGGCGCTGGCGGAGATGGCGCGGGCGGCGGCGCTGGAGCACACTGGCGCGCAGCTGCGCACGGTGCTCGCCCTCGGCATACCCCTCATCATCGCCGTCGTGATCGCCGCCCTCTTTGCCGCGCGCGCCATCAACCGCCCCTTGCAGCAACTGGTCCAGGCCACGCATCGGGTGACTGCCGGCGACTTCGAGGCGCGTGCCCGCATCACCACCGGTGACGAGTTGGAGATGCTCGGCCACGCCTTCAATCACATGGTCCCGCATCTCAAGGAACGTTTTCGCCATGCCGAGGGCATACGACTGGCGCGCGAGGTGCAGCAGAACCTCATTCCCGTGCAGCCGCCCGCGCGCTCGGGACTCGACATGGCGGGCGTGACCATCTATTGCGAGGAGACCGGCGGAGACTACTACGACTTCCTGGAGCTGGGTAATGCCGATACCGACCCGGTGGGCATCGCCATCGGCGACGTCTCCGGCCACGGCATCGCCTCCGCCCTGCTGATGACCACGGCGAGAGCGATGCTGCACGCCTTCGCGCCGCAGTCGCGCACGCTCTCGGAGGTCATGGCGGCGATCAACGAGCGGCTCTCCGACGACGTGCACGCAGGACGCTTCATGACCCTGTTCTACCTGGTCGTGGACCCCTCGGCCTCTACGCTGCGCTGGAGCAGCGCCGGGCACGACCCTGCCCTGCTGTATCGACCTGCCGACGGTTCCATGCACGAGCTTGCAGGCGAGGACATACCCCTCGGCGTGGACGCCGCGTGGCGCTATCGGGAGTGCACGCCCTTCCAAGGCGCCCCCGGCGACGTCGTGCTGATGGGAACCGACGGAGTCTGGGACGCGCGCAACGCCGGGGACGAGCCCTTCGGCAAGGAACGGCTGAGGGGATTGCTGCGGGCCCACGCGGCCCTGCCGGCGGCCGAGATCTGCGGCGCGATCACAGAGGCGTTGCAGGAGTTTCGCGACGGCGCGGCGCAGACCGACGATCTGACGCTCGTCGTTTTTAGGCTGCGTGACCACGACGGCGCGCCCCTCCCCTCCGGCGAGGCGGCCGGGGAGTCATCATGAGCCGCGCGCCCCGTTGAACCGGGCGCGCGCGGATACCGCCGGATTACTCGACCTTGACGGTCTTGCGCGGCGTGCGCTTGACCTTGGGTATGTTCAGCTCCAGCACGCCGTCCTTGAACGTCGCCTTGGCCTTGTCACCGTCGACCTCCTGCGGTAGCCCGATGACCCTCTGGAACTCGCCTTGGGCAAGTTCGCGACGGAAGTACTGCCCTTTTTCCTCCTTCTCCTCGGCCTTCGTGCTCGCCTTGATGGTCACGGTCGTGTCGGTCATCGTGACATCGAGGTCCTCCTTCTTCACGCCCGGCAACTCGGCGCGCACGACGACCTCTTCGTCGCGATCGATTACGTCAACCCTCGGCCAGCGGCCTTCGAACGGCGGACGCAGCCGGCCCAGTTGCGGCCAGCCGCCCCGGAACAGGCTCGGCCAACGCTCGGACCATGCCTCGTCGAAGAAGCGCTCGAATTCCTCGAAGGGGCTCATCCAACCGCCCCGGCGGGCAAGTTCCTTGCCCTCCGCCTCCTTCTTCGCCTCCGTCTTCTTCTCTTCTGCCATACATCACCTCCTGGTTGGGGGGAACGATACAGCCAGAATTATGGTCCGCCGCCGCATTTTCAAGTTGATCGAAGTCATCCCCCCGTCCGCGGCGCCGGCCGTCGTCCTCTGCCCCGCGGCATCGCCCGCCCGTGCAAGGCGGCGCGCGCGCCGATCGCCGCGGAGTCCATCAGGCCGGCAGGTGCGTCTTCTGTACACCAGTTCCGATCCCTTTCATTGAGATGTCGCATGGCCCTAGCTAGGCTTTGACTTGCGAGGCGGAGGGACTGGGCGGGGTCTGCCGGAATGATCCGGGGTCCGGCTCGCGAGGGCGGCACTCCGGCCCGCTGAGCAGCCAAGGCGGCTCCCGGCGAGGGTTTGCCGCGACGGACCCGCATCGTCCGACCGTGGCAAGTGGCCTAATCGCCCCGAGATAGACGCAACGGCATGTCAGACCCCGTCGAATGCCAGTCTGCCTCCGCGCAGATACGGGTCTGGGGGATGTGTCCATGGAAGACAGGGAGAGGCAGACCTCGCGGGTCGAGTTCCTGTGCTCCTCGGCTGCGGGCTTTCTCAAGGCCGGCGATTATCAACACGGCGCCGATGCGCTGCGCCAGGCACTCATTGCCAGCGAGCGCAGCGGCGCCCGGGATTGCGCGTGCTTCATAGAGATCGCCTGCGACATCGCCAGCGCCTGCCGCCTCAGTCGCCACGAGGCGCATTGGCACCGGCGGGCCCACGACCTCGCCAGCGAGCGTGAGTGCGAACTGCTCGCAGAGCTGATCGATCTGCTGCAGATCGCGGAGTGGCACCTGGAATCCCCGCGCAGGACGTGCATCCTCCCGTCTGCAGGACGGCCCTCTGCCTTGCCGGGACCCGCGCCCTACCAGGCGGCGCAACGCCGTGAGGGCGACCCTGACCCCTGCGGAGTGCATCCGTCCCTGGTCCAACCCGTGCCCGGCCGCGGCGCTTCGACGGTGTCACGCGCGGCGGCCGCGCGTGATTCGCGCACACCGACCGCGGCGGACGCATCGCTGGGAGTCTATTTCCTGGGGGACTTCCGCGTCTTCCACAACGGCGTTCTCCTCGAGGAGTGGTCCAGTCTGAAAGGCCTCGCAGTCCTCAAGTACCTCGTGGCCCATCGCGGCAGGAAGGTAGGGCGCGAAACGCTGATGGACGTGATCTGGCCCGGGGCGGATGCCGGCGCCGCACGCCGCAACCTGCACCAGGCCATCTACTCGCTGCGCAAGTCGCTGCGCGAACACGACGGCGACCATCAGTACATCCTGTCGCACGAGAACTATTACGAGTTCAATCCTGCACTTGCATTGTGGGTGGACGCAGAGGAGTTCGAGTCCCACCTTCGGAGTGCGCGTCGATGCGAGAGCGCGGGCCGACTCGAGGAGGCGATGCATGAGTACGGCGTGGCGGAGAGCCTCTATCAGGGCCGCTTCATGGAAGACGACCTCTACGCGGACTGGGCGGAGTCGCGGCGTCAGTACCTGGAGCAGGCATACCTCGAGGTCGCCAGTCATCTGGGCACGCTCTACTTCGAGCGCGGCTCGCCGACCGCGGCCGTCGCCCTCTGCCAGAAGGTGCTCAATGTCGATCCCTGCTACGAGAACGCGCATCGGCAACTGATGCAGTGCTATCTCGCGCAGGGCCAGCGCTACTTGGCCGTGCGCCAGTTCCATATCTGCGACGCCGCCCTGCGCGCGAGATCCGGCCTCACGCCCTCCAGGGAGACCATCGCGCTGTACCGGCGCATCGCGCACGCGAGCTGAACCGCCGCCGCGATCCGTCGCCTGCCGCCGTTCGCGCTCCACGGAGGACCTCCCAAATCGCGGTGCACCGCCGGTCATTTCCGGCATCGTCGCAGATTGAGCCGCCAATGACCGCGGCTTAAGCGGTACGGTCCAGATTTATCTACTCGGCCGCAGCCCTTCGAGTCGACCGACCAACGTAGGCGTCTGCGCGCTCGCGCGGACGGGAATCATTTCAAGAGGAGGTTCATATGGCTGCAGTACGCAAACCTGAACTGACGATGCACAAAGGCATGGCCGGCGCGGCGGCGGAGGTCGCGGAGGCCGCACCCCCTGCGGCGCCGACGGCGCAGGACATCCAGGCGGAGCTGGAGGCACGCGTCAAGAGTGCGCTCGACGAGGCGATGGCGCGCGCGGCGCCGGAGATCGCGGAACCCGCGGGCTGGTGGAACGTGTATGCCATCGGGCCGATCCAGCCGATCGCCGTGAACGGCCCACTGCTTCCGCACCAGGTGATCAGGGTCGGGGAAACGGCGTTCGTGGGGACCATCCTGTTCCTGAATCCGTTCCTCCTCGTCGCGCCCGGCATGAGCGCCGCGCAAGTGCTCGCGAACTTCGCCCTGCCCTACGAGGTGCGTTATCAGACCGGCAACGTGACGTCCTGGAGCATCGGCCAGGCCGACATGAACGTCGTCCATCTGCACAATGCCCCGGGCCTCGTCCCGGGAACGTTTGCCTATGTCGACGTGCTGGCATTCACCGGCCTGACTCCCGGCCTGTACGAGATGAACATCTCCGCGCGCATCCTTGGCGCGGCGCCGCCATTCGTCAACGCGCCGCAGTTCGCTGGCTACGCGCGAGCAGTCGCCGACATCGACCCGGACCTGTTCATCAGCGGCCCGCCGGGCATGCAGTTCGACGTCCCGATACGCTTCCAGGTCTATCCCTAGGCCATCGGACGCGGCGGGGATTGCCAAACCGGGTCCGGCCGTCCGGCCGGACCCATTGCCCGGGACAGCTCTAGGGGGGCGGGATCATGCGGATAGATGCCATGACCATGGGCTGCGCGCGGCGTGCGCTGCGCAAGGCAACAGGAGGTCACCTCTACGACCCCAACGTGACCCTGGTCGACTTCGGTCATCCGAAGCGCCGCGGACGAATCATGGGCGAGGAACTGGCGGTCCGTGTGCACGTACGCCGCAAGCTGGCGGGGTTCGAGCTCGAAGCGGCGTTGATGCGGGGTACAACCACCGCCAGCATACCGCGCGAGATCGAAGGATTCCCGACCGACGTGATCGAGGCCACGTATCGAGCTCATCTGTGGCCGTGGTCATACGCACCGAGATCCGCGCCGACGAGCGTGCGGGGCCGCCGCTTCGACCCTTTGCGCGGCGGGGTCAGCATTTCGGATGAATACCACCATGCGTATGCGACCCTCGGCGGCCTGGTGGTCGATCGTGCGAGTGGTGCGGAGATGATCCTGAGCAACTGGCACGTGCTCGTTGCGTCGTGGCGTGCGCGTGCAGGCCAGCGCATCGTTCAACCCGGCCGACTGGACGGCGGCTCCGCGGCCGACGCCATCGCCGCCCTGACGCGTGACGCCATGGCCGCGAATCTCGACGCCGCCATAGCGGCGCTGACAGGCAGGCGCGAGCTGCTGAACGACCAGCTGCAGCTTGGCCCGGTGCGCGGCGTGGGAAGCGCGGAACTGGACATGCGAACCGTCAAGTCCGGTCGGCGCACGGCCGTTACCCACGGAGCGGTGGTGGGCATAGAGGGCGAGGCGAAGCTGACCTACAGCGGCGTGCAACGCGTCATCCGGCGGGTGATCAGCATCGAACCGCCGCATGCGGGAGGCGAGGTCAGCGCCGGCGGCGATTCCGGTTCCTGGTGGCTGGAGATGAAGAGCCGACGAGCCGTCGGGCTGCACTTCGCGGGCAGCGACGCACCGGAGACGGCACTCGCCATGGACATGCCGGCGGTGCTGAACGCGTTGGATGTCGCAGTCGTCATCTGAGCCGGCGCAGGCATGCATGCGAATGCCACGCCGCCGCCACGTGTCATGATGCCGAACACGACAGGTCAGTTGCAGCGCGTGCGGAAGGCCCGGCAGGCACTCGCGGCACGGTTGCTGGGCGATCCGACGGTCAGGATGATCGACATCGGCAAGGCGGGCGGGGCCCTCGCGGTGCGCATCCACGTGGACCCGCATGCGCCGCCCTCCGCGAAAGCGGCGTTTCCCGACCAGGTGAATGGCGTCCCGGTGATCGTCGTCGTTGCGGACTACCGTCCCCAGTGAGGCGCCACCGGGCAGAAGACCCTGACGGACCCGCACGGAATGGCGCGCATCCCCCACCACCCGGCGCAAGACTCGTCCGTGTCCGCGGCATCTGAGAGGACGTCGCCGCGACGGGGCGCGCCGACACCGCATGCCCGGGACCGGGCTCCGCAGGCGCTGGGTGAGTTCACTGTCTTCTTCGACGGCTGCGCCGACCGCGGCGGCCGACCCGACTGGCTGGTGCGCATCTATGACGCCGCCTCCGGCGAGGAGACGCAGCTCGCGCCGCCGGCGCGCGATCGCTGGTCGGACTGGATCATGGCCAGGGTGAAACTGCCGGCGGCCGTCAAACTCGCCATCGGCGCCACCGCGGAGGATGCCTTTCACGATGGGACGCCGTCGCCGGACAGACGGCACGCCGCCCGCTTCGCGCGGCGGCCGTGGATCGAGGTGCTGCAGGTCCGGTTTGCGGGGACGGCGCCCGACCATCCGCCGAGTGCCGAGATCCGCTTCAGGCTGACGGGGGCGCACGCAGGGGCGCTGGCCCGACAGCGAGCGCCCTATCGCATAGAGACCTACGCCGTCGACCTCGTACGCCGCAGACCCGCCCTCCTCGCGGCCAAGGAGGGTCACCTCGAGCCTCGGGTCTTCGAATACATCGATCACCACACGCTCACCTTGCCGGACGTGGGTCGCTACCAGTTGCACAGCCGGGTGCTGCTACTGCCGCCGGCGGATCAGATCGCCTGTCACCGCGGGCCCGTGCTCAACGTGCTGCCCTGAGCGATGGCAAAGAAACAAGAACGACCGCAACCCGTGGCACCCTCCCTCTTGCACGGGCGCATCTGATCCGAGATCAGACGTGCGTCCAGGCCGCCAGCCGGTCCTCGCATCGCCGAACGGTCTCCGCATCGAAGACCGCGGCATGCTTGACCACTATCGACTCGAAGGCGAGATCCTGCATCCCCGTCTCACGCAGGTTGGCATAATCGATCTCGCCGGCCTGGCGATTCGCCAGAGACCGGATCGCTTCGATGACTCCACGGCTCTTGATGATCCTCCACGCCCCTGTCGCCCGCGTCCTCTTGCGCCGCGCCGCACTGAGAGTCTGCTCGTACGCGTACACCGCCTGCAGGCCGTCGCGTTCCGCCTCGCTTTGCACGTCGTGCGCGGCTGCCTGCAACTGGATCGCCCGCCGCATCGCCCGCGCGGCAAGCTCCGGAAAGCCGCGTTCCGTGACGTTTTTCGAGAAGATCTCGCACTCCTGCGGGGTCCTCAGCCGATTGATTCGATCATCGTTCCTCTCGGGTGTGGACTGCCATCTCTTCTTTTGAAGCTCTGCCTTTTGCATGATTGACCGACTCCTGTAAGGTTTCCCGCGGTGAAACGGATTGTTCAACTTTTGAGCCGGGGCGGCGCGGAACCGGCGTCAGTGCTGCGGCCGCTTCCCGGCGGCGGCCACCGGCGCCTGTTGCATGCGCAGTTCCCGGCAACGCGCGCATTCCTCGCCGCGATGGTCGGCGACGACCTCGGCAATGAACTCGTTCAGATCATCGCGCCCGTCGAAGTTCTGGCCCAGCGCGCCCGTCGCGAGCCTCGCCCCGCCAAGATCGAAGGCGTGCTGGAGATCCCCGTCGCCCTCGAAAACGGCATCGTGCATCACGCAGCGATCGAGCACGCCGGCATCCAGTGCGATCTCCAGGGCGACGGCGAGCTTGCTGTCGTATTCATTCATCCTGTCGCGGCCTTTCGTGGCGCGAATTTCGAGCGCACCGTTGCGGAGCAACCCTCTACGCCTGCCAGCACGAGGCGGATTCGGGCAGCCAGCGACGCACGGCGAGCTGTCCGCGTGGCCCGCCGCGTTCGGGCGCGGTCAGCGAGTGCGTGAGATGACGGCATGATAGAGGAGAAGAAACACCGACGCGGCGGCGACTGCCGCCGCCAGGCTGTAGGCCGAAGGGGACGCCGCATCCGGCTCCAGCGCAACCTCACACAGCCAGCCCCCGGTCAGTGCGCCGGCGATACCGATGACGATGTCGATGAGGACGTCATCGTCGTCCGAAAGTCCGGTAACCTTGGAGAATACGAACCCGACGATGAATCCGGGCACTATCCAGACGAAAAGCAGCATGGCAACCTCCTGGTTCATGCATCGGGGCATCACGCCGTCGAGAAACGGTCGAAACCGGACATCGCAGACCGGAACGAATCTGCTTCGACCGCTGGTGTCCGGGCGGCGGATGCGTACGAACTGCGGCTGCCGGGTCGACATCGACTGGCGAGCCCATCCCGCTCTCGCGACGTGCAAACGATGCGAGCCTGACGGAACCGCAGCTGGCGTTCGCCAGCGCCCGTCATTCCGGGATGTGGTCCTGGACGTGAAGATCGGTGTGGTGAGTCGCGCGCAGGAAGTCTGACCCCATTGCCCGGGAAAAGCAAACGGCGCCTCGCGAGTTAGCGTCCGGCACGCGGACGTGCTAGGGTTCCGGGTCCGTGAGGTTCGCGATCAACCGCGCCGCCGTGCCTCCGCCCAAGGCCGGCAGTCGCGCGAGCGTCGTTGTGGAGGGCCGCTCCCGCCGCGTCCGGCGCTGTCCCGTCCGCCGCCCCGGCTCGCATTCTCCGCGCAAGCGCCGGCCGTCGGATCCGGCGCCGCCGGAATATGCTCGCCCCTGCGCACTTCGGCCACCGAGGATCCTCGATAAATGCAAGCAATCCTGCCGACCGTACCACGCTCGACGACGTACGCAGGACCGCCGCGACGGAACTCGAGGCACTCAGGGACGAGGGCTTCAAACAGGACTTCCTCGCCGCCACCGAGCTGCCCATCCGTAACGTCATCGCACTGATGACCACGTTCGACGCGGCGTGCCGGGGCGTCCTGGCCACCCAGGATCTGCCGCGGGAGGAGGCGCGGAGCAGACTGGTGCGCATGGCCTCGGACACGAACCGCGCCATCGTCGGCATCGTCGATGGCATGCGCTACGGCAAACAGGCCGCCGAGATCGAGATGACCCTGTACCGCGTGCCGGAGGATGCCAAGGGCGCCGACGCCCTGCTCGACTTTCTCAGGCAGACGGAGGTGCGCGGTGTGCTGCGGCAGAAGGCCGCGACCGAGATAGCCGCCGTTTATCGCGCGGCCATCGACGCGGGCAACCACTTCATCGTCCGCTGCATCGAAGGCGACCCGCTGCAGGGCCTCGTGCCGCCGATGGTCGTGGAGGACGGGCGACGGCGTCGCGCGGATCGGGACAACCCTGAGCTCGCCCGCCGGCTGCATGAGATACGCCGCAAGCAGCGCGCCTTGCGTCGAGTCGTCGCATCCGCGCACAGGATGCTGGGCGTTTCCCCCAGCCCCGAAGCTGCGGCGGACGCGGACTGATCGGCGATCGCCGTTTGAGAGGCGCTTGGTCGCGGGATCCGAAACGAGAAAAGTAGCGACCGCCCGAAGGCGGTCGTGGCAAGAGACATGGTTCCAGTTACCCGCGCCCTCGCCTCGAGGCCAAAGATCGGGTCGAAGCCGGAGCGGTCGCGTCCGAGTTGATCGACGATGAAAGTGGCGATCTTGCTGCGCACCGCATGGCAGAACCATGCCCTCGTGCCCGTCCGGCGTGGCATGCAGCGCCACGCCGGTGTGCGTAGAATCGTGGATCAGAACGGCGCCTTCTTGTTATGGAACCCCGAGGTCTCGTCGGCGCCCCTCTGAGCCGGCGCAGGATCGGGTCAGACGAGAATACCCGGGTTGCCGCCCCCGGGGCGTGTTCTTCGGAGTCTGGTCGGTCTTGTCGAATCTTTGCGCTCCGCTGCGGCGGGCGGCGATGGAAGCGCCCGATTTCGCCGAGGAGCCTGGCGCCGGCATGCGCCGCGCACGCAACCGCCCGGCACGACTCGCCGGCCTGGCACCCGCAAAGGGGAAGCTGCGTCACAAAAATCCGCTCAACGCGCAACCCACCCCGGGCGATGCGCATCACAATCGCCATCACCACTCTCGCACGGGATACATGGACATGAAGACACTTGCGGCGCTGTTGCTCGGCGCGTTGACGTACGCCCAGCCGGTGAACGCCGGGCCGGCATACGACGAGACGGCCAACGCCGTCATGGAGATTAAGCGGGCCCTGGGGACGGCGCGCGATTCCGGCCGCCGCGTGCTCGTGGTCTTCGGCGCCAACTGGTGCCCTTACTGCCGCTCCCTGGCCAAGGCGCTCGACGCCGAGGCTGGCCGGCGGCTGCAACGGGACTTCGTCGTCGTCAAGGTCGACGTCGGCCAGTTCGACAAGAACATGGATCTGGTCGAGGCCTACGACGATCCGCTGCGCGCGGGACTGCCGGGCGCGGCGGTCGTGAACGCCGACGACAAGGCCGTCTACACGGCCGACGCGGACGAGCTGATCAACGCCGTGGAGGAAGGCGACAACGGCCTCTACGAGCTGCTGCACGACAAGACCGGTCGGTAGACGCCGGCATGGGTCGGTGACGGTCGATCCTCGCCTGTCACCGAGCCGTGCTCCTCCTCGAGGCGGGCAGTGCTCGTGCGGCTTGTCGCCGCGCCCGCGGCGCTCGATCCACTTCAGCACCACGCCGGCGATACGGTCGCTGTTCGTCACGACCAAGATTCCGACACCGGCCGATCGCAGGTGATGGGCAGCGGCGTAATACCCCACTGGAAGGTCGGGCCAAGCGGACAGAGCGCGAGACCGTCGCGGCGGACCGTGTAGCCACGACGCGGGAGCCACTGCCCTCGTCGGTGCCGCGCCGCACGCGACGAAGATCTGCCACGGCATGGCAGACCGCCGGCGGGCGTCACCGGCGGCCCCTGTTTGCGAGCTCGTGCCAGGCAGCCCGCCTGATCGAAAGCCCCGCGGGTACGGCGTGACACCCCGGCGGGGATCGTGCGCGCGGCTGCAGGATTCCCTCCCCGCACGCTCAGCCCCTTGCGTGCGGTTCGTGCCTGCGCATCTCAACAGTCCCCGAACGCCGGTGCGGTTGGCGCGGCGGCCGCGACCAGCCCCTTGCAGACTCCAGGACTGAACACACCGTCGCAAACGCGGGGCGAGGCGATTGCTACTGTGTGCGCAGCGCTGCCGTTGGCACGCTTGTTGGATTCTCCATGCATATATGGATACCGGGTCCGTCAGGTTCGCCCTTTCGAACGCATGCACCGGCAGGCTGCTGGCGGCGATGGGACTCGGACTGATGGCGGCATGCAGCACGGTCGCAACGTCCACGCCGCAGGGGGAGCGCACGGTCAGGACGCGCGCGGAATTCGAGCGCTACGTCGAGCAGGTGTTCCGTTATCAGAATCTGGTCGGCAACGATCTCATCGCCCGCAGCGTGACGTACGAGGAGATGCCGCCGGCCCTCGCGGCGGCCGAGGAGCAGATGGTCCGCAGTTGTCACGCCCTCAACGCCGTCGCCGTCGCGCGCGCCGAGGACCGCGACCCCGGGCTCGCGCTCAAGCGCGAGCTCGCCCGCACCATCGCGGACTGTGACCAGGCCGCCCACGCGGTCGGGCGGCTGTTGCAGGAGGATCGGCCGGCCGCCTTCCTCGATACCGCCTCCCACCTCTAGCCGGATTTGAAGTACTCCGCCAAAGGCGCATACACTACGCCGGCCTCCCCTCCCGACCAAGGCATGGCCGCGAGACCAAATGCGTTTTCTGCGTCGACACCCCTTGACTCTGGCCTGCCTGGTGCTGGCCGCGCTGTTTCTGCTGTTCCCCGGCATCGATATCGCCGTCAGCGATCTGTTCTTCGAGCCGCAAGCAGGCTTCGTCTGGAAGAAGGCGGCGCCGGCCCTCTGGTCGTACGAAGGCGTCAAGGTGCTGCGCGACGTGCTCGTCGTATCGCTTTGCGTCGTCATCGTGCTCAGTCTCCTCCTGTTCCGTCGCGGCCTGGCGCCGCTGCTGCCGAGGGCCGCGTTCCTCCTGCTGGTGCTGGCGCTCGGACCGGGGCTGGTGGTCAACGGCCTGCTCAAGGATCAGTTCGGCCGCGCCCGTCCCGACAAGGTCACCGAGTTCGGCGGCACGTCGCCGTTCACTCCGGCGTTCGTCGTCTCCCAGGCCTGTGAGTCGAACTGCTCGTTCGTCAGCGGGCATGCCTCGATGGGCTTTTACCTGCTGAGCTTCGGTTTCATCGATCCCCGCCGCCGACGCTGGTGGATGGCGGCAGGTCTGCTCGCCGGCGGATACGCCGGGTCGATGCGCGTGGTGCAGGGGGCACACTTCCTGAGCGACGTGATCTTCGCGTTCTTCGCCGTCTATGCCACGGCCTCGCTCGTGGATGCCGTGTTCCGCCGCATGGGCTGGCTGCCGGAGCGGCCTCCTCCGGATGTCGAACCTGGACACGCTGCACCGGCGGCGCCCTGATCGTGGCGCGGTGACGGCCTGCCGCCCCGGCGATGACTCCCTCGACGACCAGAGCACGAGAAGAATGTGTGGACTACACGAGACTATTCCCCATTGTGGCAGGCGCTGGCTCGTCGTGCGCCTGTGCCTGTACTTCGGCGTGATCTGGATAGGCGTCGGTTCGCTGGGATTCCTCATCGAGCGCGGCGGCTTCGGCGTGCTGGGCGAAAGCGGTCTTGTCGAATGGTTTCATTTCGCCGAACTGCTGGTGAGCGCGGTCATCTTCCTGGCGCTGACCGGCGCCGATGCAGCGATGCGGGGCCTGCACGTCCTGCTGTTCGCGCTGACGGCGGGGGCTGGCGCGCGCGAGATGGACGGGTTGCTCGACGATCTGCTTCCGCGCGGCGGCTGGCAGGCGATCACGTTCCCGCTGCTGCTGCTCGGCGTGGTGCTGGCCGTGCACTGGCGCGGCAGCTTCAGAAGCGGTCTTGACTGGCTGCTCGGCCACTACGCGCTGATCCTGCTTTGGGCCGGCGCCGTGGTCGCCGGTCCGTTCGCTCAACTGACCGGCCATCGGCCGTTTCTGCGCCTGTTCCTGCCGGAACAGCACGTCCACGACGCCAAGCGCTACGCCGAGGAGACCGGCGAGTGGCTGGGGTTTGCGTTGATCCTGTTCGCGTCGATCGAGATCGCAATCTGCCGATGGCGGGCGCAGCGGATCGCCTCGTTCGGCCCGACGGACTGAGTGCGCCGGCTCGGCGGCCAGCGCGAAAAGATTTCCGCACCCCGCGCTGCGAGCGTCCGCGGGGCACGGGGCGGTCGCGATCCCGGCTCGAGCGAACGGGGAGCCGACCTCATCGCCCGGTCCCCGGTTCCGGAATCGGGCGCGCATCGCCGCCGCCACTCGGACCTGCCGCGGACGGCGGCGACCCGCCCAGGCGCGCGATCTCCGCTCTCACGATCTCGTACTGCTCCGCGTAGCCGGGCCGAGCCGGATCGCGCCGGAGGAGATTGCCCATGATCACCCCGGCATGTTCGGCCCATTGCAGAGCCATGTTCCGTTCCTGCAGCTCCCGGCGGTAGCGCCTCAGTTCCGGCGGCAGTTCGCCTTGGAAACCCATCAGCACCCGCACCAGCCGCAGCCAGATCTCCTCGGGACGATCGGATGACGCCAGGAACGTCTGGAACTCGTCGCTGGCGCCCTTCTCGGCGACCTGCGAGGTCTGAAACGGCGTGCCGTCTCTCAGGCTGCGAAAGGTCGCCGCGATCGTCACCAGGCGCAACGTGGAATCCAGCGCCTGGCCGTAGCGCCGCTGCGCCTCCTGCCTTGCCGCCGTTTCGCGCGCCAGGGATTCCTCGAGGCGAGCGGTGAGCACGCGCGAATAGGCCGCGAATCCGACTGCGAGGATCGCGAGCAGCGTCATGCCGCCGGCGACTGCGGCGAGCGCGCGTTGGCGGCGACGGCGCTCGACCTCCTCGCGATGCCGCAGCTCGTCGAGATCGACGCCCAGCAGACCTGCGATCAGCTTCAGGCGTGCCAGCTCGGCCCCGTCGCCGTCGTCACGCATGTCGGCCGCGATCGGCTCCTCCCGCCCCCCGGACACCGAGCCGTCCGCGTCGACCCGGTGCAGGAGATTCGGCGGGAAACACTCGCGCTGCGGGTCCCCGGGTTCGCCCGCGACGATGACGGGATAGACGCGGTGCCCCCTGCCCGTGGCCTTGAACAGCCGGATCTCCTCGTTGACGTACGGACTGGCGGCCGCGGCGGGCGAGCACACGACGATCAGGGCCTCCGAGGCCTGCAGCGCCTCGATGAGCTGCTCGCGCAGTGAATGGCCGGCCTCGAGATCGTAGCGGTCGCGGAAGACGGGCCGCAGCTTGCGCGGCACCGGCCCGTAGGGCGTGGCCTTGCCCTGCAGGGCCTGCGGAACTCGGTAGCTCTCGAGTTCCCTGTGCAGCCGATCTCCCGCCTCGCGGTCGCGATGGCTGTAGCTCAGGAAGGCGCGATAACGAAATCTGCTGCGTTCGGCCACCACACGCTCCCCGGCGAGGATGCCGTGTCGCGCACAGCATAACGCCCCGCCGCAGCCGTTTGAACGTGCGCGGCCCGCGGCCCTCAGGGATGGCCGGCGCCGCCTCCCCGGCGCTGCGAGCGCCACACCGCGCATATCCCCCGCACGTTGGAGCGCGGCTCGTCGAGCACCGCGGTGATGGCGATCTCCTCCAGCGCCGCGAGCACAGCCAGCGCGGCGGCCAACCGGAACGGCGCCGCCGGGCCGCCCCACAGCAGGAGCAGCAGGCCGACCGCGGTCGCGGCCACGGCCGCCTTGACCAGCAGGGTGTGGTAGCTCGTGAATCGCCCGAACCTCGCGAGTCCGACGAGGCTCGGGGTGATGAAGCTCGCCACGACCGCCGCGAACGGCACCCACTCGCGCCGCACCAGCCCCGGCCACAGCAGCCAGACCGAGATCGCAATGGAGACGTATGCGGTCACGTCGGCCCAGGAATCGAGCATGGCGCCGAAGCGGTTCGACCGGCCGCTCAGCCGCGCGACCGTGCCGTCGATGAAGTCGGTGAAGAACGAGGCCACGAGCATCCACAGAAAGAGCTCGCGCTCCCCGGCGATTGCAAACACGAGCATGAGCGGCGCGGCGATCACCAGGCGAAATGCGGTCAGCGCATTGGCCAGCGACCATCGTGGTGTGTCGTCGTTCGCGGCGGGTTTCACAGGCGGAACCACCCCTGCAGCGGCGTGTGGTCGGAAAGCAAGTGCCAGGGTTCCGCCGACAGGCACTCGGCGGCCACTGGCGTGACGCCGCGGCAGTAGATCCTGTCCATAGGCAGGGTCGGGGCCCACGCGGGGTAGGTCTTGGCGTAGCGGCCGTGCAGATGACGGAAGACCTCGATCAGTCCGAGCTCGGCGTTGATCTGCCGCTCGGCGCGCGCCGACCAGTCGTTGAAATCGCCGGCGAGGATGAGCGGTTCCGCGTGCGGGATGTGCTCCTCGACGTGGCGGCAGAGCCGGCGGATCTGCGGGCGACGCTCCATGCCGATGAAGCCGAAATGGATGCACACCAGATGCAGGTTCACGCCCGTCTCCGGGATCTGGATGCGGCCGTGCAGCAGGCTGCGGCTGGCCGCGAACGGGTACGGCGAGACGTCGATGTTCTCCCAGGCCAGCAGCGGATACTTGCTCAGGATCGCGTTGCCGTGGTGACCGTGATCGTAGATCGCGTTCTTGCCGTACGCGTAGTGCGGCCAGAGGGTGTCGGCGATGTACTCGAACTGCGAACTCTCCGGCCATTGCTCCACGTGCTCGGCGTGACGGCGATGCTCGCCCTGCGCCTCCTGCAGAAAGACGATGTCGGCCCCGGCGGCGGCGAGCGCCTCGCGCATGTGGCGCAGCACGAACAGCCTCCGTCCGTCGCCGCTGAATCCCTTGTGCATGTTGTAGGTGATGATGCTGAAGTCGCCCGTGTTCATGCACGCTTCTCGTTGAGGCGATCCGCCGCTGCGATGGCCGTCACCAAGGGCGGCGGCGGATGTGCAACCGGTACAGCAGCGGGGAGACCAGGCGCACAACGATCGCGAAGACGGCGACGACAGCGGCCGCCTCCAGCCACTCCAGCGCGAACGCCGCGCGCAGGCCCAGGGCCGGCAGCAGCGATTCCGGGATGCTGTCGAGGAGCGGCGCCCGGTCGCTCGGGGCATAGCCGAGCCGGCGCTTGCAGAAGCTGGCGATCAGATCCCCGGACATGGACAGCGCGCCGGCGGTCAGGCCCGTGCTCCAGTGCAGGCCGAGCAGCGGCGCGGCGGCCGTGGTCGCGACCAGCGCCGCCACCAGACCCCTCCAGGTCTTCGAGCGTCCCAGCAACGGGCGGCCGTCCCGCAGGCGCAGTCCGGCGTCGATGGGCTGCTCCCAGCGTCGGCCCAGAAGGTCCGCGGCCAGGACGGGGGCGCTGTTGGCCAGGAAGATCAGCAGCAGCAATTTCAGCATGTATCTCGACGATCCAGGCTCATGTGCTCCTCGCGCGCGGCCGCGCCGCTCCTCGCCGGGCATGCGCACCCAGGGATGGCCATCATCCCGGGAGATTATTGGATGTCACCACCAATTGTAATCATGATCGACGGTGCGCCGGCGGCTTTGATCCCCGTCAGCCGGCAGCGCGCCGGTCCGATCCGCCTCGGGCGGTCCGCCGCCGACCGCAGGGTATACTGGCCGCTCCAAACGAAAACGACCAGGGAGCACGCATCATGGCATCCGGGAAGACCGTCGACCTCATCCGCATCACGCCGCCGGGCCCCGAGAGCCGGCGCCTTGCCGAACGGGAGACGAAGGTACTCGCGCACGGCGCCTACGGCGATCTGCAGGACCGCTATTTCATCGCCGCCCGCACCGAGGGCTCGCTCATCGAGGACGTGGACGGCAACCGCTACATCGACTTCGGCGCCGGGTGGGGCACCAACAACATCGGCAACTGCAACGCCGAGATCCTCGAGGTCGTCAACGCGACGTTGAAGGAACAGGGTGTGGTCTGCTGGACCGCCGCGGGCAACAGTCCGCAGCGCATCGCCGCGGCCGAGGCGCTGTTGTCGGTCTGCCCCAGGCGCACCGACCGCGTGGTGTTCCTGACCACCGGCACCGAGGCCGACGAGGCGGCGCTGCGCATCATGCGCCGCGCCTCCGGGCGGCCGATCGTGCTCACCTTCTACGGCCAGTACCACGGGCTTTCCTACACCGGCCAAGCCGTGGGCACGCTGGAGTCCAAGATGCGCGCCGACGTCATGCCGCTGGTGGGCGGCTACGTCTACGCACCCTACCCCAATCCGTACCGCTCGCCGCTCAAGTCGAGCAGCGGCGGCGGCGCGGGGCGCGCGACCATCGAGTACATCGAGCAGGTGCTCCTCGCGCACGAGGTCCCCGCCGAGCTGGTGGCCGGCGTCATGGTCGAGCCGGTGATCGGCGAGGGCGGCATCGCGGTGCCGCCGGATGATTTCCTGCCCGGCCTGCGCGAGCTCTGCGATCGGCACGGCTGGTATCTGTGCATCGACGAGGTGCTCTCCGGCTTTGGCCGCTGCGGAAAGATGTGGGCCTTCGAGAACTGGAACGTCGAACCCGATCTCATCGTCGTCGGCAAGGGCATCTCCGGGGGCGTGATGCCGATCGCAGCCGTGGTCGCCCGCGCGGACATCACCGAGCGGGCCGACGCCTTCGTCAGCAGCACCTACTCGGGCCAGCCCGCGGCCTGCGCCGCGGCCATCAAGACCATCGAGATCCTGCAGCGCGACCGCCTCTTCGACTACGCCAACGAGCTGGGCGCCTACGCGCTCGATCGACTGCGCGCGATGAAGGAAAGGTACGGGGTCATCGGCGACGTGCGCGGCAAGGGACTGTGGCTGGCGGTGGAGTTCGTCACCGATCGGGTCACCCGCGGCAAGAACCACAAGGCCGCCGCCGACGTGCATGCGCTGGCCATCCGCAACGGCCTCTATTACATCCACGATCAGATCTCGTGGTTCGTGCGCATACAGCCGCCGCTGAACATCCCGCGCGAGCTGTTCGCCCAGGGGCTGGACATTCTCGAGGCGGCCATCGCCGAGGTCGATCGCCGTCACCGCACGGCGCACTGACGGTCTCAGGCAGATGCCCGTCTGCGCTGGCATGACGGCGCAGGCGGGCAGCCGTGATCGTAGCCGGCGCCGCAGTGCCCGCGGGCTCGCGGTTCCGCGGCGCACGCATGATACGACCGACGGTCCGCCGTCGTCTTGCACGGAGATGCCGTATTTGTCGCGCCCTTGCGTTGGTCGCCCGCGCGTGCCGACGGTCGTGGGACCCGCAAGCCCGCGTCATTCCGGAGGCGACCGCTCCGGTAGATCGTGGTGATCAGGGTTCGGTGAACGCGCTGCAAGCCGCTGTCTGGCTCGCTGGCGCCGCGTGATTGGCGATTGCGTACAAGGTCGTGCAGATGGCCGGCCAGTGATGCGGGAAGTTCGAGTGGACCTCGGCAGGCACGCCGGTCATCTCGATGTTGGCCGCGTCCGGCGCGTGATTCCGCGCCAGCCTCCGCCCCAGGCAATCCCCGGCCTGCGTGTCGCCGCCGACGATGAGGTCGGCATCGCCGGCGGCATATAGATTGAAGTAAAGGACACCATCGGCCTGCGTCGGCCGGCTGTGCGGCGCCTCGGCGGCCGGATCGGGAACATTCCCATCCTCGCAGTTCTCCTCGAAACCATCGCCATCCGGGCTGGTCTGGAAGTTGCCATGGCCGTTCAGCGCCGTGAGAAACGTGTTGTCGCCGGTCACGTTGGTGCTGAATTCGTCGGGCTCCACGAGCCCGCAATTGCCGCACGCGGCCAGCTGACTGAAAGGCGTTGCCGTCCGGCCTGCGCAGAGTTCGCGCGATGAGCGGTCCGGCTGGTCCTCGGTGCCACAGGTGAAGGTGCCGCCCGCGCCGTGATTCGGCGCGGCCAGGGCGATGAATTCCGAGACGGTGACCTCGCCGTTGCGCCGTGTGCCCCTGAGATTCTTCAGGTAGTAACGGACGCTGATCGCGCCCTGGCTGTAGCCGACGATGGCGACCCGCTCCACGCCCTGGTAGGCAGGCATCTCGAGGATGCCGGTTTGGATATTGCCGGAAGAATCGGCGCCGCCCTCGATGGCCGCGAGGATGTCGCTCGCATCCTCGGCAATACTGCGCGCCACGCTCTCGGGATGCCCCTCGCCGTGCACGGGCAACTGGAGGTAGAAAGGATCGATGGCGAGCGACGGATTCGCCTGCAGCGCCGCCGCGAACGACGTCGTGCCGGCGCCGGCAGGCTGCTGCCACGCCTCGGTGGCATCACCGCTGTGTCCGTGCACGAACAGCACGGGGATGCGCGCGGCGACGGCGGGCTGCTGCGCGAGCGCGGCGATCGCCACCGGCCACGTATCGCCGACGGAGTTGCTGGTCAACCGCCGCAGACCGCTGCCGTCGAGGCCGATGGAAAACACCTCCTGCCGGATGTTCACCAGGTTGATGGTGACGTCGGCGGCCTGTACCGAGACGTACAGGCGCTGGTCGCCGGCCGCGAAATCCAGACCGGAGATGTTGCGATCGACGGGTGGCGGTGGCGCGATCTCGCCGACCAGGGACCAGTCTGCGACATTCAACACCCGAATGCGATCCACCAGGCTCGTGTGATTGAACTCGCGGTACGCGAGGCGGGCACCGTCATGAGAGACTACGGGCAGCGTCTCTCTCACGTTCTCCGCCGTGGTGACGCGCGCGGGCGTGGCGCTGCCATCGGCGGGAAGCGTGTACAAGGCGCGCCGCTGAGTCGTCTTGTCGTAACGCGAGAACACGAGCATCGCTCCGGCCTGGTAGAAGTCGTGTCCGCCATCGTCGGACTCGTTGGCACCCGGGCTGGTCAGCGGCTGCAGGGCTGAACCATCGCTGTTCATCGACCAGATCCGGGCGTTGCCGTGGAAGGCCGGGTATTGGAACGCAATCCGATCATTCGCCCCCCAACGCGGCATCACGCGCTGCCCGGCGCCGCTGGTCAGGGCCGTCACGCCGGTGCCGTCGGTGGCCATCAGATATATGTTCTCGTCTGGGCCGTTGCGCAGCGAGGAGAAGACGATGCGCGTGGCATCGGGCGAGACGTCGGGATAGTGATCGACGAAAGCGTTGTTCGACAGGCTGATCTGCCCGGAGCCGGCGGTACCCATCCTGTACAGCTGTGCTCGCCCGTCCCGGTCGGAGACAAAGGCCACGCGCGCGCAACCCGACATCACGAGGAGGCTGAGCAGCAGCAGGCCATCGGTCAAACGCTTCATGGGCGCCACTCCGTTCCGATACGAGTACAGTTCAACTGCCCGATGGTATCGGGGGAGCCAATGCCGTCGGACGCGCGCCCCCGCCGTTGACCGGCGTCAAATGGGGATAGCACCGAACGTGGATAATCTGCGCGTCGCGGGCCGCCGATCGGAAGGCGGAGCGCTCGCGAACCGAGGCCCATTTCCCGAGCCGGCGCCACTTGGACAACGTCCTTCACCACCTCTTCCCTCTCCTGCGCGGCGGCACGGGCAACCTGGCCGCCTACCTCGCCGCGCACGTACTGCTCTGCCTGCTGCCCGCGTTCTTCATTGCCGGAGCGATGGCCGCGCTGATCCCGAAGGAGATCATCACGCGCTTTCTCGGACGCAGCACGCCGGGAACCGTCTCCTATCCGGCCGCGGCGGCGGCCGCTTCGCTGCTGGCCGTGTGCTCGTGCACCATCGTTCCGTTGTTTGCCGGCATCTACAAGAAAGGTGCCGGCATCGGCCCGGCGATGACATTCCTTTTCTTCGCCCCGGCGGCCAACATCTTGGCACTCGTGTACACGGGCGGCGTCATCGGGCCCGACCTCGCCGTTGCGCGGCTGCTCCTGTCGCTCACTTTCGGAATCGGCATCGGTCTCCTCATGGCCATTGTCTTTCGCACCGACGACGCCGCGCGCGATCGCTTGACCGACACGCTGTTCGCCGGGCAACGCGAGCAGGGCATGAGCCGAGCGGCGCTGACCTTTCTCCTCGCCTGGGTCGCGCTGCTGCTCATCGGCACCCTGAAGCTCGGCGTCCTCACCGGCGCCCATCTGCGGATCGAGGTTCCGATCGCCGGGACCGACGCCTGGCAGTCGATACTGGATCGCCTGGTTCCCTACGATGCGGCCAGGGGCGAGGAGGGCCTGTCGGTACAGGGCGTGGCGCTGATCGGGCTGCTGGCGGCGATCGGAATCACCGCCTGGCGCGGCCTGGAGAACGTGCACGAGGGCGTCAGCCCGTGGACCCGGACTTGTCTCGCACTCATCGCCGCGACCTTGCTGCTGGCGGCGCTGTCGCTGCAGACGACGCCCGAAGCCCTACGCGTGGGCTTCACGGGCAGGTTCTTCGGCGTGGCGATCGTGCTCGGTGCGCTCTACGCACTGGCCCGATACCGGCTCTCGGAGGAGGAGCTGCGGAGCTGGCTGTGGGAGTCGTGGCGGTTCGTCAAGCAGATCCTTCCCCTGCTCCTCGTCGGCGTGTTCGTGGTGGGGATGATACGGGTGCTGATTCGACCGGAGTGGATCGAGGCGATCGCCGGGACCAACTCGATCGGCGGCAATCTCGCGGGCGTGGCCTTCGGCGTGTTCATGTACTTCCCGACCCTGGTCGAGGTGCCGGTCGCCAAGATGTTCCTCGAGCTGGGCATGCACCGCGGCCCGCTGCTCGCCTACCTGATATCGGATCCTGAGCTCTCGCTGCAGAGCATACTCATCATCGCGGCCATCATCGGCAAGGCCAAGACCGGCACCTACGTCGCTCTGGTCGCCGTGCTCAGCACCGTCGCCGGCCTGAGCTACGGGGCCTGGGTCGACGGCACCCCCGTGATGAGCCTGGCGCTGTGGCTGCTGGCGTTCATCGCCGCGTTCGCCGCGCTGCTTGCCGCGGCAAACCGTCGTTCCACTTCGCTTTCAGGAGTCTAGTCATGCTCACCATCAAGGTACTCGGCCCCGGCTGCGCGAACTGCCGGAAGCTCGAAGAGATCGCGCGCCAGGCCGTGAAGTCGCTCAACGTCCGAGCAGACATCGTCGAGGTCACCGACATGCGGGAGATCATCGACCACGACGTGCTGAAGACGCCGGGTCTGGTAATCAACGGGAAGCTCGTCTCCTCCGGGCGGATCCCCACCGCCGAGCAGATCGCCGGGTGGATCGAGGCGGCCGGCTGAGTCCTCGGCGCAATCCCGCCGTAGCGCCGCGACCGCCAGTGCAGGCGCCGTCGACGTCGGCGCACCGGGGCGCGAGGGGCCCCCCGCGCCTGCTGCGGCGCGTCCGGGTCCCGCCGCGGCCCTCTCGGATCAGAGAGGCGGAACGACCCCGGCCGCGCGCAGTATGTCCGCGATCTTGAACTGGCCCCGCCCGCTCGTGGATGTCAGCGTCGGCCGCCAGCGCGGCCACGCCGAGAGGTACGAGGTCCGGTCCGCCAGCAGCAGGCCGAAGAACACCTCGCCGACGATGCGTGCCCCGACCGGCCCCAGCCGCAGTCCGTCCTCCATCACCTCCGCCTCCTTCAGCACGTAGTACCAGAGCGGCGTGCTCTCATCCATGTCGTAGGGCGCGAGCTCGCTCAGTTGCGCGGGCGTCAGCGCCGGCACGCCCATCTTCGCGGCGATTGCCTGCCCCGAGGGCAGACCGAAGTTCACGTGCCGGATCAGGTTGCGCGAGGCGAGCGACTGCACGCCGTCGGTCGGCATGCCCGGGGCCGGTCCACGCGAGCCGAGCAGGTGCATGAGCGGGCTGGAGATGTGGGTGTCGATGCGCTTGTTCGGACGCGAGAGCCCGTCACCGAGATCGAAAAAGGTCTGCCAGTCGACGAAGCGTCTCGGCGCGCGCTTGCCGCCGCGCAGATCGTCCGGATCGCTCGCGGCCGGGTCCTGGTTGTCGTCGAACACGAAGGCGAAGAACGGCTGCCCGCCGTCCGGACCGAAGTTCAGCCGGTAGCTGGGACGCACCTGCGAGTGTCCGAAGCGGTAGGCGGCCACGGAGAACTCCACCGGGATGAGGGGAGCCTGTCGCCGGTTCCGAAAGCGACGGGACTGGCGTGCGTCGTTGACCAGATAATACTTCAGCCCTTCCCGCCTGATCTGGTCGACGCGGTCCTGGCCGATGGTCAGCGGCAGGAACTCGTGCACGATGCACCACTGGTAGTGCCAGCGAACCAGCCGGCGGGCCTCTTCGAAGATCTGCCGCGGCGACTTCCAGCGATTGCGCGGATCGGCGCGAAGCTGGTCGGTGACGGCGTTGTGAAAGCGCAGCATCGCAACGTGGAACTGCGAGAGGATGACGTTCTCATCGTTGCGGCTGTCGGCAACGATTGCATCACCGCTGGTGTAGCGCGGCAGGTCGTAGCGCAGCGCACCCTTGCGCGAGACGGCCTCGGAGCCGCGGATCGGCTGCACCAGGAACTTGATATCGCCGGTGCTGGTATCGTACAGCTCCGGGGACCTGTCCGGACCGTCGCCGTAGACGGAATCGAGATCGAAGGCCGCCGTGCGGAAGTTGGTGGTCTTGCCGGGCTCGGCATTGGCCAGCAACTGCGACTTCAGATCGAGCGTGACGTCGTGATCGAGGAACTGACCGAGAAAGGTCACGCCGGCGGTCATGTTCGGGTTGTCCAGATTGTTCGGACTGAAGACCGGCCGATTGATGATCGACTGGATGGGGTCGGTCAGGTTGTCGCCGGCATCGAGCAGCCCGCCCTTGGCGCCGAGTTCCTTGGCGGCGTTGCGCACGGCGTCGGTCTGGGGTGCGAACGGCGGCAGATCCGGGAACATGCGGGTGAATACATCATCGGGACTGCGCGGCCGTTTTGGGAAGCGCGCGTTGACGGTGTCGGCGTAGGCGTACTGGCAGGAGACGGTGAGCAGCAGCAGCGGCACGAATCGTCGCATTCTCGTTTTCATGGTCGTCCTCCTCGTTGGGACGTAACCTCCTTAGCATTCGCTTATGAGCCAGGCGAATATGCCTATCGGTTCGCATCTCGCCGCGACGGATTTCTGTCCATGCGCGGACAATCGGGAAGTTGGCACGGGAGACCACGCAGGCGCAGCGCCTGCAGCGGGAACGGCGGATCGGGGAGTGAACGGTGAGGCCGGCCCCGGCGCGGGCGAGGGCGAGGGCCGACTGGCGAGGCAGATGATTCAGGTTGCGCTCACCGCCATGCGGCAGGATCTGAATGCGGTTCCGTATGGGGTGGGGTCAGCCGGAGGTGTTGTGCTCCACCCATCGCTCGCCCTCGGGCAGCGTCTCCTTCTTCCAGAAGGGCGCGCGCGACTTCAGATCCTCCATGATGTATCGGCAGGCGTCGAAGGCCGCGGCGCGATGCGCCGACCACACGGCCACCGCCACGATCGGATCGCCCGGGGCGAGCGCGCCGACGCGATGGATGACGAGCACATCGTCGATGGGCCAGCGCGCCGCCGCGTCCGAGGCGATG